>PJUF01000704.1_pt1 | contig 21701 bp, 14 predicted proteins | sample 1512191 | NCBI WGS metagenome assembly PJUF01 (sample SAMN08177673, study PRJNA422409) | Feces metagenome, whole genome shotgun sequencing project. | isolation source: Chicken feces (3) enriched on wood chips | host: Gallus gallus | place: USA: Madison | collected 2015-01-15 | reverse complement strand
ACAGCAATAAACTTGATTCTTGAAGAGCAATCTTCTCATCAAAATAAAGCAATCTCCAGATTGCAAATAATTATCGCTATTTCATTTCTTATAATAATCCTTTTGTTCTCACTTCAAAAACGAATGAAAAAGAGAAAGCAAAGAATGCTTAAAGAGAATGAGAAAATTGTTCACGAAAAAGATCGACATTTAAAAGTATTAAAACAAAAACTACAAATTTCTTTAGAAGAAGTAATTGATGAAGCGAAAAAAAACGGTCCCTCTTTCCCTGAAAAATTCCAAGTTCACTATCCTGAATTTTCATCTAAACTTTTCCTAGCTTATCCCGATTTGAATTCTGGTGAATTTACTTTGTTGGCTTACATATACCTAAATTTTTCTTCTAAGGAAATTGCAGCTTATACTTTCCGTTCATACAGAACTATCCAAACTCGTAAATATGCGTTGCGAAAAAAATTAGGATTAGAATCAAGCGATGACTTTTATGTTTGGTTAAGGAATTTTAGCTAAAGTAAAAACTCTTCCTATATTAAAAAAGCCTGTTCATGTGAACAGGCTTGTCAGACTTTTCCCAGATATAAAAGCAAACACTTTAAAATAGTCTCTACAACATAAAATTCAATTGAGCCTCAAAAAATTAAGACTAAATTATTATTACAACGGCAAAAATGTAATAAACAAGGTAGAACCTGAATCTGTTTTGTACGTTTGGTTTCCCGGTCTATTGCATCCTGTTGTCACTGATATTTCATCTCCTTCATTTAAAATAACACTTCTGGAAATTGTTGTCGTACCTCCTCCTTCGTTCCATCTGTCTCCAATTATGTTTAAAATTTTTGGTCCCGTATTCAAACCTGCACGACAACCAACTCTGACTCCTTCGTTTGAGGCAGGAATATCAATATATTTTATAACTGCTTCAATTGTGTATACTCCTCGCTTTTTCGCCTTATAGGTAGTATTGTTTATTTTTTCAATATAATCCGGATAAATTTTATTGGGTGATCCCTCAAAAGCAAGGGGACGAACTATATTATCAGCGCTTCTAGTTACAGTATTAGAATTGGTATCAAACAATACAAATGAACTACTTGGTGGTAAAGAACTTTTCTTAATCACACCATCGCTTGCTACCACTAAAACCATATCATCAGTCTTTCCGGACGGGATATTTCTCAAACGCATGGTACCCGCTACATCCAGCTTTTCGGTGGGTTCAGCAACACCTACACCAACCGACCCTGCGCCTCCAAAATTCAAGCTATTTCCACCCAAAAATACTGTGCGGTTTTCTGTTAATGTACCATTGTTGGTATAGATATTTGTATTGGTGTCTATTTCAGATTTCAATGTTGAAAGTGATATTTTTTTCCCTGTTCCATCATTTTGCAAAACCAACATTCGGTCGTCTGTATCCAAAGTTGTTTGATTAGGAACTCCTCGAAAGCGAATATTCCCACCAACATCCAACCTTTCAGTTGGTTGACCTGTACCAAGCCCCCAGTTCCCATCATTGAGCAATATCGCCTTTAGACTGCCATCAGAATCGACAAAGGTGGAAATCGGTTCCGTTGCCACATTATTTTTAACGCTTAATGCGCCTCCTTCGTTCCAACTGTTACCGACTCTTAGTTTTTCCCTGATACGGCCAGAGCCATTTACATCAAGACTATGAGTAGGCGATGTTGTACCAATTCCGAAATTTCCCGTTCCGCTAAATGTAATATTATTTCCATCAGTCGCAATGTCTGTATTCTTCACGAGTGTTCCTCCCATTTGAATATTATCCCCTGATTTGGTAAGTCCGTTAGCTGCGGTAACGGGCTGGCTCACATCACTAGCTGAACCTGATGTGAATTTCACCCATATAGATCCATCAAAATAGTAATAACCCTCAGTTGTTACATTAATTGTTTTCTTGCCAGATACCCCTGCATCAGGGCTAGCCGATAGGGCGTATATTATTGTACCCGTCTGATCTTCCCTATACAAGCTATCCTTTGATTTTAATTGTACTCCCGTTAATCTCGGAGCAATTATGCCATCAATTGTAGAGCCGTTAGCTGGCGAGGCCTGTACGTCTAAAGTTGCTTGAGGCGTTTCTGTATTTATCCCGACCTGTGAGTACATCAAAGACGAGAAAAGAAAAATAAAAGATCCAAAAATTCTTTTCATATTGATTAATTTAGGTTAAATTGATATAGTTTATAATTTTTTCATTGGTTTTGTGCTTATAATAGGCAATGAAAAAATCAGGGCAAAGCAAGTAATATGATTTTTTTTGACCAAAACACTCGCCCCCCAACAACCCCTTTATTTATAACATGTTGAAAACCAGAAATTAATCTCTATCGACAAAATCATGCAGCCATATAAGGAAGTCTTGTTCTGGTTTGAGTCCAAGTTTTTTGCGGACATTGTAGCGGTTATTTTCAATAGTTTTAGGAGCTCGAAAGGTATAAGATGCAATTTCTTTTGTTGTAAATCCTAAATAGACATAGGCGCAAAAAGTGAGTTCAGATGTTTTAAGTGTTTTACAGTTGCTCAATAATTTACTTCTAAATTTGGGATAGACTTCCTGAAACCGAACCCAAAAGTGTGGGTGATTTTCTTTGGCTAACTGTAAAATTTCATCAAAAGATTCATTTACCTTTTGTTTCAAAGTTATAGTTTCTTCTTCTTTAATTTTTAAGAGTTTTACAGAGCGAGATTCATTTTCTTTTCTTTTTCTTTTTTCCTTAAAAAAATACAAAGTCAATATTAATACCATGGGAAGAACAATTAAAAGAATTTTATAAAAACGCTTCACCAAAGTCTTTTTTTCCCGTTCTTCATATTCCATTAGAAGTTTAAGAGCATAAGCTGTGTTTTTCTTATCTTCAAGAGATTGAAAATTAATTTTCTCAGCATAAATGGTCAAATATTCTTTTTCTTTATCAGCTTTCCCTAATTCATGGTAAATATCTGCAATTGATTTATATACATCAATGGAATAAGAATCGTTTAGATTATTTATTTTTAATTCTTCTAAGGTTTTAAAATAATATTGTAAGGCTTTGTCATAATCCTCTTTACTGTAATAGTAGTTTCCCAGTTCCTGAAAATACATGTCCATCGGATAGCTGATGTTACATTCCTTGAGCAAACTGAAACTCCTGTTAATATTGTAGTAAGCAGAATCAAAATTTCTATCGATGACAAAACTTTGAGCTTTCTGTAAATAAGAGAGTGATAAATCTTCACAAATTTCAGCTTTAGGGTGCTTTTTTAGTATTTGGATTGCCTTATCTGAGTATTTATATACAGAGTCTGTGGTTTCATATTGCATGGAATAAGCAATTCCTATATTTTCAACCGCTCTTGCTAATCTTCTTGATGATAGAACACTTTCATTATCCCTTTTAATTTCATTGATAATCCTTTCCGATTCATTTCGTGCTAAATCATACAATCCCAATGCTCTATAAATATAAGATTTGTTACTATACAATTCCAATTTCAAGTCAATATCAGTTTCTGTATAGCTTTCATTCTGTGCCAAATTAACATATGATAAACTTTCTTGGTACAATCCCAAATTGGTATAGGCAACTGCTAACTCCAGGTAAACTTGGGAAAGCATTTGAGAATCATCTTCATTCTGTGCTATTTCCAAGGCTTTATATGCATAATCCAATGTTTTCAGAGGCAATAAACTATCATTGGCTTCTTGCATTTTTTTCAGATATTTATCAAAAATATCAGCTTCTGATTTATCATGACATGAGATCATCAGAAGCCCTAGGAGGATTAGTAGAATTGAAAAAAATCTATTTAAAGCCTTCATAAAGAATTGGATTTTAGTTTGATTTAGATTCAATCAGATTATTATATCTAGCATAAAAACATGTCGATTTGTTTAATTTTCCTTTTTTAAGTTGGTGTATTTTCTCTTTAAAAGATATAAAATTATGAAACTTAACATTATCATACATCCTCCTTTCAATATTAGATAAGTCCTTTCCTTTTTATAATTCTGTTTTTTTTCATTTAATATTTCTTTTATTATTATATGCCTGGAAGACACATTAGATTTATCTATTAAATTTTTCTTTTGGATTGAAAGATTTAAATACTTTGTGGAATTCACTTCGTCCCCTAATTTTCCGTAAATTTACGATATGCTTTTAAAAGTATCTCCTTGATAAATATTGTCCACTATGTTATGTTTTTCCATTTCGTTTAGAACTTTTAAATAGAATTCAAGGGCGTTCTCAAAATCACCTATTCTAAAATGGTAGTCCCCTAAGGATTTATAAGGCACATATTTGGAACTGCCTTCTCCTATCATAGAAAGATGTTTCCTAAAATAATAAACTGCGGAATCTGAACGGTCACTTTTTAATAAAACTACCCCTTTTATGTTGTATAAATCCCCTAGTTCTGAAACCTGATCTTTTTCTTCAATCGTAAATTTTTCATTGATTTTAAGCGCAAGATTAATATAATATAAAGCTTCAGCATATTGGTTTGTATCGAGGTACATTGCAGACATTCTTGCATAGATCCTACCTCTAGTCCTTTTGGATTCGAAATCCTCCCTTCTCTTTAAAAGAGCCAGCACTTTCTGATATTCCTTTACTTCGAGTTCATAAAATCCAAGCATGGTATAATTAGCGGCTTTTAGTTCGTGTAAGTAAACATTGTAAATGAGATTTTTGCTTTTCCGAGATATATTTAAACCTTTTTCTGCATAAACTATGCTTTCTTTGTACATCTCAAGCGTGTTTAGACATTTTGAAACATATAAATAAGTTTTTATTTTATATTCCGGTTCACCGAATTCTTCTGCTAGGTTGTTGGCTTCTTTTGCTAGCCCCAAGGACTTTAAATTATCTTTCAAAACATAGTGGTCGGATTGGTGTAATAATTCATCTATTTTTCTTTTATATTCATCATCTGTTGTTTGGAAATATGTACCTAAGAAAAAAAATAAGATTATAGAAAATTTCATTGAAAAATGGTATAAGGCTAATTTGAAAGTGTAGAAATTAATCATTTTTTTAAATGACTAAGTGGAAAACCTAAAAAGAGTTTTCCACTGTCATAAAAATAGGTGATTAAGAATAGTTTCAGAATTAAAGCGGTTTTACATAAACTTGGGCCGAAATAGTACCGGTTCCCCAGTTATAATTGTAGCCCGGATCTGCAGGATTGGTTGAATGAGGTGGATCTACCCACATATTAAAACGAAAATTTTCATTAATATCAGTATTCAATTTTTCTATATAACCATTGAGAGAATAAGTAACCTCGATATCTTCAGAAGAAGGGTTTTCTAAATATTCCACATAGGTAGCACCAATAGAAACCATTCGTACCCCTCCGGCAATAAGCGGAATAGAATATTTTCTAGAACCTGACAGTTGCTCTAAACCATCCTTTAAAAATCTAATCCCATAGTATCCAGCAGTTTTTCTCTCATAAGTATTTTCCCCATCAATGAGACCAAATGTCCCAACAGGAGTAGAATAATTTACAATTACCTGAGAGGTGGTCTGAGCAGGAATTGTAACGGCAACCTCCAAACCTAAGTCCAAATCGTCCTTTATATAGGAATTGTCATCTGGGTGGGTATAATCTACTCTATTGTCTGCTAAATCTGAATATGCCGAAAACAACATGTAGTTTTCAGACTTATAATTGGTAAAAGTAGTCCAGTTCGGGCTAGAAGCATCTCCATAATTAATATAAAAACCTTCACCCGATAGTGAATTGGAACTATTGGGAATAATTGTAGTATTTGTATTGTAAACAATTAGCCCTTTTGCCGGACTTAATACTGTCGCCCCATCATCTTTGCTCTGAAGCGCTACCTTGGGTATTAAAACACCTTTATTGTCTGCATAAATATCCAATATAGAGCTAGGGTCAGGGTTTTCTGTCCCTATACCTACTTGAGCTTGTAAATTAAAAGCCATCAATAAAAATGCAATTAAATTGTAATGTATTGTTTTCATAATGATTAATTTATTATTATTCTATAAGTATTGAAATGAGATTAAAACTAAAAGTTTATATTAAAAGCCTCATTTGATTTTGAAAAATTTTGACTGCAAATGAAGCAAATCATTGTCAGATAATAATAAAAACGTGCCCCCTAAGAAGCCCTCTACTTATTAAACAACTAATATACAGATAATTAGTTAATTATTAAAAAATATTTATGTATCCTTAAGGTTTTATCAATATTAATGAATCCTAAAAAAAGACTCATCTACAAAGACAATTCTAAAAAACGAGTAGCTTATATACTCCTCTTAATTGCATTCCATAGGGGTCAGAAAAAATAAAAGGCTGTCCAAAAGACAGCCCCCTTATTTTATATTGATGGATATTCAAAGAAACTCAACAAGTTTATATCGGTAACTTTTACGGCATCCAAAAGGTCCATCCAGACCCATTGAAAACAGCTAAACGCTTAGCCCCTTCTTTGTTAATATAAACCATCATTCCCGGGGCAGGATCAATTATCTCATCCGTACTTTCTGCCATCGGCAAAACCATAGCTTTGTCCGTTGACTCTAGTATCAAAACTCCATCCGCTGTAGAGGTTTCCGAGCCTATAATTATACCTTGGGTTGTCTCTTCAGTTTCTAAAGGTTGAATGGTCATATAAGATGTGATATCAGCTTCATTCCCATTGCTTAAATCCTGCCAAGAGCCATTGTAATATTTTACTTTCGCCTTTAATGGGTCTGAAGCATCTAAAACTATAGTTCCTTCTACTAAACCACTTCCAGCAGGTAAATTTCGGGTTGCAGGTAGTAAAATACCTCTATTTTGATTTGTTGCGAAGTCCAATAAAACGGATGTTTTATCCGAAGCGCTTCCGACTTCATCGCCGATAATGACTTGTGAATAAGCCAATCCTGAGATAAACAATAAACTACTTATAAATATATTTTTCATTTTATTTGATTTTAAAGATTATTTCTATTTTAAATAAAAATATGTTACACAATTAATATAAGAATCTTTGGAGTAAACCTTCAAGGTATTAATACCTTGAAGGTTTGAGAATTTGAACAATAATTTAAATTAAGATTTGAAAAACATTCGAAAATTTATTCCAGGTTCCCGTTTGAATCTAGTTTCAAAAACCAGATATCAACCCCTCCTCTGGATATCAAGTTAGCCTGATCTCCTGTCCCTGCAGAAGCATGAGCACTATAAGCCACTATGGCATAACCACCGGCAGCTGTTTGTACAATAGGTTGTCCATTATATCCCGACTCTGAACCTATACCACCATATAGTTTTTCCCATTGAAGGTTGAGATTTTGATCCAGTTTCACCACCCAAAGATCCATACTGCCATTATTGGTTTCGGTCACGTCTCCATCAGCAGAAGAGTTTGTGTTTGCGACAAAGGCAATCCCTCCATCAGCGGTTGGGGTAATTCCATATAAGCTCTCCGATCCACTTCCCCCAAATGTTTTACTTGTGACAATGTTTCCATTGGTATCCAATTTTGCGAGATAGGCATCTGAATTGGAATTTCCTCCATAAACGTATCCATCGGCGGTCGGAAATAAATAATGATAATTATTTCCTAAACTATCAGGAAAAGAAGTATTCCAAATTAGGTTTCCGTTCAAATCAATTTTTCGCACTACAGGATTAAGGCCCTTATCAATTGCTACAAAAACATATCCATCATCTTCTACAAAAATTTCACCAGCACCATTCAAATTACCACTTTCATGTCCACTTGTAGCAAATGTTTTCTCCCAAACCTTATTGCCTTGGCTATCGGTTTTCATTACCCAAAATTCATCTGGTTTAGAAGTAGGTGTCAAATAAAATATTTTACCCAATACGATAAATCCACCGTCTGGTGTTTCTTTTGCAGACGTAAATTCATTCCTATCATTACCAGTAGCATATCTATATTTCTTTTCCCAGATTTTGTTTCCATCCTTGTCTAATTTTACCAAGAATCCTTCACGAACATTACTATTACCTGAAAGAAAATCTTGCACTGTATACCCTGCTCCTATAAAGTTCCCATCAGAAGTAGGGGCTAATTTATTCATAGAAATTGACATATATGAACCTGTTGATGGTGCAATCGCCTTACTGACATTTCGGTTTCCTTCTTCGTCGAGTGTTAAAAACCATGGGGATCCTCCTTGTAAATATGGATTGGTAAAAGTCACATCTCCACTATTTGTAGAATAGGTGTTACCTAAGACAATGTAACCCCCATTTGGATGAAGATAAACCGAATACGACGTATCGCTGCTGCTACCTCCATAACGATAAGTAAATTTAGTAAGGTCTTCTGGATTATCATTATCCGTACCACAAGTAGGGGTATTAAAGCATTTCCATTCGTTGTCAGAATAAATCTTCAAACACTTGTCCGTGGTATCATATACCATCATTCCCTCTTGCGGAGCAATAATATTAGATAGATTCTCTTTTGCAATTCGGGTTACAACCATACCCAGATTATTGGATTCCAAGGCAATGAAACCACCTTTTCTCACTTCAGGCCATCCAGATTTTGTACTTTTTCTTAAAACTGAAACACCTACTTTGGTTTCTACACTTGTTCCATCCAATATGGGTTCTCTGAAGCATGCACATGATGAAAATTCTGGATCAGTAGATGTATAATTAGATACTTCAACTGAAACACCTTCAATACTGGAACATTCTGCACTATCAGAAGTATAAAAAGCATAGTAAGTTCCGGCATCTGCATTTGTTGGATCGGCTACCTGTGTGCCTGTTTGGCGATCGGGGGTTGTCCACCATTGTAGTGAGTACCCAGCAGGTATATTATTCTGCAGTGCATTTTGGAGATCTACTGTTTGACCTGAACATGTTTTTAAATCCATCACCTCCGGAGTGGGTGGTATAGGTATAGCACATAAGTTGCTTAATTTTGCACCCTCAAATTTAAATACATCAATAGTGTTTCCTAGTGATGTAGCATACACTCCATAGGATCCATTTGAATTATGCCCAATATATCCCAAATGATTATTACAATCTTTTAAAATAGTATTGATATGTCCACCAGTTTCTATCGCCAAGATTTTGTCGTCGGGGCTTAAATCGCCAAACATATATCTTGGATCCACACCTATATTAGTACCTGCGCCTAACATATTTCTTTCATTTTCTCCCCATCCCCAAAGCTTTCCATCCGAAGTAAGGGCTGTAATCGTAGCATAACCTCTAGCGCCATGCTCGTTGGGACTTATCCAAACAATATCCGTCATGTTTGTGGAAGCATTGGTTGATTTTACATTTACCCAAGACTTCTGTTCCACCATATCAAAAGTCCCTAGTTGCTTTTTGGAATTATCTCCTAAGCTAAATAGTTCGCCTTCCGTGCTTAATAAATAATAAGAATTCATATTGTAATTTCCTCTTTCTGAAGCATTGGTCATACCAATCATTTTGGGTGTTACACCAGTAGGCAAGGTCATTTTTGTTGCATAATATCTAACCTCTTTGTCACTTCCATCTCCTAAGTAAGTGTCTGTACCCCATGTAAAAATCTCACCTTTTTGGGTCAATGCCATCATGGCTCCATTTCGTCCTCGCATGGCGACAACTCCTTCTAGCGGCTCTACTTCTAGTGGCTGCGCAGGGTCAGACGGATCACTTAGAGCTATAAATACCCGATGCCAAATATTTGCTTGTGAATTATTGTCATTGGTACCGTCACCATTTTTAGTCCCTCCAAAGGATAGAATGTACGCTTCTCCATTGCATGTTGTAATTGCCAATGTGGCAAAAGAACCAAACAGCATTTTCACTTGTTCGGGTGTTACATCTGCGGGTAAACCATATTCATTGGCATTGACAATATTGGTATTGGTTATTTTGTCGAATGTTTGCGTGTTTTTTACAGAAGTATGAACCAAAACACCATTTATCGAAGGATCCCCCCCTCCCCAGATATACAAACCATCGGTGGTAATGATGGCATATTGATCATATCCCGGGTTGGATGAACCTCTTGTACCCAATGTTGCTTTCAATATCTTACCCGTGTAATTGAATCCGTTCTCCGGGGTGATCAGCGTGGGTTCATATAGATGTTCGCCATAAGTATTTGGTTTTGCTCCTTGCCCCCAGATGAGGTAATTACCATCGGATTGTTTAGCAATAGTAGAGTGGTAACCAGAAATAAGGTTATCATACTCTATGGTATTGGGATCTGATGTAAATAAGAAAGCATTTTCGTTACAGTCTCCGGTGGGACAGGTTATCACAGGGATATTAATATCTTCAGCTACGTTATTGCTTAAATCGATATCAACTGTGGAAGTAGGTGCCGTAATGGTAACTGTGTTGACCAAATTACCTGTATAGTCCTCAGGCACCTTCACCTTAATTATATAGGCTATCTTGTCCCCCACGGGTAGATCCACCACGTCATTGAGGTTTCCAATCATGGTGCCCGAAACTGATGTCACTGCATCCCCGGAAACGGTTGCTGTATAGCTCACATTTGCCTCAGGAATTCCTTCAGGTACTAAATCTGAAACTGTAGCCCCTTGCACCCCGAACGGCCCAGAGTTACCGGCTTCGATCGTATAGGTAATTGTGCTACCGGGAATATAATTATCAGATCCGTCGGTTTTGGTTACATATAGATCTGCTGTAAAAGAAATAGGTGACAATACACAATGTGCGCCATCGTTATTATTACTTCCGGGGCTATCAGATATCAATGTTTTGGAACCAATGGTGGTATTGAATTGATAAAAACCGCCCCCATTTGCTGAACCGAAAATTCGGCCTTCACTATCACCAAACATTGCCCCAAAAACAACTCCCGGCATATGGGGAACACCTACATTTTGGACCTCTCCGGTAATAGGATTAATTGTGTAAAGCTGGGTCCCTTGTCCTGCAATCGTTCTAGTGGCATACAATAAACCGTCTTTGATATTATAAGCAAAGTCAGAAGAAGGGGTATTTGCATTGGGTTGGAAGACAATTGGTGTTGCTGTTAAATCCACAACATTCACGGCGTATAAACCGTTTGCATTTGTACCCTTAATGTAATAAACTCCATTTTCATCAAAGTCACCATTGGCAAAGCCACCAGTCAGCGGCGAACCTGATAGAGAATTCGTTATTGCACCCAAATTAACTACCTCTCCAGTTTGAGGGTGTATTTTTAATAAATTATTCGGCGTTCCCCCCAGCATTGCATATAAATAGCCATCTAAAGGATTAAAACCCATCCCATTATGTTGAGATCCGTAATTACTGCCTATCTCTGGAAAAGTAAATGGATTAGTAGATATGTCAATATCGTATAATTGTCCATTCTGTGATAAAAAAAGATTTGGCACACATAATAATGACTGACAATCAGATGATTGCACAGTAGAAAAAGGTTGGATAAGTACATCATTTGAGTTATTCCCGTCCGTTAGCTGGTGTTGGATCATAGCAAAGAAGTCATCATTGTAACTTCCTCCATCATCTATCTCAAGTCCTGTCACATTCCAGTAAATTTCTGTTCCAAAAGGAATTACCGCATCCGCTTTTAAGTAAAAACGAAGGCTATGATCTGATTCAATATATGGTTCTTCCCAATATACGTTCCCATCACTACTGGTAATGGTCATCTGTAAATTAAAATCGGTCTCATTGTTGACTTCTCCACCAACAGGATCTTGTGGAAGTCTCGGATAAAGAATGCGAGGTAAGGCTAATGCCATACTGGAACCGTGCATAGCATTGTTGTACCCCACATCTAATGGCCCCATAAACATAAAAGAGGTTTCAATAGTTGCCGTCTCGCAAGACTTCAAATTATTATCTGTTTGGTTTTCTGTCCGAATGTGAGTAGAAGAAACATAAATGTCCTCTAGCTGTGCGTTGACAACTTTGCTATACAGTGTACAACAGAGCACCATCAAGATTGCTAAGAGTTTGTGATGAATTTGATTTTTCATAGTGTATGTTTTAATTGATTTTTTTTAATTGCCAAACAAAAGATTTTTTGTGTTTGACAAGTATTTTCCTTGAGAGATTTATTTATAAATTCCATAGTTTAAAATTTTGAGTTAATTAATTTTGATTAAAGCTGAGCCAGTATTATTAGCATCGTTAATTTCTCCACCAGAACCGTTAATCACTGTTGCAGTCAAGTCGATAGAAACTGGTCCGATTACAGCCGAATGTTTATACGTTGCATTTACCACCATTGTATTGTTAACACCGGGAGAAATGACCCTGTTGGATGAAATAAAATATCCAGTTGATATTTCAGATATCGTCCAATCAGGCTGATTCAAATTATTGATTTCCAAGGTACCTTTGGTTGGTTTGGAAATAAAGCAGGTTATATTTGAGCCATTCGTGCTGCTTTGACCAATATTAGCGAATGTATATATGAGGTTACTTGTTCCCCCAAGGGTTATAGACACTGGATTTGCTTGTATTCCTACCGTTAAGTCTGCTTGTCCTGCTGGAGGGCAAGTATTGATACTAACCGTTACAGCATCAGAAGGAGATGAATAACAATTGTTTGTAGATTCATAGTAAAATGCATAATAGGTGCCTGCTCCAGCATTTAACACTTGACTAGAAGTAAGGGCTGTTCCGCTATGAGTACTATTTGTAAACCAACGCAGTACGGAACCTGACGGGATAGATCCCGTATGAGCTTCATTTAAATTAACAGTTGTGGAAGGGCAAGAATTCGAAATATTCTTGACAGATGGCTTAAGCGTAGCTACTGGACAATCCGGAACAACGGAAGCACTGCAAATCCCTACTATTGATCCTGCTAACCCTCCTTTACCTGAAATTGTTAATTGTGAATAAGCCTGGGTGGACCTAATTCTAAAGATCCCTCCCCCGTTATTTCTCGAGTAAATCGTATTACCACTAATATAGCTCCCACAATTTATAGAAGAACTTATAGATATTGTTCCATTATTCGCGTTGAAAACAAAGTTTTCATATGCACTCTGAAAATATCCTGATCCTCCTCCCGTAATTAAAATAACTATGTCATTTACAGGTTTATCAAAATTTAATTTAACATTAAAGGGTGCTGGATCTGGACTATCTATGCCACCTGGAAGCTGTCCAAGCAATAAACCGCCAGCCGAAACACTCGCGCAACTACCTGTCCAAGCCCATGGGTATTGTGAAACATGACCTGTTGATGTGCTGGTTATTTTCACACCATTCACAGTGACTGTACCATACGGAGGAATATTAGTAGTTCCACTATTACAAGTTTGAGCTTTAAGCTCGGCATTAAATAATATAGCCATAAAAAGTATGACCATCTTTAGATATGATAAATTTTTCATTTAATTTAAGTTGTTATGATTGATTCCTCGTCAAAAAGTTTGACGTAGGTTTAATTTTCTTTAAGAAACATACATTAAATACTCTTTTAAAAGTATCTTATTGGATCTTAAAAATTGTCTATAGAGGATACTTCTTTCAATATTATCCCTGCAGAATAACAGCTATCCCAAATTATCAAGTTCAGAAACTATCACTGCATATATGAAAGTTGTACGAATTCACTCATCAACGTAGAGGAGAACAGGAGGAGGTCTTACTTTAAAGGTTTGATTCGGAGCATTAAAAGCTAATATCTTTATAAAAAATATGGAAACGAGCGAGACGAACAGTCCAAAAATGTTCAAATAAAAGGTGACATTGTTCCCAATAAGCTTAGTACTAAATGGAAATATAAAAGAGAAACTGACCTTGTAAAACTGCTTGAAATTAGATGGATTACCTCCCTTAGTAAAATCTGTTTTACGCTGAACTTGTTCTTTTGAGATGGTTGTGCTCTTGTCTGCTTTCGCAGCGTATTGAGCTTTACTTGGTTTAAATTCCTTTGCTTTATCACTTGTTGTGCTATAGGTCAACATAGCTCCAGAAATATTTTCTTTGCCAGATAATACCGTGCCACTGCTTATATAAATAATGGGTTTATATTCTTTGGAATTTTTATTCTCATTTTTCAATGACACAGTTCCCACCAATTCGTTGAGAAAATTTGTAGAAGTTTCAGGCTCTATAAAAATTTTCGTCCCTTCAAAAGCAATTACTTTTACAGACGGTTTTGACTCTTGTATATCCTCTTCATGTCCATTTCCCGGCAGGACCTGACACCACCCAACAAAAAATGCCAGCACCAATAAGTAGTGCCGGCAAATTAAAAAAGTATAGGTTGGTTTAAGTTTCATTGCAACAATATTCCAATAGGTTTCATTTTGAAATACAAATGAAGCCATAAGAAAGGAAAGAGAGAAAAATAAGGATACGTAAAAAGGATTAAATACATAACTAAAGCATAATCAAGCATTTAAACCAAGGAAATAAAACATTCCAAACCTATGCTTAAAAAGTACGTAATTCCAAATATTCATAGAGAATTATTGATTTAATCATAATTACGTATGCAAATACATTGTTATTATTATAACAAATCTTTTCTTTATTGAATCATATTGTTCCTTTGATTCATCAACAAAGGATTTAATATTTATACTAAACTTATTAGGATGATATTCTTTAAATCGTGGTATTAATATTCTAAACCTAATAGAAAATTAAATCAATGACAGACTTTAAAAACCTTCATATAGGAAACTTAATCTACAATAGAGTTAAAGAAAGGCAAGTAGAAATGTTACGAATATGTAACTTTTTGGGATGCAATGAAAAAGACGCATTGCAAATGTTTAAAGCCAAAAGTTTAGATACTGAAGTTTTATTAAGATGGTCTAAACTATTGGAATATGATTTTTTCAGACTTTACAGCCAGCACCTTATTTTATACGCACCACCATCTTCTCAAAATTATAATTCGCTAATTGAAAAGAGCTCACTCCCTCAGTTTAGAAAAAACATCTACACTAAAGAAGTTATTGATTTTATTCTAGAGGAAATAAAATCTGGGGAAATGACAAAAAAAGAGGTGATAGAAAAATATAAAATACCAAAAACAACCTTATATAAATGGTTAAGTAAGTATACACGAGATGGCTCCGAAAATATATTAAAACAAATACACTCACAAAATTAAAATGAAAGCTACAAAAGAAAAACCCGATTATAAAGCTATATATACAGACCTAATCAATAAAAAATATCCTGAAAGAGTAAATGAATTTCAATACTATTTACAAAAAAAAACTTTAAAAAGGATAGATGTAATAAAGCTAAATAATAAGATACTGATCGATTATAATATACAAGATAAAAGGTTTAACCAAAAATTCCGCTCTTACCAAGAAGAGGAAATAATTGAAATATTAAGATACCAACAAAAAAAACAATTAAATAATACCCAATTGGCAAAAAAATTCAACTTAAGTAGAAATACTGTAACAAAATGGAAAAAGATTTTCATTTAAGTATCGTTTTCTCCAAATCTTGTGTCTCCCATGACAAAATAATGAATATGGTAAAACCTAACTATTTCTAAGAATTTACAATTTATTTTCGTAAATTTGTCGCTTGTTTTTAAAGTTAAGATTTCATTTGTATAAACCCGGAATATGGCCGGGCGTTTCTACGGAAAACCGTTAATTTTCCTCTACAAATGAAGTTTATGAATTTATTTTCGTTTACTTCATTTGTGGTTTAAAAAGATTTAAAAAACTCTATGAATAAACGAATTTTTATTCAGAAAAAATCTCAGTTTGACATTCACAGCCGGAAAGTCACCAAAGAACTACAAAACCTTGTCAGCGGAATTTCGTGCAAGGTTTTTGTCATTTATGACCTTTTCAATATCACGGAAGAACAGCTTCAAAGTTCACTCTATGAAATTTTTGCTGACCCTGTGACCGATATTGTTTACCAAAATTTAGATGAATTCATTTCGCAAAGCGCAAAGCGCAAAGCGCATTTCGCGATGGAACCCCTCCCCGGCCAGTACGACCAGCGTGCCGATTCTGCAGATCAGTGTTTGCAATTAATCGGGTTTCGTGAACCGGAAGTAAAATCGGGCTATCTCTATGTGTTTGAAAATACTTCTGAGTCTGATTTAGAGAAAGTCAAAAAGTATCTCATCAATCCGATCGAATCCCGTGAAAAGGATTTAGGTAAATTAAAAATCAGTGAAAAAACAGAAATTAAACCTGTTTTAACGGTTGACGGATTCATCCATTTTGATTCAAATCAATTAGAAAATGTACATAAGGATTTTGGCTTTTCAATGGGAATGGATGATCTGGAATTTATCCAAAAACACTTTCAATCCATCCAACGAAATCCGACCGAAACGGAACTAAAAGTCCTGGACACTTATTGGTCAGATCATTGCCGCCACACGACTTTTGAAACGGAAATCACCAATGTCAAGTTTGAAAATCAGTTCAAAGAAACTTTACATCGGACATTTGATTATTACCTGAAATTACGTCAGGAGCTCAAAATCACCAAACCCATCCGCATGATGGATTTGGCGACGATTATGGGGAAATACCTGAGCAAAACCGGTAAAGTCAACAACATAGATATTTCGGAAGAAATCAATGCATGCTCCATCGTCGTTCCGATCGATGTGGACGGTGTGGAAGAAGAATGGCTGCTTCAGTTCAAAAACGAAACCCATAATCACCCAACTGAAGTAGAACCTTTCGGAGGTGCTTCGACTTGTGTGGGCGGTGCCATCCGCGATCCTTTGTCTGGTCGTGCCTATGTTTTCCAGGCGATGCGGATTACAGGTTCTGCCAATCCTTTAGAAAAAATTGAAGACACACTTCCGGGCAAATTACCACAGCGCAAAATCACCAAAGAAGCGGCAAACGGATACAGTTCTTATGGAAACCAAATCGGGCTGGCAACGACTTTTGTCAAGGAAATTTACGATGAAGATTACAAAGCCAAACGCATGGAGGTAGGTTTCGTTGCCGGAGCGGTAAAAAAAGACTGGGTCCGAAGAGAAGAACCAATTGCCGGAGACAAAGTTATTTTGCTGGGTGGCCGCACCGGGCGCGATGGAGTCGGTGGTGCAACGGGCTCATCCAAGACGCATGACGGACAAAAATTAGAGGAATTAAGTTCTGAAGTACAAAAAGGAAATGCAATCGTGGAACGTAAAATTCAACGATTGTTCAGAAATAAAGAAGTATTAGCACTCATCAAAAAATGCAATGATTTCGGTGCAGGGGGAGTTTCGGTAGCGATTGGTGAAATCGCAAGAGGCGTAAACATAAATTTAGACACACTACCACTCAAATACACCGGCTTAAACGGAACGGAACTCGCCCTGTCTGAATCACAAGAACGAATGGCCGTTGTGGTGGAACAAAAAGACGCCGAAAAATTTATTGAGTTTGCACAAATTGAAAATTTAGAAGCTACCGTTGTTGCCGATGTTACGGACAATGACGTGATGACGATGTGGTGGAAAGGCGATAAAATTGTCGAACTCGATCGTAAATTCCTCGATACCAACGGCGTTCGCAAACAAGCCCAAGCAACAATTGAAAACGGCGAAAACCTGAATCCCTTTGCTTCAAAAGAATTCTCAAAAGAGAATTTCATTCAGCTTTTAAAAGAATTGAACCACACTTCCCAAAAAGGAATGGTGGAAATGTTTGATAACAATATCGGAAGAAGCACGGTTCTGAATGCGTTTGGCGGAAAGACAATGGATTCACCTGAAGACATCAGCGTTCAGAAATTCCCGACGGACGGATTTACGAATTCCGTTTCCATGGCGAGTTTTGGATACAGTCCAACGATTTCAAAATGGTCGCCTTATCATGGCGCTTATTTTGCCGTGATGGATTCGGTTGCGAAAATTGTTGCCGGCGGAGGGAGTTATGCTGAAATCCGGCTGACTTTCCAGGAATATTTTGAACGATTAAGAGATGAAGCCGAGCGTTGGGGAAAACCTTTCGCGGCTTTATTAGGATCGATTGAAGCACAAAAACAATTGGAAATTCCGGCGATTGGCGGAAAAGACAGCATGAGCGGGAGCTATCAGGATATTGACGTCCCTCCTACTTTGATTTCCTTTGCGGTGGCTCCGAATTTGTCCAAAAAAATTAAGTCTTCGACTTTACAAAAAACAAATTCAAACTTATCGGTTTTCATTCCGAATTTAACTTCGGATTATCTTTTGGATGACGTGAATTTGAAACAAATTTTTGAATGTATTCGATCCAATAATACCCATATTCTTTCTGCTTCAACTGTCAAATTCGGCGGTATTGCGGAAACATTGACGCTGATGGCGTTCGGAAATGAAATCGGCGTGGAAATACGGTCGCTGAGCGAAGTCGAAGCGATGAAATATTACCCGGCCGCAATTATCATTGAACACACCGAAAATTTGAATATCCCATCGGAAATTCAAGGAAATTACCATCATTTAGGAAAAACAAATTCATCATCGGAATTGGATTTCGCTTCGACTTCGCTCAGCGACCCAATAAAAATTTCAATTTCGGAAGCAAAATCGGCTTGGAAAAGTACGTTTTCTGAATTATTCCCTGAAAAAAGTATAAAGTATCAAGTAGCAGGTATTAAGACAAATTTTGCAAAGCAAAATTTTAACTTGAAACTTGAGACCCCAAACCTCAAACTTGTGCAACCGCGCGTTTTCATCCCTGCATTTCCGGGAACGAATTCAGAATACGACAGTGCAAAAGCTTTCCGAAAGGAAGGAGCCGAAACAGAAATCATCGTATTCAAAAATTTGTCGGAAAAAGACATTGAAGATACGGTTGAAGCTTATGCAAAAGCGATTGATAATTCACAAATCCTGTTTATTCCGGGCGGATTTTCTGCTGCCGACGAACCGGACGGATCGGGAAAATTCATCGCGACGGTTTTACGAAACGAACGTATCAAAGAAAGCGTACACAATTTATTGGAACGCGACGGATTGGTCTTGGGAATTTGCAACGGATTCCAGGGATTGATCAAATCAGGACTATTGCCTTATGGCGAAATCAGAGAACTGGAAGAAGATACGCCTACGCTTACTTTTAATGAAATCGGGCGGCACATTGCTCAATTGGCCAAAGTAAAAGTGAATGATTCACATTCGCCCTGGTTAAAAGGAATGAATGGAAATGAATATTGGATTCCGGTTTCGCATGGGGAAGGACGTTTTATGGCTGATGAAGAAAATTTGCGTAAATTGTTTGAACAAAATCAAATTGCAACGCAATTCATTGATTTAAACGGGAATATAGCGAATGAAATGCCGTATAATCCAAACGGTTCTGTCATGGGAATTGAGGGAATCACAAGTCCCTGTGGAAAGGTTTTTGGGCGGATGGGACATCCAGAACGGTTTGAAGAAGGACTTTTCCAGAATATTCCTGATATGGAAGTGATGAATATATTTAAGAATGGAGTTGAGTACTTCGCTTAGCGAAATTCGAAGTTCGAAATTCGCGGATGGAAGCTCGTAAAGCAGAGTTTAATTTGTAAATAGTTTAATTCGACATAAACCTAAAATTAAAATTATGAGCTACTACAAAAATTTACACATTTGGCAAAAATCAATGGATTTGGTTGATAATGTTTATAGTTTGACAAAAGAATTTCCAAAAGAAGAAATCTATGGTCTAACCAATCAAATCAGAAGATCTGCCGTTTCAATTCCATCCAACATCGCAGAGGGAGCAGGCAGAAATTCTGACCCACAATTCTCTAATTTTTTGTCCTATTCCAACGGTTCGACATTAGAATTGGAAACACAATTGATTATTTCCAACCGTCAGGGTTATTTAAAAGAAAAAGATTTGGTTGAGATAACCCAATTAATTGAAGATATTCAAAAAATGAATTATAAATTACAAAGTAAATTGAATGGAAAATAAAAGCGAACTTCGAACTTCGAATTTCGAATTTCGAAAAATAGATTTCATCTACGAAGGGAAAGCCAAACAGGTTTACAGCACAGAGGATCCAAATCTGGTCATCGTTTATTACAAAGATGACGCGACGGCATTTAACGCTCAAAAACGTGGAACGGTTGCGGACAAAGGAGAAATGAACAATAAAATTTCGACTTTAATATTTGAATATTTAATCCAAAAAGGAATTCCCACGCATTACATCGAAACTTTGAATGAGCGTGAACAATTGGTCAAAAAAGTGGACATCATTCCGTTGGAAATGGTGGTTCGTAATTATGTTGCCGGCTCAATGGCACAACGTTTAGGGCTGGAAGAAGGTGCCAAATCACCGGTTACCATTTTTGATATTTGTTATAAAAAAGACGAATTGGGTGATCCGTTAATCAATGATCATCATGCGGTTTTATTGGGCGCAGCGACTTATGAAGAATTGAAATTCATGTATGAATTGACCGATAAAATCAATGAGGCTTTGAAAGAATTGTTCCTGAAGACCAATTTAATTCTGATTGATTTTAAAATCGAATTCGGGAAAGATGCTGAAGGAAGTATCATTTTGGCCGATGAAATCAGTCCGGATACTTGCCGCCTTTGGGACAAGGATACTTTGAAAAAACTGGACAAAGACCGTTTCAGACGAGATTTGGGAGAAGTTTCAGAAGCCTATCACGAAGTTTATAATCGGCTTCTGACTGCCTTGGGGAGATAAAAAAAGACCTGACAGGTTTTCAAAACCTGTCAGGTCTGAAAACATAGTTAACAAGACACGCAAAATGAAAACCTGTAAAAAAACATCGAAATTCAATTCGCAGTTTTACCAAAGAAACCTGCTTAAAACCACTTTCAACGACACAGTTGACAGCATGGAAGAGGAATGTGGTATTTTCGGGATTTTTTCGCCCAACAACATCGATACCTTTTCTCTGGCGCAATTTGGGATGTTTGCATTGCAGCACCGTGGTCAAGAAGCAGCGGGCGTTTCGGTGTTGAAAGACAGCGTTATTAAAACTTACAAATCCACCGGTTTGGTGCTGGATGTTTTTAAACAAATCGAGGAAATCGAAGATTTTCAAGGAAACGCAGCCATTGGCCATACGCGCTATACGACTGCCGGTGGTGGAAGTTCCAAAAACATTCAGCCGCTTTATGCAGTTAATTATTTCGGGAAACCCCATTTTTCGATTGCGCACAACGGAAACGTCATCGAAACCGACGAATTAAAAGAGGAATTGATCAAAGAAGGATTGCCTTTTTTGGCGACTTCCGATACCGAAGTGATTCTTCGTTCGATTCAAAAACATTCGGATTTAACCGTTCAGGAAGCCATTCAAAAAGGATTGAAAGACATCAGAGGAGCCTATTCGGTTTTATTGCTGACGAAAAACTCTTTGGCTGCCTTTCGTGATCCGAATGGAATCCGGCCGTTATCCATCGGAAAAATCGGTGAGGACACTTATGTTTTCAGTTCTGAAACCTGTGCTTTGGACGCCGTTGGGGCAGCATTCTTACGCGATGTAGAACCAGGAGAAATTGTCGTTGCCGATGAAAACGGGCTTCACTCCTATCCTCTGGATCAACCTTCCAAAAACCGGATTTGTGCATTTGAATACATTTATTTTGCGCGTCCCGACTCCACGATTCAAGGAACGGATATTTATGATTTGCGGGTAGAAAGCGGACGAAAATTATTTGAGCAATCCCCTGTCGAAGCCGATGTTGTGATTGGTGTTCCCGATTCCGGAGTGCCTTCCGCCATTGGATTTTCAAATGCTTCGGGCATTCCATTTGAACCAATTTTGGTTAAAAACCGTT
>PJUF01000702.1_pt1 | contig 21718 bp, 23 predicted proteins | sample 1512191 | NCBI WGS metagenome assembly PJUF01 (sample SAMN08177673, study PRJNA422409) | Feces metagenome, whole genome shotgun sequencing project. | isolation source: Chicken feces (3) enriched on wood chips | host: Gallus gallus | place: USA: Madison | collected 2015-01-15 | reverse complement strand
GCGAGCCGGATAAATTTCCAATAAAATCAATTCATCTACCGAGCTTAGTACTTCTGCAAAACCATCCGCAAAATCTCTGGTTCTGGTAAATAAATGCGGCTGAAAAACTGCTGTTAATCTCTTTTCGGGATAAAGCGTTCTTACCGCTCTAAAGCAAGCTCTCAATTCTTCAGGATGATGCGCATAGTCATCAATAAAAACATATTCTTGGTTTCTAACTACATACTCGAACCGGCGCTTTACGCCTTTAAAAGACGCCAGTGCATTTCTGATACTTTCCGGACTGATTTGCATAGACAAAGCCACCTCGATAGCTGCCACTGCATTTTCTATATTATGCTGACCCGGTAAGCCAATTTCCAGGTTTTCTAATTTGACATCCTCATTAATGAAATCAAATTTAAAAGTGCCATTTTCTACACGGATATTTATTGCTTTAGCATCTGCTTCTTCTTCTATGGCATAGCTGGAAGTTTTTGTATCAATATCTAATCCTTTACGTAAAAATATTTTTCCGCCACTATTAACTTGCGAAGCAAAAAGCCTGAAAGATTCTGTAAGATGGCTTTTATCACCGTAAATATCCAGATGATCGGCATCCATGGATGTGATAACCGCAATATCAGGATGTAAGGTTAAAAAAGAACGATCATACTCATCAGCCTCTACCACCATTACGTTATTATCTCCAATAATTAAATTGGTATTATAATTACTGGCGATGCCGCCTAAAAACGCCGAGCAACTATTACCACCGCTTATTAGCAAATGAGCTATTAAACTGCTGGTAGTGGTTTTTCCGTGTGTACCCGCTACCGCAATGGTAAACATTCCGGCAGATAAAATACCTAATACCTGCGAACGCTTATAAAGGGTAAATCCTGCGTCAATAAAGTAATTATATATAGAGCTGTTTTTAGGGATAGCTGGTGTATAGATAATCAACACAGAACCAGAATTAATTTTATAAATTTCTGGAATGCTGCTAGTTTTATCTGTATACGATATGGCAATACCTTCTTTTTCTAATAATTGCGTAAGTATGGTAGAAGTTTTATCGTAACCTGCAACCTGGCAACCTCTGCTATGAAAATAGCGGGCAAGACCACTCATACCAATACCGCCGATACCTATTAAATAAACCTTTCTGATGTCTTCCAGCTTAAGCATTATCAATTATTGTTAAAACTTCCCTTGCTATAATATCGTCTGCATTTGGCAAAGCTAATGCAGCCAGGTTTTTAGCTATTTTGTTTTGTTGCTCTTCATCTTTAAGCAATTTTAAAGTTTGCTCTACCAGTTCCTCTTCCGCATGTTTATCGGCTACCAACACCGCCGCCTCACGATCTACCAGAGCCATTGCATTTTTTGTTTGGTGATCTTCTGCCACATTTGGCGAGGGAACCAGCACAACCGGCTTTTGTATTAAACAAAGTTCTGCAATGGTGCCCGCACCGGCTCTTGACACAATTACGTCGGCCACGGCGTAAGCTAAATCCATTCTGTTTAGAAACTCATAAATTCTAATTCCGTTGTCTTTGGGCTGGTTACCGTAAGCGTCTATTATATTTCTATAATAAAACTTACCCGTTTGCCATATAACTTGAATATCTTCATTTCGTAATTTCTGTAGGCCGGCCATCAGGCTATTATTTAACGTTCTTGCACCTAAACTCCCGCCTATAACCAAAACAGTTTTCTTTGTACGCTGCAAATCAAAATACTGATAAGCTTCTTCCAGCTTCCCATCTATATTTACAGATTCTTTTCTTACCGGATTACCAGTTTTCACAATTTTTTCTGCCGGAAAAAATTGTTGCATATTATCAAAAGCTACACATATTTTACTGGCTTTCTTTCCTAGAAATTTATTAGTAACGCCGGCAAATGAATTCTGCTCCTGAATAAGATAAGGAATTCTTTTTAAAGATGCCGCATACAACAAAGGACCCGAAGCATAACCGCCAACTCCAATTACCGCATTGGGTTTAAAATCGCGAATGATGCGCAACGAATGAAAAATACTTTTAAACAATCTAACAGGTAAGAGCAAATTTTTCAACAAGTTATCCCTCTGAAAACCCCGAATATCTAAGCCGATAATCTGGTATCCGGCAGCGGGAACTTTTTCCATTTCCATTTTACCCTTTGCTCCAACAAACAGTATTTCTGTATCTGGATTTATCTCTTTTAAGGCATTAGCAATAGCAATAGCAGGAAAGATATGCCCTCCTGTTCCTCCACCACTTATGATTATTCTTTTTGCCATGCCTTATTTTGTTGTTAGTTCTTAGTTTTACTTTTTATCTCCTATTTATTCTTATCGTTTCATTTCTCATATCTCATATCTCAAGCCTCACATCTATCTTTCTCCAATCAACCTCTCAATACGCCATACTCAAATCTCAATACTCCTTACCCCACCGCTGGGATTTCACCTACAATTACTTTATCGTTCTGATTGGTGCTATTCTTTTGCTGTAATTTATAATCTTCTACATCTTTACTTACCGATAAAATTATCCCAAAAGCAATACTGGTGAATAGTATAGACGTACCGCCCATACTTACCAAAGGCAAGGGCACCCCCGTAACGGGAAATAAATTTACGGCAACAGCCATATTTGCAAACGCTTGTATGGTTAAGCTAAAACCTAATCCGGCTGCCAGTAAAGCCCCAAATGCCTTGGGCGCCTGCGTTACTATTTTTATAATCCGATACATGAGCAGCAAATACAACATGATAACAATGATGCCTCCAAACATTCCATACTCTTCTATAATAATGGCGTAGATGAAATCTGAATATGGGTGCGGTAAAAAGTTTCTCTGAGTACTATTACCTGGCCCTTTTCCTAAAAACCCACCTGTAGCTACGGCAATCTTAGCCTGATCTTGCTGAAAAGTTTTATCAGAATGCTGCATCTCAGGATTGAAGTAGGTATTTATTCTGGATTTATAAGTTTCCCTTCTCGGCCCAAAAAATATTAGAATTAATAATAACAAACCACCACCAACACATACTGTGGCAATTTGTTTAAAACTTATACGACCTATTAATAAAATTAGTAAGCTAACTCCAAAAAGCATTAAAGCTGTAGATAGATTAGCCAATCCAATTAAAATAAAAACAACACAAACCGAGCCCATTATTGGCAAAAAAGCTCTTTTTACATCTTTGATATTCTCTTGTTTTTTGGTAAGCGTTCTGGCCAGAAAAGTTATTAAAGCCAGCTTAGCCAAATCTGATGTTTGAAATGTAAGACCAGTACCAGGAATGGCTATCCACCTGCTGGCATCGTTCATGGTGTTTCCAAAAATCAAGGTATAAAGCAGTAACGGGATGGTAATAATCATTAATATCTTTGAGATACCCGCGTAATAGCGATAATTTAAGAGGTGAGCCAGGTAAATGAGTATAAAACCTACTACAATAAACAACAAATGCTTAAACATTAAAGATTCTGAACCCACACCTCTTTTGTATGCAAGTGTACCTGTTGCGCTGTATACCGCCAAAACAGAAAGCAAAGACAACAAAATGATAATCAACCATATCCATCTGTCGCCTTTTGTGTGATTTAAAATATCCTTAATCATAAACCAAAGTATTTTATAGTTCTTTTACTGCTGCTTTAAACTGATCTCCACGATCTTCGTAGTTCTTAAACCTATCGAAACTTGCACAGGCAGGAGACAACAATACGGTTGCGCCTTTCTCTGCCAGATGATAAGCAACCTGCACAGCATCAGCAGCAGAAACCGCATTAACCATCATGGGCACATCGCCTTCCAATGCTTCGTAAATAGCCTTATTATCAACACCTAAACAAACAATAGCAGATACTTTTTCTTTTACCAACGGCTTAAGCATGTTATAATCATTACCTTTATCTACACCTCCAAGAATAAGAACAACCTTAGTAGTCATGCTTTCCAGCGCATACCAGGTAGAATTTACGTTGGTTGCTTTAGAATCGTTGATAAATGTAATTCCGCCTACATTAACCACAAACTCCAGGCGGTGAGGAGCGTTCTTAAAATCCTCCATGCTTTCACGCACAATATCATTTCTCAAATCGACAAGTTTTGCCCCTATGCCAGAAGCCATAGAGTTATAAATATTGTGGCTGCCCTGTAACGCAAGTTGGTGAATAGTCATGATTAATTTATCTGTATTGTTTAAGTTTATCGTTATTGTATCATTTTGCAAATAGGCTCCGTTTTCTATCTGATGTTGAATAGAAAAAGGGTGCTTTTGCGCTTTTATCTCGTACCTATTTAAAGCGTTTAATGTTTCCGGATCATCATCGCAATAGATAAAATGATCTCGCTCTGTTTGATTTTGAATAATCCGGAACTTAGAGTCCACATAGTTTTTCATCTCATAAGCATATCTGTCCAGATGGTCTGGCGTAATGTTCAGGAGGATTGCTATATCCGCTTTAAAATCATACATATTATCCAGCATAAAGCTGCTGAGTTCTAATACGTAATAATCAAAATTCTCTTGGGCTACTTGTTTTGCAAAACTAAAGCCTATATTACCAGCCAAACCCACATTTAAACCCGCTTTCTTTAGTATATGATAAGTAAGCATGGTAGTAGTCGTTTTGCCGTTAGAACCAGTAATACAAATGGTTTTAGCATTGGTATAACGCCCGGCAAATTCAATTTCAGAAATGACAGGAATGTGCTTTTCTACCAGTTTTTTTATAATGGGAGCTTTATCTGGAATACCCGGACTTTTTATCACTTCCGTTGCATTTAAAATTAAAGGCTCCGTATGCTGTTTTTCTTCGTAGCTGATTCCTTTTTGCTCAAGTTCCGTCTTGTACTTATCTGCAATAGCACCAAAATCAGACACAAATACATCATAACCCTTCTTTTGGGCCAGAATAGCTGCACCAACCCCACTTTCGCCTGCACCTAATATGACTATCCTCTCTGTATTCATCTTATCTAATTTTAAGCGTAACTATCGTGATGATTGCTAGTAATATCCCTATAATCCAAAAGCGTGTTACAATTTTTGCTTCGTGATAACCTTTTTTCTGAAAATGGTGGTGTAAAGGAGACATCAGAAATATTCTTCTCCCTTCTCCGTAACGTTTCTTTGTATATTTAAACCATGATACCTGAAGTATTACGGACAGATTCTCTATTAGAAAAACACCGCACAAAATTGGAATAAGTAATTCTTTACGGATCATGATAGCCAATACAGCGATAATTCCACCAATGGTTAAGCTTCCTGTATCTCCCATAAACACCTGCGCCGGATAAGTATTATACCAAAGAAAACCAATGCAAGCACCCACAAAAGCAGAAGCAAAAACAACCAATTCTCCCGAATTAGGGATATACATAATATTCAGGTAATCTGCTATGATGGTATTACCGGATACATAAGCCAGCAGGGCCAATGCTATACCAATAATTGCAGAAATGCCCGTGGCTAAGCCATCTATTCCGTCTGTAATATTAGCTCCGTTAGATACTGCTGTAATTATAATAATCACAAAAAGCAAAAATACCAGCAGCGCATAATCTTCATAATTGCCCCCAAAAATCTTAAGCACTTTGGCGTAATCAAATTCATTGTTTTTATAGAATGGGATATTGGTTACAGTACTTTTTACATCTTTCGCATAATAAACACCTGTAGCTTTTTCTACCCTAATCAACCTCTCTCCTTCCTGATTAACAATAAATTCTTCTGAATGTACCGGCCTTAATTTATTCTCTTGCTTTGCTGAAGCTGGTAATGGACCAGTAACCGTTTGCCTTACCAGAATTTGCGGGTGAAAATACATTGTCCAGCCAACTATTAAAGCCAAACCTACCTGACCGATAATTTTAAACCTGCCAGCAAGTCCTTCTTTATTCTTTCTAAAAACTTTGATATAGTCATCCAGAAAACCAATTGCCCCCATCCAAATGGTGGTAATCAACATCAGTATTACGTAGATATTTTCTAATTTGGCAAACAGAACAACCGGAATAACAACACCTGCTATAATGATTAAACCACCCATAGTTGGCGTTCCTTGCTTTTGCAGCTGGCCTTCTAACCCTAAATTTCTTACCGTTTCTCCTACCTGTTTATATCTTAGGTAAGCAATAAGTTTGTTACCAAATACCGTTGTGATAATTAAGGATAGGATAATTGCCATTCCCGCCCTGAAGGAAATAAACTGAAAGACACCCGCTCCCGGTATATCTAATTGTTTATCCAATATTTCAAACAGGTAGTATAACATTAAGTCAATAAATTAAAGTTCTCTAATAATATTTTCTTATCATCAAAATCGGTTCTTACGCCGTTTATTTCCTGATATTTCTCGTGTCCTTTTCCCGCTAACAAAATGATATCTCCGGGCTTTGCTAAATGACAAGCTGTTTTTATTGCTTCTCTTCTATCTACAATTGTTATTGCCTTACGCTGATTTCCTGCAGAGACCCCTTTTTGCATATCAGCTAGAATATCTTCCGGCCTTTCTGTTCTGGGGTTGTCTGATGTTAGAATTACTTTATCGCTCCAGTCACAAGCGGTTTGTGCCATAATTGGACGTTTAGTTTTATCTCTATCTCCACCGCAACCTACAATAGTAATAATAGATTCATTCCCTTGTCTGATATCATCTATTGTAGAAAGCACATTTCTTAAAGCGTCTGGTGTATGCGCATAATCTACTATCCCGATTACCTGATTAGGAGCAACGATATAATCAAAGCGACCTTCTGCACCAGAAAGCATACTTAAAGTGGTAAGCACTTTCATTTTATCCTGCTCTAGCAATAAAGCCGTTGCATAAACCGCTAAAAGGTTATAAGCATTAAAAGAACCTACCAATCTGAAATATACTTCCAAGCCATCAACATCCAGATGTAAACCAGAAAAGCTATTTTCTATGACTTTACATTTAAAGTCGGCAAGAGATTTAAGCGCATAAGTTTTTTTATGAGCCCGGGTATTTTGCAGCATCACATTACCATTTCTGTCATCTATATTGGTAAGTGCAAAAGCAAAATTCCCCAAACTATCAAAAAATGCTTTCTTAGCTTTGATGTAATTATCAAAAGTTAGGTGAAAATCTAAATGATCATGTGTAATATTGGTAAACACACCGCCGGCAAACTGCAAACCATCTATACGATGCTGCGCTACAGCATGAGAACTTACCTCCATAAAACAATAATCGCAACCGGCATCAACCATAGCTTTTAACAGCTGGTTTAGGGCAATCTGGTCTGGAGTAGTATGCGTAGCAGGAATAATTTTTCCATCTACATAATTCTCTACAGTGGATATTAACCCGGATTTATAACCTAGATTTTTAAATAATTTATACAACAGCGTACACACAGTAGTTTTACCATTAGTACCTGTAACACCTACTAATTTTAACTTAGCTGATGGATTATCATAGAAGTTTGAAGCAATAATTCCTAAAGCTTTTGCAGAATTTGCTACTTTAATATAAGTAACGCCTTCCGCAAAAACCTCGGGTAGCGATTCTGCAACCACTACATTTGCCCCATTTTCTGTTACGTCTTTTATAAAATTATGCCCGTCTGAACGAGTGCCTTTAATAGCCGCAAAGAGCGTGGCATTGGCAACCTTCCGAGAGTCAAAAGCTAAGGCAACAACCTCTGCTTCTACAGAGCCTATTACCTGCTCTATAGAAACGCCGTATAATATATCCTTTAATATTGCCATTAGCGTAATTGAATTATTATTTTAGTTCCTTTAGCCACCTTTACACCTGCCGGAATAGATTGCTCGTAAATTTCACCTGTGCCTTTTACTACAGGGTTTAATCCGGCATTTCCCAAAACATACAGCGCATCTCTTAAACCCATTCCGCTAACATCTGGCACTATGCCATTATTCATTTTCACTTCTTTATATGCGATACCCTGGTTGGTATCTACATCAACATTTTTAGCAGATGCGAAATATGGTTTTATGCCGAATGCATTATATACTTTTTGAGCAGATTTTTTATTTCCTTCTTTCACTTTAGGCATGCGGGTATTTCCAACAATTTTAGGCTCTTCTACACTGGCATACATCTGTAAATCACTGGCATAAATCATATCTGCCACTTCTCTAAACACTGGGCCGGCAACGTTTGCCGCATAGTACGATCCTTGGGTTGGATTCTGCACTACAACTATCATAGAATATTTAGGTTTTTCTGCCGGAAAATAACCACAGAAAGATGCTTGATATTGCCTCTTCTTTCTATAACCACCAGCACCATCTGCAACCTGAGCCGTACCTGTTTTACCAGCTATTTTGTACATTGGATTTTTAAGAACTTTCCCTGTTCCTTCTTCAACCACACCCTCTAACATTTCCTTCAAACCTGTCAAAGTTTTATCAGAACATATACTACTATTGATTACTCTTGGATTGAATTGCTCTACGGTATTACCCAATCTTCTAATTTCCTGAACAAAAACAGGTGCAATCATTTTCCCATTGTTGGCCACAGCATTATAGACAGCCAGAATTTCTATAGGCGTCATTTTTAACTCATAACCATAAGCCATCTGCGGTAATGTTAAACCACTCCACGATTTACTCTTAGGCGTTTTTATTAAAGGAGAACCCTCTCCTGGTATTTGAAGCCCAATTTTTTCGCCAAGCTTCAGCTCATGCAGCCTATCTGTAAATTCAGCAGGATTATCTTTATAATGATTATAAATCTGTTTTACGATAGCCACATTAGAAGAAACCTCAAAAGCCTCTTTCATGGTAATTACACCGTAGCCCCCTTCATGAGAATCTCTGATGGTATGACGATAGATTTTGTATTTCCCACCTTCTGTGTCTATTTTATCTTCCAGCGTAAACTTCTTATCATCCATAGCGACCATGAAAGAAACCAGTTTGAAGGTAGAACCAGGCTCAGCACTTTGCGCTATCGCATAATTAAACTTCTCTTTATATTCTTCACCGTCTTTGGTATAATTAGCAATAGCTTTAATACGTCCGGTTTCAACTTCCATTACCACCACTGTACCAAAATCTGCAGCGCTTTTTATCAATTGCTTTTTTAAGGCATTTTGTGCTAAATCCTGAATATTGATATCTATGGTAGAAATAATGTCAGCACCATCTTTAGGCGCTATTTCCGCATCTTCATTCACAGGCATCCACACACCACCCGCAATGCGCTGCACTAAACGCTTACCAGTCTCTCCGTTAATATAATCTCCATAAGCCCCCTCTAAACCTACAGCAGCACCGGCATTCTCATTATAATAACCGATGGTTCTTGCCGCTAAATCTTTAAAAGGAAAAATACGCTTGTTTTGCTGTACCGCAATCAATCCGCCTTTATATCTGCCTAAATTAAAAATTGGGAAAGTTTTTAAATTCTTTAAATCCTGATAACTAACTTTTCTTTTAATCAAAAAATAACGTTGCCCTTCTACTCTGGCATTTTTCAACAATCTGGAATATTCTCTGGAAGATTTATCGCCAAAATACCGAGATAAGCTGCGAGCAAGGGAATCCACCTTATCATAAAACACCCTGTCATTCTCAATAGCGCCGGCAAATAAATCCATACGAATTTCATACTCAGGAACGGAAGTAGCCAGCAAACTGCCGTCTGCCGAGTAAATATTACCCCTAGCAGCCTCAACTTCCATATATTTGGTACTGAGACTATCTGCCATTGCCCTGTACGTTTCGCCCTCCACAATCTGAACATGCGCCATTTTACCAATAACAGCCACGGCAAATAATACTATTAAGCCAAATGCCGCATATACACGAAGAAGAATGTTAGTTCTTATATTCATTTTGACTTATTTTAATTTTTATAGGAGGCTCTACCGGAACTTTCAAACCCAATGTAGAATCTACCCTTTTAACTACCTCTGTTTGTTTACTTTTATACATAAGCTCGGCTTTTAACGTCTTAAAATCCCAGCTCAGCTCTTTCACTTCTTTATTTAGCTTATCTATTTTTCTTATATTATTCTCTGCCGTATGCCTGTTCCCTATATAAATCATAGCCAGAAAAGCCAAAAAAACTATAAACGGTAAAGCAGCCGTTGCCACTTCTTTAGAGATTACCCCTTTTGTAAAAAAAACCTGCAATGGAGAAGGCACCGCTTCCTCCTGCTTAGACTGCTCTATTTTCTCTTCAGCCTCTGGTTCTTCAAGTGGAACTCTAATTTTATTCTGCATTCTTTACCGCTATTCTTAACCTTGCACTTCTAGCCCTATTATTTTGCTGCACCTCATCATCACTTGCCACAACAGATTTTTTTGTAAGCACAGAAAGTGGCTTTATTTCATTACCAAAAAAATCTTTCTCCACCTGCCCAGAAAATTTCCCCTTCATCATAAAATTCTTCACCAACCTATCTTCCAAAGAATGGTAAGACATAATTACCAGTCTTCCTCCCGGCTTTAAAACATCAGCAGCCTGCTCCAAAAAATCTTTTAAGGCTTCCATTTCCTGATTTACTTCTATGCGCAAAGCCTGAAAAACCTGAGCCAGATATTTATTTTCTTTATTTCTAGGAATCAAACCAGAAATTACCCGCTTAAAATCTGCAATAGAATCAATCGGCTGATTCAACCTTGCAGTTACAATGGTTTTCGCCAGCGTTTTAGCATTCTGAATTTCGCCATAGATTCCAAAAATTTTATGTAGACTCTCCTCACTATACGTATTCACCACCTGTTTTGCCGTTAAATCAGACGCCTGATCCATACGCATATCCAAAGCACCATCAAAACGAATGGAAAATCCTCTTTCAGGAACATCAAACTGATGAGAAGAAACACCCAAATCAGCCAAAATTCCATCTACCGGAATTAAATCATTTAGCCTTAAATTATTTTTAAGATATCGGAAATTCTGATCAACAAACACAAAACGAGAATCATCAATTACATTTTGTTTAGCATCAGCATCCTGATCAAAAGCCACCAAAACGCCATTTTCATCCAAGTATTTAATAATCTCACGAGAATGACCACCCCCACCAAAAGTCACATCTACATAAATCCCTTTCGGATTAATATTTAACCCTTCTATACATTCCTTCAGCATCACCGGCACATGATACACCTTATCCATCTTGCCTCCTTCCTTTCCCCATAACTTCTTCCGCTAAAAAAGCAAAGTTTTCAGGCGCATCATCCAACTGATCTTCATAAGCATCCCGGGCCCAAACTTCTATTTTATTAAACTGACAAGACAACACCACCTCAGACTCTATCCCCGCATACTCCAACAAAGATTTAGGCAACAACACCCTACCTGAAGAATCCAAATTCAATTCTGTAGCTCCTCTGGTAAAGTATCTTATAAACTTTCTGTTTTTTTCTTCATAAGGATTTAATTCAGCCAGCTCAGCAGTCACTTTTTCCCACTCTGCTTTAGAATAAATAACCAAATGACGCTCGAAACCTCTATTCACAACCAACCCATCTGCTTCAACAGCAGGCAATTGCTTCTTCAAGCCAGCAGGCACCATTAAGCGCCCTTTAGCATCAAGCTTACAATCAAACTCGCCAATCAAATGAGACATTGTTAGTTCTTTACAGTTTTCGTAATGTAAAAGTAAATATTACTTCCACTAATTACCACTTTTTACCACAAAAAGTTTTCAACAAGTTGATTTTTTGTAAAAAAAGCAAGATCAGAAAGCCTTTTTACAGTTAAGCATAAAAGAAGAAAAACAAATTATCAGTAAAAAACCGCCTTAAAAGGCCATAAGTAGCATTTTTAAGTAAAGTGGGAATTTTAACCTCTAAAAACCCTTAGATTTAAAAAAAGTGGGAGAACTTTTGATAAAACAAATAAAAGATAAAAAACTCTTTTAATTTTTCAGCTTTAAGGTTACCTTTACATAATAATATATGAGTGTTTTTTCAAAAACTTGTGAATATGCGATGAGAGCCGTTTTCTTTATCGCTCATAAAACTTCGGAAAACAAAAAAGCAGGTATAAAGGAAATTGCCCAGGGAATAGATTCTCCTGAACACTTTTTAGCAAAAATACTGCAGGACTTAAGTCGACGAGGTATTGTTCTGTCTGCAAAAGGACCAAATGGTGGTTTTTATATGGATAGCATGACATTGAAGCAACCATTATCTACCATAGTGGAAGCTATAGACGGCGATAAAATATTTATTGGTTGTGGTTTGGGATTAAATTATTGTTCTGAAAGTAACCCCTGCCCCATTCACCATGAATTCAAAAAAATCAGAAATGATATTATTAAAATGCTTAAAAACACAACCATACAAGATTTCAACGAAGATTTAATTCTAGGAAACTCTACTTTGAAAAAATAAAAAAAATTTAAAATAATAAAAGATAAAAAGGTATTAATATATTCTTAACGCAATGAAAATCCCGATAAAATCACTTTCTATAATTTTGCTTACAGCCCTCCCGGCTATTTGTAATGCATCTGAAGGTAAAAACTCATTTATTATCCAAATAAGTGCGATGGGTGGCTTATTTTTCGCACTACTAATTATATTAATAACTGTATTACGTATTAAAAACAAAGCCGATACTGTAAGTAAAAACGCTGTTAATAACCACAGAGATGATGACACTTTAAGGTTGAAAAAACATATCGACAACTTTAATATAGAACAAATTGACGCGTATTTAAATTACAAAAAAGCACTCAAAATAAAACACACAAATAAATTGCCCGCAATTACAATTTTCTTTTTACTAAGCCTTAACAACCAAACTTCCTTTGCTCAAACTCAAGACGTAGTTTCTCCATTTAGCAGCGGAGGAATTATTATTACCATTATACTTATACTTATTCCGGTACTGGTTGGCATAACCATATTAATTTTTAAGCTGATTAATGCGCTGGATAAATATAAAAGAAGACAGGACATCAACGAGGCAATAAAATTATCGGAATTTTTAAAGAGCAACGAAGATGAGGCAATAGAACAAGAGCTTATTAAACGAAAAAAAGCATTGGATTTCCGCATTCCCAACAATCAACTATCTGGCAATATACCTGCCGAGGACAGCATTGGATTACTAAACGATATTGAACATGAGGCCCCTTTACCATTGGTTGCCGCAAAGAAGAAAGCCCTGCAAAGACATCAAATATCTCCGGCTTTAAGCAACCTTATTATTTGGTATATAGGTGCTGCCGCGTTTTGGCTGTTATTTGGAACTACGGTTGGGGAATATTTGGGGATAAAATTTATTGCCCCGGAAGCCGATGGTATTAGCTGGTTGAGTTTCGGCAGACTGAGGCCAGTACATACAAATGCGGTGTTTTGGGGATGGGCATCTTTAGCTATGCTTGGACTGGCGCATTATATTGTGCCGCGTGTAAGTAATATTCCTATTCACAGTATAAAGTTGGGATGGTGGTCATTTGCTCTTATTAATCTTACAGTAGTATCAGGCACTATATCTTTAATGGCTGGGATAAATAATGGCGGTGGAGAATACAGAGAGTATATATGGCCATTTATGTTACCTTTTGCCATTGCATTGGTTATAACGGTCATCAATTTCATTAAAACCATAGCCAAAAGAAAAACAAAGGAAATTTATATTTCTAACTGGTATATGGTTGCCTCAATCCTATTTACCATTGTAATTACACTTGTTGCTTATTTACCTTTTTGGCAACACGGTTTAGGAGAAACCATAGTGCAGGGCTACTACATGCACCAGGGCGTAGGCATGTGGTTTATGTTATTCACCTTGGGCATTGTATATTACTTTTTACCGCAACAACTTAACAAACCCATATATTCATATAGTTTAGGTATTCTGGCATTTTGGGCGCAAATTCTTTTCTATACTTTAATAGGTACTCATCATTTTATATTCAGTTCTATCCCATGGTGGCTACAAACTACAGCCATTATAGGCAGTATGGGAATGGTTATTCCGGTTGCTGCCGGCACAGCCAACTTTCTGCTCACATTTAATGGCTCATGGTATAAGATTGGAGAAAGCTATACGCTTCCGTTCTTTTTGGTTGGAATAGTATTTTACTTTACGGGTTCTTTACAAGGAACTGCCGAAGCATTCAGATACACCAACCTGCTATGGCATTTTACCGATTTTACTGTTGCCCACTCTCACTTAACCATGTATGGTATCATCAGTTTTTTCCTTTGGGCTGCCATTTATGCCCTATTCCCAAGATTAACAGGTAAAGAAGCGCCACAATTAACGGTTGGTATACATTTTTGGCTGGCGCTAATTGGCTTATTGATATATACCGTACCACTAATGTATGGCAGTACTTTAAAAGGAATGCTATGGATGGAGGGAAAACCTTTTATCGAAAGCGTGTTGTTGATGGCGCCATATTGGTTATGGCGGGCTATCGGCGGAAGTTTGATGTGGTTGTCTCACCTGTTTTTCATTTATAACCTATATAAAATGCTGGCCGATCGAAAATCTATAGATATCAACGAAATGGCAATTAACCGACTTAACAAACCCCTCAATAAAGAGGACGCTATATAATCATGGAATATTTTAATAATCATAAAAATCTTTATATAACTGCAACCGCCCTTTTTGTTGCACTCACCATTTTGGTATGCATTATTCCGGCTTTAGATAATGAAAAAAACTACGCGCCACTGCCAAACGCTAAACCTTTAAGTAAGGAGGCCGAAATGGGCAAAGCTATTTTTATATCTGAAGGTTGTATGGCTTGCCATACCCAACAGGTAAGAAATGTAGATATGGACAAAACCTGGGGAAAAAGACCAAGTATTGCGGCCGATTATGCCGGAATTTCCAGAACTGATGTTTGGCGAAATACCGCTACGCTGATGGGAACAGAAAGAACCGGACCAGATTTAACCAATATTGGTTCTAGACAACCCAGCTCAGAATGGAATCTTACACATCTTTATAATCCAAGAATATTAGTTAAAGAATCTATTATGCCATCTTACCCATGGCTGTTTGAAGAAAAAGAAAATGTGTTACCTACCGATGTTGTAGTTACCGTTCCTGAAGAATATCTTACCAGCAAGCGCACTAAAATTGTAGCTAAGCAAGAAGCTTTACATTTAATTGCCTACCTGCAATCTCTGACTCAAACAGATCTTCCGGAAACTACCCCAAAACCTATATTCTTATACAAAAAGGAGATTAAACCCGAAACGGCAGGCAACGGAAAAGCAGAAGAACTGGATGGCGAACCTTTATATGTAGGCAATTGCCAGATGTGTCATCAGGCAAATGGAGAAGGTTTAAAAGGCACTTTCCCTGCTTTAAAAGACAGTAAAATTGTTTTAGATGAGAACCCCGAAATTATGGTAGATATTATAATGAATGGTTACAGCGGCAGAGTAAGCGAGGGTTATGCCGTAATGCCTCCGGTTGGCACAAACAACAACCTTTCTCCAGAAGAGATTACGGCCATTATAAATTATGTAAAAACAAATTGGGGTAATAATGCTCCAAAAGTTACTACAGAACAAATAGATGAACTAGTTAAAAAAGTCAAAAAGTAAACAGGCTTAAGATGAAAAAATTTTTGTTAGTTTTTGGTTTATTACTTTCTCATATTGCTTTATGGGCATGCCCTGTATGCGAAAAACAACAACCAAAAGTATTAAAGGGGATAACACATGGCACAGGCCCTCAAAATAATTGGGATTATATCATCATTTCGGTTATCGCAATTCTAGTTTTAGTTACCTTGTTTTATTCTCTTAAATATCTGATAAAACCAGGAGAAAAGTCAGAATCGCATATTAAAAACCTCTTTATAAACTAAATGGGTATGGAAGAAAAAAGTAAAATATTTCTATTTATAGATGATAACACCACTCCTGTTGCCGAGCTATTTGCACCTGTAAATTTCGAACTGGATACTTCTAAACTGGTAGATGGGAAACATTTACTAAAAATAGTTAGTAAAGACCCACATGGAAAAGAAGGTATCAGATTAATTCCGTTTGAGGTAAGAAATGGACCTTCTATTGCGGTAGAAGGAATAAAAGAAAATGCAATTGTAGATGGAAAAATACCTATTATGATTAATGCCTATGGCAAAGGAAACCAGAAAAACTTTTTGATATCTGGAAGCGAATCGCCGCAAAGCATTCCTTTCTGGGTATTTATTTTGTTGATTCTTTTTATTGCCTGGACCATTTATTATTTCACTACCTCGCTGGCTATAAGTTTATTTTAATAGTGCAGAGGATAGAGAGTGGAAATTAACAAGTTAAAATACAGAAGCGGATGAAAACGGACATTAGAGATATAAACGACATTAAAATATTTGTTGATGATTTCTACTACCAAGTACAACAAGATGAACTTATTGGCCCCATCTTCAATAATGCTATTGAGGATTGGCCTACACATCTGGATAGAATGTATAAATTTTGGAATGCAGCGCTGTTTGGCGTCCCCGGCTTTAAAGGAAATCCCTTTGCCAAACATGCTCCGCTTCCTATACAAAAAAATCATTTTGAACGTTGGATAGAGTTATTTCACCAAACCATAGACCATTTCTTTGCCGGAGAAATTGCAGAAGACTGTAAACATCGCTCGGAACTTATGGCTGCTATGTTTCTTACAAGATTAGAAAATATGCGTGGCGGCGCCGACAAGGTTATTGTTTAAGGGTGTGGCAGCAACAATAAATATGGAAAAAGAAATTGAGCGTGTAGAGGACATTACACTTTTGGTAAATACTTTTTATGATAAAATTAGAAAGGACGAGCTTTTATCACCTGTTTTTAATGCTATCATAAAAGATTGGGAGCCTCATTTAGAAAAAATGATTCAGTTCTGGTCTACGCTTTTGCTTTATACCAGAACTTACAAGGGAGACCCTTTACCTAGTCACCTTCCGTTAAAGGTAGATAAAGCACATTTCGACAGATGGCTCTTGCTTTTTAACCAAACTGTAGATGAACTTTTTACAGGTGAAATTGCATCTAATGCAAAGAAAAGGGCATTTAGCATTGCCAGAATTATGAAAGCAGTAAAACAAATTCCGGAGGAGAAATTATGAAGAGACCACCTATTAAAAGATCAGAATTTTTAGTTCAATTATCTCGTGATCATCATTTAACGCTACTGTTTTGTTGGAAAATCAAAGAAGGCTTAAAGAAAGATATTCCTCTTGTTCTAAAAGATTATGTGTTATTTTTCTGGGATGGGCATATGCAAAAGCACTTCAATCAGGAAGAAGAATTATTATTTGCCAGAAATAACGGTCCGCTTTGCGAACTTGCCGCACAACAGCATTTACAGATTATTGATATTATTACGCAAATTAAGGATTCGGCTAATCCGCAGAAATCAATATTTCAAACTTTAATTGACCTTATAAATCCGCATGTACGGCTGGAAGAACGCGAAGTTTTTCCTTTTCTGGAAAAAACACTTTCTAAAGAAGATCTTGAAAAAATTAGCGAAACGCTTAAAAACGAAAAAGACGACTTTACCGATAATTATCCAGTTGAATTTTGGAAACCTTAATCAGTTGCTTTGCCAAATAAACACAAAAACATCTGTATCAGTATTATTTATGAAGAGGATTGTTATACTATCAACACCTATTATCATGAATACCGAAATCTTATGATGCTGATTTTTGATCGTCTGTATCCTGATGATTTTGGCGATTGCCTGGGGATGGGCAAATGCGGCACCTGCTTAATAGAAATATTGGAATTTAGAACACAACCTACTTTTTTAGACAGGAATGAAGAAACTACCTTAGAAAGACAGCAGGTTACAAACAAAAATATAAGGTTAGCATGCCAGATATTGATTGATGAAAATATGGATGGTTTAAAGATTAAATTGCTGAAACAGGGATAACATTACCACACGATAATCATTGATCTTAATCTGTAATAATCGAAATCAGGCTATCAATTTTTCTTTTTATAAGAGTATTCCCCTCCTGGTCTGTGTATCTACAGACCAGGTTATCACTTGAATAATAGAACGCTAAAGAACATCTGATAATACCTTTTGAGATATAGAGCTGACATTTTATGCTGAACTCGTGTTAACCAATTTATGCTCTCTATCCTTATTCAGTTACAGAGCTTTTAATTTGGAGGTGTTCTAAGGATTTCCCAACCAGTGTTTTCTTGCCAACAATTTTAAATCCCAGTTTAAGATATAACTTTTTAGCGCCCGGATTTTCTTCATCAACCAATAAACCCAGGGTTTGATTTCTTTGGCAAACATATTCATCTATCAGAAAACGGAATATATGCGTACCTAAGCCTTTCCCCTGGTGCTCAGCATCTATACCAACACAATCTACGTAAAACTCGCCGGCCTGGGTTTCATTTTCCGGATTAAAAGATTTATTAAACAGCAGCTTTATTTCTTTGGCTACCGGCGCTCTCAATTCTTCCAGCAAGCCACCATCATACACACAGGCAACCCCTATAATTTTACCTTCAATTTCTACAACCCAACAATTTTCATAAGAGTACTGGTTCCCTTTTTGTTGAACCAAATTGCCTAAAAACAAAATTGCCTTATTCTTTGATCTTTCTCCTACAAACTGATAAGCAATATCTTCCATAGCTAACAATAAAAGAGGCGCTATGCTAGAGTACTCTTCGGGTTTTGCTTTTCTAATAATCATTAATGAGGTAGTTTATCTCTTAACAATCCATAAACCCAGGTACCTGCAATGGCACTTAAAAGCGTAACAATAATTACAGTTGCTCCAGTTCCAATTTGTGCAAATAGTGGCCCCGGGCATGCGCCGGTTATTGCCCAACCAAAACCAAAAAGCAAGCCTCCGTAAATTTGCCCCTTATTGAATTTCTTAGGATGAAACTCGATTTTTTCGCCGTATATGGTTTTAATATTGAATTTTTTAATGAGCCAAACGGAAATTACTCCTACAATAACAGCACTACCAATAATTCCGTACATATGAAAAGATTGAAAACGGAACATTTCTTGTATACGGAACCAGCTAACTACCTCGGCTTTTACAAATACTACCCCAAACAAAACACCTACTATAAGATATTTTAGATTATGATACCACTTGTTTGTTAAATGACTCTCGTTTACACAAATTGCATCTAAAGAACGTACTTCAAAATCTGTATTTTCTGATATGTTTTTTTGCATCTCATTTAAATTAAAGTGAAAGAATAAAAGGCATAATTAGATTTGCCATAAGAATACCACCTAGCATAAAACAAATTGTAGCTATTAACGATGGCCACTGTAAAGTAGACAATCCCATGATTGAATGCCCGCTTGTGCACCCACCTGCATAGCGTGTACCAAAACCCACCAAAAAACCACCTACTACCATAAATACGAAACCTTGAAGAGAAAATAAATTCTCCCAGTTCATAATATCCTGAGGCACTAAATTCTGGTAATTTGTAATTCCATAGTTGGCAAGCTCCGCAGCTAATTTCGGATTAACCTCTACAGGATTAGGGTTTAAGAACACACTACCTGCTATTATACCGCCAATAAGTATCCCAAATACAAAAAACAAATTCCAGGCTTCTTTTTTCCAATTGTATTTGAAAAAGGGAATATTTGCCGGAAAGCATGATGCGCAGATATGGCGCAGGGAAGAACTAATTCCGAATGATTTATTTCCCAGAATTAAAAGCGCCGGGACAGTTAAGCCAATTAAAGGGCCAGCTATATACCATGGCCATGGTTGTTTTAGTATCTCTAACATATTATATTTAATTTTTTAAATTCTCTGTAAGGAGGCAAATATCATGTTTTATTTTCTCCAAATCTGTTTTTGCTGTAGTATTAATCCTCCACCTATTTTAGTAAAATTTTTATACCTGCTAGTTTGCAAAATGCCAGATGCTGTTATACCTCTGCAAGCGCCGGCACAATGTTTGTAAAAACGAGAGAATTTGTATTAAGATATTTCAGGTTGCGTTTATTGCAATGGATATACAATTGCAGCTTTGCTATCAGGAACAATATAATATGCCCATTACACTAAACGCCCCGTATATATCTGCTCTATTTTTATAATCTCAAATTTACTTTATAATATTTGAGGATTAAGAATTATCTCTGTTTTCATAGAATTAGTAACTAAACAGCCGGTTTTGGCTTTCTCTGCAACTCTTATAGCCTTGTCTTTATCTTCAGGGTTTTCAAGATTGATAACCGGAACCAACTCGGCCTCAGTTATTAAGTATCTCCCATCTACCTTTTCTAATTTTGCAATGGTATTACAGCTAAAACTTTTCAGGTTTACTTTAAAGTTTTCTGCAATTGCCAAAAATGTTGCCATATAGCAACTATTTATAGCCGCAACAAAAAGGTGCTCTGGAGACCAAATACCGGGTACGCCGTTAGGAAACTCTGGTGGTGTTGCACATTCTATAATTTCTGTGAGTACAGGAGATGAAAGCGCACCAATTCTTCCTTCTTTCCATTGAACGTTTACTTCGTAATAATGTGTTTGTGACATAATAATAATTTTAGGCTTCTTAAATAATTAATGTATTAATACCCGAAGGTCTCGATTTCAACTTAACCTTATAGTGACTTTGGTTACATAAGCTTACTATTTTAAGATAGTTTCTTTAATGATAATAAACACCCCCATTACCAACACAAACCAACCAAAAGCTGGCTTAAGTTTTTCGCCATCTATTTTTCTGGAAAGCGCCATACCTATAAAAATCCCTATAATGGCAAAACCAGTAATTTTCAATAAGAAAAACCAATCTATGGGCGTACTTTCACCTTCTCCCAAAAAGCCTATTAATGATTTACCTGCAATAATCACTAAAGATGTTCCTACGGCTTCTTTCATGGGTAGCTTACTTAATAATACCAATGCCGGAATTATTAAAAACCCGCCTCCGGCTCCAACTAATCCGGTTAGCGTACCTACTACTATCCCCTCAAGTAATATTAGCGGATAATTAAATTGCTGTGCCTGTGGTAATTTTGTCTCCTCCACTTTTTCCTTTTTTATCATATTGAAGGATGCAAATATCATTAGCACTGCAAAGAGCAGCATCAGCATAATATTTTTGCTTAACACAAAATCTCCGATACTAAAGATTTCCTGCGGAATTTGCGGCATTATATAAGCTCTGGTTAGGTAGATTGCTGCCACGGAAGGTATCCCGAAAATTATTGCCGTTTTAAAATTTACCAAGCCTTTGCGGAGATAAGAAAAAGAACCTACTAAACTGGTAGTACCTACAATAAAAAGTGAATAGGCCGTTGCCAGAACAGCATCTATTCTAAAAAGATAAACCAAAACCGGAACGGTAAGAATGCTTCCGCCTCCGCCTATTAAACCTAAAGAAATACCTATTATAATTGAAGCTAAATACCCTTCCATAAATAACAATTGACAATAAACAATTGATTTTCTACAATTGAACAATACAAAATTGCAGAGAAGGTTTTTATGATTCGGTTACTTTTGTTACAGAGACTTTCTATTATTTGAAACAGCCTGATAAGCAACAAACTATTGCAATAGACTGACAAAGCTGCATAACAAAGAAGCACTTAAAACAATCATCATGAGGCTAAAACTGTTAGCTCATGATGATTTTATTACGTCCTAATTTAACCGCTCCGCTTTCTTCTAGCTGTTTTAGTAAGCGAGAGACTACCACCCTGGCAGTGCCTAATTCATTAGCAAGCTGCTCATGTGTGATCAACAGTGTTTTAGATTTAATAAGATCGGCTTT
>PJUF01000697.1_pt1 | contig 21809 bp, 18 predicted proteins | sample 1512191 | NCBI WGS metagenome assembly PJUF01 (sample SAMN08177673, study PRJNA422409) | Feces metagenome, whole genome shotgun sequencing project. | isolation source: Chicken feces (3) enriched on wood chips | host: Gallus gallus | place: USA: Madison | collected 2015-01-15 | reverse complement strand
GCCTTCTTCAGGGCCTTCTGCATGGCCGGGACGGGGGCGGTGGTGAACAGGGCCGGCTCATGGGCATGGGCGGCGTGGCTGACCACGCGAGCCGCGATCGGCAGGCCCAGCGCCCTGGCCGTGCTTTCGCGCGTCATGACCATGGCGGCCGCGCCGTCGGAGATGGAACTGGAGTTGGCGGCGGTGACGGCGCCGTCCTTGACGAAGGCGGGCTTCAGCGTCGGGATCTTGGCGGGGTCGGCCTTGCCGGGCTGTTCGTCTTCGCTGACCGTCACCGGGCCCTTGCGGGTGGCGACCTCGACCGGGACGATCTCGGCCTTGAAGGCGCCCGAGGCGATGGCGTTCTTGGCGCGGGTCAGGCTTTCGATGGCGTATTCGTCCATCGCCTCGCGGGTGAACTGATACTGGGCGGCCGCGTCTTCGGCGAAGACGCCCATGGCCTTGCCGGGGGAATAGGCGTCTTCAAGGCCGTCCATCATCATGGAATCGACGATGACGTCGTGGCCGATACGGGCGCCGCCGCGGTGCTTGTTCATCAGATAGGGGGCGCCGGTCATCGACTCCATGCCACCCGCGACGATGACCTCGGCCGTGCCGGCCATCAGGGCGTCGTGCGCCATCATGGCCGATTGGAGCCCTGAGCCGCACATCTTGTTCACCGTCGTCGCCTCGACGTGCTTGCCGAGGCCGGCGCCGATGGCGGCCTGACGCGCCGGGGCCTGGCCCAGACCGGCGGGCAGGACGCAGCCCATGAAGATCTGTTCGATCTTTTCTGGCGCGACGCCTGCGCGCTCGACGGCGGCCTTGACGGCGGCGGCGCCCAGATCGGTCGCCTTGACCGGCGACAGCGCGCCCTGGAAGCCGCCCATCGGGGTGCGGGCGAAGGAGCAGATGACGACGGGATCAGCAGCGGCGGTCATGACAGGCGTTTCCGTAAGTGAATCGTTTCGAGGGGGATTAGGGGAGGCGAAGGCCCGCTGGCAAGCGGCGCCTCACAGCAGCTTGCGGCGTTGGCGGGCCAGGGCCAGCGGGCGACCATCCGCGCCCCAGGCGACCGCCTCGTCCACCGACCACCCCAGGCCGTGGTCCAGCAGGCGGTATTCGAAGAAGGCCCGGCCGTCGGGCGCGCTGTCCGGCGTCGGATCGGCCAGGAAGTCGCAGCGCAGGTCCACCGTCGTCATCATCGGCGGCGCCTTGAAGGCCGTCCAGGCGGGCGGATACAGGGCGTCCAGCAGGTAGCACATCCGCAGTTCGTCCAGCGGCGCGCCGTCCTTCACCCGCATCCAGACCCGCTCGACGACAGGTTTGCCCTCATTGCCGCCCAGGATGTTGGGGCCGCCGTCGAAGCGATAGTCGACGTGCTGCGAAAAGCGCGGGGCCATCGGACCGCTGATCCCCGGCGCGTCCTTCAGGCTGTCCAGCGAGGGCGGCGGCGCCAGCAGGGGCGTCAGCGGCGTGGGCGTCGCGCCGTCGGCGCCGTAGGTGGCGCTGGCGTGGTGGGTCAGCTTCGAGCCTTGGCCGCCCTCGACCACGGCATAGGCGACGTTGCGGCCGCCGCGCAGCATCCGGGGCCGGAAGTGCAGGGACTGGCCATAGCGGGCGGCGGCCAGATACTGGACCGTCAGGCTGCGCAGCGGCGCCTCGATCCCCAGACCCTGGCGCATGGCCCCGGCGCACAGGGCCGCCAGCAGGCCGCCGAAGGGGAAGCCCGCCTCGGGCGGGGCGCTGATCGGGCCGTTCGAGAACTCGCCCGACAGATGGGCGGCCAAGGTCCCATCGTCCTCGGGCGTCAGGCGGAAGGCGGCGTGGATCAACTCGGGTTCGGTCATGGGTCTCATCGAAAAGCGGAGGCGGAACCTGCGACGGCGCCGCCTCCGAGTCGAGGGAAGGAAACGGCCGGGGAGCGGCCATGTCCGTTGCGAATAGAAACTTACTTACTCCGTCGCGATTGGCAACCCTTGTCAAAAGCCTGACGCGAGGTCACTTTCCGCTGATGGGACGCACCGCCGACTATTCGCGCCAGAGCTGTTCGGTCGCCGCCACCCTCGAGGTGATCGGTGATCCGTGGACCATGCTGGTCATCCGCGACGCCTTCAACGGCGTCCGTCGCTTCGAGCAGTGGCAGGAGCGGCTGGGCGTGGCGCGCAACGTCCTGGCCGCGCGCCTGAAATCCCTCGTGCATCACGGAGTGCTGGAGCCGCGCCCCTATTCCGAACGCCCGCCGCGCAACGAGTATGTGCTGACCGCCAAGGGCAAGGATCTGTACGGCGTCCTCGTCACCCTGCACGCCTGGGGCGAGAAGCATGTCTATGGCGACGAACCGTCTGGCATCGTCCTGCGCCACAAGACCTGCGGGCACGACCTGAAGCCGCGTATCGCCTGCGGCTGCTGCAATGAGATGGTTCGCCCGCGTGAGGTGGAGGTGGTCTTCACCGAGAACCGACCGACCGTCGGCGAGGTCATGCCGACCAAGGACGAGGCGGCCTGAGGGTCTGCGCCGGCGCAGGCTGGCGGGATGGCCGATCAGCCTGTCTTGTGCTGCGAGACGTCGTCCGAGCCGCCCATGCCCATGCCCATCCCCATGCCCATGCCGCCCCCTCCGCCGCCGGAGCCGCCGCCCTTGGCGTCGTCGCGGCCGCTCTTGCTTCCTGACGGGCGGGCCGGACCTTGCGGCGGAATGTCGAGGCCGCGCGGGACGGGGGTCAGGTCCAGAGCCTTGCGGATGAAGTCTCGCAGGGAGACGACCAGGGCGTGGGTGCGCACCGGCCGTCCGGCGACGAGGTCGCGCGCGGCCTGTTCGGCCAGGCGCACCTGGTCTTCCGTCCCCAGCAGGATGATGTCGGACAGGGCCGATTCAACCGCATCGCGGATGCGGCGGGCGCGGTCCGAGCGTGCGTGAGCGGCGGCGTCGTCGTCGGCGCCGCCGCGCCGGATGTCGCGCATGTGGCGAGGATCGACGCTCAGATCGCCGGTGAAGGATCCGCCCAGCACCTTATAGGCGGCGATCAGGGTGCGCAGGCGCTCGTTGATCTGGCGGTTCATCCGTTCGCGCCGCTGCTGGATGGCGAACATCATCATCAGCCGTATGCCCATCCCGATCAGCGTGACCAGGGCCAGGCCCAGCAAGGTGGCGAACAGGCTCTGCCATGAGCTGAAGTCGATGCCGCGCAAGGGCGTTCTCCCGTTGGAAATCCATCATGTCCGCTCAGGCGGGGCGGGAGCAAGAGCGTCTCTGTCCGACCCATGCTGCCGCTTTCTGACAGCAAGTCTGTTAAGCTTGCGGGGTGTCGCGCTCCGAACGTCTTCTTGATCTTCTCAACACCCTGCGGCGCCATCGTCGGCCGGTCAGCGGCCGTGCGCTGGCGGAGGAGACGGGAGTTTCCCTGCGCACCCTCTATCGCGACATCGCCAGCCTGCAGGCGCAGGGCGCGACGATCGAGGGCGAGCCGGGCGTGGGCTATGTGCTGAAGCCCGGCTATCTGCTGCCGCCGCTGATGTTCACGCCGGAAGAGATCGAGGCCCTGGCCCTGGGCTCGCGCTGGGTGGCCGAGCGGGCGGATGCGCGCTTGCGCGATGCAGCGCTGAGCGCCCAGGCGCGGATCGCGGCGGTGCTGCCGCCGGATCTGCGCGACGAGATGGAGGCCTCGGCCCTATTCATCGGACCGGGCGCGCCGATCCCCGCCGATGCGGTCGATCCGGCCCATTTGCGCAAGGCGATCCGAATCGAACGCAAGCTGAGGCTGAACTATCGCGACGAGGCGGGCGCGGCGTCGGACCGGGTTGTCTGGCCCTTCGCCCTGGCCTTCTTCGACCGGGTGCGGCTGCTGATCGGCTGGTGCGAGCTGCGCGGCGACTTCCGCAGCTTCCGCACCGACCGCATCGTCGAGGTCGAGGTGCTGGACGCCCGCTATCCCACGCGCAGGGCGGTGCTGCTGAAGCGATGGCACGAGGCCTGCGACCGTCAGGGGCCGCCGCGATGATGCTGACAGAAACTGGCGGCAGGCCCGGCTAGGTTCTCCTTCTGTTCAGACAGGCGGAGGGACCTTGACCATGAGCGACGACATTGTGCTGAACGTGGCCGATCCGGACGCCAGCGCGCGTTTCTATGCCGGGCTGCTGGGCCGACGACCGGTCGAGGCGGGCCCGGACCATGCCGTTTTCCTGCTGGCGCCGGGGCGGACGCTCAGCCTGTGGCGCGGGCGAGGCGGAGCGCAGGCGGACCTGCGCATGGAGGCGCCCGGCGTGGTCGATGAACTGCACATCGACTGGTGGGACCGTGGCGCGCGCATCGTTCTGCCGCCGACGGACATGGACGGCGGCCACGGCTTCGTGGCGCGCGACCCGGACGGCAACTGCCTGCGGGTCTACGCGGCCCATCGGAACCGTCACCCTCGGGCTTGTCCCGAGGACCCATGGCGGGCGTGTGCGTGACCTGAGCGGCTGTCCGCGCGGCTTGCAAATTCAACGAAAAGCGCGTCGCCGCGCTGGGCCCTCGGGACAGCCCCCGAGGGTGACGATGGGGGTTAGACCGCCACGGCTTCGGTCGACTGGATGAAGCCGCCGCCCAGGACCCGTTCGTCGTCGGCCGGGTCGTAAAGGACGCAGGCCTGACCGGGTGCGACGCCTTCCTCGCCCTGATCGAAGACGACCTGAACCGCGCCATCGATAAAGGCCAGATGGGCGGGGGAGGGCTGGCGAGTCGAGCGGACGCGGGCCAGGACCGGAGCGCCGTCGCGGGCGGCTTCCTCGATCGTGGCCTGATCGCCCAGCCAGTTGGTTTCCTCCAGCGTCAGGCGCGCGGTCAGCAGGGCTTCGCGCGGGCCGACGATGACGCGGCGATGGTCGGGGTCCAGCTTGACCACGAACAGGGGCTCGCCCACGGCGACGTTCAGCCCTCGGCGCTGGCCGATGGTGTAGTCGGTGATGCCCGAATGGCGGCCCAGCACCCGGCCGTCCATGTGGACGATGTCGCCCGCTTCGCGTCCCTGCGGCCGCAGGCGGTCGATCAGAGTGCGATAGTCGCCGGTCGGCACGAAGCAGATGTCCTGGCTGTCCGGCTTGGCGGCGATGCGCAGGCCCAGCGATGCGGCGACGCCCCGCACCTGGGGCTTTTCCAGATCAGCGAGCGGGAAGCGCAGATAATCCAGCTGATTCTGCGTCGTGGCGAACAGGAAGTAGGACTGGTCGCGCGAATGATCGACCGCCTTGCGCATCTGCGAGCGGTTGCCGTGGGTGGCGCGGCGGACGTAGTGGCCGGTGGCCATGGCCTCGGCGCCCAGGTCCCGAGCGACGTCCAGCAGGTCGCGGAACTTCACCGTCTGATTGCAGCGGATGCAGGGGACCGGCGTCTGGCCCTTCAGATAGGAATCCGCGAACTGGTCGATCACCGCGTCCTTGAAGCGGTTTTCATAGTCGAGGACGTAGTGCGGAATGCCGATCAGGTCGGCGGCCAGACGGGCGTCGTGAATGTCCTGACCCGCGCAGCAGGCGCCCTTCTTCTTCAGCGCTTCGCCGTGGTCGTAGAGTTGCAGCGTCACGCCCACGACGTCATAGCCCGCCTTGTGCAGCAAGGCGGCGACGACGGTGGAATCCACCCCGCCCGACATGGCGGCGACCACGCGCGCGCCCTGCGGCAGGCCGACGGCCTGTCGCACGCTCTCGATCGCGGCGTCCAGGTCGGCTTGCGACATGGGGGCGATGTCGGGAACGGGGCAGAGGATGTCGTCGGTCAGGGCGTCCATGGTCATCGCCGCCATTTAGGCCCTGATGCGCGCGATTTCGAGGCCTGGTCCGAAACAAGGCGCGCCCCAATGAAAAAGACCGCCCCGTTCTGGAGCGGCCGTGATCATGCGTTCAGGCGAAAAACCTAGTCGCGGTAGCTCTGGATGCGCGTGGTGCGCAGACCCTGCATGCCCCATTTGTCGATGGCCTTCTGCCAGGCCATGAACTCCTCGGCCGTCAGACGGTACTTCTCCAGGGCGTCCTCCAGGCTGATCAGCCCGCCGCGCACGGCGGCCACGACCTCGGCCTTGCGGCGGATGACCCAGCGGTTCGTGTCCGAGGGCGGAAGATCCCGCAGGGTCAGGGGCGTACCCGTCGGGCCGACCACGTACTGTTCGCCGTTACTGTTAAGGCGTCGCTCTTGCAGCATGGGCTTAAGCCTCTCTCACCACCACCATAGACGCGCAGGCTAGGCCCCCGCCCGCTAAAAGGCTTTTAAGCGTCGTGGTGAAGGAATGGCTAAGACGCATCCGGCCGGTCCGGCGCCTTCTGCGCCGGCTAAAGGAAGGATTCATCGAGTCTAACGAGACCTTGCTCATGGAGTCCTGTTGGCCGATCAGCGCTTGATGTTGATCAGCTCCGCCAGCATCTCGTCGGCGGTGGTGATGATCTTGGACGAGGCCGAATAGGCGCGCTGGGTGGTGATCAGGCCGGTGAACTCGGTCGACAGGTCGACGGTCGAGGCCTCCAGCTGTTGCGCGCCCAGCAGGCCCGCGCCGCCGGTGCCGGGGGCCTTCAGGTTGAAGGTGCCGGAGTTCTGGCTGACACGGAAGGCGTTGCCCGACACCTCGGTCAGGCTGTCGGCGCTGGGGAAGGTGGCCAGGGCGACCTGGGCGATCTTGCGCATGACGCCGTTGTCGAAGATGGCGGTGACGAAGCCCGCCTCGTCGATCTTCACCTCGGTCAGGTTTCCGAAGGCGGTGCCGTTCGTATAGGTGGCCTGGACGATGGAGGTGCTGTCGTACTGCGTCAGGCCGCCCGCCGAGGCGTTCAGGTCGAAGGCGATGGTCTGGGCCGCAATGCCCAGGTCGGCGGCCCAGGCGCCGTCAGCGCCCGCCGTCGCGCCGTCCGACGAGCCCAGCGACAGGCTGGCGTTGGTCGGGTCGTCGAACAGGCCGGTTCCGGCCGCCCAACCCTGCATCTTGGCCACGTCGAGGCGGCCGTCTTGGGTGAAGGCGATGCGTCCCGATTTCAGCAGGCCGTCCGTGTTGGTGACCATGTCCGCGGGCGCGCGGATCTCGGCGTACCACTCGTTGGCGTCGGCGCTCTTCAGGAAGGAGACGGTGATGTTGCGCTGCCCTCCCTTGGAGTCGGACACCGGAATGGTGATCTCGAAGTCCGGCTTCACGCCCGTCGCCGGGTCGTTGGCGTACATGGACATGGAGTTGGCGGCGGGGTCATAGGCCGTGACGCCGGTCGGCGGGGGCGTCTGGGCCGCTTCATTGACCGGCTGGCTGGACTTCAGGTTGGCGTTCAGGCCGACGCGGGTTGTGGGTTCGGCCGCGCCGCCGACCGAGCCGACGTTGATGGTGCGCAGGCGGCTCATGTCCGACGGGTCGCTGTTGACCACGCCGTCGGCGTCGACCGGCCAGCCCTGCAGATACAGGCCCGAGGTGTTCTGCAGATAGCCCAGGTCGTCGATCTTGAACGCCCCGGCGCGGGTGAACAGGCGCGCGTCCGAAAGGGTCAGGTTCTCGGACTTCTCGGTGACGACGAAGAAGCCCTGGCCGGCGATGGCCAGGTCTGTGCCCGAGGTGGTGCGCTGAAGCTGGCCCGCCTGGCTGATGAAGTGGCGAGCGGCGGCCTGGACGCCGCCGGCGGAATAGCTTGCGCCGGCCGTCTGGGCGTTGACGACGGTCGAGAACTCGGTCGACGCGCGCTTGTAGCCGACGGTGTTCACGTTGGCGATGTTCTGCGAGATCGTCGAAAGGGCCGCGGCGTTGGCGGTCAGACCGGACACGCCGGCCATCATGGCGCCGTTGATGCTCATGACTGGGGTTCCTTACGAAAGAAGATTGAGAGGATTGAGTTTCGAGGCGAGGGCGCTGAGCGCGCCGGCGTCCTCTTCGGGATCGGGCTGGGCGGCGGCCTTCTGCTCTTCCAGCGCGATCAGGCTGGACACCGGCATGATCGACTTGCCGATGATGACGAAGGGGGTGTTGTCGTACATCTCGACGCCGGTGACGCGGCCGCGGATCAGCACCTGGCTGTCGACGTCCTTGCCCGCGCCGTCCTTGGCTAGGACCTTCAGCGTATAGACGCCGCCGTCGTCCACCTGACCGCCGCCGGTGGTGGCTCCGTCCCACTTGAAGTCGTGCATGCCGTTGGTCTTGTCGGGAGCCGGGCCGCTCCAGACCACCTTGCCCGAGCCGTCCAGCACCTGCAGCGTGACGTCGGTCGCGTCGGCGGCCAGTTCATAGCTCCAGCTGGCCTCGCCGTCCTCGAAGCGGGTGGCGGACCAGACGGCGGTGGCGTCCTTGCCGATATACTGCGAGGCGCCGGTCAGGCCGTCGCCCTGCTGGGCCCTCAGCAGGCTGGTCAGCAGATCGTTGGTCAGAAGCTGCTGCTCAACGCCCGCCATCTGGGTCAGCTGGGCGGTGAATTCGTTGGAATCGACCGGCGACAGCGGGTCCTGGTTCTTCAGCTGGGTGGTCAGCAGCGACAGGAAGGTCTGGAAGTTGGAGGCCAGCATCTGGCCCCCGGCGTTCACCCGGCCTGCGGCGTTGTTGGTGGAGACGGCGTCAACCATCGTCAGACCTTCAGATCGACGCGATCAGGCGTCAGGGAAAGGGAAGTCCATGCGCCCGGCGGCGGAACGGCGGCGTCGGCCTCGGCGGCCAGGCGGGCCGCGCCGACGAAGGCGCGACGGTCAGGCTGGCGTTCAAAGGCGCCGTCGCCGAAGCCGGAGGACGGGTCGCGCTCGGCGAACTCCAGATCGTCGGACGACACCTGCAGGCCCGCATCCAGAAGCTGACGGCGCAGTTCGTCGGCGCGGGCGCGCAGGTCGGCCGCCGCCGCCGGATTGTCGAAGGCCAGACGAGCCGTGACCTGTCCGTCGGATTCGATCTCTAGGCTGACGTCGACCCGGCCCAGGCCCTCGGGCGTCAGGGCCATGTCGAAGCGGGTCGAGCGGCCGTCCAGTTTTCGGATGATCTGGGCGGCGATCTGGGCCGTGGTCTCGACCGTGGCGCGCGACAGCTGGGACAGGCCCAGGTCGCGGTGCGCGCCCGGCGCCTGGGGCGCGGGGGCCTCCGCAGGGGGCGGGGGCGCGGCGGCGGGATCGGCCTCAGGAGATGGAGCCGCCGGCGAAGACGCGGAAACCGCCACGACGGGCGCCGGAGCGACGGCCGGGCGGGCGGCGGACGCTGATGCGGTATCGGCGTCGGCGGGCGCGTCGGATGGAGCGAGGCGGGCGGCGGCGGAGGTTTCGGCTCCATCCGTCGCCGTCATCGCCGCCTGAAGCGCGTCCCTGGCCGAGGCCAGGCGCTCGCCCGCGCCCGATCGGACGCCGGTCAGGGTCTGCAGGGCGGCCGTCTGAGCCGGAAGGGCAGGCGGCGTCGGTCGCGAGGGCGCCGGGGCGTCGTCCCCGCTCTCGCCTTCAGCAGCCGAGGCCTCAGGCGGAGCGTCGGTCTGCGCAGAGGCGGCCGGAATCGCCGCCTTGAGAGGGGCGACGGGCGCGGCGATAGTGGCGGCCTTGGCCGCATCTACGGCCGTGGCGAGGGTTGCGGAAGGCGCGGATGGAGCGACGGCCTCGGCCGGGGGAGCGGTTCCGGAGAGATCGGTCGGGGCGCCCGCTTGTGCGAGACGGTCGAAGGTCGGGACCGGTTCTGCGGCCTCATGATCGGCCTGTGGGGCGGGCGTCGTCGCGCCGACGGCGGGAGGCTCCGCCGCCAATTCGGCGGCGGCCGGGGCGGCGTTCGTCTCAGGCGCGGGCGAAGAAGGGGCGGCGGCGGGCTCGAGCGGCTCCGGTTGCGGCGTCGGCGGAGGCGCAAACCAGACGGGCGGGGCCGGGGCGACGGCGGCGTCGTCCCTGGCGGGCTCGGCGGCGACGATGATCTCGAGATCTTCAACCGTTCGGGCGGTCGGGGCGGTCGTCGGCGCGTCCTCCTTGAGCATCAGCTCTGCGAAGACGGCGCTGTCCGTCGCCGCTTCGGCGGAGGCGTCGAGGCTCGCGCCGGCGGGGGCGGCGGGCGTCAGAACGGACAGGAGGCTGACGGCGGACATGCGGGCGGCAGGCGCTTTCGGTCGGTGAGGGCGGCGCCTGCTGCGCCTGGGTCATTCGGCAGAGCCTCCGCAAACGCCGGGCCAAGCGCAGGTGTTCAATTCAAATTATTGAATTGTATAGGTATTTATGGATATCTCGTCACTGACGTCGACGCGTGAAGCCGGGCGCTTCTTGCCGCGCCTGTCGCTTTTTGCCGGGCGCGGGCGGCGCCTGCGGATTTGGCCCGCCGCTTGCCTCCTCTGTCTTCGAATGCACAGGGGCTGAACGCCGATGTCGAGGAAAATCAAAGAGATGGTCAGAAGACCTGCTCAATTCGCCGGGCAAGATCTGCACGCTTGCCTGCAAGGCTTGCCGAGCGGGCGCATGCGTCTGGGCGTGGGAGGCGTCTGATGTCCCTCAACTCGATCATGAACATCGCCACCTCGGGCATGAATGCGGCCCAGACGCAGCTGCGGGTGGTCTCGGACAACGTCTCCAACGTCAACACGCCCGGCTATGTCCGCAAGATCGCGGATCAGCAGTCCTGGGCCAGCCAGGGCGTCGGGGCGGGGGTGGAGATCGCCCGCATCCGCCTGGCCACCGATCGCTTCCTGCAGGCCGCCAGCCTGAACGCCAGCGCCGACGCGGGGCGCCAGACGGTGCGCTATGAGCTGTATGACCGCATCCAGTCGATGTTCGGCGATCCCGGCGCGAACAGCGGCTTCTTCTCGCAGATCGACAGCGTCTTCGCCGCCTTCGCGGCCTCGGCTCAGGACGCGACCTCCGGCCCTGCGCGCCAGGAGGCCATCTGGAAGACGCAGGGCCTGTTCGACGAAGCCGCCCGCATCAACGCCCAGATCCAGTCTGTGCGCGAAGACGCCGACGCCCGCATCAAGAGCGCGGTGGAAACGGCCAACAGCCTGCTGGAGCAGATCGAGAAGCTGAACGTCGAGATCGCCAAGGCCACGGTGGTCAACGCCGACTCCTCGGGCGCCCAGACGGCCCAGGCGGCCCTGATCGACCAGTTGTCCGCCCTGATGGACGTGCGGATCACCGGCCGGGCGGTCGGCGGGGTGGAGATCCGCACCGGCGCCGGCATCCTGCTGGCGGGGCAGGGGGCGGCCAAGCTGGACTATGTGCGCGCCGGCGCCGTCTCGGCCGAGACGGTGTTCAATGAGGTCATGGTCATCGAGCCGCCGGCCGGAAAGGCGCGCTCCCTGGCCGAGGGGCTGAGCTCGGGCGAGATCAAGGGCCTGCTGGAGCTGCGCGACGGCGAGGCGCCGGCGACGGCGGAGCGTCTGGCCGAATTGATGTCGCGCCTGGCGGACGAACTGAACCGGGCGCACAACGCCTCCTCGGCCGCGCCGCCGCCGAACAGTTTGACCGGCCGCAACGTGGGGCAGTCGCTGGAGACCGCCTTGCAGGGCTTCACCGGCCGTACCTCCATCGTCATCACTGACGGCCAGGGCGTCGTGGTGCAGAAAGTCGATCTGGACCTGGCGACGCTGAATCCGGCGACCTTCCTGGCCGATCTGAACGCCCAGCTGGGCGCGAACGGCAGCGCCAGCTTCGTCGACGGACGGCTGAAGATCGAAGGCGCGGCCGGCGCGGGCGTGGTGGTGGTCGACGATCCGGCCGCGCCCTCGAACAAGGGCGGACGGGGCTTCTCGCACTTCTTCGGCCTGAACGACCTGATCACCAGCGAGCAGCCGACGATCTATGAAACCGGCATGACGGGGGCGTCGCAGCACGGCTTCACGCCGGGCGACGCCATCACCTTCCGCTTCAGCGACGCGGCGGGCGCCAAGCTGCGGGACATCGAGGTGGCGGTCCCGGCCGGCGGCGACATGACCAGCCTGCTGGCCGCGCTCAACGATCCGATGACGGGCGCCGGGCGGATGGGGACGTTCAGCCTCAGTGCGGCGGGCGAGATGACGTTCACGCCGCGCCCCGGATCGGGCGCGACCCTGTCGGTGCTGCAGGATCGCACGACCCAGGTTCCGTCGGGCGTGTCGATGAGCGAGCTGTTCGGCCTGGGCGGCGCGCGCGCCTCGCGGGCGGACGCCTTCTCGATCAGGGCCGATATCGCGCGCGACCCGGCCCTCATGGCCTTCGCCCAGGCCGATGTTGCGGCTGGGGTCGGCGCGGCCGTGGTCAGCAGGAACGACGCGCGCGGGGCGCGGCTGTTGGCGAGCGCCGGCGAGAACGCGGCCTCCTTCTCGGCGGCCGGCGGGGCGGCGGGCGGCTCCATGTCGCTGTCGCGCTATGCGTCGGAAATGTCAGGCGAGATCGGCAGCCGGGCCGCCATGGCCAAGAATAACGCCGCCAGCGCCACGGCCCTGGCCAAGGAGGCGACGGCGCGCCGCGTCTCCGTCGAAGGCGTCAACCTGGACGAGGAGCTGGTGCTGATGACCACCTATCAGCAAGCCTTTAACGCCTCCGCCCGCATGGTTCAGGCCGCCAAGGACATGTACGACATCCTACTGGGAATGGTGCGATGACCCGCGTTTCGACCTACGGAAACTATCAGTCGGCCCTGCTGGACCTGATGTCGGCCCAGTCGCGGGCCGACGCCGCCCAGAAGAAGGTTAACACCCAGAAGAACGCCACCGATCTGGTGGGCTTCGGGCGCGGTTCGGAGACGGTCAGCGCGCTGAAGTCCAGCCAGACCCGCATTCAGACCTTCATCGACACCAACAAGGCCGTCGCCGCCCGGCTGGAGACCCAGGACCTGGCCATGGAGCGCGTCGCCGACGCCGCGACCGCCGCGCGCCAGGCGATCGCCGACGCCATCGCCGCCGGGCGGATGGATGCGCTGATGGGCTCGCTGGAAAGCCTGTTCGCCGAGGCCCAGGACGGGCTGAACATGAAGCATCAGGGCAAGTATCTGTTCGGCGGCGGCGTCATCGACCGCGCGCCCGTGGACTTGCCCGAGATTCCCGGCCAGCCGGGCGCGACCATGATGGCCAAGCTGGCGGCGCTGCCTGACGAAGGGGCGGCCTTCCGCAACGATCAGCTGAAGCAGTCGTCCTGGCTGGACGAGAACGTATCGATGGACACGGGCTTCCTGGCGGACGCCATGGGAACGGAGCTGTTCGCCATCTTCCGCGACATCCAGCTGGCGCATGAGGCGGTGCCGCTGGAGGGGCAGATGACGGACGCCCAGAAGGCTTTCCTGACCACGCAGATGGGCCGCTTCGAAGCGGCGGCCAAGGGCATGGTGGAGCTGCAGGCCGCCAACGGCGGGATGCAGAACCGCGTGGATCGCCTGCTGGAATCCCAGGAGACGCGGAAGATCTCCGTGGACACCATCCTGGCCGGCAAGACCGACGCCAACATGGCCGAGGCGGTGGTCGAACTGGAGATGGCCCAGATCGCCCTGCAGGCGTCGGCCCAGGTGATCAGCCAGCTGCGGCAGGTCTCTCTGCTGGACTATCTGAGATAGGTCTTTTGCCTTTCGGCGGCGCTGAACGAAAATCGCCCGACGACGTTCACAAAGCTGCGCCGTGACGGGAGGGCTTGGCTTGCGCCCAGCAAAGCCGGAAGAGATCGAGGTTTGTCATCCGTCGTTGACGCGGCGCGAAAAGCATAGCTTTAACCGCCGTATGCGTGCAGGCGGGCCTGTGTCAGTGTCGGACTTATGAATCGGGCGGACTTCCAGATTGACGAGCATCAGGACGGCCAGGCGCGACTGCGGCTGGCCGGCGACTGGTCGACGGTGTCCGTGGGCCGCCTGGGCGATCGGCTGAAGGCCGAGCTGGACGGCCGGCCGGTGACGGCGCTTGATCTGGAGGACCTGGGCCGCTTCGACACCGCCGGCGCCCTGGCCGTGGCTCAGGCGATGAGCCGTCCCATTCCCGAAACCGCCTGGTCGGCCCGGCCCGAGGCGGGGCGTCTTTACCGCATGGTGGCCAAGCTCGACTGCATGACGGCCGAGCCGCCGCGCCGTTCGGCCTCGATGACGCGCGGCTTCGCCAAGGTCGGGCGGGGGGTCTATGATTTCGGCGCCGAGGCCATGCTGTCCCTGGCCTTCCTGGGCCGGTTGATGGCCGCCGTGGTGACGGCCCTGAGGAACCCTGGCCGCATCCGTTGGGCCGCCTGGTTCAGCCAGGCCGAGCGCACCGGCCTGGACGCCATCCCGATCGTGGTGGTGACCAACTTCTTCATCGGCGCCGTGGTGGCCTTCATCGGCGTGGACCTGCTGACCCAGTTCGGGGCGGGGGTGTTCTCCGTGCAGTTGATCGGCGTGGCCGTCTTCCGCGAGTTCGCGGTGGTGATCACGGCCGTTCTGCTGGCGGGACGCTCGGCCTCGTCCTTCGCCGCCGAGATCGGCTCCATGCGCATGACGCAGGAGGTGGACGCCATGCGGGTGATGGGCGTCGATCCGTTCCAGGCCCTGGTGATCCCGCGCCTGGCGGCGCTTCTGGTCATGCTGCCCCTGCTGACCTTCCTGGCCATGGTGGGCGGGTTGCTGGGCGGGGTCATGGTGTCGTGGAGCCAACTGAACCTGGGCCCCGTCTTTTTCTTCCAGCGGCTGGTCGAGGACGGCTACATGCCGACCCACATGATGGTGGGCCTGATCAAGGCGCCGGTCTTCGCACTGGTGGTCGCGGCCATCGGCTGTCGTCAGGGCATGGCCGTGGCGGGCGACGTCGAGAGCCTGGGCCGTCGGGTGACGGCGGCGGTGGTGCAGGCCATCTTCGCCATCATCCTGCTGGACGCCGTCTTCGCCCTGATCTTCATCGAGCTGAACATATGACGGGCGAGACGCGCAAACCCGACGACGGCGAGGCCCTGATCCAGGTGCGGGGCCTGCTCAGCCAGTTCGGCGACCGGGTCATCCATCAGGACCTCGATCTGGACGTGATGCGCGGCGAGGTGCTGGGCGTCGTCGGCGGCTCCGGCACCGGCAAGACGGTGCTGTTGAACTCCATCATCGGCCTGAAGGAGCCGGAGGGCGGGGAGGTGCGCCTGTTCGGCCAGGACCGCAGCGCCATGACCAAGGAAGAGGCGGCCGCCGTCGAGCGCCGCACCGGGGTGCTGTTCCAGCAGGGGGCCCTGTTCTCCGCCCTGACGGTGCTGGACAATGTCGCCTCGCCCCTGGTCGAGCACACGAAACTGCCCAAGAGCACGATCCGCGAACTGGCGGAGATGAAGGTGGCCATGGTCGGTCTGAAGCCAGAGGCCCTCTATCTGAAGCCTGCGGAGCTGTCGGGCGGGATGCGCAAGCGCGTCGGCCTGGCCCGCGCCCTGGCGCTGGACCCCGAACTGGTTTTCCTGGATGAGCCGACGGCGGGGCTGGACCCCATCGGGGCGGCGGCGTTCGACGATCTGATCCGTCAGCTTTCGGATGACCTGGGGCTGACCGTCTTCATGATCACCCACGACCTCGACAGCCTTTACGCCATCTGTGACGAGGTGGCCGTCCTGGCGGACAAGCATGTGGTGGCCAAGGCGCCGGTCGCCGAGCTGGAACGCTCGGACCACCCCTGGATCAAGGAATACTTCCTGGGGCCGCGCGGACGCGCCGCCCACAAGACCGCGGCCTGAGGAGGGCGCGAAACGATGGAAAGAGACGCTCATTACGCCGCCGTCGGCATCGCCACCGTCGCCCTTCTGGTGGCCTTGGCCGTGTTCACGATCTGGCTGGCGCGGCTGCAGTTCAACAAGGACTACGATGTCTATGACATCGTCTTCTACGGACCCGTGCGCGGCCTGTCCGAAGGCGGAGAAGTCCATTTCAACGGCATTCGCGTCGGCGAGGTCACTGATCTGAACCTGGATCCCAAGAAGGCGGATCAGGTCATCGCCCGCGTGCGCCTGAACGGCACGACGCCGGTGCGGGTGACCTCGCGGGCGCAGTTGGAGCCGCAGGGGATCACGGGCCTGAACTACATCCAGATCACGGCGGGCGACCCCAATAGCGCTCTGCTGAAGACGCAGTATCCCGAAAACGTCGTGCCGGTGATCCAGAGTCAGCCCAGCCCCATCGCCGAGCTTCTAAGCGGGTCGGGCACGGTGCTGGCCCAGACGGTGGACGCGCTGAACCGCATCAACCGCGTCATGTCGGACGACAACATCCGCAGCTTCTCGACCAGCGTGAAGAACGTCGAGGCCCTGACCGCCGAACTAGAAGCCCGCAAGGGCATGTTCCAGCAGTTGGAAGAGACGATCACCAAGGCCAACGCCGCTGTCGGCGAATATCAGGCCCTGGGCGCCAGCGCGCGCCAGATGGTCGACACCGACGGCAGGCAGGCCATCGCCAACATCAATAAGGCGACTGAGGAGGCCCAGGCGGCCATCGCCTCGATCAACCGCTCGGCCAGCGGCCTGGAAGGTCCGCTGGGCGACTTCGGCACGCAGACGGTGCCGCAGTTGAACGACACCATCCGCCAGCTGGATCGGGCGACGCGCTCGCTGCAGTCGCTGATCGACAATGTCCGCGAAAGCCCGCGCGACTTCATCGCCAAGGCGCCGTCCAAGGAAATCGAGGTGCAGCCGTGATCCGTTCCACACTGATGATTGCGGCGGCGTCGGTCGCCCTGTCTGGCGCCCTGTCCGGTTGCGCCCTGCTGTCGTCGCCGGACCCAGTCCAGCTGTATCGCTTCGGCGGGGCCTCGGCCTTCGCCGGGACGGGGGCGACCTCGGCCTGCCCGGACGTCCATGTCTCCATGCGCAGGGTGGACTTCCCCGAGGCGGCGCGCGGCGATCGCCTGCTGGCCGTGACCGGGGCGGAGGCGGCCTACATCAAGGGCGCGCGCTGGGTGTCGCCGGCCGAGACCCTGTTCGAGGAAGCTCTGCGCAACGCCTTCCTGGACGGCGGAACCTGCACGGTGCTGAGCAGCGGCCCTCTGACACGCGACGGCCTGCTGCTGAGCGTGGACGTGCGGCGGTTCGAGGCGGCCTACGCCGCGCCGGGCGCCGTGCCGGACGTCAACATCGTGGTGCTGCTGCGCCTGGTCCGGCCGGGCGACCGCTCGATCGTGGCCGAAGATCGCATCTCGGTCAGCGAGAGCGCAGGCGAGAACCGTCAGTCAGCCATCGTCGCCGCCTTCGATCGCGCCACCGCCGAGGCCAGCCGCCAGATCGTCCTGTGGACGGACCAACAGGGCTTCCAGGCGATGCGGGACTAAATACCCTTCTCCCCTTGTGGGAGAAGGAAGAATTAAAAAACCCCGGCGATCACGCGGTCGCCGGGGTTTCTGTTTTCACAGCGGGAGGAGGGCGGCTCAGACCAGGTTCGCCGCCACCGTGTAGTCGGCCTCGGTCTTGGCGGCGACTTCATCCAGCGAGACGCCCTCGGCCAGTTCGATCAACTCCAGCCCCGAGCCGTCCGGCTTGACGTCGAAGGTCGCCAGGTCGGTGATGATGCGGCTGACCACCCCCGTGCCGGTCAACGGCAGACTACATGCCTTCAAAACCTTGGACTGGCCGTGCTTGTTGGCGTGCTCCATGACCACGACCACGCGCTTGACGCCCGCGACCAGGTCCATGGCGCCGCCCATGCCCTTCACCAGCTTGCCGGGGATCATCCAGTTGGCGATGTCGCCGTTCTGGGCCACTTCCATGGCGCCCAGGATGGACAGGTTGATGTGGCCGCCGCGGATCATGGCGAAGCTGTCCGAGGAGCTGAAATAGGCGCTCTCGGGGATTTCGGTGATCGTCTGCTTGCCGGCGTTGATCAGGTCGGGATCTTCCTCGCCCTCATAGGGGAAGGGGCCCATGCCCAGCATCCCGTTCTCCGACTGCAGGGTCACGACCATGCCGTCCGGGATGTAGTTGGCCACCAGGGTCGGGATGCCGATGCCCAGGTTCACATAGAAGCCGTCCTGCAGCTCCTTGGCGGCGCGTTCGGCCAGTTGTTCGCGAGTGCGGGCCATTATGCGGCGCTCCTTTGACGAACGGTGCGCTGTTCGATGCGCTTTTCGGACACGGTCTGGATCAGGCGGTCGACATAGACGCCCGGCGTGTGGATGTGGTCGGGGTCCAGCGAGCCGACGGGGACGATCTCTTCCACCTCGACGACCGTCACCTTGCCGGCGGTCGCCATCATCGGGTTGAAGTTGCGGGCCGTCTTGCGGAAGACGAGGTTGCCGCGCTCATCGGCCTTCCACGCCTTGACGATGGACAGGTCGGCGATCAGGCCGGTCTCCATGATGTAGCGGCGGCCGTCGAACGCGCGCTCTTCCTTGCCCTCGGCCACCAGGGTGCCGACGCCGGTGGCGGTGAAGAAGGCCGGGATGCCGGCGCCGCCCGCACGGATGCGCTCGGCCAGGGTGCCCTGCGGGTTGAACTCCAGCTGCAGTTCGCCGGCCAGATACTGGCGCTCGAACTCCTTGTTCTCGCCGACGTAGGACGAGATCATCTTGGCGATCTGACGCGTCTCCAGCAGTTGGCCCAGGCCGAAGCCGTCCACGCCCGCGTTGTTGGAGATGACGGTCAGACCCTTCACGCCTGTGTCGCGCAGACCCGCGATCAGGTTTTCGGGGATGCCGCACAGGCCGAAGCCGCCGGACATGACGGTCATGCCGTCGAATGTCAGCCCCTCCAGCGCGGACTTCACGTCAGCGTAAATCTTGCCCATCGGACTCCCTTTTTCACCGTCTGATGAATATCGCGGTCTTCTCCGTCCTTAAAGCGGGCGGGCAGGAGGGGCAAGCGGCAAGCGCGACGCAGGCGGCGGCAGGGCGACAAGCCTGACGGTTGACCCCGGACGAAGGGGGTTTCACACCTAGGGCCGCTTAAGACTCGTCTCAGTGGGGAAACTCCATGCGCCATCGACTGTTGCGGGCGGCCTTGCCCGCCCTTGTGCTCGCCGCCGCCGTTCCGGCCCTGGCCATGCCGGTCGTCGCGGTCGCCCAGGACGCCGCGCCGACCTATCAGCAGCCGCCGGCGCCGATCGCCCAGATTCTGGACGCCAAGCCCAATCCGGGCGTCAGCATCAGCCCGGACCGCAAGACCCTGCTGCTGACCGATCGCGCCAACCTGCCGGCCATCGCCGAACTGGCCGAGCCGATGCTGCGGCTGGCGGGCTATCGCATCAATCCCAAGAACAACGGACCGGCCAACAGCCGCGTCTCCTGGCTGACGGGCCTCAGCTTCCAGGCGGTCGACGGCGGCGCGGCGCGCCCGGTGACGGGCCTGCCCGCCAATGTGCGCCTGACCAACGTCAGCTGGGCGCCGAACGGCCAGACCGTGGCCTTCCTGGTCAATGCGCCCAACGGGCTGGAGCTGTGGACGGCCGACGTGGCCCAGGCCAGGGCGCGCAAGCTGAACGGGCCGATGGTCAACGCCGCGACGGGGTCGGGCTTCTCCTGGCTGTCGGACTCCTCGGGCCTGCTGGTCCTGGCGGTTCCGGCCGGGCGGGGCGTGGTCCCGAACGTGGATCATCCGCCGGAAGGCCCGATCATCACCGAGACGGGCGGGCGCGCCGCCCCGGTGCGGACCTATCAGGACCTGTTGTCCAACGTCGGCGACGAGGCCCTGTTCGACTACTACTTCACCAGCCAGCCGATGGTGGTGTCGCTGAACGGCCGCGCCCGCTCGGTGGGCCAGCCGGGCGTCATTCTGGGGGTCTCGACCTCGCCGGACGGGCGCTACATCCTGCAGACGCGGGTGAAGAAGCCCTATTCCTACGTCGTGCCGGCCAGCCTGTTTCCGTCGGACGTCATCGTCACCGACATGAACGGCCGCGAGGTGCACCGCGTGGCCGACCTGCCGCTGCGTGACAACGTGCCGACGCCGTTCGACGCCGTGGCGCCCGGTCCGCGCGCGGTCCAGTGGCGGGCCGACGCAGACGCCACCCTGGTCTGGGCCGAGGCTCAGGACGGCGGAGATCCGCGCAACGCCGCCGAGGTGCGCGATCGCGTCTTCATGCTGCGCGCGCCCTTCAACGACCGGGTGCAGACCCTGGCCGACCTGAAGGAACGCTACGCGGGAACGACGTGGGGCCGCGACGACGCCGCCATCGTCAACAGCCGCTGGTTCAACACCCGGCACGAGACCCGCACTCTGGTCGATCCGTCGAATCCCGGCGCGGGCCGCGTCCTGGTCGATCGCAACTATCAGGACCGCTACAACGATCCGGGCTCGGTGGTGACCGAGCCCAACGCGCGCGGCCGATCGGTCATGCGCTTCAGCGCCGACGGCTCCAGGGTCTTCGTCGAGGGGAATGGAGCGACACGCGAGGGTGCCTACCCCTTCCTCGACCTTCTGGACCTGGAGAACGGCGAGACCGAGCGCGTCTGGCGCTCGGCCCAGGGTGAATATGAGACGGTCGTCGGCGTTCTGGACGAGGCGGGCCGCAAGCTGGTCACCTATCGCGAGAGCCGGGTCGATCCGGCCAATCTGCGCATCCGCGACCTGGACGGCGGCGTCACCCAACTGACCAACTTCCCCGATCCGGCGCCGCAACTGGCCGAGGCCACGCGCCAGTTGATCACCTACACCCGCGACGACGGGGTGGAGTTGTCGGGGACGCTGTATCTGCCCGCCGGTTACGACAAGGACCGCGACGGCCCGCTGCCGCTGCTGATGTGGGCCTATCCGGCCGAGTTCACCGACGCGGCCGTCGCCGGCCAGGTGGTGGACACCGACAACCGCTTCGTGCGTCCGTCGGGATCGAGCCACCTGTTCCTGCTGACTCAGGGCTACGCCATCCTGGACAACCCGACGATGCCGATCATCGGCCGCGACGGGGCCGAGCCGAACGACACCTACATTGAGCAGCTGTCGGCCAGCGCCAAGGCGGCGGTCGACGCAGTGGTGGCTCTGGGCGTGGCGGACCGTGAGCGGATCGCCGTCGGCGGCCACTCCTACGGCGCCTTCATGACGGCGAACCTGTTGGCCCACACCGACCTGTTCAAGACCGGCATCGCGCGTTCGGGCGCCTATAACCGCACCCTGACGCCGTTTGGCTTCCAGGCGGAGCAGCGCTCCTATTGGGAGGCGACCGAGACCTATACGGAGATGTCGCCCTTCACCTACGCCAATAGGGTGAACGAGCCGATCCTGCTGATCCACGGCGAGGCGGACGACAACTCGGGCACCTTCCCGGTGCAGACCGAACGCTTCTATGCGGCGCTGAAGGGCAATGGCGCGACGGCGCGTTATGTCGTCCTGCCGCTGGAAGCCCACGGTTACCGCGCGCGGGAGTCGGTGGGGCACGCCCTGTATGAGATGTCGTCCTGGCTGGATCGGTGGCTGAAGCCGTAAGACGGCCTATTTGTCCCATTCTGGCACATCGCCATACAGGCCGGACAGGAAGTCGATGAAGGCGCGGACGCGGGTTTCGGCCCGCGCCCGGCCGGCCGTCAGGGCGAAGATCGCCACGTCCGACGACCCCGCATATTGCGGCAATACGACCTGCAGACGCCCGTCGCGCAGTTCGTCCCCGACATCCCATGTCGAGCGCAGGGCGACGCCGACGCCCGCCAGGGCCAGTTCGCGCGCCACTTCGCTTGAGTTGGTCCGCACCCGGCTGCGGGCGCGGAAGACGACAGGGCCTTCGGGACCTTCCAGCCGCCAGGTCGACTGGTTCTCGGCCGCCAACTGAGCGTGACGGCGCAGGTCGTCCAGGCTCTCCGGCGCGCCGTGCTCGGCCAGATAGGCGGGGGACGCGCACAGCACCCGCCGGTTCGGCGCCAGGCGGTGCATCAGCGGGTCAGCCGCCTCATAGCTTCCGATCCGCACCGCCACGTCCACGTCCTCGGCCATCAGGTCCACGAAGGCGTCGGTCAGGTTCAGCTCCAGCGTCAGGCGGGGCTGCGCCGCCAGGAAGGGCTGCAGCAGCGGCGCCAGCCGTCGCCGCCCGAACGAGGTCGGC
>PJUF01000696.1_pt1 | contig 21862 bp, 22 predicted proteins | sample 1512191 | NCBI WGS metagenome assembly PJUF01 (sample SAMN08177673, study PRJNA422409) | Feces metagenome, whole genome shotgun sequencing project. | isolation source: Chicken feces (3) enriched on wood chips | host: Gallus gallus | place: USA: Madison | collected 2015-01-15 | reverse complement strand
AGCCGAAATTGGAATTGATTTATTGGTTAAGTTAAAAGAATCAGCCAATGAAAAACTAACCATCTTGCCGGGAGGCGGAATTAACGCTGAAAATATACATTTATTCAAAGAAAAAGGATTTAGAGAAATCCATGCTTCGTCAAGCTCGGTCTTTAGTGAAAATGAGATGCCCAAAATCTCCATGAACAGTGAAAAGTTTTTTGATGAAACGAAAGTGTTTCATTCGAATATTCAAATTATTAATAAATTGGTGAACCATAAATAATTTGGCCCTGTTAGGGCTCTTCAAAAATAAAAACAATGAACCGCAGAAAATTTATACAAAACACGGCGCTTTCGGGGTTGGGGCTTTCAGTGGGTGCTTCCGCACTGGCAAATGGATTACCTGAAAAAAATGAAAATAGTTCATTAAACCCGGATAATTATCCGCTTGTCATAGCAACCTGGAATGTGCCCAATGCAGTGCAAAAGGCCTGGGAAGCTTTGCAGAAAGGGAGTTCTATTCTGGATGCGATTGAAAAAGGCTGTAATGTGGAAGAAGAAGACCCTGATAATTCATCGGTTGGTTATGGCGGTTTGCCGGATCGGGATGGACATGTTACACTCGATGCTTGTCTGATGGATGAGAAAGGAAACTATGGCTCAGTGGTGTTTATGGAAAACATAGTCAATGCGATTTCGGTAGCGAGAAAAGTGATGGAGGAAACACCCCATGTTTTGCTCGCCGGAAAAGGAGCGGAAGAATTTGCGGTTTCACAGGGATTCAAAAGAGTTAATTTATTGACCGATAAATCCAAAAAAGTCTGGGAAGAATGGAAGGTAAAATCGGAATACAAACCCATTATCAACATTGAAAACCACGATACGATCGGGATGCTGGCGATGGATAAAAACGGAAATCTTTCCGGCGGATGTACTACCAGTGGCCTGGCGTATAAAATGCATGGGCGGGTAGGGGATTCGCCTATCATCGGATCGGGATTATTCGTGGACAATGAAGTAGGAGCCGCAACCGCGACGGGCGTAGGCGAAGAAGTTTTGAAAACCGTGGGCTCTTTTTTGATTGTGGAATTGATGCGCCAGGGGAAATCGCCACAACAAGCCTGTGAAGAAGCGATAGAAAGAATTATGCGAAAACAACCCGACAGACGAGATTTTCAGGTCGGATACATCGCAGTCAATAAAAAAGGGGAAATCGGAGCTTACTCGATTCACGAAGGATTTAGCTATCAACTATATCAGAATGGGAAAAATAAAAATATAAAGCCGGGGTTTTATTTTGAAGGAAAGTGATTGCTTTTGTGAAAAATAAAAAAAACTATTTATTGTCCGCCTTTAGCAATAATCGCCGTTTGTCATTCTGAACGAAACGTAGTGAAGTGAAGAATCTATTGATAATCAAAGAGATTTCTCCTAAAGCCTATACTGAGCCTGTCGAAGTATTGAAATGACACGGTTCATAAAATAAACATTATAACAAATTACGGACATTCATTAAAAACTAAAATCTTCGAGGTTTGAAATTTCCATAAAAATCCCTATTAAAACTTCATCCGAATCTTCGCATTGATGAAACGTCCGGTTAAACGGTTGGGAACGCCATAAATCATGGAACTGTTTACGTCACGTACCCAGGTGTTGCTGATTTCGTTTCGAATGTCGAAAATATTAAACAAATCCACACCCAATGATAATTCTTTGAAGTTTCGCCAGAAATTTCCATTAGCTTTTAATTCATTTTGATTGATGAATTCTTTGATAAATCCGATGTCTACCCGTTTATAGTCAGTCAGGTAATTCTGATAATCATACGGGTCAGTCAAAGGCGGTGCCCCGTTCGGCAATCCTGACGCATATACCAAATTCACGTTCACTTTGAATGAAGGCAAAATCGGCATATAATCTTGGAAGAAAATTGAAGCTTTAAATCTTGGGTCTGTTGGCAACGGAATGTTTCCGCGATCGTCAATATTCTGATACGCCCTTGCATAGGATAAACTCAGCCAGGAGTCTACGCCCGGAACAAATTCCCCGAACAGGCGCATATCGACTCCATAACCATAACCTTTGGCATTGTTGTCAGCCGTATAGCGGATGCGTACGTTGTCCACAAAATACGGATTCAGGTCGTTGAAGATTTTATAATAAGCTTCTGTTGTTAGCTTAAACGGACTATTCCACATTTCAAATTCGTAATCGTTACCCAAAATGAAATGGATAGATTGTTGAGATTTTACTTCATTGTTCAGGGTTCCGTCAAGTCTTCGTACTTCACGATAGAAAGGCGGCTGGTAGTAAATTCCGGTATTAAATCGGAACAACATATCCGAATCCCAATCCGGTTTAATAGCGATTTGCGCTCTTGGCGAAATATTAAACTCTTCATTGAAATCCCAATAAGCGGCACGGACTCCACCGTTTACCATGACTTTTGAACCACCCCAGAAGAATTTTTTGGTGTACTGAGCATAAGCTGAATAGCGGTTGGAGGCCAATTCATTTCGGGCATTTACACTGTAATTCAACATCAGATTACTTTCGTCCAACACACCGGGATAATAATGATTGGGAACTGAATATCCTGTTGAATCCAAATACTGCCATTCACTCAGCAAATCACGTATGTCTTCCCGTTGGTATTTCACCCCCCACTCAATATCGTTATTTATATCTATCTGGTAGCTTCCTCTGTGTTGTGCTCCTACAACCAAAGCATCAAAATTATTTCTGGCATGGTCAATTTGGCTTCCTATGTCATAGGTTGTAGAATAATTTCCTTCACCGTCTAATTCATTGATTCTATAGGCCCCATAAATATCAAAATATTCACGTTCTTTTGAATGGAATCCAAATACATCAACAATCAAATTCAGTTTTGAGTTAGGTTTGTGAAGGATTGAGAGTGAACCTGATTCTGTAGCAAATCGATCATCTTCGTTTCCTTCGTAGAAAACGGTCAAGCTCATCGGGTTGTCAAGTGATCCGAATTTTGTTTCACGATTTTTTGGAACCAATTCGAATTTACTTTCGGTTTTGGCGCCTAAAAAGGAGAGCTCCCATTTCGAATTGAATTTATAATTGATATTGGCCTGAACATCATAATATACAGGATTAAAATCACTTTTTTCATCCAAAGTATTCAAAACCAGATTTCGATTTTGATAACGAGCCCCTATAATCGCCGAAAGTTTTTTGTTTTTAGAAGCGCCACCAACAGTGAGGCCTCCGCCCATTAAACTGGCTTCCAGAGTAGTCTCGAATTCTTTTGGACGTTTGTAAATGATATCCAATACACTGGATATTTTATCACCATATTTAGCTTCCCAGCCTCCGGCCGAAAAATTTACCGCTTCTGTCATGGAAGGGTTGATAAATCCCAAACCTTCTTGTTCTCCGGAACGGATTAACTGTGGTTTATAGATTTCAATTCCATTTACATAAATTAAGTTTTCATCATAATTTCCACCTCGCACACGGTATTGTGAACTTAATTCGGAGCTCAAACTGACTGAGGGGAGACTTTGTAGCATTTCTGCTACTCCGCCTGTGATGCCAATTGAAGTTTCCATAGCTGCCGGGTCAAGCGAGATACTGTTTAGCGGCTTTTCGGTTTGTTTATGAAAGATTACGGCGCCTTCCAATTGGACACTGTTGGCAAGGATTATGTATTTTTCCAACGTTTCGCCTTCTGGAAGGTTGATGTTTTCAGTAAAAGAAGTCCTTCCATCTAGGTCAAATTGAACCTGAACATTCGTTTCGGCGGGAACTTCGATGGAGAATTCACCATTTCCGTCGGTGTACACGGTATTGATTCCATCAGAAACAGAAACATCCATGAGAGGAATCTGGTATTCATCAAATACTTTTCCTTTAAAAGTGGCTTGTTGGGCATAGGTAAATGCCGTAATTAACAAGAAAATAAAAAGAAAATTAATTCTTCGTGAAGTTTGCTGTATAGGTAGCTGTGTTGTTTTTTTCATCCCAAACTTTTAATTCAAATTGGTGTTTTCCTGCGGTAATTCCTTCTCGATTTAAATCAATGGTCAAGCTTTTGGTTTTCAGATCATAATAGGTTAGAATCCATTTTCCGTCCACATATGCTGCAAAATCTTTTATGCCTGATTCGCTGTCTCCAATCGTAAAACGAATCGTTCCTTTGGAAGCCGTAAATGTACTATTTTCTTTGATATTAACGGGATTTATTGTGGGTTTCGTATTGTCTATTGCGATAGAAAAGAAACCGAAATCCCGGACTTCGCCTATAACTTTACCATTTTTATATTCAGCCGGAATGTAATCCGTTTTCCAGCTTCCGCGGTATTTATATTCCAACTTAAAAACCGCTTTGTCGATTTGCGCGGTTGGAATTCCTTCGGGTTCTATGGCGAGCGTATAATATGAGTGGACAGGCACATTATAGTCATGAATTTCAAACTTGCCATTATCAGTCTTTCTAAATTTGAATTTCAAATCCTCGTAAAGAGTGCCTTTTGGCATTAAAATTTCTATACCATCCCGTTTAAAATGATTTTCAGTATCCCAATGAAAAATTAAATCGTCGGAATTCTGACGGGTTTCTGTTGGAGGCGTCTTTCCGATTAATTTGAATTTTGCCTCTTTTTTATTTCCGGCATAATCCAAGACTTCTATTTTTATATTGTATTCTTTTCCTTCCTCTAAATCAATGATTCCGTTGTTCTGTACATTCGAAAACATTTTTAAAGGATTTCCATCTGTCTTAAATAACTGATAAACCCAGCTGTTGTGCTGCATGCGGTCTTCGTAATCAATCAGGCAATTGATAGCGCGTGTAGTATTGAAATTTAATCTTTCGGCTGTGTAAGAAAAATAAGGCTTGTCATTAACAACAAGGTTAATTTGATAGACACCGTTCATATTTTGTGCACCATTTTGCTTATCGTAAGCCTTCACTCCAACTCCTACTTTTCCTGAAGCATAAATTGGAGAGTTGAAAACCAATCCGCTTGGGAGCTGGTGACGAGAAGTTTTGCCGGCTACATCTCCATTCAAAGGGTAAATGTAGAGCCCGTTAACCAATGGCGCGCTTGTGTCGGGTACCTCAAATCCGAATAAAAATGGATTGATGGGTTCTTCGGTCTTGGTATCCCGGATTTCAAAATGCAGATGTGGCCCGCCAGAGCCACCTGAATTTCCCGAAAGCGCAATGATGTCACCTGAGTTTACTTTGAATTCATCTTTTTTCGGATAAATTTCAACTGAAAAGGTTTCGTTTTTATATTGGTAATTTCTTACAAATTCTTCAATTTCCTTGTTGAATTTCTGCAAATGTCCATAAACAGTTGTATAGCCGTTTGGATGGTCAATATAAATTGCATTTCCATAACCGCGCGGAGAAACGTTGATTCGAGAAATGTAACCCTCTCCCACCGCATAAACATTATAGCCTTCTTTTTGATTGGTTTTGATATCAATCCCACTGTGAAAATGGTTACTCCGTAATTCAGCAAAGTTCCCGGCAAGATAATTAGTAATCCCTAGCGGATTTCGGAATTCTCCTTTCGGATAGTTTTGGGTAAAAACCCAGTTGCTTAGAAATAAAAATGTGAGCAGGGCGGTTTTTTTCATTCGGTATAAATTTGGACAAAAATATAAATTTAAGCATAAGGCAAACGAAATATTAGACAAATTAAACGTTCAAACACTTTTAACTAAGACAAAAAAAAATTACATTTGCAAAAATAAGTTAGAACTAAAAGTTCTCTTATCAAATGAATCAAAGTGAGTCAAATTTAATAATACTTGAACAAAAGCTCTATCAATTGATAGGTGCATATCAGAATATTAAAAAAGAAAAGAAAACGCTAGAGGAAGAGTTTGAAGCATTGAAGCAAAATTTGAAATCGTCAAGGGCAGATGTCCTGAAGCTAAAAGATGAAACGGAAAAATTAAAAGTGGCAAACGCCATGTTGGGAGATTCGGAACACAGGCGATTGATGAAATTGAGAGTGAATAAACTCATAAAGGAGTTAGATGTTTGCATAGCTCAAGTAAAAAACGTTAAAGGATGAGCAACCTGAAAGTAAAAATCAATATAGCGGGAAGACAATATCCTTTATCTGTCAATGCAGGAGAAGAGGAGGCTGTAAGAAATGCCGGAAAAGAAATAAATAGGCTGATTCAGGAATTTGAAGACCGTTATGCAGTTACAGATAAGCAAGATGCAATTTCTATGGTTGCCCTGCAGATGGCTTCAAAATACAACTTACTGAAACAGTCCGGCAGCGGAGCAGATGACATGACGAATGAAAAATTAAATGAACTTACTCAAATCATTGAAAGAGAATTAAAATAATTAAAAAATAAAGACGTTCAGCTGCTTAAATGCAGTATAAATAACTATCCTACATTAGTCCTAACTTTTTTGGTAAACTCAACACTAGTTTTGTTACCGGGTGAAAATCGCTCTGAAAGCGGGCCGCGACAACGTAAGTTGTTCAAATTAATTGACAGCGGATTCTTGAATGGCGGAATAGCCCAAAACCTGTTTTCAGGAGTTTACACAAAACAAACTTGGCTAATGTAGGATTTTTTATATCTCAAAATTAAATATAAATGGATGTAACAATAATTATAATTGCAGGAATAGCGGGGTTTCTGATTGGAGGAGCCATAAGTTACTTTTTGGCTAAAAAGTCAGTTGACAAGCAAAATCAGATAATGATAGACGATGCCAAAAGAAAGTCTAAAGAACTTATCAATGATGCTACAAAAGAGGGTGAGGCAATAAAAAAAGAAAAAATATTTCAGGCAAAAGAAAAATTTCTGGAATTAAAAGCAGCCCACGAAGATACCATAAACCAAAGAGAGAAAAAGGTTTCAGACATTGAATCCAGACTCAAAGAAAGAGAAGAAAAAATAAAAGCCGAATTTTCAGATATTCAGCGTCAGCGCGATCAGTTAAAATCAGAATTAAATAATTTACAGTCACGTCAGGATAAATTAAGCCTGCGTCAGAAAGAAGTAGACATTATGCATAAAAAGCAGGTAGAAGTGCTGGAAAAAGTCTCCAACTATACTGCTGAAGAAGCCAAGGCTGAACTGCTCGAAACACTCAAAGATGAAGCTAGGAGTAAAGCCCAGTCCCATATTCAGGAAATCATGGAAGAGGCTGAATTAAATGCAAAAAATGAAGCGCGTAAAATTATCATTGGCTCCATTCAACGTATAGGGACAGAGCAAGCTGTTGAAAATGCTGTTTCGGTTTTTAATATTGAAAATGACGAAGTCAAAGGGAGAATTATAGGCCGTGAGGGTAGGAATATCCGCGCGATTGAAGCGGCCACAGGTGTTGAGGTGATTGTAGACGACACGCCTGAAGCAATTATTCTTTCCTGTTTCGACCCCGTGCGACGAGAAATCGCACGTTTATCGCTTCACAGATTGGTAACAGACGGCCGTATCCATCCGGCCAGAATTGAAGAAGTAGTGGCGAAAACCACAAAACAAATAGAAGACGAAATCCTGGAAGTTGGAAAGAAAACCATTTTGGATTTGGGCATTCATGGATTACATAAAGATTTGGTAAAGATTGTTGGACGTATGAAATATCGTTCATCTTATGGGCAAAACCTTTTGCAGCACTCACGCGAGGTAGCCCATTTAGCCGGAACCATAGCATCCGAATTGGGATTAAACGCCAAATTAGCCAAGAGAGCAGGTTTGCTGCATGACATTGGGAAAGTCCCTGAACAGGAATCAGAATTGCCTCATGCAATTTTAGGTATGCAGTGGGCTGAGAAACACGGAGAACATCCGGAAGTAATTAATGCCATTGGAGCCCACCATGATGAGATAGAAATGACATCATTAATCTCTCCTATTGTTCAAATCGCCGATGCCATCAGCGGAGCCCGGCCGGGTGCGAGAAGACAAATGGTAGAGTCATATATTCAGCGTTTGAAAGATCTGGAAACTACCGCATTAAGTTTTGACGGTGTGGAAAAAGCATTTGCCATCCAGGCAGGAAGAGAGCTCCGCGTAATGGTGGAAAGCGATAAAGTAGATGACGCAAGAGCTTCAGAACTTTCATTTTTGATTACCGATAAAATTCAAAATGAATTGACCTATCCCGGACAAGTCCGGGTAACGGTAATACGCGAGACAAGAGCTGTAAATATTGCCCGGTAATTAAGAAGTAAATAATTAACAATTCCGGCTACGATGATTATCAAAGTAGCCGGTTTTTTTGTGGAGAAAATAGTAGGTAAGTACTTTTCAATAAAGAGATTGAGAGAGTTTTTTGGAAGAAAAAGACAACAAAAATATAATTAATAATTAATTGACTATCAAATGATTACGTTATTGTTGAAAACCTTTTGATTACTTTTCGCAAATGTTCCCCAAATCATGATTTGTAAATTATAATTTTGAAGATACCAAAACACCCAGCCAAGAATTAATTAAAGTTTTGAAAATAAAGAGGTTCAATTTTTATAATTGAATCAGCCTTGTTGACACTTTATATTTTCCGGGGTTTTTGGGAGAATTTTTATAATATAATAAAACTGTTGCCTTATGTCTATATTTGATAGAAGAATTAATTACAAACCTTTTGAATACCCCGGCGTATTGCAATTTACAGAAGCCATCAACAAATCATTTTGGGTACACAGCGAAGTAGATTTCACAGCTGATACGCAAGACTTTCATTCACACCTGAATCTGGCAGAAAGAACCGCAATCAAAAACAGTCTTTTGGCAATCGCACAAATAGAAGTAGCCGTAAAAACATTTTGGGGAGACATCTACCAGCATTTTCCAAAACCGGAATTTAACGGATTGGGGAGCACATTTGCAGAATGTGAATTTCGCCATTCAGAAGCTTATTCAAGGCTTCTGGAAGTCTTAGGGTACAATGATGAATTTGAGAAACTTTTGGAAGTCCCTGTCATTCGGGAACGTATTGATTATCTATCAGAGGCGCTGAAAGACGCACGTTCTACCGACCATAAAAAATACGTAGTTTCCCTGATTCTTTTCTCCATCTTGATTGAGAATGTATCCTTGTTCAGCCAGTTTGCGATCATTCTTTCATTTACCAAATTCAAAGGTTATATGAAAAACGTAAGCAATATCATTGCATGGACCTCTATTGATGAACAAATTCATGCCAATGCAGGAATATATATAGTGAACAAGATTCGTGAAGAATTTCCTGATTTCTTTGATGATCAAACCGTACAATACATCCATGAAACAGTTGAAAACTCAATCGATATAGAGGGGAAAATCCTGGACTGGATTTTTATAGAAGGCGAAATTGAAACCGTAAACAAAAAAGACTTGTTGAACTTCATGAAGTTCAGGGTAGATGACAGTATGAAGAAAATTGGATTGAAAGCCATTTTTGATGTTTCTGCAGATTATTTCAAACCCATGGCCTGGTTTGAAGAAGAAGTCTTTGCCAACAGTCTGGACGATTTCTTCGCAAAACGCCCCACAGATTATACAAAACACGACAAACCTATCACCGCAAACGATTTATTTGATTAATGATAAACCACAATATAATGGAAGCAAACAACAACGAACTCCCTATACAAACGTCTCTTCAGCCAGAGATGATGGAAAAACTCTGGTGGAAAAATGAAGAAAGTGAACAAATCCTCAACCGGGGTTACCTTTTGAAAGGTGAAACGGTAGAAGGAGCCATTGAAAGAGTCGCCACAGCAGCAGCAAAGCGTTTGTATAAGCCCGAATTAATTGAACCTTTTATAGAGATGATTGAACGGGGATGGATGAGCTTAAGCTCTCCTATCTGGGCCAATATGGGAACCCAAAGAGGCTTGCCGATTTCATGTTTCAATGTTTTTATTCCCGACAGCATAGAAGGCATCACTCACAAATTGGGCGAAGTAATTATGCAAACCAAAATCGGGGGTGGAACTTCGGGATATTTCGGTTCGTTGAGAGAAAGAGGAAGTGCTGTAACCGACAATGGGAAAAGCAGCGGTGCGGTAAGTTTCATGAAGTTATTTGACACCGCGATGGATACTATTTCCCAAGGAGGAGTCAGGAGAGGAGCATTTGCCGCTTATCTCGACATTGACCATGCAGATATTGAAGAATTCCTGAAAATAAAAAACATAGGAAACCCTATTCAGAATTTATTTACAGGAGTGTGTGTGCCGGATTACTGGATGCAGGAAATGATAGACGGAGATGTAGAAAAACGCAATGTCTGGGCAAAAGTGCTGGAAAGCCGTCAGCAAAAAGGGTTGCCCTATATTTTCTTCTCAGACAATATCAATAGAAACAAACCTCAGGTTTACAAAGACTTGAATATGAGAATTTACGGAAGTAACCTTTGTTCCGAAATTATGCTGCCTTCAAGTGAAGATGAATCATTTATTTGCTGCTTGTCTTCTATGAACCTGGAATTGTACGACGAATGGAAAGATACAGAAGCTGTAAAATTAGCTATTTTCTTTTTAGATGCCGTACTACAGGAATTTATTGAAAAAACGGAAGGAAACCATTATTTAGCATCTGCAAACCGTTTTGCCAAAAGACATAGAGCATTGGGGTTAGGCGTGCTGGGCTGGCATTCCTACCTGCAAAAAAATATGATTCCGTTTGAAGGTTTGGAAGCAAAAATGCTTACTTCCGAAATCTTCAAAAACATCAAAGAAAAAGCAGACAAAGCGACTCAAGATTTAGCCAGAATTTATGGAGAACCGGAATTATTGAAAGAGTACGGAATCAGAAATACAACGACTATGGCCATTGCGCCTACAACTTCTTCTTCTGCAATCTTAGGACAGACTTCACCCGGGATTGAACCTTTTAGCAGTAACTACTACAAAGCAGGTTTATCAAAAGGAAACTTTATGCGTAAAAACAAATATCTCGCAAAATTATTACAGGAAAAAGGGTTGGATAATGAAGACACTTGGAGAAACATTATGCTAAATGGCGGAAGCGTTCAGCAGTTAGAAGGACTTTCTGATCACGAAAAAGGCGTTTTCAAAACCTTTAAAGAAATCAGCCAGTTGGAAATTATTCAACAAGCATCCATCCGTCAGAAATTCGTGGACCAAGCGCAAAGCTTGAATCTGAATATTCCTGCGGAATTACCTATTAAAGATGTAAATAATTTGATGATAGAAGCTTGGAAATTAGGAGTTAAAACACTTTACTATCAAAGAAGCCAAAGCGTTTCAAAAGAATTGGTAACTAATTTGGTAAGCTGCAACAGCTGCGAGGCTTAATCTTTTTTAGATACAAAATATTCCGTGACTTGAATTTTCAGGTCACGGTATTTTTATATTAAGGCCTAAATGGAACAGTATTTGCTTGTTTGAATTATGCAATTGGGTGAAGGAGTTCTTTAAAAATGGAAAAAACGATTATAGTTTTAATTTCAATATTTCTCATATCCTGCAATACATTAAATCAAGAAAGAGTACTGTATTCGGGGTCTATGGGGCTGGTTGAGTCTACACCCATGATTAATGATTATGGAAGAACCATAATAGAAAGATTTGATCCACCATTGGGGTATGACCGTGTTTTGCTATCTTCTAGCACATTTGGCGAATACCTGAGAACACTTTCCTTAAAGCCGGAAGGCGCCCCCGCAAGATTCTACAACGGGAAAACAAAGCCCAATAATGATATTTATGTTTCAGTAGTAGATTTACCGATTTCTCCAAAAAACCTTCAATCTTCTTCTGATGCTATCATCAGATTAAAATCCGAATATTTATTTTCTCAGAAAAAATATGACCAGATTTTATTTCATGCAGATAATGAGCCTATCAAATTTATAGATTTTGCTGATGGAGAGCCGACCAAAGAAAAGTTTAATCAGTACTTGGATTATGTAATGGAAAAGGTGACAACGCCTAGTTTCTGTGAAGATTTAAACCCCGTTAAACTTAGCGAAATCCAAGTAGGAGATGTTTTTGTTCAAAACTCGAAACCCAATGGGCATGCAGTAATTGTAGTCGACTTGGTAAAAAACTCAAAAGGAGAAAAACTGTTTTTATTGGCACAAAGCTTTCAGCCGGCGCAAGAAATTCAAATCATAGCCAATCCCACTAGGGATGATATTAGCCCTTGGTACCAACTTAAAGAAGGAGAACTGCTTACGCCTGAATGGCGTTTTATGACTTCCGACCTGAGGCGGTTCAAAGATTTACAAAACTAAAATCTAACTCTTCCCAAATTAATTCTGTAAATTTGAATCTAAATTTAAATCAAGATGAGAAATTTAATTTTCGCATTAGGAATAGTATGTTTCATTTTTTCTTGTAATAATTCGAAAGTGGTATCAGAAGAGAGAGCTCCTGTAAATGAGTTTGAAATATTATATCAATCCGAATATGGCGGAAGCGGAAGCCAAAAAACCGAAGTCTTTGTAAATGCAGAAGACTTTTCAGCCATGTGGAATGCCTCTATCAATGCTGTATCGGGACAAACAAATGTTCCACAAGTTGATTTTGAAAGAAAAATGGTCATAGCCCAACACTTTCAAAGTCAAAACAGTGGAGGAACCACTTACAAAATTCAATCAGTTAAACAAACCGGAAACAAAACAGAAGTCTATTACAAGGCTACTCCGCCAACGGGAATGTCCACGACAGCCATCACCAGTCCTTTAATGATTGTGACGGTTGACAAAACATCCGACCCGCAAGTGGAATTTAAAATAGAGAAATAACAAACACACACAAAATGCAAAGAATATATTTAGACAACGCGGCTACCACACCCATGCACCCCGAGGTGATTGAAGAAATGACTGACTGCATGAGAAACACCTTTGGAAATCCCTCTTCTACCCATGTTTTTGGGCGTGAAGGCAAAGCCAAAATGGAATTGTCGAGAAAGAAAATAGCAGAAGCACTCAATGTGCTACCTTCTGAGATTGTATTTACCTCTTGTGGTACCGAATCAAATAACCTGATTATCCGTTCATCGGTCGATTATTTAGGCGTAACCAGAATCATCACTTCTGACCTTGAACATAAATGTGTAAAGGAAACTACCCATGAAATGGGAATTAGTCGTCAAGTAGAGGTATTAAAAGTGAAATTGGACGAAAATGGCTCAATTGATTATGATGATTTAGAAGAAAAATTAAAATCATCCAATAAAAAGACATTGGTCACCTTGATGCATGCCAATAATGAAATCGGGAATTTACTCGATGTAGAAAGAGTTCAGAAAATGTGCGAGGAAGCTGAGGCGTTATTCCATACTGATACTGTTCAAACTTTGGGACATTATCCAATGGATTTAAAAGAAATGAAAATTGATTTTGCATCCTGCAGTGCACACAAACTTCACGGCCCGAAAGGAATTGGTTTTGCTTATGTGAAAAAATCAACCGGACTTCGGCCACAAATTACAGGTGGAGGACAAGAACGTGGATTGCGGTCCGGAACTGAAAATGTTTATGGAGTAGCAGGCCTGTCAAAAGCTTTTGAAATGGCCATCAAGGATTTAAACAAACACAAATCACATATTGAAAATTTAAAAAGCTATGCCATACAAGAATTGAAAAATAATATTCCGGGCGTAGAATTCAACGGGCTTTCAGCCGATCTGGAGAAAAGCTTGTATACGGTTTTGAACATCCGCTTACCCTTCAAAGACGCATTGATTGGGTTTGAATTGGAATTAAAGGGAATTGCAGTGTCACAAGGAAGCGCATGCAGCTCGGGCGCATCAAAAGTTTCAGCCGTAATTGAAGCTATTTTATCTCCGGAGCAGATTGAAGCCACTACACCCATTCGGGTTTCCTTCAGCTGTTACAATACCAAAGAAGAAATTGATGTTTTGGTGGGCGTGTTACAGAAAATCAGTGAAAAACATTTGGTAACGCATTGATGAATTACCTTGACTTGATTTTGTTGATTATTCTTTGTTCGGGTGCTATTTGGGGCTTTCGCAAAGGACTCATTAAAGCGGTCTTAGGTTTTCTGGCCATTGGATTGGCCATTTGGGCAGGGATAAAATTTTCAGGTTTATTGGAAATATTTTTGTCTGATTTGGAATTAATTCCGGTCGAATTCATACATATTGCTTCGCTAATTGTTACCATTTTATTGGTTTATTTGGCAATAAATGTTGTAGCAAAAATCCTCCATGGAATAACCCACACTATAGGATTGGGAATCTTTAACCGTTTGGGCGGAGCTATATTTGGGTTATTGCTCAATGTTTTGATGTTGAGCACATTAATTTATTATATCTTGCCTTTCTTTTCTCATTTTGACGAATCACAAACCATTTCCCAAAGCAAGATTTTGCCTTATCTGAATGAAATTATTACATTAGTCAAATCAAATTTTCACTTGTTTTCGGATTCATTGAATCAAATAAATTAAAATAACAGGTTTTTTACTTTTTAGAGAAATCTTATCTTTGGGCAATCTAAAACAAACAATAATGGATTTCCAATTATCAGAAGAACAATTAATGATCAGACAAGCCGCAAGAGATTTTGCGCAGACTGAATTATTACCGGGCGTAATCGAACGCGATGAGCACCAGAAATTCCCTACCGAACAAATCAAAAAAATGGGTGAACTCGGTTTCCTCGGAATGATGGTTGACCCAAAATATGGCGGAAGCGGTCTAGACACAATTTCTTACGTTTTGGCAATGGAAGAAATTTCCAAAGTAGACGCGTCAGCTTCTGTGGTGATGTCGGTAAATAATTCATTGGTTTGTTGGGGATTAGAAAAATTCGGAACCGAAGAACAAAAAGAAAAATATTTAACAAAATTAGCGACAGGTGAACAAATTGGCGCATTTTGTTTGTCAGAGCCGGAAGCGGGTTCAGATGCAACTTCACAGCGAACAACGGCCGAGGACAAAGGCGATTATTATTTATTGAATGGAACCAAAAACTGGATTACCAATGGTGGTACCGCTTCGGTTTATTTGGTAATGGCGCAAACCGATCCGGAAAAAGGCCACAAAGGAATCAATTGTTTAATCGTAGAAAAAGGAATGGATGGATTCCAGGTTGGATTGAAAGAAAACAAATTGGGAATCCGGGGTTCTGATACACATTCATTGATGTTTACCGATGTAAAAGTTCCAAAAGAAAACCGAATTGGTGAAGACGGTTTCGGGTTTACTTTTGCTATGAAAACCTTGTCAGGCGGACGAATCGGAATAGCTTCTCAGGCATTGGGAATTGCCAGCGGAGCTTATGAATTGGCGTTAAAATATTCAAAAGAAAGAAAAGCATTTGGAAAACAAATCTCAGATCATCAGGCGATTGCTTTCAAATTAGCCGATATGGCAACCAACATTGACGCAGCAAGACATTTGTGTCTTCATGCTGCTTGGTTGAAAGATCAGAAACAAAACTTCGATAAGGAAGGTGCAATGGCGAAATTATTCGCTTCCAAGACCGCGATGGACGTGACGGTAGAAGCTGTTCAAATTCATGGTGGATATGGTTATGTAAAAGAATACCATGTTGAACGTTTGATGCGTGATGCCAAAATCACACAAATTTATGAAGGAACTTCTGAAATCCAGAAAATTGTGATTTCACGTTCTGTATTGAAAGACTAAGATTCAAATTTTTATGTATATTTAAAAGCTATTGTTTTTACAATGGCTTTTTTAATTTCAGCTTGAACGAAAAGTATGCCACAAGAAACCATTATTTTAGACATTTTACTGATTGTAATCGGAATCATCATCAGCTTATATGGTTCTATTGTAGGATTTGGCGGTGGAATATTTATGATTCCTATTTTGGTAACGATTTTTCATTATGATTTACACATTGCAGTGGGCGCCATGATGGTTTCGCTGTTGCCTTCTTCATTGGTATCAACCTTCCTGCACCGGAAAGAGGGAAATGTAGATTTTAGAATTGGAATGTTGCTTGAGGTCCCTACTGTTGTAGGAGTAGTCATTGGAAGTTTTTTGTTAAGCTTTATATCAGCCAAAAGACTCGAAGTTGTATTTGCATTGATGGTGGTGATTCTCGGCCTGACATTTTTAAAAAGCAAAACAAACAAGAAATCGAAAAAATCAGGAATTTTTTACAAATTAAATAAAACAAAACCGAAATTAATCGTAAAAAACCGTATTCACCATCTGGCATACCGGGTCAGCATTTGGGTTGTACTTTTCTTTGGATTACTTGCCGGAGGCTTGGCAGGACTTTTTGGCATTGGCGGCGGGTTTCTTCAAACACCCATTATGATAAAGGGATTCAATATGCCGGTGAAAGTTGCCGCAGCTACGTCATTATTTATCATTGTTATCACCAGTATCACCGGAATTGTCAGTCATTATTTACAAGGTAATATTTTACTTCAAAAAGCCTGGCCAATTGCATTGGGCTTTACCATTGGGGCGGTGTTGGGACACAAAATTAATTTAAACGTTAAAGATGATTTTGTAGAAAAGATGATTGGCTTTGGGTTAATCCTCGCGGGATTGATCATGATTTCCAAATTTATGATGGCCAGATAATGCTAAATTAATCCAAATTGCCTGAAATGATGGGCAAAATGTTTGTTATGGAAAACAATCCATTCTTTATAATTTAACAATCCCAAGGCCGGGTGCATTACTTCTATGGAAGGATTTTCTTCAAAGAATTTTTTGAAGTCATCCAATTCGCTGAATAAGCCGTCAATAGCAATGTGCAAATCAGCATATTTTAAATCGGGCAAAATATCTTCGGGAATAAAAGGTGCTTTTACTCCGGGCTGCATTTCATAATCTGTATAAATTAGAACCTGTTTCCAACGGATGGAAGTTTCCAAACTTTTTTGAAGTTCAGAAGTTTGTTTGCCATTGGAAAATTCTATCACAAAACCTAAATGCTCAATCATATGCTGAGGTGTCATAAGCCCAAACCCCGGTTTTTGTTCAGGAGTCAACTTTGCCAATGTACTGATTAATTCTTGTGTATTGGATATGTCAATCATATATTTCAAATTTTGGATTATAGAATCTACAAATTTAGTTGTAAATTCAAGCAAAAATTCTAAATGTTTGAAGAGATTAAAGATTACTTCAGAAATAAATCAGTTGACTTGACTCCTGAAATTGAACAAATCATTGATGATAGCCTGGAAAGAAAATCTGTGAAAAAGGGAGAAATTCTTCTTCGACAGGGAGATAAGTGCAACCATACTTTTTTTATAGCGAAAGGATTGCTTCGTGCTTATACCATTGATGAAACCGGAAAAGAGCATATTTTGCAGTTTGCACCTGAAAACTGGTTCATTTCTGATCGTTCCAGTGTGCTTTTTGATGATTTTTCGGAACAATTTATAGATGCTGTTGAAGACTCAGAAGTGATTTTGATTGAAACAGGTTTTTTGGAAAAACTATCGGAAATGAGCCCGAGTTTTCAACGATTTAATATGTATGCTTTGAACAACCACATTCGTCATTTACATAAAAGAATTAATTTGCTTATCAGTGCATCTGCAGAAGTTCGTTATATGGATTTTATTAAATTATACCCGGACATTTTACTTCGTGTGCCACAATGGATGATTGCTTCTTATCTCGGAATTACACCTGAATCTTTGAGCAGAGTCCGTAAAGAATTGGCACGAAAAAACTTTCGCCCGGGGTAATGGGTTCTTAACAAATATCAATGTGCGGGATTTTGTTGTGAGGTATCTTTGTACAAAGTTTAGAGAGGGAAGAGTCTAACATTAAACACACAAAAATGCAAACAAAAAAAATAGAATTGGTTTTGACACCGCCTGCACCACACATGGTAGGCGATGGCTTTAGAGTTCATAATTTCATTCCGGGTGGTTATCATTTGGATATGCAGCGGATGGATCCTTTCATTATGATGGATTACAATGCAAAATATTATTTCCCGGCGACTGATAAGCCAAGAGGCGTAGGTGTACACCCGCACCGTGGATTTGAAACCGTGACCATTGCTTATCATGGAAAAGTAGCACATCATGATAGTTCGGGCGGCGGTGGTGTGATAGCGGAAGGTGACGTGCAATGGATGACGGCGGCTTCGGGTGTTTTGCATAAAGAATACCACGAAGAAGAATTTGCCAGAAAAGGAGGTGATTTTCAAATGGTTCAGCTGTGGGTAAACCTACCCGCTAAACACAAGATGTCGGCTCCCAAATACCAGTCTATTACCCATGATCAAATTGCCAAAGTTGAATTGGAAAATGATGGAGGCATCATTGAGGTAATAGCAGGAGACTATAAAATGTCCAAAGGAACCGCCAGTACATTTACGCCTGTCAATTTATTGAATGCAAAAATGAATGAAAAAGGAAAAGCCATTTTTAATTTTCCGGCAAATTACAATACGGCTTTGTTGGTGGTTGAAGGAAAAATAAAAGTAAATGAAGAAGAAATTGTTCCAACCGATCATTTTGTATTATTTCAAAATGAGGGAGAGGAATTTACCGTAGAAGCATTGGAGAGGTCGGTTGTATTGATTTTGAGCGGAGAACCTTTGAATGAGCCGATTGCTGCGCACGGACCATTTGTGATGAATACCCGGGAGCAAATTTTGGAAGCTTTTAACGATTATAATACAGGAAAATTCGGATATTTAGAAGATTAACCGATTCAGGTTTAATTGAACAAAGCTCAAGACTTTGCCAAAATTTTTTCAAAAAAGAGAATTATGTCAAACGTAGAATTAATTATAGAAGAAAGAGCAGCCGATATAGGCAATTTTATGGTAGGTCGATTATTGCCTTTCAAGCAGAAACGGACTGTAGGCCCCTTTGCGTTTATTGACCATATGGGGCCGGCTGCATTGAAAGATTATCAGAACCTCGACGTGGCGCCGCATCCGCACATTGGTTTATCAACGCTGACCTTTTTATTTGAAGGAGCCATCACACACAAAGACAGCATCGGTTCAGATGTTGATATAGAACCCGGTGCAGTAAACTGGATGACAGCCGGAAAAGGGGTTGTGCACTCAGAAAGAACACCTGAATATCTTCGCACAACCGATAAAAGTTTACACGGATTGCAAATCTGGGTAGCGCTACCCAAAGATTTGGAAGAAATGGAACCGCAATTTCACCATATTGAAGCAAATGAACTGCCTGTATGGGAACAAGATGGGCTACGTTTCAAATTAATCGCAGGAGAAGCCATGGGGTATAAATCTCCGGTTCCGGTTTACAGCGAATTATATTTTATAGAAATCAAATCAGAAACCGGAGGAAAAGTAAAAATTGGAGAAGAATTGTTTGGAGAAAGTGCTTTGTATATTTTAGAAGGAAGTATAAAGGATGGTGGAAACACATACGAACCCAAACATATTTTGATTGCAAAAGATACGAAACTCTGCGAATTTGAAATGGCAGAAAACACAACAGTTTATATCTTCGGAGGTAACCCTTTTCCTGAAGAACGATTTATTTACTGGAACTTTGTTTCTAGTAGCAAAAGCCGGATTGAAAAAGCAAAACAGGATTGGGTTGAACAGAATTTCCCAAAAGTGCCGGGTGAAACCGAATTTGTTCCACTTCCACAACAGAACCCTAACATCAAGATAAAATAATGAGTACACAAGCCAAAGCCACTATTAGAAAAGAAAATTACCGTACCGTTATAGAAACCGACGACCATAACTTTGTGACAGATGAGCCGATAAGTATGGGTGGTAAAGATTTGGGTCCAAATCCCGGTGAGTTATTATCGGCTGCATTGGCGGCTTGTGCCACCGCAACTATGAAAATGTATGCCCAACGGAAAGGCTGGGATTTACAGGAAGCCATAGTGGAAGTTGATTTTGAAAGTAGCAGAAAAGAAAACCTGACTGTTTTTACCAAAACTGTTCAGATAATAGGAGATTTAGATGAAGAACAGCGAGCCAAATTATATGAAATGGGGAACAAATGTCCTATACATAGGGCTCTTGTAGGCAATATTGAAATAAAAGAAAATTTAATTTAATCCCTATGGAATCAAAAGAATATACAAACGGAGAAATCACCATTTTGTGGAAACCAAGTTTGTGTACACATTCCGGAATGTGCGTGAAAACGCTTCCACAGGTTTATCACCCAAAAGAAAAACCTTGGATCAAAATGGAGAACGCAACAAATGAAGAATTAATCAAACAAGTATCAACCTGCCCTTCGGGCGCATTAAGCATAAAATTATGAATATAGAAAGAAAAGACGATGGCAAAAAAGGGGCTTTTGTTGCTATGGAAAATGAAATTCAAGCAGGGATGATGACTTACGTCTGGGCTGGAGAAAACAAGTTCATCATTGATCACACAGAGGTAAATCCCGATTTCGGCGGACAGGGAGTTGGGAAAAAAATGGTAATGGCGGCCGTGGAATTTGCCAGAAAAAACAATTTAAAGATTACACCACTTTGCCCGTTCGCCAAAAGTGTTTTTGATAAGGTAGAGGAGATAAGGGATGTGAGAGGGTAAGCTTAAATATTTAAGCAATAAAATCGTTTTGAAAATCAAAAGTAAACAATAACAGTTTCATGATTTAGTCGCCATTATTTTTTCTGTCAGTTCAAATTAGTATTTTTGAAATCATGAAAACAATTCTTGCATTAACTCTGTTCAGTATTTCGTTCTTATTATCGGCACAACAATATTCAGAAATTCTTCCACCGGAAAACATCAGGACTGTTCAGTTATTCAATCCGCAGAACAATGACCAGACACCATTGATCAAATTAGGCGGCGAATATTTGATTTTATCTTTTGATGATCTTAATTCCGGATTCCAGGAATACAATTATAAAATTGAACATTATAATGCCGATTGGACGCCTTCCGGTATTTTTCAATCCGAATTTTTAGATGGCTATAGTACGGATTACATACGAGATTACAGGAATTCTTTCAATACCTATCAGAATTACACACATTATCAGCTAACCATTCCCAATAAAAATACCCGTTTGAAATTAGCCGGAAATTATGTAATCAAGGTGTACACAAAAGATGAAAATAACCCTGTTTTCACGAGAAGATTTGCGGTTTATGAAGAACGGAAAGTAAATTTGGGAATGCAAACCGAAAGGGCAATTGGAAGCGGGAATTTAAACCAAAGGATTAGCGTTATCGTAAGCAGCGGACAAGTAAATCTGACCGAAACGCCCGATGGGGCTACGCTTTTCATCATGAAAAACAACAATTGGAATGATAACCTGACGATTAAAAAACCTCAATTCATCCGAAACAGCCAGTTGACTTACCAAGACCAGAATCACCTGTTTGAAGGAAACAGCGAATACCTTTGGTTCGATACTAAAATGCTGGAAGTTCCCGCGATGACAACCGAACGGATTTTCAGGCAGGACAGTTTATATCATACCATTTTGCGTTCGGATTTTCAGAAATGGAACTTAAGCTATTTTGATGATAACGACGTAAATGGTGCTTTTTATGTTCGTAATGCCAGACTGTCAGACCAAACAAAGTCAGGCTCAGAAGCGGATTATACCTGGGTTCACTTCGCTTTGGATGAATTTGACGATGCCGGTGGAACAAAAGAGCTTTATATTGTAGGAGCCTTCAACGATTGGGATCTTTCGCCAGAATACCAACTGCACAAGACCGACAGCAATTACTGGGAAGTCTCTGTTTTGCTTAAACAAGGTTATTACAATTATCAGTATGCGGTATATGATTCATCAACCGGGGAAACCAGTATGTCAGCAATCAACGGAAGCTTCTGGCAGACCGAAAATATGTATCAGGGATTGTTTTATTACCGTCCTTGGGGTGTCCGCTATGATGTATTGATGGGGTACGGAGAAGTGAATACGAGGAATTAATAACACGTATTTTCTGCTAATAACTTTCAACCTTAAAGCTTGAACTTTAAATTTAATACTTTGT
>PJUF01000693.1_pt1 | contig 21893 bp, 12 predicted proteins | sample 1512191 | NCBI WGS metagenome assembly PJUF01 (sample SAMN08177673, study PRJNA422409) | Feces metagenome, whole genome shotgun sequencing project. | isolation source: Chicken feces (3) enriched on wood chips | host: Gallus gallus | place: USA: Madison | collected 2015-01-15 | reverse complement strand
GTTTTTATCAAAAAGGGAAAGAAATAAGAAAGTAGGGACTTCAACCCTCTTTATAAAATAAAAATGGTGACCGAAATTTGTACTGATCACCACTTTTTTAACATTTACTGAATATCCCTAATTATTCCTATTGCTTCACATCACGTCTGTGGTATTACTTAAAATTCCAGAGAGGGGTTAGTGCACTAAAAAAATACCTTTCCGCTACTGGAAGAACCAGCTATTTCGTCATTTCCACCACCCTTATCCTTTTTCTTTTTACTTTCTTTCAACTGCAGGCGCTCCAATTCACGTAATATGTACCCACCGTGGTAGTTCGGAAGTGGTAGCCTATAATATCCGGTTTCCCTATTCTCTTTGCCATCGGCCATTTCCGGAGCATGTATTGCCGCCACGATGGCAGCAGGATAAAAATCCTTGTCGTTGAGAACGATGCCATCCCTGCGTATCCCGTCGGGGGCATGGAAAACCACAGAAAGAGCAACCAAAACGATACTCCCGCTTTCGGCCCTTTCAGGTGCCGTCCATTCCAGTTGATCGAGCATCCTGTCCCTGGTTTCAACTTCATGATGTCCCAGCAGCTGGTAGTACTGTTTTTTGAAGTCAACAGCCATCACTGTAAAGCGCAGGGAGCATCCGTTGGCATCTGCTAGCCAGCACATTTTATCCTTGCCAATGGCGGGCATGGAGAGCTTTACGGAGCCATTATTTTCTACTGAAACCACAGGTGTTACCGCCAGTGTTTCGTACAGGGGAGAGTTCCTGTTGAACTGGAAGTCTACCAGTAGGGAGAGGTCGCTCTGATGCAGGTCACGCTGCCCGCGAAGAGCCCCATTGCCATTTCTGATAGCATTCAGTACCGTATTGTTCAGGCGATTGATCATGCCACCATCGGCATAGTGCGAAAGCCCGGCAAACATGTGCCTGATGACCTTGGACGTGCTGCTTGCCAGCCCAAACTCCAGCGCACTTTCTTTGGTGGCCACCGTTTGGCGTACTCTGGAGGGCCTGCTCTGGATGATGTTGGTGTTGCCCACCTTCCGGTAGACCATATTTCCTATCCTGCCACGGATAAAACCTTTCTTGTCGACAATGGCCATGTAAACACCTCCTTTTTAAAACGTTAGGGTAAAAACAATATAATAAAGATAGCAGACAGATTCGGGAAATACAAGAGATATGTTATAGATATAATAAAAATAATACTTATAAGAATCCAATAAAAATCCATGTTTTTAATAAAAAAGGTGGACTTAATATGGAATAAATATAGAAAAATGCCTGATTTATATTAAGTATGTGTCCTGTTTCTCTACATTCATTATCGAGTCTTTTCCTACTGATTTCTGAAGAATGGGATTATATAAATAGGTGGTCTTTGGAATACATCAATCTGATTCTGGATTAGTTGATAGCGAGAATGTGTTAAATAGATGATTTTGCTGGTAGATATTGTCTCTAGGCAGTAGTTGGTAATGCTAACTTTCTTTTTTGAGACTCTTAGTTATAAGCTTCTTACAAACTACATCACCCCATAAATTTTTTTAAAATTCGTTCACCCGATTGCTTTAGGGAGGTGTAGTTAAAATAAAACCAAGCCTGAATTGACAAATGCCATTAGTTTCTTAAGAAGATGCTGTGTATTTGTTTATGGTATTGGTGACAGAAAACAATTATTCACTATAAAACCAATTGAATGAAAATGAAGAAAACGTTTATGTTTATTGCTCTCCTTTATTCGGGCTACAGTTATGGGCAAATTTTTTCTCAGGATTTTGCCGCTTCAACCAGCAAAAAAAATTATATAGGAAATGGAGCAAGCCAATTTGACTGGATTACAGATTTTAGAAATTCAAGGAGTACTATTGAGACAGAAAATGGAAACAATTTCCTGCGTTTTGATAAGGTCGGTTCTTCATCTGTTATTCTTTCAAAAGACAGGGCTTTATCCGGAGGGGCTGCTAACAACCTTGCTTACGTTCAGTTTAAGTTGAGGGTTCTGGCTCCGGATGTAGTAGAAACACCAGAAAATAAACTGGCAACCTTTTATTTAGGAGGCGGCAATACCGATGCTTTTGAAGCCAATAATACCGCAGGTGTGCCAAATGATAATTTGTTTAGCGCTTTTGGTATCAGGGTTTTAAAAGATGACAAAGGAGCGTATAAGTTCTATATCAGTTCGGTAGAAAAAAACACCTATTCTGGTTGGCAAACCATAACCTGTATAGCCAACAGAACAGGATCGCCACTTACCTATAAAGCACCTAACGGAACAAACCATACTCTTCAAAACAATAAACAGGCAGTATGGGTTGGCGATGTATTACAAATAGGTGCCGGGTCATTAAACGGAGGGCAAGTCACTTTTGAGAAGTTTAAGTTGAGATTTTCCGCAGACTATCCTAATCTGAAGATAGATATTGACGATCTGATTATCGATAACTCAGTACCAGTGAAATAAAAATAAGAACCAGAAATGTGTTCTGATTTTTTAGGTTGATTTTTATAGTAAACCAAAAAGACAATAATTATGAAAAGACTTTTATTTACACTTATGGTGTTAGGTAGCTTAAATAGCTATGGGCAAATTTTTTCTCAGGATTTTGAATCAAGCACAACAAGAGCTGATTATGTAGGAAGCTCTTCAGGGCAATTTGATTGGATAAGTTCTTTTGCAAATTCACCAGCGACTATTGAAACGGAAAGCAGTAATAATTTTTTTAGGTATGATAAGAAAGGAGGTTCATCATCGGTAATTACAAGGAGAACTAATTTGAACGCAGATTTAGCCAAGGATTTGGCAGTAGTCAAATTTAAACTAAGGGTCCTTCCTCCTGATGAAGAACAGTTATCTCCAACCAATGTCATAGCAAATCTTTATCTAGCTAATAATGCTCCGGTTCCCGGTGCCATGGATAATGATAATGTAAATGTGGTACCTGATGCAGATTTATTTAGTGCTCTTAGTTTACGGGTGCAAAAGGTTGACGCTTCTTTATATCGTTTTTTTATTAGTGCAACCAGCACTTATTTCGAGGGATGGCAGGAGATTACTTACATAGCGAATAAGTCGGGCTCAAGTATTGACTATAAAACTCCTTTGGGAACAACTCGTAACCTCGCAAGTGGAAGGCAGGATGTATGGGTTGGGACAACGGCTGCCATAACAAATGCGACTATTAGCGCAAACTTTTTACAAACTTCATTTAACCAATTTAAGATTAGAATTCCGGCAGATTTTGCCACTTGCAAGATAGATATTGATGATATCAGAATTTATGATAATGTTACTGTTTTACCTGTAAACTTTACCTCTTTTACAGGAAACAGAAATGGTAGTGTGAATCAGTTATCATGGAGTACAGGAAATGAAAAAGAAAATTCGTATTTCGAGGTTTTAAGAGCAGGAGATGACGGTAATTTTTCAACGATATCAACTGTAAACGGAAATGGGACAACTCAACAGTATTCTGTTTATTCTTTTACGGATTTCAACCCGTTAGTTGGGAACAATTATTACAAAATCAGGCAGGTTGATATAGACGGGGCAGCAACGGAACATCCGGTTATCGTAAATGTTTTTTTCGGAAAGACAGGCAACGGTTTATATGTTTTTAAAGATAAAGCAACAGGATTCATAACGGTTAATATCCAAAGTAATGAAATCCAGACGGATTACCTGAATATAACAGATCTTAATGGAAGGTTATTGTTCCAAGAACAAATAAAGCTACAATCGGGACAAAATTCAATCCAGATACCTGATAATCTTCAATCAGGGGTATATGTAGTTTATATTACGGGACAGAATCTTGCAGCTAAATTCATTCTGTAAAACATAAGTTTCTAGCTATGAAAATCAGAATAATACTGGTGTTGTTTCTGGTAACTACTCAGCTGGGTTATGCCCAGCTGTTTCAGCAAGATTTTAGTTCATCAACTGTAGTAGGTAGTTATGTGAATTTGGCAGCTCCCTCGGCAAATCAGTTTAATGCAGTTAGTAATTTTGCCAATTCACCATCCAGTATTACAAATGGAGCACTACGTTTTAATAAAATTGGAGCTTCTTCTGCCTATTTTGTACGTTCAACAAATTTTGCCGTAACTCCGTCTTTTGTTTCCGTAAAATTTAAGTTCAGAGTGTCTAATAACGTTACTGGAAGCGATACGGATGTACTCGCCCGTTTCTTTTTGGGTAAAGATTTTACAAATGATGTTACTCAACCTGCAGATGCTACTCAAGTACATACCAAATTTGCTATTATGTTTGATAATGCTGAAGGTGCATTTAAAATACGCGATTTGAAGGCAGGTGAAAGCTCATCAGCTTTCTTCGGATGGCAACAAATTAGCCTCTTTGTAAATAATTACGGAAGCACTAAAACATACCTAGCTCCGGATGGCAGTACAGAAAGTTTGGCAAATGATAAATGGGATTTATGGATTGGCACTGCAAAAGTTTTTAATGACGCTGATGCACAAACTAAAACAGTAGATATCAAAAACTTTAAGTTTGTTTATCCGTCAAGTGCCATCAATGCGACGATAGATATAGATGATTTTGAGATTAGGAACGATATTGCTTCACCACCTGCATTATGGATTAGTGAAGTGAAATATCAGGATCCTGCGACAGGAATTTATTTGGGCAGTCCAAGTCTCATACGTTTAGATAATGGGGATATTTTAGCATCTCATGATTATTTTGGTCCAAACAGGCCAAGAGATTTAACAGGTAGATCTAACCAGTCAAGTGTGTATAAATCATCTGACAATGGGCAAAGCTGGACACATCTTACTGATATAACAGGGATTTATTGGGCTACACTTTTTGAACATAGGGGAGCTATATATTTATTAGGAAATTCTGCAGCAGGTGCTCATATAGTTATCATGAAAAGTACAGACAATGGCCTTACCTGGACTGTTCCTGTAGATTCTTCATCGGGTTTGTTATTTGCGGAAGGGGCAGACGGAAACCCTCCGCGTTATGGAGGTGCTCCCACTCCGGTAGTAAAACACAAAGGCAGATTGTATAGAGCTTTTGAAAATACTGCTTATCCGGAAATTAATGGTTATGGCGGATTAACCTTGTTGGCGATTTCAATAGATGAAGATGATGATTTACTGGACGCTTCCAAATGGGCGATGACCAATCAGCTAACTTTTAACAGGGCATGGGACCCACCCGGATCGGGTTCTACAACAGGTTGGTTAGAAGGGAATATTGTTGTTGGGCCAGACGATACGCTATGGAATATGCTCCGTGTCAATTCAACTCCTTTTTTTGACCGTTCTGCATTGGCAGAAATAACAAACAATGGACAGACGATAAGTTTTGATCCCTCAGATTTTATCAATTTTCCCGGAGGTTCATGCAAATTTGTTGTACGCAAAGATATGTCTACTAATGTATATTGGGCAATGTTGAATGACAATACCAATGGAGTAGAACCCAATCAGCGCAATGTACTTGCATTGTATGCGTCTTTAGATTTAAGAAACTGGTATCATGCGAAGACATTGATGGAAGATGATCAGGGATATTCGTCAGCTCAATCTATAGAATTAACAGGTTTTCAGTATCCCGATTGGCAATTTGACGGAGACAACATGATATATCTGTCGAGAACGGCTTATGGAGATGGCGTACCACGAGCCCACGATTCCAATTATATAACTTTTGGACGGGTAGAAAATTATAGAAGCTATACGCCACAAACTATATTGGATATATTAGGAAGCTTAAATAATTACGGGAAACTTTTCCATCAGGATTTTGAATCAGGTACAGATAAGGAAGGTTACATCGGGAGTGGACCGAACCAGTTTGGTTCTATCTACAGTACAAATTCCTCTAACACCATCAGCGTTATTGAAACGGAATCTGGAAACAAGTTTCTTAGGTTAAATAAAACCGGAAATGCTACATCTGTTGTAACAAGGGGTGCAAGTTTAAACAACGCTTCCTCAATAGCTGTTTTGAAATTTAAATTGAGGTTTATCCCGTCTGCTGCTTTGCCGGTAACCCAAAGTGAGATACTTGCATTTTTTTTAGGGGATGCTACAACATCTTACCCAACAACAGTTTTTGATAATAACAACACCTCTGTTCCCTTGGGTGTGAACGTATTTGGAAATGTTAGCCTAAGGGCTGTAAGGTCTGATGCTGAAGGGAAGATTATATATGATAATACCAGGGAGGTATCAGGATACCAACCCAATACAGATTATGTTTTTGTTAGTGCTATGAATAGTTTTTATCCCGCATCAGAATGGAACGAACTTACAGTAATAGCCAATAGAGGTACGTCGGTACTTCCCTATAAAGGGCCAAATGGTTTAATCTATAATTTGGCTGCGGGTAAACAATCCGTATGGATTGGTACAACGCAGGCAGTAGCTAGTGGGACGCTTACAGCAAATGCAGAGCTAACAACGTTTAATAAATTTAAGTTAAGCGTTCCTTCAGGTTTTCCTAATGGAACAATAGACATTGACGATATAAGGATTTATAGCGATGTCTCTGTCCTTCCTGTAACCCTCACTTCTTTTACCGGTAAACAGGTAGGGTCTTCTGTTCAACTTAATTGGAGAACAGTTTCAGAGAGCAATAACTCCCATTTTAATGTCTTGAGGGCAGGAGAAAATGGGCAATTCAACAAAATAGGGGAACTAAAATGTGTCCAAAATACTAACGTTGGTGCAAGCTATTCTTTTACAGATCATAATCCGGTACTCCTAATGAATTATTACAAGCTACAACAGGTTGATATAGACAATACGGTAAACGAATATGGAGAAATAGTGGCAGTAAACATAGGAAGTAGTAGTCAAGGTGAAAATCTTTTAATCAATTCATTTGAAGACGGAAGTTTTAATGTCGTGTTCCATGCAACTAAAGAAATTGCAAGTGGTAAGATTGTGGTTATGGATGTTTTGGGGAGGCAATTGATAAGTAAGCAGCTAAAAGTTAATAAAGGCTATAATGAGGTGAGAATAGATCAATATCTCCCAAAAGGTGTTTATGTAGTGTCATTCTATACAGAAGGAAAAACGATAAGTGCGAAGTTTATAAAGTAATATAGAACGGAAACAAAAAATAGAAATGAATCCTAAGTTAGTAGTGTTATTGTCTTTTTTTATAATTACCAATGGTAATGTTATTGCTCAGTACAGCAATATCGAAAATAAGTCTAAAGTACCTCAGTTTAATTATTCGCATAAATTAGCTCAACAGGAAAAGGAGTTGAGGACTAATCCTCTTATGCTTAGGTTTCAGGAATCAAGGAAAAAATATGAAGGAGACAGGTACAGGCCTGTATACCATTTTGTTAGTCCTGAAAGTCGATTGAATGATCCTAATGGACTAAGTTTTTGGAATGGGAAATGGCATTTGTTTTATCAGGCATATCCACCCGAAGATTCAAGGCAACATTGGGGGCATGCGATAAGTGATGATTTAATCCATTGGAAAGATTTGCCCTATGCTATATACCCGGGACCGGAAAAAGCAGTTTTTTCAGGTTCTGTTATGATAGAGAAAGATCGGGCCCTGGCTATGTACTACGGAACGTCTCAGGGAATTATGATTGCCGAATCTAAAGACCCTTTGTTGCTGAACTGGAAAAAGCTGAATGATTCTAAACCTGTTATACCTGTAAAGAGTAAAGATGGTTCTCCTTTATCATATAAGGTTTATGATCCCTTTTTATGGAAAAAGGGCGATTGGTACTATGCTTTGTCAGGTTCCACAAAAACAGATTCTGTGTATAAAAAAATTACAGGGGCACAGTTTTTATTCAAATCTAAAGACTTGTTGAATTGGGAATATGTTCACGATTTCTTAAGGGGCGATAGATTTACTTCTTTAGGCGATGATGGAGCATGTCCTTATTTTTTACCAATAGGTAACAGGCATATTCTGTTATTCTTTAGCCATAGAAGCGGGGGGCAATATTTTTTGGGAGATTACAATCAGAAAGAAGACTTTTTTAATGCTTCGTCACATGGCAAATTCAATTTTGGAGCCACCTATCCGTCGGGCATACATGCTCCAAGTGCATTTTCTGACGGTAAGGGAGGGGTAATCACCATATTTAATATGAACCAGGGAAGGCCGACAGCCAGCACCGATGGATGGAACCAATTAATGTCTTTGCCAAGAAAATTAACAATAGCAGAAAACCAGGAAGATCTGTTGATAGAACCGGCAGGAAATATAGAATCACTCAGGTTCAATCATCAGCGTTTGGAAAAATTGATACTTCCGGCAAATAAAGAGATTGTACTTAAAGAAATTAAAGGTAATACAATGGAAATCATTGCCGAAATAGATACGAGAAAATCGCAAATGCTGGAAATGAATGTTTTGCGCTCAGAAACGAAAGAAGAATACACCAGTATCAGGTTTTTCAGGGAAAAAGGTTACGAAGAAAACAGGCAATATCTCCAACCAATAAAAGGGCAGGTAAAAAACAGCGTTATCAGTATAGAAACAGCTAACTCGTCGTTGCTTTCAGATGCAGGATCGAGGCCTTCCGAATCTGCTGACGTATATATAGCGCCAAACGAAAAATTGAAGCTAAGGATATTTATAGATAAAAGTGTACTGGAAGTATTTGTAAATGGCAAACAGTGTTTAGCGACAAGGGTATATCCAAGCTTAGATGATAGTTTGGGTATTTCGTTCAAATCTCAGGGACAGTCAAGTGAGTTAATTTCCATTGATTCCTGGCAAATGAAGTCTATCTATTGAAAAATAGTCATTCACATCAAAATGATAATATATGCGACAATTGCGATAATAATAAATATGCCTGACAGCTTTTAGGTATCTAATTTTAGTTCGTTAAATTTTTCATGATTATTTCTTTCTCTTTTTAATTCTGATAGGGAGCAGAGATTTTTAGTGAAATAATGGTCTGGCTTATGTTTTTGATGTTGAAACTAAAGTGTAGTAATAATTATTTGAGGACACGTTTTGGAGGTCCTGTTTATATGTTAAAAACATGAGAGCATTTTTTTTAAGACAAGCAGTAAAAACCTGCGTTTTAGTTGTAGCTATTCAGTGTATGACCATTACTTATGGAAACGCACAAGCGAAAAAAGAGCCTGTAGCAGGTAAAAAACTATGGATAAGTGAAGTGAAACATCAGGATCCATCGTCGAAAGTATACCTGGGAAGTCCCGCTATTCTCAGGTTGAATAAAAAAGAAATATTGGTGACACATGATTATTTTGGTCCAAATCGTCCAAAAGACCATTTAGGTCGGTCTAATAAGACCAGTGTCTATAAATCAACAAACGAAGGAAAAAGCTGGAAGCATATTTCTGATATTGATGGGATGTACTGGGCAAATTTATTTGAACACAAGGGCAAGGTTTATTTATTGGGAACCACATCGGCAAATGGAAGCATAGCTATCAGGCGCACAGATGACGGAGGTAAATCATGGACCAATCCGGTAAATGAATCAACAGGATTGTTGTTTAAAGAAGGTAAGGATGGTTCTGCGCCACGTTATCATTGTGCACCTACACCGGTAGTAAATTATAAAGGCAGGTTGTACAGGGCTTTTGAAAACTGGGAAGACCAGAATGCAAGAGGATTCCGGGGAATAAAAACATTTGTTATTTCCATAGATGAAAACGATGATTTGATGGATGCATCCAAATGGACAATGAGCAATCAAATCAGTTTTAATGCCGAGGCATGGGATCCTCCTAAATCCTTTCCAACAACAGGTTGGTTAGAGGGGAATATGGTTGAAGGTACAGACGGTAAATTATGGAATATATTAAGGGTAAACTCAACACCGTTTTACGGCAGGGCTGCTATGGTAGAAGTAAAAGAAAATGGCAGAAAAGTAGAATTTACACCAGATAACTTTATTAAGTTTCCGGGAGGGCAGTGTAAGTTTGTTATCCGTAAAGACCAATCTACTGGTACTTATTGGGCTATATTAAACAACAATACCAACGGTAAAGAAGCCAATCAGCGTAATGTTCTATCTCTATATGCTTCCAAAGATTTAAGGAATTGGGACCATGCGAAGACTTTATTGGAAGATGACCAAGGTTTGTCTGAAAAAGAATCGATTAAATTAACGGGCTTTCAATATCCGGACTGGCAGTTTGATGGTAATGATATTATTTACCTTTCGAGAACAGCCTATGGAGAAGGAGTACCCAGAGCCCATGATTCGAACAAGATAACTTTTGGAAAGGTTAAAAACTTTAGAAAGAGTATGCCGAAAACCCTAAAAGAAATAAAATAAGAAATATAAATGAGGTATATACTTGGTGCAGATATAGGCGGATCTCATATCACGGCGGCAGTTGTAGACATGCAGCTTAGAAGTATTATAAGGAAAAGCCATTCCCGGAGAGCTATAGATTCAAAAGCTTCGTCAACAGAAGTAATACAACAATGGTCTGGGCTTATTCAGGAATCAATTGATTCTTCAGGTAAAGAAGTAGAAGGAATAGGTATAGCCATGCCAGGTCCGTTTGATTACCAAAAGGGAATTTCCTTTATTAAAGAACAAGGGAAATATGACGAACTTTATGGTATTAATATTAAGGAAGCCCTGTCTGTACAGCTGAACCGACAGGTAACAGATTTTAAGTTTGATAACGATGCCGCATGTTTTCTGAAAGGGGAGTTGTTTGCAGGGGAGGCAAAATCAATAAATAATGCTTTTGGAATTACTTTGGGCACTGGTTTAGGGTCTGCTATAGCCGTTGAGGGAGAAGTAAGCGATGGCGAGTTATGGAATTCCCCTTTTAAAGGAGGTATTGCAGAAGACTACCTGTCAACACGCTGGTTTCTGAAAAAATATCACCAACTCAGCGGAGAACACTCTGCAAACGTAAAGCAGCTTTGCGAAACAGGAGATAAAATTATTGTAAAGCAGTTGTTTGATGAGTTTGCAAATAACCTGAAAACTTTTCTGGAAACACAAATAAAGGCACTTCATCCTGATGTAATTGTTATAGGAGGAAACATAACAAAGGTTTATGAACTGTTCTCTCATCAATTGAAAGAACTTCCTATAGTGGTAAAGAAGGCAATATTAGGTGAAGAAGCTGCACTTTTAGGTGCTGCCAGTAGTTTTACAGAAAAATCAATCTTATAAGTAAATATATATGAAACCGGAAAAAAACGAAAGCAACTACAGCATACCTCTGGCAACACTGACATCGCTGTTCTTCATGTGGGGATTTATAACCTGTATGAACGATATACTGATTCCTCACCTTAAAGAACTTTTTAATTTAAGTTACCTACAGGCCATGCTGGTACAGTTTTGTTTTTTCGGTGCTTATTTTATAGGTTCTTTGATATATTTCCTCATTTCCTATTTTTATTCAGATCCTATCAATAAGATAGGTTATAAAAATGGAATTCTTTTAGGATTGTTAATTGCAGCATTGGGATGTCTTTTGTTTTATCCGGCGGCAGAATATGCAAAGTATGGTTTGTTCTTGTCTGCATTTTTTATATTGGGATTGGGGTTCACACTTTTGCAGATAACAGCCAATCCGTTTGTTGCGTTATTGGGAGAGGAAAGTACGGCATCAGGCAGGCTTAATCTGGTTCAAGGGTTTAATGCTCTTGGCACCACCATAGCACCTGTGGTAGGTGGTTATATGATATTCGAACTGTTTGCGCATGGTGAAGGACTATCTGGGAGCGAAACAAAAATACCTTACCTTGTATTTGCCTTGTTGTTTATACTGTTGTTCCTGTTAATCAGAAGTGTAAAACTTCCTACATTTGAAGAGAAGGGAAATAATGAGATTAGTGGGCTGGGGGCTCTTAGGTTCCCACAGTTGAAAATGGGCGCTTTAGGTATTTTCTGTTACGTAGGAGCCGAAGTGACCATAGGCAGTTTTCTGATTAACTTTATGAGTCTGCCCGAATCGGGAGGATTGGCAGAAGCAACAGCAAAGAACTATTTGGCACTCTACTGGGGTGGAGCTATGGTGGGACGGTTTATGGGTGCTATTTCATTGAATAAAAGCATTGATGCTGCTAAGAAAATGATATATATGTTTGCAGCAGCATCTGCCATATTTGTACTTATATTCAGTATTGTTGACCTTACATTTGAACAGCTATTGGCATACCCGCTATTGATATTGTTTAACCTGTTGGCATTTTATTTCGGAAGGTCTGTTGCTACCCGAATATTGTTGTTGTTTGCACTAATCAATGTAGCCTTACTTCTGGTAGTTGTTTTTGGTGGCGGAACTACCGCAGTATGGTCAGTTATAGCCATTGGATTATTTAATTCTGTCATGTGGTCCAATATATTCACATTGTCTATATCCGGCTTGAAGGAATATACCAGTCAGGGCTCATCTTTACTGGTGATGGCCATATTGGGAGGAGCGGTTGTACCTTTGATACAAGGCGCTTTGGCGGATGTTTTCGGGCTAAAGGAGTCATTTCTTCTTCCTGTTTTATGCTATTTGTACATTGCGTATTTCGGGTATTATTGCCTTAAAAAGAAATTGGGGACAGCAAATACAGTGGTGTCTTCGGGACATTGATAAAACAATTTTGAGTATATAGCTCTCAGTTTCGATCCTCGTCATTGACGAGGATTTTTTGTTTTTGGAGCGGTTATTTACTTTAATTTCTTATCCTGAATTTCACGCTAAATAAACTTTACCTTCGAGCGGATATATGTTCTGAAGGGGCAAGGCAACATGTAAAATAGAAAGGAATCTAGGAGTTATGAAGGAGTAGCCGAAGCCCTTGAAACAGATGTGTATTCACAAATTGGGGTGAACTTTTTTAGTAAGTTAGATATATTGAAAAATAAAAATACTGAATTTCACCATTGGCATTCACCCATTTTGAATAAGGGGATGTATTTATATCAAAACACCAATAACCTATATTATACTCATGCTAAAATTTAAAAGAAACAGGATGATGTGTTATGGAAGATTTTCAAAAATAATGGTCTTGATAATGGGCTTTCTGTTGTTTAAACAACCTGTTTATTCACAGGGAGCAAATGACCAACCTAAGCTTACCATAATAGGAACCAACATTGCTTTATCTCAGGTCTTTCAACAGATAAAGAGACAGACAGGATTGACCGTTTTTTATAACAGTCAGCTATTGAACGATAATGATAAGGTGACGTTGAATTTCAAAGGAGCCACATTAACGGATGTACTGAATTACATTTTAAGAGGACGTAATATCTCTTATGAACTACGTAGGGACAAGGTAATTGTTCTTAACAAAAAGACGGTAACAACAGCTATAGCACCACCTAAGCAGGATGATACCTATTCATTAAAGGCTAAAGTAGCGGATGAGGGAAGTGGGGAAATGCTTATAGGTGTTGCCGTTTCTGTAAAAGGTGCTTCAAATAGGATGGCTTTGACAGATAAGGACGGCAATTTCACTATTCGTGTTGCGAAGAACAATATTCTGACATTCTCCTATCTGGGATATATGTCCAGAGATGTTGCCGTTACAGATATTAAAGAAGGGACTGTTAGATTGAAAAGCAGGCCTAGTGCCTTAGATGAGGTGGTTGTAATTGGTTATGGAACTGTTAAAAGAGGAGATGTAACAGGTTCTGTAGGAGAAGTGAAGGTCGAAGATATTCAGAAAGCACCGGTTGCGACTTTTGATCAGGCATTGGCTGGCCGTATCGCCGGTGTACAGGTATCCAGTAATGAAGGACAACCGGGCAGTAGCATGAATGTGGTTATCAGAGGGGGAAACTCATTAACGCAAAGTAACTCGCCTCTTTATGTTATTGACGGATTCCCAATGGAAGACCCCAGTACAGCAGCAATTAATCCACAGGATATTAAATCAATGACAGTTCTTAAAGATGCTTCTGCTACAGCTATTTACGGTTCCCGTGGCGCAAATGGTGTAATCGTTATAGAAACAAAAGATGGTAAAATAGGTAAAACGGTTTTTTCATACGATACCAATTTTGGGGTGCAACAAGTCACTAAAACTATGGATTTGATGAGTCCTTATGAATTTGTAAAATATCAGAAAGAATTTGATGTTGTTTATGCAGATGAAGCTTTTCTGCCCGAAGGAGTAACACTAGACTATTATAAAGATATTGAAGGTGTAAACTGGCAAGATAAGTTATTCAGGAACGGTTCTGTACAAAGTCATAACCTTTCTGTAAACGGAGGCAATACTTCAACTAAGTTTTCTCTATCGGCAAATACGGTCAATCAGGATGGGGCAATCATTAATTCCGGATTCAACAGGTATTACGGAAGGGTGTTTTTAGAGCATAAACCCAATAAAAAACTCACTTTTAACCTACATGGAAACTTCTCTAAAGACAAAAGTTATGGAGATTTGGCATCTACAGCTACCTCGGGAACACAGCCCTATGCCAGTTTTTTGCTATATAGGGTGTGGGGCTACAGGCCTATTAACAGTTACGGTAGTGCTTTAAATATCGAAGAAATCTTTATGGATGAGGATGGAAATGATGCCCGTTTTAATCCAATAATAGATTACAGTAACTCTCAAAATAACAGGATTAATGAAAACTTCAATTTTAACGGAAACGCTTGGTATAAAATATTAGATAATCTTACTTTTAAAATAAAGGCAGGAATAAATCGCAGAACACTGGAACAGAACAGTTTTTATAATTCCTTAACTTCAAGAGGAAGCACTTTGTCTACAGCGAATACAAAAGGGGTAAACGGTAGTGCACTGTTTTCCAATTACCAAAATTGGATAAATGAAAACACCCTGACATACCGACCAAAACTAAAAAACAGGCAGACATTAACAGCGTTAGTGGGGTGGACGATACAGGGAGATCAGATAAGAAGATTTGGCTTGACTGGGGAACAGGTACCTAACGAATATTTGGGTATTTATGGGCTTGAGGAAGGAACGCCGGGAGCAAATACTGCTTACCATACCCAAAATATGCTGATGTCTTATCTTGGAAGAGTAGATTATAATTTAAAAGATAAATACTTGTTTACGGCATCTTTCAGGTCAGATGGTTCCAGTAAATTTATTAAAGAAAACAGGTGGAGCCACTTTCCCTCAGCGGCATTTGCATGGAAAATAAAAAATGAACCTTTTGTTAAAACCATTGATGTTATTAGCGATGCTAAATTAAGGTTAAGCTACGGTCTTACCGGAAATAACCGTATAAACGATTTTGCTATTTATTCGCAAATGGGGTTACCGTATTCTGCATATTATTCTTTTGGAAATACGGTAAGCAGAGGCATCCGTTTAAATACTTTTGGTAACAAGAGCCTTAAGTGGGAGACCACAAAACAGGTAGATCTGGGGTTGGATATATCATTCTTTAAAAACAGAATCAATACCACCATAGATTTATACAGAAAAGTAACTTCAGATTTACTGTTATATGCAAACGTACCTTATAGCACAGGTTACACAAGGATTTATAAAAATATTGGAAAGGTAAGTAATCAGGGACTTGAGTTTTCACTCTCAACGGTAAATATAAAAGGAAGGTCTTTTAACTGGGAGTCTGATATTAACATTAGTTTTAACAGAAACAAGATATTGGCTTTGGCAGAAGGAGAAACACGATTGTTGAACACCGTAAGCTGGGGCAACCACGGAAATACCAATTTGTTTATTGCTGAGATAGGAGGACCTGTAGCACAGTTTTATGGTTTATTATTTGATGGTTTGTACCAGGTAGGTGATTTTACGTGGCAAAATGGAAGCGATCCGTCTATACCACATGAAAGCCGAAACTATTATTTGAAAAGGGAAATTTCCACTAATGGTATGAACAGGGAGCTTATAGAGCCAGGAGATGTTAGATATGTTGATGTAAACGGAGATGGTACCGTAAATGCGCAGGACAATGTGATTATAGGAAGAGGATTACCCATTCATTCAGGCGGATTTAATAATAATTTTTCTTATAAAGGGTTTAACCTGAACGTTTTCTTCCAATGGTCTTACGGCAACGATATTATGAATGCAAACCGTATTTATTTGGAAGGAAATGATGCCAGTAGGTCTGCATTAAACCAGTTTGCTACTTACGCCAACAGATGGACCTATGAAAATCAAGATAGCAATATTCCAAGAGCAGGAGGACAGGGGTTAAATGGCTATTACAGTACAAGGACTTTAGAAGATGGGTCGTATTTACGCTTGAAAACAGTTTCTTTATCTTATGCCATGCCAGCTTCATTTACCAAAAAACTTAAAGTAAACACATTAAGCATTTATGCATCAGGGCAAAATTTGTACACATGGACCAACTACTCGGGTATGGATCCTGAGGTTTCTACCAGGAACAGTGCATTAACGCCCGGCTTAGACTATTCATCTTATCCAAGGATGCGAATTTTTACTTTCGGATTAAGAACATCTTTTTAATTTAAATATCATGAAAGCTTTAAAATATTTAACACTTATATTGTTATTAACATTGGGCTCATGCAACATGCTGGATGTTAAACCTAAAGATTTTCTATCGCCAGAACAATATTATAATACAGAGGACGAATTAAGAACGGCATTAACAGGCGTGTATTCAACCTTTGTTAAAGGAGGTACTTTTCTCAATAATATGGGACGGATGGGCTTAGATGCGGATGAAGTATATAATTATCGTGAGCAAAATTCTGTTGCAGATTACCTGACTTCTCCAAATGATACCAAAGTACTTAGTTTCTGGCGTGAATATTACGGAGGTATAGACCGGGCAAATATGCTCCTGAAAAATATAGACAATGCTACATTCGTAGCAAAAGAAAAAAGAGATGTTATAAAAGGGGAAGCATTGTTTTTAAGAGGCTTTTTCTATTTTCAACTGGTACAGAATTTTGGTGATGTGCCTTTAATATTAAGCCCTATAGAAACATCAGATGCAGAAGTTATACAAGTGCCAAGAAAGCCCGCGAAGGAAGTTTATGAACAAATTATAACAGATATGACTCTGGCTGCTGAGCTTGTAGAGGATATTACAACCATAGGCAACGGAGGGCGGGCAAATAAATCTGCCGTATATGGAATGTTAGCAAGAATTTGCTTGTATATGGCGGGTAATCCTCTCAATGAAGGCAGGCCTATGTATGAAGAAGCCAGAAACTGGGCTAAAAAAGTAATGGATATTCCGGTACATAAACTAAATGCCAGTTATAAAGATGTCTTTGTGAAATTAGCAACAGACCACTATGATATCGGAGAAAGTATCTTTGAGATAGAATTCTTCGGTAACGGATCTGGCATATATGCTGATCTTGGAGGTTTTGTAGGAGGGGTAAATGGAATTCAGAATAACAATATAACCAATACAGAAACAAATGTTGGACAGGCTTATGCCTATTTGCAAACCACCGCTTATGCTTATAAAGCTTTCGAAGAGGGTGATTTAAGAAGAGATTGGGCTATATCTCCGTTCACTTATAAAAGTGGTACAGATGAAGAGGTTAATTATGCTTCAGGTGCATATCTGTTTAACAGGTTTATAGGGAAGTTCAGGCGGTCATCCGAAACATTGAGGCCAAAACATGCGAGTCGAAGTCCCCAGAATTATCCTATTCTGCGTTTCTCAGATATACTGTTGATGTTTGCCGAAGCAGAGAATGCAATAAACAGTGGACCTACATATGAAGCATATGAAGCTATAAACCAAGTGAGAAGAAGGGGTTTTGGGTACGATCAATTCGACGAAGATGCCGCATGTGATCTCTCTGGCTTAGATTATGCCGGTTTTTTTAAGCAGATACAATTAGAAAGAACAAGGGAGCTTGCATTCGAAAATATGAGAAAGGCCGATCTGGTAAGATGGGGAGTTCTTGTGACAAAAATGAAAGAAAGTCTGGCGGATGCAAATAGCGCTATTGCATATTCAAGTATTACCAGAGCCAAATCCTATTTCGGCAATGTATCAGAAAGGGATGTGTTGTGGCCGATACCAAGCTACGAAATTGGCGTAAATTCTAAATTGACCCAAAATCCGGGATACTAAAAAATAACAGACATGAGAGCAATATTATTTGTATTAATAGTTTTTACATGTTTTTCATGTAAAAAATTAGAAGAGATAAAAATACCTGATTTTGATATTGAGGTATCTAAACAAATTTATCGTGTAGGTGATAGTGTGGTGTTTAATTTTAGAGGAGGGGCGGATGTTATATCCGTCTACACAGGTGAGATAAGATACGATTATGATTCTATAAATGGAAGGATCATGCCGTCTGAATTTAAGATAGGATTTGAGTCTCAGATACAGTTAAGTACTCAAACTCAAAGTGACTACCAAAGAAACCAGCTTTATATACTGGTTTCTAAAAACTTTAATGAAAACTATACTCTGGAAGGTGTGAGTCAGGCGGATTGGACTGACGTTACAGAGAGGTTTACTTTTCCTGAAACTCGTTCGTCTACATTTGTACATAGTGGTTGGGGCGATATTACAGATCAGACAGGCGATGATGACAGTACAAAAATATATGTGGCGGTAAAACATGTGGTAAGAGACCAAAGTATGTATGGCGACGGAAGTTTGAACAGGATACGTAATTTAAAACTACAGGCTGTAAACGAGTTGGGGGCTACGGATATTTTCACACATTCCCCTTCCAATTGGACACTTTTTTCAACACCTAATAAAGAGTCAGACAGGCAAACTATAGAAGATACCCAAATGACTTTGAGAAATAACTGGAGAACGCCAAATGTATATACAGAAGATTGGGTAGTTAGTAAGCCTATTATGCTCCATCATTTTACAGACATGGGGCCAGATCATGCAATCGGTATAAAAAGCTTGGCAGATTCTATGCCTAAAACTTATACTAAAATATATTCTCAGGCGGGCGAATATAGAGTGGTGTTCAAGGCAATCAACCAAAGTGCGGCAGGAAGAAAGGAAGTTTTAAAAGAAGTTAACATTACTGTATTACCATAATCAGTCGAGAAAGAAAGTGATTTATTCAAACTTTATGAACCGGATTTTTTTAGCGTTAGTTTTTATATTATCCGGTATTCTTAATGTATATGCACAGCAAAAACAGCTATTCAATAAAGGCTGGGAGTTTATAATAGATGTGGGAAATGTGTATAATGAATCAAATAAAAACAAAGATTGGCAAAAAGTAGATTTCCCGCATACCGCAAACATAGAGCCTGTAATAAAAACACAACAGGAATGGCAGGGGATATGTTTCTACAGAAAGTTTTTCAGTATATCAGACAGAGAAAGAGGTAAACATATTGCCTTACAGTTTGATGCGGCCATGCATGAAGCAGACGTATACCTGAACGGAAAACATATTCACAACCATAAAGGCGGTTATTTGCCTTTTTATGTAAATATTTCAGAAGCGTTGAAATACGGAGCAGAAAATGAGCTTGTTGTTAGGTTAGATAATCGTGCTAATTCTTCAATACCTCCCGGAAAACCTTTGGATGCACTAGATTTCAATTACTATGGAGGTATATACAGAAATGTTTACCTTATAAAGAAGAACAGCCTGTATATCAGTAATTCAACAGGAGCAAACAGAAAAGCTGCAGGGGGAATACTATTACATTATGAAGATGTAACGGAACAATCAGCAACTTTAAATATCCAAACAGATGTTGAAAATGCTTCCGGTAGTAATCAGGAATTTAAGGTAAGAGTTACTTTTCAGGATATTAAAGGCAGAAAACTCTGTCAGCATGTTTCTGAATCACAAAATATACCAACAGCAAACCATAAGAAAATAAACCAGCAGATAAAGATTAGCCAGCCAAAATTATGGTCGCCTGAATCTCCTTATCTCTATCAGGTGAAAATTGAGCTGTTAAAAGGAGTAGAAGTTATCGATAGTGAGGTTATACGTACAGGAGTAAGAAGCATTTTGCTGAAAGATAAACAGCTTTACCTTAATGGGCAGGCATACCGTTTAAGAGGTACAAACCGGCATCAGGAATACCCTTATATAGGTTATGCGCTCTCAGACAATGCACAATACCGGGATGCAAAAAAGATCAAAGATGCAGGTTTTAATTTTGTCCGCTTGTCGCATTATCCGCAATCAACGGCTTTTCTGTATGCCTGTGATGAGTTGGGGATATTGGTAATGAACTCAATTCCCGGATGGCAGTTTTTTGGAAAAGAAGAATTTGTAAAGAACAGTTTGCAAAATGTAAGGGATATGGTAAGAAGAGACAGAAATCATCCTTCGGTTATATTCTGGGAGGCTTCGCTGAATGAATCGGGAATGAACAAATTTTACATGCAGCAAGCACACCAAGCAGTAAAAGAAGAATTGCCTTTTGATGATACTTATACTGCAGGTTGGAAAGACGATGTTTATGATGTTTTTATTCCGGCAAGGCAGCATGCCAAAGCGCCCTATTACTGGAAAAAATATCTGAAAAACAAACCCATACTCATCTCTGAATATGGTGATTGGGAATATTATGCACATAATGCAGGTTTCAGCCAGAAAGAATACAAAGATTTGCAGGCAGAAGAAAGAACCTCAAGGCAGTTAAGGGGTTACGGGCAAAAACGCCTGTTACAACAAGCGCTGAACTATCAGGAAGCGCATAACGATAATTTGTACGGTGATTTTTTAGGAGATGCAAATTGGTTGATGTTTGATTATAAAAGAGGTTATGCAATGGACATAGAATCATCAGGCATAATGGATATTATGCGCTTGCCAAAATTCGCTTATTGGTTCTACAAAAGTCAAGAATCATTCAAAGGAAAAGTTTCTAAAGACAACCAGCCTGTACTGTTTATTGCTAATTACTGGCAGCAAGAGACCGATACTATCGTGAAAATTTACAGCAATTGTGATGAAGTAGCACTTTACAAAAATGGAATACTCATTGGAAGGCAACAATCCGATAAAGACAATATCTCGGTAAATCTTAAACATCCACCGTTTACATTTCGGGTTGGAACCTTTGAAAAAGGTAGCCTAACAGCTATTGGATATATCAACGGAAAGCAGGTAGCAAAAGCAGTTCAAAATACAGCAGGAAAACCAGATAAAATTGTACTTGCAGCCGATTATAGTGGGAAATCATTACAATCGGGGAAAAATGATATCCTGTTTATTTATGCATATATAAAAGATGCGAAAGGCAACACCATTTTGGATGCTTCCGATGATGTGACTTTTAAAGTAGAAAGCGGTGATGCCGAAATAATAGGAGGAAAAATAATAAATGCAGAAGCAGGAATAGCAACGGTTCTTGTAAAGGCAGGCAATCAATCGGGTAGGATTAAAATCAGCGCAAATTCTAATAAATTAAAATCAGCAAGTTTAAATATTAAGTCGGTCAAATAAGTATATGAAAACAACAAAACTCTATATTATTCTCTTTTTCCTTTGTTTAAATGTATATGCCCAGAAAAAAAATGTTGTAAATCCTCCGGGAACAATTGTGGCATACAAACCTGCAGTAACCTCAAAATTTATAGGCTCGCCGAGTATTTGCATACTTCCGGATGGAAGCTATTTGGCAGCACATGATTTCTTCGGAAAACAAACACCCGAAAATGAATCGGTTATCTACAAATCGGTAGACAAAGGAAAAACATGGCAGGAGGTGGCAAAGTTAGAGCAATTTTGGTCGGCACTTTTTGTACATCGTGGAGCCGTTTACTTTATTGGAACTATACAGGCGCATGGTAATTATGTTATCAGGAAATCTACTGATGGGGGCTACACTTGGACACAACCAACCAGCGAAAACAACGGGTTGATTGTAAAAGGGAAGTTCCATTGTGCGCCCACTCCAGTTATAGAACACAACGGACGTTTGTGGCGGGCCTTGGAAGATGCGGAAGGGGGAGCTGTATGGCCAAGCAGATACGGAGCGTTTTTGATCTCGGCAGCAGGAGATAGCG
>PJUF01000688.1_pt1 | contig 22031 bp, 24 predicted proteins | sample 1512191 | NCBI WGS metagenome assembly PJUF01 (sample SAMN08177673, study PRJNA422409) | Feces metagenome, whole genome shotgun sequencing project. | isolation source: Chicken feces (3) enriched on wood chips | host: Gallus gallus | place: USA: Madison | collected 2015-01-15 | reverse complement strand
TAAAATACTTATAATCAATTGTGTATAGAATATTTCATTTCCATAACTCTATCTAAAGAAATAAACCTCGTTTAGAGAGTCTAAAACGAGGTCGTTTTTTTGAAATATGATGCGAATGTAGGAGTTGTGCAACGGTTACCCGTGTTATGTGTAGCCAGTATTAGTCGTTCAGTCTATTTTCAATGTCCATTTGTTGATGTAATATTCTAATGATTTCGACCCAATTTTCTTTCGGGTTGATTTTGTAAAAAATGAAATGTGATTTTACTTTTGAATGTAAATAGCCTTTCCTAACGTGGCTGTAGTCTTTTCCAGAATTTGGATTTTCAGCTATGAATTCAATTTCATCAAATATAAGGTCATAATATCGGTCAGCTTGTTCTATTGGCCAAGTTTCAAAAGTATAAAGCCAAATGTTTTCGATGTCGTTTTGAGCTTCGTTACTAATTTTGTACTTCATTATTCAGCAAGATGTTTTTGATGAAGTTTGTTTAGAAAACGGTCTCGATTAAAGTCTTTTACAAAACCGGATCTTTCTCCTTTTTTTAGTTCTTTGATTAGTTCAGTTTTCTTCGACTCTTCATATTCGAACATTCTCAGAGCTGCTCTTACAACTTCGCTTGCAGAGGAAAATTTTCCAGACTGGACTTGTTGATTGATGAATTTATCGAAATAATCTCCTAATAATATTGATGTATTTTTTGCCATAATTCAAATCTTTGTTCAAATATACCAATTGTTGGTATTTATTGCAAATTTCTTCTTTGAATTTTATGACGATTGTTCAAAACTGGTTACGCAAAACCGATGTGTTTGTATTTGTAAACATGAAAATTGGATGAAGGAATTCACATAAAATATTTATAATCAGTTTAGTATGTAATATTATTTACATAAATTAGCGTATGCAAGGCCGAAAAGAATTTACCCCACAACTGTTTTATGATTTGAGTTTAGATGGATTAGTACCGGCAGATAACTTTTATCGTAAAGTAAATCAGGATCAGGATTTGGGTTTACACACCGTAGCGCCCGTTTTGGACACGCTGCTCAACCATCACAATATGAAACGAGTCAACGCCGCGGTATGGCACAAGCCAACAAACATACTTCGACTTCGCTCAGCATAGGCTATTGATGGCTGCACTGACCTATAATCTAAAGAAATACTTACGCTTTGTTGTGAAAAAACCGAGCGTTTTAGCACAGGTTCTATCACTAAAAGCACAGAATAACTACGCTTTTCTAAAACACCTTTTTTACGACTTCAAAAACTCAATTTTAAGCCCTCCGGATTTTACAGTTTTGGACTGTAACTAAAAAACAAACCTCCCTAAAATCGCTTCTAAAGAGGTCGGTTTTTATGTTATTTTACGCTTATGCTCTGAAAATTGGAGTTGTGCAACGGTTACCGATGTTGGGCATAGTGTTTTATTTTTCAAATATCTTGTCTGCATACAGGTCCAATTCCAATTCTAATTGATTCTGAATCTGTTAGTTCTCTACCGCAAATAGAACATTCTCCGGTTTCTAGTCCGTAATTGATAATTGTCTGTTTAGTGTCCTTTGAAAATCTTATAAACAATTGTAATACGGGTACAATTTGTTTGGCATTACCTTCAGGAATCACAATTCCACTTCGACTTACACGCATTAGTTGTTTTCCGGTACTTCTATTTTTAATCGCTAAAACATTATCATTTCTCTTTCGACCCTTGTCCAATTTTTCTGCGTAGTATGAAATCTGAATTTTCTCCGTTTGATTCTTGGAATTTTTGAAGGATATACGCAAAATCGGAAAGTCTTGCTTTTTTCTCCTTTTATCAAGTTCACTAAATATTTGGGTCGCATTTACTGCTTTGAATGGTAGCGGAGGTAATGAAATTATAAAAGTCAAGGTCTTTCCACCATACTTGTCTAGTGCTGACATTGCAATACTATGTGCTTCAAATTGCTCACTTTCTATTTGCTTATTTGTCTTAAAGTAATTGCGTGCTAAGTGTTTTGCGTGTCCGTTGTCAAGACCCATGCAAATAGAATAAGCTTCAAAATCACTAAACACAGTCTCTACATTTGATTCTTCAAATGTGAGCGTTCGTTTTTGTCTTTTCGAAAATCGATCTCCTTCAGTAATTATTTCTTGTTGTTCGATTTCAAATGGGTTTGCTAAACTAAAGTCGTTTGGCAATTCACTTGTGTTCGAAACTTGAAATTCTTCATTTTTAAATTTCTCAGGTACTTCAATTTTTCCTTTATGTAAAGCGATTATTTGACTTTCTAGTTGCGGGTCAATTTTACTATGTGGAGTTGCTCTCGAGTGTCCAAGCCTCTCACAATAGTCAATAAGGGTATTAACTCCGATATTTTGTTCTTTCGCTATTTGTGTTAGTCTCTTCATTTTACATTATGCCTAACATCCCGGCGGTTTTGCTAAATTCCCTCTTTGGAGCAGAGCTCCAAGAGGAAACTTCGCAAAGCCGCCGGGACGATGTAGCGCAAGGAGCGTTAGCGGATTGCGCCACATCTAGTTAATTGACGAAAATAAAAATATTTTTTCATTTTCCTGTTTTTTAAGAAACGATATAAGAAGGTTTTATCAACACTAAAAAGCGCGTATTTTAATTGGGAAAGCTTGTGAATTATAAGACCGGTAAGGGTGGAATTTTTCCTATGAATTACCAGCTTCCGCCACCGCCGCCGCCAAAACCACCACCTGACGAACCGCCGCCGCCAGAGCTGCTGCTGGAGGGTGAACTGACCATACTGGATTGCGCTATGGCCATGCTTCCCGAAAAGGATCTGGAGAAAGCATACATGCCCGTCATGCCTGTTCCACTGCTATGGTACCAGTTGGGTGGGGTAATATTCAGCGCATCAAATTTTTTCGCCCATTTGTCCAGCAGCCCGAAAGCCAGCGCATAGCTCATCGTTTTTTCAAAGTATTGCGGATCCTGCTCTATCAATACTTTTATCCGTTCTACCTCTGCCATTTTAATGAACTGTTTAAATCCCTTTAGTTCGGAAAAAACCGCATTGCCTTCGCGGTTTTTCTTTTGCAGAAAAAAGCTCATGAATGCAATAAAAACACAGGTAACCGGTGCCGCGATTGCTGCAATCAGGCCAAACGTGAACAGGAAAATGGGGCAAAGAATGACACCTAACGCAATCGCGATACCTGTGGTGATCTTCATTACCCTATTGGATTTTGCTTCGTAATATTTCTGAGCCGCTGTTTTCAGTTCTTTTTTTGCCTGATTCATCGTTACATAAAAGGTATTCTGCAAACTGCTGATCAAAACCGTATCGCCCCAAATACCGAACAGGCTGCTGAAAATTCGTTGCTCATAATCCGCAGTGTTGGTGATAGATAGGTTTTTTAGTCGTGTCAATTTCATGTCGGCTTTGCCGAGAAAACCGGTTTTCGGAATTTCTTCTATCGTGATGCAGCTTTGCGAAGCCCATTGCGGAATGAGCGCGATCAGATCGGAAGCATCATCTTTGTCATTGATCAGGTAACCGGCCATCGCCGGATCAATCCCTTTTGGCGGATAATAAGAAGTCGTTGAGATTACTTTATCATCTTTACCATATATCAGCCATACCAACCAGAATGCCAATAACAAAAATGCCAAAATCCCAATCCAGCCGTATTGCTGCCAGAGCGGTACGGTGATGAAATTTTCATTGATCAGATTCTTTGGCAATTTCACCAGAACCGTTACATCCTGACCGGGTGCGGAAATAAAAAACGGATGGCTTTTCCCTGAAAAAACAGCATCGGCATATCCATAATCAAAATCAGTGGAAGGTGTAGTCGTTCCTGTGTTTCCGGCATATACAAAACAATTTTCGGGAGAAAGAATAGCGCCATCGGGCGTATGGATTCTGAAATTTATTTTTTGAAAAACCGCCAGCCAGCCCTGCGGTTTGAGGTTCCAGTAAAACTGTACCCAATCATGATCAAATAAGAAAGCATTGTAAACTCTGTACCTTATTTCATAATGCTGCGCACCGGTAACGAGCTGGTTTTTGTCCCCGATCTTAATTTCAATTTTACCATCTATTCGCTGTTGGAATTTCTGATTTATGGAAAAGTGATGCCCCGGAACTTCTATATTTTCAATAACTAATTTTCGGTTTTCGGTTTTTCCTTCTGCGGTTTGTAGTTTATAACTGGTAATGATTTCCCGGAAAATGCCATGCTTAGCTTCTGTAAATTGGATATCGTAATTTTCGACCACATCAAAATAACCGTCTTTATTCAAATAAATATCGGCAGTGAAATTGTTGACAGTAAAGCCCTGTGCGTGCAATGTGATGTGAACAAGCGAAAGGAACAGTAGGAATAGGACTTTTTTCATAATTTATTCAATTTGGTTTGTAATTTCTAACAAGCACCCCAGTATTTAATCCACTGAATTTGACCTTTTTTATTGAATGCAACTTGCCAAGCAGATTCCATAATTCCGTTTAATAATTCCTCGTCTTTTGTAGTAGAAACACTAATGATGGTCATCCCGTTTTCATCATCAAAAAATTCTTTACAAGTTTTTGGAAAAGCTTTTTTTAAGTCTTTAAGTGTTAGGCGCTTATTAATATAGCCTTGTTCGGTAATCAGTATGGCATCGGTTTTCGTGAAATCTATAAAATCCCAGGCAGCCTTGTTTTTGTTATTGATTTCAAAATGAGCAAACGGCAATTCGCCATAATAAGTTGGTTCTTTATAATCCTCACTGTATGGTAAGCGAAATGGACCATCGCAAACTTCCGTGGTATAGGGCTTTATTTTAAAGTCGTTTCCGAAATACGCTTTTAAGGCTTTCACAGACGGCTCAATATCAAGTTCTTTACCGTCCGGCATTTTTACAAAAAAAGGCTTTAAATATTCTAATGGTTTCAACTCATAATCTCCGCCCAGCGTGGGATGAAGCGGTTCATATAAGGTTTCGATATTTCCTTTTGCGTATTGATAAACCCAATAAGGGAAATCGCTATATACATCGTTTTTATTGGTTTCCCTACCGTAAATCTTTCCATCTTTTATTTTTTCAAATTGAATTAAAGGCCAGTCGAGATAGGTGCCTGCTATTCCTGTAGAATAGGAAAAATCATATTCCAACTTCCCGTTTTTAGTGATGAATACGGCATAATAGGCTTCCGATAAATCACCGCCGTCTCTCTCGCTTACCCAAAATGGCAAAAGTGCATCCACCATATTATCACCATTGAGATCGCCCCAGATTATCTGATCAAATGCTTCATAGACGGTGCTTTTATTGCTGATTATCTTATTGCGCTTCAATACTGAAGAAGGACTGTTTTTCAATTTCTGAAACAAGTCTTCTATCTGTTTGGTGTTATTTTTTTCTGAAACTGAACCTGATTGAGCAATACCGTAATTGCATACGGTTAAAAGTATCAGGATGAAATTTATTTTGCAGCATAGATTTTTCATAATACTGTTTTTATTGTTCTGTTACTTTTCATCAATATTCAGCATATCTATTTTCGGATATGCTTTTTTAGCATAAGAAAAACTAACTGTTTTTTTATCGTTTTTGTCATCTTCATTATAGCTGATGCAGATTTCTAAATATTCTCCTTTGTTTTCTTTTTTGAAAGTGAAGGGTTCGCAGGAATACATCTCTGCGTCTTTTTCCCGTTCTTCGGTTCCAAAATCATACATTTCGCGCATATAGACAGTTCCTTGCTTTTCTATAACCCGTTGGTCTGCATATTCTATTTTCATAGCATATTTGGTGGACATTGCTGTTTTTCGTTGCAGTTCGAGCGAAACTTTCAGCCCGTTTTCTTCCCCTTCAAAATGATAGATTTTCGCTGGCGATAATATTTCGGGGGGCGGCATACTTGGAACATATTTTCCTTTTTTCTGCGCAAATGTAGCAGCAGAAAAGAACAGGGCCAACAGGCATATTAAATATCTGATTTTCATCTTTTAGCTTTTAAAATTTACATCAATATTTTCCCTGTCTGCCGCTTCCACTTCGAAGAAATCGAAATGCTGGTACTTGAACATACCGGCAAACAAAGTGCCCGGGAAGCTTTCGCCATAGGTGTTGTTTTCCCGCACGGTGCTGTTGTAATACCTGCGGCTGCGTTCCAGGTTTTCTTCGATCTCGTTCAACTTCTGCTGGAGGTCGAGGAAATTGGTATTGGCTTTCAGGTCGGGATAGGCTTCGCTGAGCGCAAACAAGCTGCGTAAAGATTGCTGCAACTGGTTTTCTGCTTTTATCTGTGCATTAATGTCGCCTTTGGGTGCTGCCATTGCAGCATTGCGTGCGGCGACCACTTGGTTCAGGGTTTCCTGCTCATGCGTGGCATAGCCTTTTACGGTATTCACGAGGTTGGGGATCAGGTCGTGACGGCGTTTCAGTGCGACGTCGATATTGCTCCAGGCATCTTTTACCTGATTTCGGTTTTTGACAAAACGGTTGAAGATGCCAATAATAGTGCTTACCAGCATCAGTAAAACAATAATTATAGTTCCGATGATGTACATGATATAGTTTTTTATTGTTATTATTAATTAAAATGATAGAATCAATAGGTAGTCGTTACGAATCCGTTGGCAATAAAAACACTACCTTCGCTTAATGACCGGATGGTATAGGTGTTGACCGCAGCTTCTTCTGTTTCGATGGCGCTCAGCTTTTCATATCGGGTCTTTCCTGTTTCGGCATTCCAAACCAATAGTTCAACTGCGCCGATCAGTTCTGAATAATTTTCAACATTAATCCGTTTTTTCAATCTGTTCAATGAAATAAAACCATAGTCTTTCACATACAGCGGATGATTTGCGGTAAGGGTAATGCTTCGGGTAGGCGTGGAAATGGTCAATAAGTTCACATGCTTTTGTTGCGTGGTTCTTAATACTTTTACTTCTTTGGCGGTGCCCGTTTCCAAATCCAATGCAGTGACGCTTTCTCCTGTTTTAAGTTCAGCAATAGCCAACAAAGAATTTTCAGTGGTTATGGTCGTAGCGCCTGCGAAACAACAGCCCGACCATTCAATTTCAGAGAGAGCGACATCCTTGTATTTTGCACCTTTATAGATATCCACAATTTCAAACCTGAAAACACTTTTCGGGTCCTCCGAATAACCAGTTTCCACCGGTAATTCAAAAACCTGCGCGCCCATTTCATCGGTCAATACCAAAAAACATAAAGGCACTTCATCTTTATACACTTTAAATTTTTTAACCCTTGAATTATTCTTCCAAACCGTAGGATTCACCTGATACCCATTGTAGATGACATTCAGGCTCCTGGACAAAATTTCAAAGCTTTCGCCAATGCCGTAATTCCTGCTATCCGGCACCCAGGCGGTGGTGGGGTCTTCATCCGAAAGGTTTTGAACCTTGTAATTTTTCTTTCCCTGAGCGGCTAAAACCGAAGACGCTTTGGTTACGGTAAAATCCATCAGGCAATCGTTATAGAAAAAGCCTACGTCCCCTTCTTCCGCGTTTTTTTCTATTTGTTCTTTAATGGATTCCCAATTTATATTTTTCCCGTCTCCGCCTTGGGCATAGATAACGGGCAATTGGGCGTAGCTGTACATTCCGTTGAGCAACAGGAATAAAATAAGAGGGGTTTTAAGGAAAAACATACTATTTATTTTGCGGTTAAACTTCAGTGGCGATAGCACCATTGATGACATTCCGTACAGGCTTTACCTTATTCCGGTTATTGGGATTGTACACAACCTGAAAGCGAAAGCCGGGTTGGAACAATTCTGCCTGCAAAGCCGGTACATGGTCCACGATTTTTGCCTGCCAGGTTTCTCCGGTTTCGTTGGTGATTGCCACATCCATTTTCAGGATGTAACTTTTGTCCACCTCACCTGTTTTCAACAAAAAATTTCCGGTTTCACAATTGATTACGGTGGCTGTTGCGGGCACGCCATTACGCATCGCTGAAATTTCTTTTTTACCGACCGCCCTTAAAGCGAGAAAAGCGGTAAGCGGTATTAAAACCATTGCTACACAAAATATTTGAATACCACTCAGAATATGGAAGTAAGCGAATGCCGAAAGCACGGCAGCGATGACGATGATTATTCCTAAAACTGCTTTTTTCATTTTTTTTAATTTTTATTTTCCCCGTTCCGGATTTCTGTCAAAACAGATATTTGTACTGTCTTTCGGGTCGTATTTTACGGCTACATTTTGTCCGGGTTGAATTTTTGGAAAGTCTATAACCGCCGACATTTCCTTAAAGGTTACAGGCCACGACCTGCCATCGTCGGTAACGATATCCGCATCAATAATGACCTGATAATATTCGGTGATGCCGTAAGTAATTTTCTTGTTGCCTTGTCGCAATTGCTTGACTTGCGCAATGGCAGGAATACCGTCCTTAATATCTTTATCCACCTCGCAAGAGCTGAGCAATGCGAGTGTAAGCACCAGAACGAAGGCCTTTGTCGTTTTTTGTAATATTGCTTTTATTCTCATGTCGTTTTCAATTTTTATATTTTATATTTCTATCGTATTATTAGCCTTATCCGTTCCGCTGATACAAACTCTTCTCGGGTTTTTCTTATCGTACAGAATGTAAACCGTTTTATCAGGGTCAAATTTGTACATTGAGGTAACAGGCGTGAGCAAATAAATATCGCTTTCAAATTCATCTATAATAGTGCCTGCTACGGTAATCGTAACTTTCAGGATATTGATGCCCGGCATAAAGTCTTTTAGTTCGATTTCATTTTTTACCACTTTAGCGGTAGAAGCCGCTCCGGAAGTCAATAATTCTTTCAATAAATCGGAGTGTTGCTGCACTTTCTGCATTATATCAGCCGGTGCGGCCTGCTTGGCATTCAGCACATCCTGATTGGTATAGCCGGCATTCGGGTTATTAATCGCTTTGTTGATATTGCTTGCCTGATTGGGTTGCTGCTGCGTTTGCGCTGATTGGTCGATTACCACTTTGCTTTTGTTGTTCGGGTCGTATTTTACGGCAAAGCTGACTCCGGGCTGAAACATCCCGACTTCTGTAACGGGTAGCATCTTTTCAATCTTTGCAGGCCAACTTTCGCCTTGTGGATTGGTTACATTTACTTCAATCGTAATCGAATAAAACTGATTGGCTCCGGCACGCATAGCCATTCCTGCCTGATAGCTTTTGATTACGGTAGCAGTTGCGGGCAATCCGTTCGGGATATCTTTGGGTTTAAGACTACCCAGAAGCCAGCGTTGCGAAAAATAGATAGAGCCAAGAGTGAAGGCTATGAAAGCAAATACTCCAATAATTCCTATACCTCCGAGTACGCCGTATAGCAGCTTGAACATTCCACTGAACCAAAAAATCACAAGTAATAATGCCACGATACCGAGACCCATTAACAGGGAGGTATTGGCGAATTTTTTTCCGAAATTATTATTTCCCATTGTTTTCATTGTTTAAGTTTACTCATACAAACCTTCTTGTTTCACAATTTTTCCGTTTTCGAGATTTATTGTCAACAAATAATCGTTGTTGGTAACGAGCATTTGGTCGCCTTTGATAAAGAAGCGTTCCAACTCGTAATTCGGAATAAATGTTTTCAATTCCTTTTGCGGAAGCTGTATTTTCCAAACGGTTTTCAATGTGGTTTTATCCAACATCGCCAGTTCCATATCTTTTTCGTTGTCGGAATTAATAGGTGACAGCACGAAGAAATTGTTTTTGTAATACGTAATGGGTGCATCCCGTCCTAAGCTTAATTCGCTTTTGGTCAGCGTCAGATATTTTACCTCAATAAAATCATCCTGAGAAACTGTTTTTCCGTTGTTTGTTGTAATGCTTTTCCTGCTGCCGTTGATTTCTTTTTTGCTGTATTGTCTGTCTGAATTTCTGTCGGAAACCTGAAAGTTTTTGACAAAATTATAATTCACCATTTCCAATTTTCCCTGCACGGTTTCCGCTTTTCCCGAATTGGGGTCAATGCGGTAATAGCGTTTGTCGTTGGCTTCTAAAATCAATCCTTTTTGCGCCGAAGAATTGATGAAAAAACTGTTGGTACTTTTCCAGTCTATCGAGGGATTCAGTTTTTCTAATTCGCCGAATTCATAGCGGAATTGATTCGATTTTACATCATACAAAGCCAGCCGGTTTCCTTTATGATAAACCGATTGCATCAGCCACACCAATCCGTCTTGCTCCCATACCACATACATTTGATCGTATTTACCGGATTCGAAGGCCTTCTTCAACAAGGGCTTTCCGGTAGCTGTTTCCATCACCTGAAAATAGGTAGGATACGCAAAGCCTCTCATCGTTATGCTACCGTCCACGTCGGGCTTTTCAACTTCGGGCTGATAGGTGTAGGCAAAATAATTACCGTCATCGCTGAAAGTTCCCGACTTGAAAACCGGGACATTGCTCACGCCCATCAAGCTTTCTACCCCATCCGTTTTCCCGGAAGTGAAGTTGGAAATCGCATTGTTCATCAATTTTTTTCCGAAATAAAATAAAGCAAAACTCAAGGCAAAAAATCCAAAGAAAATGATGTAAAATTTCTTTCTGACGTTCATGGTTCTGTGATTTAGAGATTAATAAGTTCTGGTGATAAATCCGTTGGCGATATAAGTTTCACCGGTTTGGAGCTTTCTGATGGAATAGGTTTTTATTTTTCCGTTTTCCGGCATCACCGATTTTAGTTTTTCAAATTTGGTTTGCTGCAATTCCGAATCCCAAATCAATATTTCGATACGATCTGAAAGTGCGTCATAATCAGTTAGGTTCATATCGTTTTTTACATTTTTTAATGAAACAAAACCATAATCTTTTACAAACAAAGGATGCTCCGGTGTGATGGTTATTGATTTTGATGCGGTAGAAATTTTCAGCATCAGTCCGTGATAGGTTTCGGCAGTCTTTAGGATGGTGGTTTCGAAAGTTTTCCCGGTTGTGGTGTCAATCGAAATTATCTTTTGGTTTTCACGAAGCATTTGCGCATTGATTATTTTATTTTCTGTCAGTATTTCTGCATCACCGCTAAAACAGCATCCGCTGTACACGATTTCGGAAATGGCTACATCGCGGTATTTGGTTCCTTTGTAGGTTTCGAGTATTTCGAATTTTAAAATCTGTTTGTTGTAGTCAGAAAAAAACATTTCGCCGGGCAGATCCACATACTGACCACCCATTTTGTCTTCCAGAACTAAATAACAAAGTGGTTTTCCGTTGCTGTAAACCTTCATTTTTTTTACTCTGGAATTTTCCTCCCAGAGTTCGGGATTTGCCTGATAACCATTATAGATAGAAGTAATTCCGCCGGACAGCACTTCAAAAGTCGCCCCGATTCCGTCGCCTTTCGGAACCCATGCGGTCATCGGGTTTTCATCTGTCATTAATCGAACGTGATAGGAATGATCTTTCTGATTTTCCAAGGTGCTGGATGCTCTGAATGCCTCGATTTCCATAGCACAATCGTTATAGAAAAAATCCAGATCGTTCTCAGGGGCTTTGTCATGCTCCGCCTTAATTTTCGGCCAATCCACGATTTTTTCATCAAAACTTTCGGCATAGACCACGGGCAGTTGCGCAAGGCTGTGTGCAAAGCTGAAAAGGAACAGGAAAAAAAATAATTGGAAGGTTTTCATTTTTTATGGTTTTAAATTCAGTTATCAGTTTTTATAATTCGTAATTCTATGTTCTTCCTATGTAGTTTATTATTTCACTTTGTAATACCAGTTTTCTTTTTCTATCATTAATTTTCAGGGTTGATAGCGTTTATGAAAATCTCCGTCTATCACTACATTACTTTTATCGGCAGGGGCGTATTTCACGTGCAGCGTATCGCCGATTCGATACATATTGAGCTGCGATTCCAGCACAAATTCATTCGTATTGGTTTCCCAATTATTTCCCTCATTGTCGGTTATGTTCAACCCGATAAACATTTTATATACATAATCCAGTCCACCAGCCGGTTGCGAATATTTGCCTCCTCCCTGATGAAAATCCGTGATAACGGCAGTTGCAGGAATACCGCCCGGGATATCTTTGGGCTTTAGCGTCTTTTTATCCATTTTGGCGACCAGCTTTATTAAAACGGCAAACAGTACAATGAACCCGATGATGCCTATAATGATGAGTAGTATTTTCATATTTTTTAATTTTTATTTTTTCACTTCGTAATGCCAGTTTTCATTTTCTTTATCAAATACTGCCCAGGCTCCGGTTTTATTGACCAAAACATCTACCGGTGTATTGATACCAAACGAACCGATATGAGAAACAGGAATAATATGCCCGCTAATAAAGGCTTTATCACTTCTTAAAACATTCGCATCCCGCTCTGTTTGGATATAGAATGCAAAAAGCTGAGCCGTTACCTGACCGTTTTCTACAATTTTGCTGTCGGGAATAAACCGTGTAATAATTCCTTTTACTTTTGTCCAGCCAGAAGTATCTTTGTGCTGTGCTGTTTTCTTTTGGGCTTCTTCCATAGAAATTTCTTTTGGAACAGTTCTTGTCAATGCACTGCCGCGAAACAACAATCCCATCAGAAAAACCATCAGATAAATGATGGCAAGACCCACTATCACCATTCCAAAAATCTTTCTTCCTGTACTTTGGTAGAAATACCAGCAGAGTAAGATTGAAAGAATAAAGAAGGAATGTACTTTTATCCTTTTTGTAAGTTTCTTTTTATCCATTATATCTATTTTTCACTTCGTAATGCCAGGTTTCATTTTCCGGGTCAGGAATGATTTCCTGGGGATTTCTCGGATTGTAGAGCACCATCATTTGGGTGTATTTCCCGAAAGATTGCAGATGCGATTTCGGAAAGTAGCAGTTGCGGACAATGCTAAATCCACCGAGCGGATTGATAACATTCCCCATATAAACACCTGCGGGTTTTACTTCTATATCCAACAGATATCCTTCCGTATTTCCATTCTTTATGACTTCTACCGGCTCTCGCCATCCGTGAATATAAACGAGGAATTTTTCCCAGCCTGCGGTATCTTTTTGAGTTTCTTTTATATAGTCTGCATAGTCCATTTGACGAATACCACTTACTGTATTTCTTGTAGTGTTTTGCAGATTTTCGGTTTTATAAAGATGGGTTGCTTTTTCTCCCATCTGTGACATTGAGTTTTTATCAAAGCCGAATTTTTTGAACACGCCTCTTAGCAGGAATTTCATTACAAATAGCCCGATAAGGACAAAGACTATTATACCGCCGATTACATATAGGAGACTGCTTCCCATTTTTTAGGTTTTAAAAATTAAATTTCATAATGCCAAGGTTTTTGATTTGGATCGGGCACTACTGTTTCGCTTAATTTTTTAGGATTGTACCATATGATCAATCCGGTATATCTGCCGAAAGAATCCAAATGGGATTTGGGGGTATAGTATCGTTCCATTACAAATTCCACATTGCGCATGGTGGCTGTGTTCAAAGCACCATCGTATTTTACCGTCATATCCAGCAGGTAACCCACTATGGTTCCGTTGTCGGTTACTTCCACCGGATTGTAACGCATCGTGATAAAAGCCCTTGTCCGTACCCAACCGGTGGTATCTTTTTTCGGCATTGCCAAAACTTCTGAAACTGTGATTTGCTTGTTCATTGCTAGGTTACTTAAATATGAAACAGATAATAGCCGTTGATTTCCTGTTCGCCAAATATTTCGGTGATATCTCCAAAACCCTGATTCGGATTGTCGGGGTTTAAAACTTTTTTAAATTTAGCCGTGGGATTAAATATATTTTCCAATTGGTTTAAAATGAATTTTATGAGTTTACGCATAATGGATCTGTTTAAAACATCGGGTTGTTTACTTAGAAATTTACCTGTTCAAAATGATTTCTGTCGCTTAATCCGGTTCCGGTTCCTAACTGTCCGCTGCCATTGCTGCCGGCGCTCCAAACGGTGCCGTCACTTTTTATTAGAATCGTATGATAAGTTCCGGCGCTAATTTCTTTTACACTCTCGGCAATTTTTTCAAAATGCCCGGAATTGACATAATTAGAATTTCCCAATTGCCCGAAATCGTTCAGCCCGGCGGCCCATACGGTTCCATCTATTTTCAGCACTACAGAATGGCCGTGTCCGGCTTCGGCTTTTTTCACATCATTCAGGATCTGTTTCGGATTATGGGCGGTAATTGTGCTGCCGTCGCCCAGTTGCCCGGCACCATCAAAACCCACTCCCCAAAGCGTATTGTCATTTTTCAGAAAAAGTGAAAACTGGTTTCCGACGCTCATTTGCTTTATATTTGCGGCAATATTCACGGGTGTGCTTTTACTTTCATCTGTCCCGTCTCCTAATTCATAAGAAGTATTTCGTCCGCAGCTCCAGAGCGTGCCATCGGTTTTCAGAATAAGGGTATGCGCTGCTGCTGCGGAAACCGATTGCGCATCATCCATGATCTTCACCGGTGTATTCTGGTTGTTGGTATTCCCGTTGCCCAGTTGTCCGAAAGTGTTGTTTCCCATCGCCCAAAGTGTATGATCGTTTTTAATGAAAAAACTGAAATCTTTTCCGGCCGCTGCGTATAAAACATTGGCCGCAATTTGTAAAGGCGTACTTTGGCCATTCGTATTGCCGGTTCCCAGTTGTCCGGAATAATTATCTCCAACGGCCCAAAGGGTTCCGTCGGTTTTCAAAAAAAGGCTGTGCTGTTCGCCGGAAGCAACAAGATCTATATTCTCCAAGACTTTTACGGGAAGATACTGTGATGTGGCTTCCGTGTAGCCGAGCTGGTTGTGGCTGTTGTTTCCGCAAACCCAGAGATTTTTATGGTCATCCATAAAAAAAGAGGAAGCATTGCCTGTATTTGTTTTCATAATCTTTGTATATGATTGAGAGGATTTGCTGCCATCATCGTCATTAGAGCAACCTGAAAGAAACAGCAATACGGGTATTAACATAAAACAATATTTTGTTGTCATCATGGATTTGTTTTTCGGGATAAAATTAATGTTCATCTTAAGGCTTGTCAATCCCATAATCAGGGTAGGAGTTTTTTTAATTCATAAGGTCATTCTCTTTTGAGAATGACCTTATGAAGGTTAAAACATGAAGAAAATTTATTTTTTAACTATTTTAAATGTTTGGACTTCATCAGCCGAAATTACTTTCAATATATAAATCCCTGCCGGAAGCGTTTCCATATTAATTTGATTAGTCGCTTTTTCAGTCTGAATGAGCTGACCTGATAGATTATATATCTCTGCTTTGTCTACATTTTTTTGAGATGTAATGTTCAAAATGTCCTTTACAGGATTAGGATAAACAGAAATAGACGAAAGTGAATTTTCGTTTAAGCCCATGGCTTCTTCTACTTTGACTATATAGTCTTCTGTTTCACCCCAGGAACTGTCAATACAAGGGTCTGGAGAAGGTTTATTATAATTAAGTGAAACTCTCATGCGAGTTTGACCAATGACGGCATCCTCCGGTACGGGAATGCTGATGGAAAAGGGTCCGGAGAGTTCTGTGTTCTCTATAATCGTATAGGTTTCATCTGCCTCAAAAACTTTATTCTGGTTCCAGTCGATGTAAGCATAAACATAATCGGATGCATCGGGTGCGATAGAAACAGTCAATGTATATACATCACCTTGCTTTACAGTAGCAAAATCATAGGTAGTTATATCGGTAAAATAAGACGGATAATCATGTCCATCTTCTGTTGTATCATTGTTGACTCCTGCAAAAGTGACATTGGATATATATTCATCGGGTACCAGTCTGGCCACACAATAATCATCATAAGTAAATAGGAGATAGGCTGAATTAAATGTGCCGGTATCTCCTGACTCTGAATCTCCTACGGCACAATACCAAGTAGTTCCATTGATTTGGGAAGGAGTCATTCCACCAAAAAAGTCTTGGAGGGTCTCCCAAGAGCTGTTAATAGCACCTTTGGAGGGAATTACTCGAGCATTATCAGGAACCGGTGTTCCAAGATCTCCTAAATCTTCACTTTCCAATGCGGCATCATCATCGAAAATCAGGGTGCCGTCTAAAAGCACATTTGCACCACAACATTCTGTACCATCATCGGCGGTTTCAATTAGTCCCGGGCGGCTCATAAGCCCCAAAGCGAAACCAACATCGTCAAAGAGTTTTACAGTTAAATCTCCGGCCCATGAATGTTGAATTTTAATTCCATTTTCGGCTTTTACAAAGTGCATTTCGCTTGGAATTCCTGAAACGGTAATTGCCTTGGATACCATGGAGCTAAAAGTACCGTCATAATCATTATCAGGGATCGATATGTCTACATTGTCAGAGTAAAACTGGAAAGTTTCCTGAGCCTGTACCTGAACCAATTGGCCGAAGCCAAACATGGCTAAACAGAAATATGTAAAGGATAATTTGATTCCTGTTTTTTGGATTCTTAAATAATTAATAAAATTTTTCATAATAATATAATTTATTTTATTGGTAAAAGTAGAAGATGTGATATAGGTTCACAATCCCATAATCAGGGGAAGGAAAACCTGGTAGAATGTTGAAAAGGACAATGAAAAAATCCTTTCGACATTTTAAATGCCAAAAGGATTTAGGAGAGATTCAAACTATTACTTTTATTTTTTCAAAAATTTCGCTGTTTCTGTTTTGCCATTTTGGTATTGCATTTTCAGCAGATAAATGCCGGACGTTAAACTTGAAACATTTAATTGCTGATTGGCAAGCTTTGCATCAGAGATGATTTTCTGACCTGCAATGTTGAATATACTTATGGATTGCAATGGCTTTTCTGTGGAAATATTCAGAATATCGGTCACGGGATTTGGAAAGACTCTGGCCGGGGTAGTGACCTGTTCTTCTATTCCGAGCGAGTCATCTGTCAGCTTGTAAAGTTCAATTCCTGCCGCATTGTAATTCGCCGCAAAATAAAGAGATTGATTTGTGGCAAATAATTCCGTGGTCAATTCCAGCGGGTTAGAAAAGGGCGCCACGTCTGGTTGCAACATTTGAGTTCCCGATTCTGTACCGTCTGTAACCCATAGCTGGAATCCATTTATGTTATCATTAGCTCTAAAATAGAGTTTGCCCTTGTATTCGGTAAAAAGAGGATGTACATCAAAACCATGTCCCGGGCCGGGATTTATATCTTTCAGCATAACCGTGCCTGTACTTGTACCATCTGTTACCCATAATTCGATTCCTTTCACACCGTCATAAGCTATGAAATATAATTTTCCGTTGTATAGGGTATAGCCATAAGGTAAACCAGGCCCGGATCCCGGGTTTATGTCTTTTACCATTTGTGTTCCTGCTTCTGTACCGTCTGTTACCCAAAGTTCTGAGCCGTGGGAGCCATCATTGGCACTGAAATACAATTTGTCATTGTATTCAATAAATTGAGTGGGGTATCCATCTCCTGAACCAAGATTAATATCTTTTAGCCTCATTGTACCTGTTGCTGTTCCATCTGACACCCATAGTTCGAAACCATAAATGCTCTCATCTGCGTTGAAATACAATTTGTTATTATATGGCGTGAGGTGGGTGGGCTCACTATCGGCTAATAGCGGGTTGATGTCTTTGACCATTGTGGTTCCGGCAGAAGTTCCATTGGTCATCCATAGTTCGCGTCCATGGGTACTTTCATATGCACTAAAATACATTTTACCATTGCATAATGTGAAATTAATTGGAATACTGCTATATGCACCTGCGCCAGGATCAATATCTTTGAACAATTGGGTACCGCCAGGGGTTCCGTCACTTACCCAAAGTTCATTGCCTCCAATGTTGTCATATGCGCTAAAATAAAATTTACCGTTATAGTTTGTGAAATTAGCAGGGTCGCTGCTCATAGGTCCCGGATATAAATCTTTTAGCATTTCTGTGCCATCAGAAGTTCCATCAGTTTCCCATAATTCTAAACCATTGACGCCATCGGCTGCACTGAAATACAAGTTGTCGTTAAAAAGGATAAATTCAGAAGGGTTCGCCGGGTTACTGCTGTCATTCAATCCGGGGTATATATCTTTAAGCATATAAGTGCCTTCAGCAGTACCGTCACTTACCCATGGTTCTAAACCGCCAATGCCGTCATCGGCTCTAAAATAGATATTGTCATTCTTCTCAATAAAATTTTGAGGATTTGAGTTACCACCGGCTTTTATGTCTTTGACCATCTCAATGGTTATTTGAGAATGTCCTTGTGCTATGATTAGCATCAGACCTAATGTAAAAATGTTTTTCATAATTATGAATTTAAATTTACGATAAAAATACAGCGGCTCAGCAGGCATGTCAATCCCATAAATAGGAGAGAGATTTGCTGAATAGGTACAAAAAAAGGTTGTTCATTTTTGAACAACCTCTGTGGTTTAAACATTAGAAAATATAAAAATCAAGAGAGAATAAAACTTAAGGATTCATAAAATGCATAAACCAATTTTGTTGAGAATTCAGGATACCTTGTATTATTTAACCATATAGGGATTGGTTCTGATTTTTTTCATGTAGAAATAAGCTCCCACTAAAATTCCGATGATTAATAGAGCCGCTACCCAATTGTCTATGGGAGCGCCTTCATATTCGTCCTCATCTCCTATTCCCCCAGAACCGGGATTGCCCGAATCTTGAGCCATGGCAGGTAGTGCATACATTATCCAAAAGAATGCGATCAGTCCGTTTTTTAAAATTTTGTTTTTCATAATTTTTCTTTTTAATTCTATCTAAAAAACGAGGGAAGTTTATTCCCTCATTTAAGAGACAGGGTTTAATTATTTATTATTTTTTTTGTTTGAACTTCTCCGTTTTCTGTCTGTGTTTTGACCACGAGAATACCTTTTTCAAAACGATCAGAATTGATTTTAAATTCCAGTTCGTTTACATTTTGATTATCATAAATAACTCTTCCCTGCAGATTGTAAATTCCAACTGAAAGGATTTTTTCTTTTTCCGACTGCGCTACAATCTCGTTGTCGTTTTTATAAATCCGTACGTTGTTGGTTAAGCTTGGCGCAGCAGAAATTTTATTTTTGGGTCTGTAAACAATTTCGAAACGATGATTGAATTCACCCGGCCGGGATTCAAATTCATAATCTGACTCCATCAGGTTGTGGGTAATTTCCAGTTCGTTGTCTTTTAGATAAATGGTGACATTTCCTTCTGAAAACAAACCATCAAAGTCTTCAAGTGAAATATGATATCTGCCGGGGTTTGATATTTTCATGCCCAAAGGAACTATGTCTGATGCCGAGAAAGGCAAAGGCCTGCCCTGGATGGCACATTTTTCTTCATCAATCAGGTTGTAGAGCAGGGTAGAGCCTGTTCCAAATAATTTGGCATCAATCTGATGGTCAAAACCTTCTGTTGCCCCGTCCATGTAAGCAATCAATAATCTGTTTGCTACTTGCTCATTATCCGATATGCTCAACCATATTCTGTGTTTTTTTCTTTGGTTTGATCCTTTATAAAAATAAGCAGCGTTGGGCGTACGCATACTGTTATTGAACATAATAATAGAGGAATAACCCACCTTCACAAAGAATCCTTGTCCTTTGGAGATGTATTCTATATCGCCCATTGTGCTTCCTGCGTTTGTAAATGCGACATAATTGTTATCATAATTTGGAGAACCTACGGGGTATTGATGAGCCCAAAAATAAATTGCTTCTACGCTTGCATTCACATCCAGGAAGTTGCCTGCACCTTGAAGTGAAATATTGGAAGGATATGGGTTGCCTATCAGGTTGTATCCGTATTGCACTTTTGGGGTCCATCTTGGGTTATTTCCATTGAAAGGCACGCCTGTGAATTTTCCTTCTACGGTTTCTTCCTGACCCGGCGGCAGTGTATTTCTGACCCGTACGGCATAGCCTCTTCCCGGTTCAAAATTAATATCGGGAGCTTCATTGGAATCAAACAACTGTTTGTAAGTTGTATTGGCTTCATCATATTCCCAAAAACGATTGAACAATGTTTCGGGAGAGAAAGCTCTTAACCCCTGTTCTATTACCGGAGAGGACCAAAGGGTCATGTCATTTCTAACCATTCCCTGACTGTTCTGGTAAACTGTAATTTCACCGGTGTTTTCCAAGGTTTCCTGAATTTGGATGAGGTTACCGTCGTTTTGGACTACAAAGTTTTCCGGCGCGGCATTATTGGTAATTTTCCCGTCAACGGTAAAGCTGAATCCGTCGGGAATAATTAAGCTTCCGTTAGGAGTTATCTCCAGTTCACGGGCTTCTAAATTCTCATCTATTGTCAGATCCCCATTGATAATGGCTTTCATTGTCAGGTTAGGAGAGCCATAATCCCAAATTGAACCGTCCCAGGTTGTATAATTGGGAGTGGCTGTAAGTTTATAAAGTTCCTGACCGTCAGTGTTATATTTTGCGCTGTAATATAATGCATGATCGTAAACATATAATTCATTTGTATCACTCAAGGGATTGGACAAGGGGGCAATGTCTGGTACCAACATTTGCATGCTTCCGGGTGTGCCGTCGGTTGTCCAAATTTGATTTCCGTTTGCGTTGCCGTAAGCTTTGAAATACAATTTCCCGTGGTATTCCGTGATACAATCAGGGCTAGAACCGTTGATGCCTGGGCGGATATCATTGAATATCTGTGTACCTTCATTGGTGCCGTCTGTTACCCAAAGTTCCTCTCCGCTTGTACCATCGTTTGCACTGAAGTATAATTTCCCGTTGTACTCAATAAAATGGGTCGGGTCTGAACTTGCTGCACCGGGATAGATATCTTTAAGTATCTGCGTACCTTCGGATGTGCCGTCGGTTACCCAAAGTTCATTTCCACTTGTATCAGTAAAGGCAGCAAAATATAATTTTCCGTTGAATTCGGTAAAATCCCTAGGAAAACCCATTTCTTCGCCGGGACGTATATCCTTGATCATTTGGGTTCCTTCGGTCGTGCCATCGGTTACCCAAAGTTCAGCCCCGGTTGAATTAGTTTCTGCGTTGAAATATAACTTTCCATTGTAAATGATAGGGAGCTTAGGATAGGAAGGTCCAGTTCCCGGATTGATATCTTTGAGCATTAGGGTGCCTGCTGTTGTCCCGTCACTTACCCAAAGTTCAATTCCGGTTGCCGCATTATAAGCTTGAAAATATATTTTTCCATTGTATTCGGAAAGGATATAGAGTTCAGAGTTTCCTGTTCCTGGATTGATGTCTTTGATCATCTGCGTTCCCGCCGAAGTACCATCTGTTACCCAAAGTTCATATCCGTATGAAGGGTGGTATGCGCTGAAATAAAGTTTTCCGTTACATTGGGTGAATTGAGAAGGATTCGAACCGGATGTAGGGTTAATGTCCTTGAGCATTTGTGTACCTGCCGATGTGCCATCTGTTACCCAAAGTTCATATCCGGTTGTCCCATTAGATGCGTTGAAGTACAATTTCCCGTTGTATTCGGTAAAAGATGCTATAAAAGAACCATTGGCTCCAGGATAGATGTCTTTGAGCATTTGCGTTCCGGCCAAAGTACCGTCAGACACCCATAGTTCCTCTCCACTTGAACCGTTATCTGCTTTGAAGTAAAGTTTGCTGTTGTATTCAATAAAATTAGTAGGAAAGGAGCTATTTGTTCCGGGATTGATTTCCTTGAGCATTTCTATTGAAAATTGGGCAAATATATTTGACCCGGTTGTTACTAGAATTAGCAACAAAAGATAAATTTTTTTCATGGTGCATTTGTTTACAATGAGTGACTAATCATTTTTCTGTAAAATTAGATGCAGAGGAAAAACAACGCAATCCCATAAATAGGGGAGGGAGGGTGGGAGAGTTTGAGGGTGGGAGAGTTTGAGGGTGGGAGGGTTTGAGGGTGGGAGGGTTTGAGGGTGGGAGGGTTTGGGAAAGGAGAATTGAAGAAAGTCATTCCATGATAAAGTCAGACAGTGTCTGGTGAGATTTGATGAATAGAGAAAGGAAGGTAGTCAAAAAACCCGCAGTCCGGGTAAATCAAAGCAGGCGTTCTTTCAAAGTTTTGCTGATAGCTTCTGATTGTGAATGGACTCCTAATTTTTCGTAGATATTTTTTATGTGTGTTGTGACTGTCCCGATTGTGATGCC
>PJUF01000687.1_pt1 | contig 22069 bp, 20 predicted proteins | sample 1512191 | NCBI WGS metagenome assembly PJUF01 (sample SAMN08177673, study PRJNA422409) | Feces metagenome, whole genome shotgun sequencing project. | isolation source: Chicken feces (3) enriched on wood chips | host: Gallus gallus | place: USA: Madison | collected 2015-01-15 | reverse complement strand
GTCGACCACACCATTTGCGGCATGGTGTCGGCCAGGGTGCGGAACTGCAGCTCGCTCTTGAGCAAGGCTTCCTGGACGGAATGCTGCTGCGTGACATCGATGGCCACCCCGGGGAAGCGATAGACCACGCCCTGCGCATCGGCCCGCGGACGACCCGAGGCAACGACCCAGGTAATCCGGCCGTCACTGGCCACGAGACGATATTCGGACTTGAAGGGCGCGATGTCACGAATGGCCTGGTTGATTTCCTGTGCCACTCTCGCCCGGTCGTCGGGATGGATGGCGGCGACGAAGTCCTCGATTGGCGCGCCAAGCCCTGCCCGGAGGGAGTCGAGATTGTAGAGTGCAGCGAACTGATCATCCGCCGTGACACGGTTCTCAACCACATCCCAGTCCCAGGTACCGACGAGGTCGGTGCCGCTGATGGCGAGGGACATACGTTCCTCGCTGCGCGCCAGGGCCTGTTCGGCCAGCACGCGCGTGGTCACGTCGATCACCACGCAGAAGCTGCCCATGGGCTGGCCCGCTTCGTCGAGCATGGGGCTGTAATGCAGGTCGAGCCACACGGCCTCGAGTTCGCCATGGCGATTGAGCATCAGTTTCTGACCCTCAAGGCTCAAGCCCTCGCCGCGCAGGCCGCGCGCAATATTCTCGCGATTGAAATCGGCAATTTCGGGCCAGGCGTCTTCGGCCGGCATGCCGAAGATTTCCGGATGCCTGGGCCCGGCGAATTCGGCATAGCCATTGTTATAGAGCAGGATGCCGCGCGGCCCGACCAGCATGGCCATGGGCATGGTAGCGGTCATCATGGTCCGGACCGCGCCCTTGAGGCTCTCGGGCCATTCCGGAATGGGTCCGAGTGGATTGGAGGCCCAGTCGAACTCGTTGACCAGCTTCAGAACAGGATCCTGCTCGAGGCGAGCGCGGGTTTCGGGAAGAGCCTGGGGAAAAAGAGAACGGGGCATGGCTTACACGTCGGACGCAGACACGATGGCAGGGCTTGCCGACAGGAACGACCTCACGCCGGTTTGAACAACGCACAAGGTATGTGCGGAGTTCAAGCCTGCATAAATTTATTCCCCAGCCGCAAGCTGTTGCCGCTGCGGCTTTTGCGCGTGCACTTCCTCGGCAACGAGGAAAGCCAGTTCAAGCGCCTGGCTGGCATTGAGGCGCGGGTCGCAATAGGTGTTGTAGCGGTCAGACAGCGTAGCCTCGGTCACTGCCGAAACACCGCCCACGCATTCGGTGACATCGTCGCCGGTCATCTCGATATGCACGCCACCGGCATAGGTGCCCATCTGGCGGTGTACGTCGAAGAAGTTCTTCACCTCGCCAAGCACGCGATCGAACGGCCTGGTCTTGAAGCCGGTCGACGCCTTGACCGTGTTGCCGTGCATCGGGTCGCAGCACCAGACGACGGTGCGGCCGGCCCGCTGCACGGTCTCGATCAGGCGCGGCAGGTGGTCCTGCACCTTGTCGACGCCGAAGCGGGAGATCAGGGTGATGCGCCCCGCTTCGTCGGTCGGGTTGAGGCGATCAAGCAGGCGCAGCAGGTCATCGCTCGCCAAGCTCGGACCGCACTTGATACCGATCGGATTGTGGATGCCCGCGAAATACTCGACATGCGCCTCGTCGGGGTCGCGGGTGCGATCGCCGATCCAGAGCATGTGGCCGGACGTGGCGTACCAGTTGTTGGTAATGGAGTCGCGCCGGGTCAGCGCTTCCTCGTAGCCGAGCAGCAGCGCTTCGTGGCTGGTATAAAAACTGGTCTGCTTCAGCGCCGGGGTATTTTCGGGATTGAGGCCGAGCGCGCCCATAAAGGTGATGGCGTCGTCGATACGGCGCGCCACTTCCTCGAAGCGCGCATCCCAGCTCGATCCCTTCATGAACCCCATGGTCCATTCGTGGATACGGGTCAGTTCCGCATAGCCACCCATGGAGAAGGCGCGCAGCAGGTTGAGCGTTGCCGCGGACTGGCGATAGGCCATCAGCAGGCGCTGCGGATCGGGCACGCGCGCGCCTTCGGTGAAGGCGATGTCGTTGATGATGTCGCCGCGATAGGACGGAAGCTCCACCCCGTCGATCACCTCGGTATCGGCCGAGCGCGGCTTGGCGAACTGGCCGGCGACGCGACCGACCTTGACCACGGGCTTGGAGGCGCCATGGGTCAGCACCACCGCCATTTGCAGGAAGACGCGGAAGAAGTCGCGGATGTGGTCGGCGCCGTGCTCGGCAAAGCTCTCGGCGCAATCGCCGCCCTGCAGCAGGAAGGCCTCGCCCCGTGCAACCGCGGCGAGCCGGGCCTTGAGTTCGCGCGCTTCACCGGCAAAGACCAGCGGCGGAAAGCTGCCCAACTGCCGCTCGGCGTCGGCCAGCGCAGCCGGATCGGGATAGGCCGGCACCTGCCGGATGGGCTTGTCGCGCCAGGAGCTGGGCGTCCAGGTGGTCATGTCGGATCTCGCACGGAGGCAGAAAACTGCTGGCGCAATACCAAGCCGCAGACGCCATGCCAAGCCAATTGCGGCCGGGCCGCCGAAAGAACTAGAAGCGCTGGCTCAATCCGGCCCTGATGGCATGGCTGTGGCCGGCGGCCGACAGGTCCCCGTTATAGGTTGCCGAAAAGGTCATGCCGCCGGTGCGCTCGTGGCTGATGCCGGCTTCCAGCAGCAGCGCATCGCGCGGCAGGCCGAGGCCGGTTACCGCAAAGGGCTGGCCGCCCGATGCAAAGGCCACGTTTGCGCCCGGATCGTCGCCGCCGAACCGGTGCCGCCAGGCCAGGCCCGCAGTAACGCTTGTCACCGCGCCTTCCACCGCCGCCACCGTCCACTCGCCGCGCAGGCCGATGGTCGAAAAGGCGTGGATGTCGGTCTGTGCGCCGACCGAGAGCGCCGCCACCCCGCCGGTTTCGGTAAAGCCATCCACCGAGGTGCCGACCACAGCCAACCCGCCATAGGGCTCGACCACGGTCTGGCCCAATGCCAGGCGATAGCCGAACTCGCCGAATGCCTGCGTCGTGCGGGCGCCATAGCTGGCCGTCAGCGTTTCGGTGAGCCCGCCGACAATGGCCGTGCGCGAACTCGACAGGCTCGTATATCCAAGGCTTGCGCCAAACCGCGCCGCCCGCACGCCGTCGTCCCAGCTGCCATAGACGCTGGCCTGCGCGCCTGTATGGTCGATGATGCCATGCCCACCGCCCTGTGTGATCCGGCCACCATTGATCCCGGCAGCCACGCCCACGGTAAATGCGTTGCCGACCGCGGTATCCGCACCGGCCAGAAGGCCGCCGACGATACTGTCGACATTGACCGCATTGGCCGTGGCGGCAAGGTGGGCAGCGTTGCCATAGGCCTGCATCCAGGCGCCGCGATCGCTCGCTTCCAGTGTATTGCCGGCATAGCCCAGCGCCGCCTCCGATGGTGTGTGCTGGCGCAACCGGCCGGCGATGACTTCGCCGCTCGTCATCGCCGCGGCAGACAAGGCGCTGCCGGCCGAAGCATGGATTTCCCCGTTGAGCGTCTGGAAGGCGAGTCTCGCCTGGTCCGCGGTGCTCGAGAGAACCTCGTCAAAGAGTGGACTGCCCCGGCCCAGGCTATCGACTGCCGCCGCTGCTGCGCGCTGGTTGGTGCTGAGGCCTTCGAGATTCTCGAAATCGAGGCCCGACTGCACAATGGTCATCGCCACGTCAGTGGCGCCATAGGTCAGTTCCACATCGAGAAACGCCAGGTCGGTGATGACGTCCCTGAAGCGCCCCGAAACGCCCCCCGTCGCCTCCATCACGAGGAAAGTGTCGCCTTCCGCATAGGTATAGCCGTTGCTGCGATGATCGAATGTACCATCGAGACTGGCCATCCCGGTCACGAGGAAGCTGGCTGGCAGGGGCGCGAAAGGATCGGTTTCGTAGTGCAGGAAACTGCCGCTCTCGAAAGTGAGGTTTCCGTCCACCTCGAGCGCTCCGGTCGTCGGCGAGGCGAGCAGGAAACCTCCCGCGGAAATGGTCGCGCCCCCGACCCGGCCGCCGCCCTGCAGGATCGTGTCATTGCCAACCGTCACCGCCGAGGCGAGGCTGCCGGTGATCCTGAGCATGCCGCCCTCGATCGTCGTGACACCGCTATAGGTGTTGTCCCCGCTCAGCGTCAGCATGCCCAGCCCCTCCTTGACCAGCTGTCCGCCCACGCCGGTAATCTCTCCGGAATAGGCGGCATTCATGCCGAGGGAGCCGACGCGCAGCGTTTTGTTGCCAAGGGCGACGTCACCGAAGCCGAGGAGCAGACCGAACGAAATGTCCGGCAGCGACCTTGTGGACACATCGACGATGCCGCCCCGATTGTCGATGACAGCCTGACCGCCGGTGGAGAAGGAATTGAAGTCGATCCGCCCACCCGCAAAATTGGCGATCGTCGCACTACCGGCAGTGCTGTTGCCCAGGAAGGATAGGGTCCCGGCGTTCTCAACCCGCGCATTGCCGAGAGACGCGTCGTTCCTGAGATAGACCAACGCTCCTGCTCCGTTGCTGATCCGGGCATTGGCGGCGGTGCTTGTTCCCTGAAAGCCGACAAATCCGGCAGTGTTGGAGATATAGGAATTTCCGGCAGTGGATTGGCCGTAGAAATAGACGCCCGTCGCGTAGGTACCATTGTTGATGATAACGGCGTCGGCGGCGCTGGCATTGGAGCTGAATTGAAGGCTGGCGCCATCGCTGATCAGGTTGAACACTGACCCGCCCGCATCGGTATCATTGAGATAGGAAAGGTTGGCATTGGTCCCGAGCTGGAAATCGAAATCTCCGGTGCTCACCGGACTTCCGGAGCTCAGGATGTTCATGCGCGTCTGCACGAGGTTGACCTGTGCTCCGGGGCCTGCGCCGAGGGCGCGCGCGTTCAGCACATCCACGACACCACCTTCGACGTAAAGGCCGCCGTCCATCGTGTTCATGCCGCTCAGTGTTATGAAGCCCGAGGCAGCGGCCTGCAACCTCAGCTGGCCATCTCCCGAGAAATTGGCCAGTCCGAAATTGTAGCTGCCGATGTCAATGGTCACGTCATACCTTGCTGGCATGCTGAGGATGGCAGAAATATCGTTCAGGAGAAAAACATCTGCCGGCACGCCGAGCTGGTTCGAGTAGTCGATCTCCCAATCGATGTCTTGCGATGTCGAGACGGGAAAGGCCTGCGCCCAGGCCAGGCCGGTCATGGCAATAGACAGAACCGTAACGGAAACTGAGCGGAGCATTGGGCTTATCCAGTTGGCATGTGTCGTCTTCTTATCGTTGACGCCGGCCGATTTGCCCCATCCCAAACTTTGCGCTCATCTGCCCAAAATTTGCATCGATCTCATCCGTCATTTGGCGCGCGGCCTCTGGCGAACTAAATGCGACCCCAAGTCTTTTTGCACGAGTGTGGGACGTAACGATCTCAAATGACCGCAGAGCCAGCCGAACCCCCAGCCCTTGAATGCTTCCCGCTCGATCCGGAAGGGGTCGAGGCGTTTGCTCAGCACCTGCTCGCAAGGCCGGAACTGCCCGAGGGCGCCCGGGCCTATTGCCAGGCCTATCTCAGCGACGACACGAAGGCGGAGCCGGGACGCAAGCTCATGCATCAGCATGCGCGCTACATCACTGCTTTCATCCTCATCCGAAACTATTATGCCTGGCGGGATGGCGGAGGCGCGGCCCCTACCCTTTCCCTTCTCAAGGAACTGTCCGGCCTGAGCAGCCGGCACACGGCCAATCTGGTCGCGACATTACGCGCCGGCAGGCTGGTCGAGGACCAGCCCATTGCAACCGATCAGCGCATCAAGCTTCTCAAGCCCGCGCCCGAACTGGTCTTCTCAGTCGGACGTTCACAGATCTGCTTTGCAGAACTGGCGGACCGGCTTGACCGGCGCGAGCCGGAGCGGGGCGCGCAATTGCGGCGCGATGCCGATGCGCTGGGTGGCCTCCTGCGGGTCGCCGGCGACTATCTTGCGCAATATCCGGGCATCCTGACGCAATTTCCCAATGTGCTGAACCTGTCGCGCTTCGACTGCGGCTATGAGGTCCTCATGATCATCATGCTCGCCCACTACGCTCAGCAGTCCGGGCAAGAAACGCCGTCCCTTTCCCAGCAGGCGCTTTCGCGCCGCTTTGGCATCTCGACCTCCCATGCCGGCAACATCGTAGCCGCCCTTAGGGCCGATGGCACGCTCGAACTGGGGCCACGCGGCCAGTTCCAAGGTCTCGCGGACAAGATGGTGCACGAATTTCATCACTGGTGCGCCGCACAGACGGCGCACACGATCCTGCTTTGCGATGGACCGCTCAGCCGTCTTCAGCCGCCGACCTTGACGCAGTCGCGATAGGTGTAGCTGGGCGACTTGAAGGTCACCAGTTCCTCGGCCGCCGATGGATGGAGCGCGATCGTGCGGTCGAAATCGGCCTTGGTTGCGCCCATGCCGACGGCGATGGCGACGAGCTGGATCATCTCCGCAGCGCCCGGCCCCAGGATATGGACGCCGAGCACCTTGCCTTCGTCCTTTTCCGTGATCAGCTTGAGCACCATGCGCTCGGTCCGCGTCGAGAGCGTGTTTTGCATTGGCCTGAACTTGGCGACGTAGATGTCGATATCGCCATGGGTCGCTGCTTCCGTTTCTGTCAGTCCGACCGTGCCGATCTCAGGCTCGGAGAACACGGCCGTCGGGATTACCGAATGGTCGACCTTGAGCGGATTGCCGTTGAACACCGTCTCAGCAAAATACCAGCCTTCGCGGATGGCAACGGGCGTCAGTTGTGCCCGGCCGGTCACATCACCCACCGCATAGATCGAGGGCACCGAGGTCTGCGAATATTCGTCGACGGCAATCGATCCGCCATCGGTGAGGTCGACGCCCGCCGTTTCGAGGCCCAGCCCGTCGATATTGGGCCGCCGCCCGGTCGCGAACATAACCGCCCCGAATGGCGCCGAAACTCCGTCGCTGAATGTGGCGGTGATGTCGTCGCCGGTTTTGGCCAGCGAGGCGATGGTTGTCTGGTAGATGATGCGAATGCCGCGCTCGGTGAGGCCCGCTTCCAGTCCGCGCCGCATGTCTTCGTCAAAGCCGCGCAGGATGCAGTCGCCCCGATAGATGATGGCTGTATTGACACCGAGACCGGCAAAGATGGTCGCAAATTCGACCGCGATATAGCCGCCGCCCTCGATCAGGATGGAGTGGGGCAGCGCCGGCAGGTCGAAGGCTTCGTTGGACGTGATGCCCAGCTCGGCGCCAGGAATGTCGGGCACGAAGGGTCGCGCGCCGGTAGCGATGAGCAGGTATTTCGCACTCAGCTCGCGCCCGTCGCGCACCAGCCGCACCCCGTTCGGTCCGGTAACCACGGCGCGGTCGCGGATGATCTCGACCCCCGGCTTTTCAAGATTGCTCGAATAGGCGTGTTCGAGCCGGGTAATTTCCTTTTCCTTGGCGGCTACAAGGGTCGGCCAGTCGAAGCTGGCATCCACCTGCCAGCCAAAGCTGTCGGCAATGTCGAACTGATCCTTGAAGCGTGCCGCATAGACATAGAGCTTCTTAGGCACGCAGCCGCGGATCACGCAGGTGCCGCCGACGCGGAATTCCTCGACAATGGCCACCTTGGCGCCGTAGGTCGCAGCCATGCGGGCCGCCCGCACGCCGCCCGAGCCGGCGCCGATGACGATCAGGTCGTAGTCGAAATCCATGTCAGTCCCCCGCGCCCGGCAGATATGTGTCTTTCATCGTCAATTACCGATGAATATAATGTCCGGCCTCGCACAAAAAAAGACCCCGCGCAAGGCGGGGTCGATTGCGGCCTGACCGGTTGGTCAGAGCTCGATGCCCTGTTCGCGCAGCTCGGCGCGGACCTTTGCGTAGAATTCGGTGCGCAGGTTGTTGGTATAGACCTGCAGTACGCGGCGAAGATCGGCATTGAGATCGGCATTGGCCTGAGCCAGCTTCTGGCCGGTCGGCGTCTCGTAGAAGGCGACGATATCGGTCAGTTCCTCAAGCGAGAAATAGATCGCATAGACGCGCGCGAACTGGTCGAGCAGCTCGCCCTTGCGACCGTTATAGTCCTTGACCACCTCGCCGATGGCGTCGCTGGTCTGCTGCTGGATTTCCGGATTCTGGGTGACGATCTGGCGCATGGTGCCGACGCCCATCTCCACGATGGTCGTCTCGAACAGGGCGCCGCGATCGGTCAGGTCGATATATTTGCGGGCCAGGGCCAGTTCCTCGGGCGCCACTTCCTGCGCCTGGGCCGGCATGGCGGTTGCGGCGGCGCCGACCATTATCGACAGCAGCGCCACGAGCCGGACGCCCTGCGCCCAGTTGCGAATATTGGAGAAAGCCATCTTGTCCCGTACCACCCTGGTCAGTTTCCCTTGAGAAGAGTCTCTACGCCATTCGGCGTCGCCACATAAGCCTTGCGGCACATTTTGAGGAACAGCCCGTGCTGGACCACACCGGGGATGTTCAAGAGTTCGTCGGACAGCGCTTCTGGCCGTGAAATGCGGCCAAAAAAAGCATCGAGGATCAGATGTCCACCATCGGTCTCGAAGGCCGCTCCCGCCGCGCTCATGCGTTGCTGCAGCGCGCCCTCGGCGCCGTGCCGCGCCATGATGTCTGCAATGGCCCGGCGCGTGGCCCCAAGGCCGAAGCGGTTGACCTCGATGGGCAGCGGAAAGCGGCCGAGCGTTTCAACGACCTTCGACGCATCCGCGATCACGATCATGCTGTCCGAAGCGGCCGCAACGATCTTTTCGCGCAGAAGAGCACCACCGCCGCCCTTGATCAGATTGAGCTCGCCATCGAGTTCGTCGGCGCCATCGACGGTGACGTCCAGGCGATCGAGCGTGTCGAGGTCGGACAGCGGAATGCCGCAGGCGCGCGCCTGCTCGGCCGTCGCTTCCGAAGTCGGCACGCCGACGATATCAAGCCCCTCAGCCACCCGCTCGCCGAGCAGCTCCACGAAATGGCGCGCCGTGGACCCGGTCCCAAGCCCCACTTTCATGCCCGAGGATATGTCGGCGACCGCACGGGCGGCCGCTTCCCGCTTCAGCGCTTCACTCATGGGCCCCTCCTACTCATTCACGTGGGGGTGTGGCAGGCCAAAACCGCTACTGTCAAGCCGAACGCGGCGTGTCGTTCACGCTTTGGTGACTCGTCAGTGTAACCGGCTGGCAACACAATAAGGCGATGATGGGGCACATGCGGCGGAATAGTGGCACGACTCTTCCGGCCAGTCCGCAAGCACAGTAAACACGCAAGTCGTCGCGGGCACGAATCGCCAGCGCAGCAAGAGGCCAAGTGGAAGCATGAGCATCATCAAGACTGCATTAGCGATCGCAATGGCGATCCTCATGGCAGCAAGTGCCGTCGCGCCGGCGAATGCCGCGGTCTGGTACAATCCCGATACCAACCAGTTCGAAGAACGCAATGCCACGGCCAGTCGCGCCGGCAGCCCGATCAAGAAGCAGGTCGTCGACTACCAGACCAATCACAAGCCCGGCACCATCGTCATCGAAACCAGCGAGCGCCGCCTCTATCTTGTGCTCGAAGACGGCAAGGCCATGAAATACGGCATCGGCGTGGGCCGCGACGGCTTCCGCTGGGCCGGCACCCACCGCATCACCCGCAAGGCCGAGTGGCCCGGCTGGACCCCGCCCCCGGCCATGCGCAAGCGCGTCCCCGACCTGCCGGCCTACATGCCCGGCGGCCCGGACAATCCGCTCGGCGCCCGCGCGCTCTATATCGGCTCGACCCTTTACCGCGTGCATGGCACGTCCGAGCCGTGGTCCATCGGCCAGGCCGTCTCCTCGGGCTGCATCCGCCTGACAAATGAAGACGTGACCGACCTCTACGACCGCGTCCAGGTCGGCGCGACCATCGTCGTCAATCACTGAGCGCGACGCTTTCTAGCTTTCAAGGGCTGTCCTTCGGGGCGGCCCTTTTGCTTTGCGCGCGGCCGATTGGCGACTAGAATGGGGCCATGACCGGTTCGCCCGCCCCCCATCGCCCGCTCGTCGACAGCTTCGGCCGCCGCATCTCCTATCTGCGCATCTCGGTGACCGACCGGTGCGATTTCCGCTGCGTCTACTGCATGGCCGAGGACATGACCTTCCTGCCCAAGAAGGAGGTCCTGAGCTTTGAGGAAGTGGAGGCGATTGCCGGCGCCTTAATCGCCCGCGGCACGACCAAGATCCGCCTCACCGGTGGCGAACCGCTGGTGCGCCGCGACATCATCGCGCTGGTGCGGAGCCTGGGGAGCCGCATCGGCACCGGGCTCGAGGAATTGACCCTCACCACCAATGGCAGCCAGCTCGCCCGCCATGCCGAGGACCTCCACGCCGCCGGCGTCCGGCGCATCAATGTCTCGCTCGATACGCTCGACCCCGAGCGCTTCGCGCGGATCACCCGCCGCGGCCGTATTGCCGACGTGCTCGCCGGCCTCGATGCGGCGCAGGCGGCGGGCCTTGCCGTCAAGATCAACATGGTGGCCATGCGCGGCGTCAATGACGACGAGATCGAGCCGATGATGGCATGGGCGCATGGCCGCGGCATGGGCCTGACCCTGATCGAGGGCATGCCCCTGGGCGAGGTGGGACTTGACCGCGTCGACACCTACCTGCCCCTGCGCGAGCTGCACGACACCCTGTCGCGCCACTATACCCTCACCCGCATGGACAAACGCACCGGCGGCCCGGCGCGCTACGTCCATGTCGCCGAAACCGGCGGCACGCTGGGCTTCATCACCCCGATGAGCCACAATTTTTGCGAAAGCTGCAATCGCGTCCGCCTCACCGCCACCGGCCAGCTCTATCTCTGCCTCGGCCAGGACGACCAGGTGAACCTGCGCGACGCCTGGCGCAGCGGCGGTGCCGAAGCCCTCGACGCCGCGCTCGACCACGCCATGGCCATCAAGCCCAAGGGCCACGATTTCGTGCTCGACCGCACGCGGCCCGAACCCGCCGTCGCGCGCCATATGAGCGTCACCGGCGGCTAACCCCACACCGCTCCGGCCCGGCCCGATCGGGCCGCCCCATTGCCGCCAGACCCCTCGCTAGACTGTCGCGACCGCCGCTGCCCACGACGATTGGACCCCTCATGCAGAAAACCGAACGCTTCGTCTCTCGACCGGACGCCCAGCTCTATACGCAGGCGACAGGCCAGGCCGACCAGGGCACGATCCTCCTTGCGATGGGCGCCACCGCCTCCATGGTCTGGTGGCCAGATGCCTTCGTCGAGGCGCTGGCGACGGCCGGATACCGGGTCATCGCCTTCGACCACCGCGACACCGGCCGCTCGACCCTGTCTCCCATAGGGGCGCCGGCCTATGACGTGCCCGAGCTTGCCCAGGACGTGGTCGCCATTCTCGACGCCTATGACGTATCGGCGGCGCATCTCGTCGGCATGTCCCTGGGCGGCCTCATTGCGCAGGTTGTGGCACTCACCCAACCCGCCCGCGTCGCCTCGCTCACCCTCTTTGCCGCCGAACCGCTGGGTCACGACTATGAGGGCGCCGGCATGCCGGACGAAATCATGGCGCATTTCGGTGGTCTTGCCAGTCTCGACTGGACCGATCGCGACGCGGTCACCGCCTTTCTCCTGCGCATCGCCGAGCTCAGCGCCGCCCCTGCCCGCCCCTTCGACCGCACAGCCGCGCTCGACCGCATCGCCCGCGAACTCGACCACACGCCCAACATGCAGGCCGCCTTCAACCAAGCGCTCCTCGCCGGCGCCATCGACCCTGCCCTCCAGGCCCGGAACATCACTCAGCCGACCCTTGTCATTCACGGTGCCGCCGACCCCTTAATCCCGATAGCCGCCGCCCGGAAAACCTCGGCGCTCATCCCGCATGCCGAGCTGATCGTGCTCGACAATGTCGGGCATGAGCTGATGCCGGCGGACGTGCGGGCGCTATCGAAAGCGGTGATTGGGTTTGTTGGTAAGGCTGGGGTGTAGGGACGGTCCCCACGGGAAAAAGTCCGCCTCGAACTAGACGCAGCCTGAGGCGCCAAGGGCACCATTTTGGCAAGCGAAAACGCAACGGCTTATTGAACTTGACTCTGTTAGTCATGTTATCTATCAGCGCTTCGAAAATAGGAGCGCCGTTATCATGAAATCATTGATCCTTACGTCATTTGCAGCAGTGGTCGCCCTGGCCATGCCGTTGACACACCTGTCCGCGCAGGAGCTTGTCGTCGCTCATCCGCAGGGAGAAACGGTCCTGACGGGCGTTCCACAAAAGGTTTTGGTGCAGGATTGGGCGACATTCGACAACCTGGCCGCCCTGGGTATCGACGTCGCCGGCGTACCGTCGTCCAACACGCCGCACTATCTGTCCGATGCCGTACCTGCCGATGCCATCCAGATCGGATCGCTGTTTGAACCTGACTTCGAAGGCATCGCCGCAGCCGAGGCCGACGTCTACTTCGTCAGTGCCCGCTCGGCATCAGCATATCCTACTGCCAAGGATATCCTGCCCACGATCGACATGTCGCTTGCCGACAATGCCGACATCATCGGCGGCATCAAGGGCAACCTCACCAAGCTCGGCGACATTTTCGGGCTCGAAGACCGCGCCGGTGAACTCAATTCTGCGCTCGACGCCAAGGTGGCGGAAGTCAAGGCCGCCGCCGAGGGCAAGGGCAATGCGCTGGTTCTGGTAACCAATGCAGGCAAAGTCGGCGTCTATGGCCCCGACAGCCGCGTGGCATGGATTCACAACCAGGTCGGCATTCCCACGGCCATGGCCGAGGTCAAGGACGGCGACCATGGCGGCGATGGCGTGTCGTTTGAATATATCCTCGAGACCAATCCGGACTGGCTCTTCGTCGTCGATCGCGATGCGGGTACGGGCGAAAGCAACGGAGCTGCGGCTGCGCTGCTCGACAACGAGCTGGTCAATCAAACCAAGGCAGCGCAAGCCGGTCATATCGTCTATCTCGACCCCCAGGCCGCCTATATCACCATGCATGGCTATAGCGGGGTGATGCTGCTGCTCGACCAGGTGCTCGCCGGCCTCAACGGCTAAGCAGACCCACTCTGCTCCCCGTCTGCCTGGCAGGCGGGGCGCTTGCGCCCAAAGGTCCGGTCGTGCGCCTGCTGTTTCTTGCCATTTTCACCACCCTCGTCCTGGCGCTGATCAGCCTTTTCATCGGCGTCAGCGACGTTTCCTTGGGCAGCCTGTTTTCGACCAGCCCCGCAGACCGCCCGATGCAGGTCATGCTGATCAGCCGCGTGCCGCGAACGCTCGCCATTGTCCTGTCCGGGAGCGCCTTGGCCGTGGCGGGCCTTGTCATGCAGATGATCGTGCGCAATCGCTTCGTCGAGCCCTCAACTGCCGGGACGACCGAGTCTGCTAGTCTCGGCTTTCTGTTTGCCACCCTCCTGGTGCCCGGCTGGCCCCTGATGGCCAAGATGCTGATCGCCGCAGCTTTCGCATTGGCCGGAACTGCGCTCTTCTTGCGCATCCTGCGCGCTGTGCCGCTGCGCGAGGTGATGCTCGTCCCGCTTGTCGGCATCATGCTGGGCGGCATCATCGGCGCCGTTACGAGCTTTCTCGCCTATCGCTACGAGCTGCTGCCGTCGCTGCTGGCCTGGAACATGGGCGATTTTTCCGGCGTGCTGCGCGGCCGCTACGAATTGCTGTGGGTTGGGCTTGGCTGCGCCGTGTTGGCCTATATTGCCGCGGACCGCTTCACGGTGGCCGGCATGGGCCGGGATTTCACCACCAATCTGGGTCTCAACCATCAGCGGGTAATGGTCCTGGGCCTTGTGATCGTCTCGCTCACCAGCGCCACAGTGCTGGTGACGGCAGGGTCCATTCCCTTTCTGGGGCTGATCGTCCCCAATCTCGTCAGCCTGATGGTGGGCGACAATATGCGGCGCACCGTGCCATGGGTCGCCGTCGCAGGAGCAGGCTTCGTCCTGGCCTGCGACATTCTCGGTCGGCTGATCCGCTACCCCTATGAAATCCCGATCAGCGTCGTGGTTGGCGTTATCGGCAGCGCGGTCTTTCTCTATCTGTTGCTCAGGACGCGCCGCTATGCCTGAACCGGCCACCGCACTCGTTCCCGCCGCCGGCTTTCACGCGCTGGGCAAGCTGTCTCGGCCCGTCCTGGCGTTGATTATCTTGGGCCTTCTTGTCCTGGTATCCATCGTCTGTTTCATGACGCTCGGAGCCAAGGGCAGCTGGAGCTTCATCCTGCCGTTCCGGGGCCGAAAACTCCTTACCCTTTGCCTTGTGGCCTATTCGGTTTCCGTCTCGACGGTCCTGTTCCAGACGGTCACCAATAATCGTATTCTCACCCCCTCGATCATGGGGTTCGATGCGCTCTATGTGCTGGTGACGACTGGCACCGTCTTCTTTCTTGGCGTCAGCGCCCTGACCAGCATCGACAGCCAGACCCAGTTCGTCCTTCAGGTGGCGCTGATGGTGGTGTTTTCGGGCCTGCTGTTTCGCTGGCTGTTCCTGGGAGAGGAGCGGAGCCTTACGCTGCTCGTCCTGGTCGGCATCGTCTTCGGAATTCTCTTCCGCAGCCTGAGCCAGTTCATGCAGCGCATGCTCGACCCAAATGCCTTTCAGGTGCTGCAGGATTCCTTTTTTGCCAGCTTTGCAACCGTCGACACGACGTTGCTGGCGGTGGCGAGCGGCATCGTCGCGGTCGTGAGCATGATTGCTCTGCGGATGGGCCATACATTCGATGTGCTTGCTCTTGGGCGCGCCCATGCCGTCAATCTGGGCATCGACTACAAGCGCACGGTCGTGGTTATCCTGATGCTTGTGTCGGTGCTGGTGGCCGTTTCCACGGCGCTCGTGGGGCCGATCACCTTCTTCGGCCTGCTCGTGGCAACGCTTGCGCACAGTCTCGTGGGCACCAGCCGTCACCGCTTCATTCTCCCGGCCGCCGTATTTCTGGCCATCTCCTGCCTCGTGGGCGGACAGACCATTCTCGAGCGCATCTTTGCCTTCGATACGGCGCTCTCGATCATCATCGAGTTCTTCGGCGGCGTGGTCTTCATCATTCTTGTCTTGCGGAGGGCCGCCCGATGATCCTGGCCGAAAACGTCACCAAGACCTATGGCGATGCCTGTGTCGTGGACGGCGTGACCGTCACTCTGCCCAAGGGCGGCATCACCGCCATCATCGGCCCGAACGGCGCCGGAAAATCGACCTTCTTGTCCATGGTCAGCCGCCTGATGGGCATGGATCGGGGCACGGTCACTGTCGATGGGCTCGACATCACCCGGACACCCAGCGACCAGCTGGCGCGACGCCTATCCATTCTGCGCCAGGACAATCACATGACAGCGCGCCTCACCGTGCGTGATCTCGTCAGCTTCGGACGCTACCCCTACAGCAGAGGGCGCCTGACGTCCGAAGACGCCGTCCATATCGAAAATGCCCTGAGCTATCTCGGTCTTCTCGATCTCGGCGATCGCTTTCTGGACGAGCTCTCGGGCGGACAGCGCCAGCGGGCTTTCGTGGCCATGGTGCTCTGCCAGGACACGGACTATGTGCTGCTCGACGAACCGCTCAACAATCTCGATCTGCGCCATGCCGTGAGCATGATGCAGCAACTGCGCCGGGCTGCCAGGGAACTGAGCAAGACGGTCGTCGTCGTATTGCACGATATCAACTTCGCCTCGGTCTATGCCGACCACATCGTCTGCATGAAGAACGGCAAGTTGGCTCACGAGGGGTCGCCCGAGGCAATAATCACCTCCGATGTTCTGACCGCAATCTACGAGACGCCCGTGCGGGTGCAACTTGTCGAGGGCCGTCGCATCGGCGTCTATTACGAATAGGAGTTTTCCATGGACCGACCAGTCACCGAACGCGTGCGCCACGAGCTCAAATTTCGCCTGGCCGAAGTGGTACGCACCGAACGGATCACTCCGCTGATGGCGCGCATCACCTTCACGGATCCGAGCTTTGCCGTGTTCCCGTCCCTGGGCTATGACGACCACGTCAAGATTTTCTTTTTTCCCAAGGGATTTGAACCGGTCCTGCCGGTATCCGGACCGAACGGGGCCGAGTGGCCGGCGGACGCGCCCAGGCCCGAAGGGCGCGACTATACGCCCCGCAGCTTCGACCAAGAAAAGGGCGAACTGGTCATCGACTTTGTTCTGCATGAGGGCGGCGTGGCCGCCGACTGGGCCGCACATGCCAGGCCCGGCGACCGGCTGGGGATAGGAGGGCCGCGCGCATCTTTCGTGGTGCGCGACGATCTCGATTTCTATGTCCTCATCGGGGATGAAACCGCGCTGCCGGCCATCGGTCGACGCATCGAGGAACTGCCGGCCGGAGCCAGGGTCGTCGCGATGATCGAAATCGCCAATCCTGCTGAACGTCAGAGTTTTGCGACCGAAACGAACCTCGAACTCAAATGGGTCACACGCTCCGGTGGTGAACGTCTGCTTGAAGCGGCAAGGGCAGCGACATGGCCTTCAGGAAACGGCTACATCTTCATTGCAGGCGAAGCGAGCATGGCCTCGGCTCTTCGCGACCATTTCGTCGCGGCGGGGCATGATGAGGGTCTTATCAAGTCGGCAGGATACTGGCGCCGCGGTGAGGCCGATTTCGATGACGGTCACGCCCATTGACCGCCATGACACACCGGTGAAACCACCCCTTACCGCTCCTTGGCCCTCTCCACCAGTTCCACCAGGATCCCATCGGGGTCGCGGACGAACATGACGCGGGCGACCATTTCCTGGTTGTAGGCGCGGCGGGGGCTTTCGACGATGTCGATGCCCGCGGCCTGCAGCTGTTCGGCCATGGCGTCGATATCGTCATAGGCCAGGGTCAGGTGCCGCAGGCCCGCTTCAGTGGTGGGGACGTCGCGGAAGCGGGCGACGGCGTGGGCCGGGGCGGCGATTTCGAGCATGCCCCCGCCGGCGTCCAAGAAAGCCAGTTCGCCCCCGGCCGAGCTGCGGCGCAGCGCCAGGCGCAGGCCGAGCATGCCGCAATAGAAATCGAGGGCGCGGTCCATGTCGCTCACCGTCATGCCGACATGTTCGAACCCGATCAGCATGGTGTCAGCCGCTACTTGTCGTCATCGACGACGATGGCGAAGTCGAGCGGCAGGGCGGTGGTATATTTGATCTGGCCCATGGCGAAGGCCGAGCTCACATCGGTCAGGTTGATCTTGCCGATCAGCCGTTTGTAGAAGGCGTCGTAGGCGCCGATATCGGGCACGACGACGCGCATCAGGTAGTCGACATCGCCGCTCATGCGGTAAAATTCCACGACTTCGGGGAATTCGTCGACCACGCCGGCGAATTTGCGCATCCAGGCGTCGTTGTGCTCATTGGTCTTGACCGAGACGAAAACCGTCACCCCGACATTGACCTTGGCAGGATCCAGCACGGCGACGCGACGCTGGATGACGCCGTCTTCTTCCATCTTCTGGATGCGGCGCCAGCAGGGCGTGGTGGACAAGCCCACCTTGCGGCCGATTTCGGCCACCGGCATGGTCGCATCCTTTTGCAGAAGCGTCAGAATTTTACGGTCGATCTTGTCCAACGCCATCCCAGCCCCTTGAAATCAGATTTCGCGCGCACGGTCATTCATCGCGCGCGACGGCACAAGCACTGCCATATTACCCTCTTGCGCGCAATAAAATTGCTCATCGGAATGAAGGCGTCTGCGCAACACAATACTAACCACGCTGCCTGCCCTCCGCCAGTCCCCGCACCATCGGCGCGCGCCAAAAGCGCGGCTGAAGCATTTCACCCGCTGTTAACCACGGGCCGCATAAGGTCCTGACGTGAGCGTGGCGAACGCGTTTTTGTTCGTGTCATCGAGTAACGAGTAAGACTTTCATGCCGGTCCCCGACGCCGACATTCGCGCCCTTTCCGGGCGTGACGGCAAGCGAGCAGCAAAAAAGACGGTGCTTGAGGCGCGTCAGCGACTGACCTCCAGTTCCGGCACGCGCGCCGATTTCGATTTCGAGCTGATCCACGACTATGCCGATGCGCGCATCGGCGCCGCCCTGCCCATGGCGGCAATCATCTGCATCCTCGCCATCGTCGCCAGCTTCTGGGTGCCCGTCACCTTCACCGCCATCTGGGCGGGCCTCGTCATCGCCAGCTTCCTCATCGTCGTGCTCACGGCGCGCCGCTTCAAGGCGGCCGATCCGGCCAAGTTCAATGCCGCGCAATGGACCACGCGCTTCGTCGCCGCCGAGAGCATCAATGGCCTCGCGCTGTCGCTGCTGGCGCTCTTCACCCTCGTTACCGATCCCGCGGCGCTGGCGCCGGTCATGTTTGCCATGGTGCTGGTGGCCATCGCCTCCAATGCCGTGGCCACCCACACGCTGCCGCCCGCCACGCTGGTGAGCACCCTGCCCGTCACCATCACGGTGTCGATCGCGCTCGTCGCCCTGGGCGGCACGCTCAATTACACGCTGGCGGCCGTCGCGGTCTGCGGCGAGATCTTCTTCCTGTTCCTCGCCCGGCAGCTGCATGCCTCCGAGCTCGAAACCATCTCGCACCAGGCCGAGAAGGACACGCTGATCTATGAGCTCGAGGAGGCGCGCAACATGTCCGACGAAGCCCGTCGCCATGCCGAGCAGGCCAATATCGCCAAGTCGCAGTTCCTCGCCACGATGAGCCATGAACTGCGCACGCCGCTCAACGCCATTATCGGCTTTTCCGAAGTGCTGAAATCGGAACTGCTCGGTCCCCACCAGGTGCCGCAATACAAGGAATATGCCGGCGACATCCACGCCAGCGGCCAGCACCTGCTCAACCTCATCAACGAGCTGCTCGACCTCAGCCGCATCGAGGCGGGCAAATACGAGCTCAATGAGGAGGTGGTATCACTGGTGGACATTGCCGACGATTGCCGCCGCATGATGGAGCTGCGCGCCAAGTCCAAGGGTATCGACCTCGTCTTCAGCTATGGCGACAACCTGCCCCGGCTCTGGGGCGATGAGCGCGCCATCCGCCAGGTCGTGCTCAACCTTCTGTCCAACGCCATCAAGTTCACGCCCCAGCAGGGCAAGGTCGTGCTGGTGGTGCAGCGCAGCGGCGATGGCGGACAGCTGATTTCGGTCAAGGACAACGGCCCAGGCATACCGGAAAGCGAGATCGAGACGGTGCTCTCCTCCTTCGGGCAGGGTTCGCTGGCGCAAAAGACTGCGGAACAGGGCGCGGGCCTTGGCTTGCCGATCGTGCAGAAGATCATGGATTTGCATCAGGGGCGCTTCGATCTGTTCTCCAAGCTCCGCTTCGGTACTGAGGTGATCGCCACCTTCCCCCGCGCCCGCGTCATGGACGCTCTGGCCCCGGTGGTCGAGAAGCGCAACCGGCTCGAAATCTACTCCGAGGCCGGCTGATCGTTCGCTCCACCTCTCGCCGTCGAAATTTGGCCGCTTTCCGCACGAGGATCGCCCGAGGAGGCCCCATGACCAAACGATCCATTCTCGCCGCACTGCTGCTGACCCTGGCGCCGATCGCCGTTGCGGCTCAGGAAGCCGCTTCCGGACCGGATGCCCGCCCTGCCCCGGTGGTCACGCCGGCCCAGGAGAATTTCGACACCAGCTACCGGCCTTCGCCGACAATCTCGGCGCGCGTCCAGCGCGAATTCCTCGAGCGCATCCGCTGGTCCTCGGGGGCCAAGGCCCGGGACGAGCTGGCCAAGGCCTTTGCCGAGAAATCGCCGGTCGATATCTGGCTTGAACTCGTGGCCGATGACGGGCTGGCCGCCAACAATGTCGCAGATGCGCTGGCGTCGTATTGGGTGATCAATTGGGTCGCCGCCAATGGCGCTTACACTGCCGAGATCGACAGTGCGCCGGTGCAGCGCCAGTTGCGCATCGCCTTTGCCAATGAACCAAGCTTTGCCCGCCTCAGCGACCAGAAGCGCCAGGAAATGGCTGAAGGCTATATTCTCGATTTCCTGGTCGAGCATGCGGCGCTCAACACAGCCGTGGCCCAGCGCGACGTGGACATGCTCAACCGGCTCTCAGCCTCGGCCATCCTGCGTTTCCGCCAGAACATGAAGGTGGACCTGCTCTCGGTCGTGCCGGGCCCGGACGGCTTTACCGGCCGCCGGGCGATTGTCCCGACGCCGGCGCCGACCGTGGCCGCCGAGCCGGTTAACGAACCGGCAGAGGACTGAGCCTTCAGGCCGACTTGCCGCTGACCGCGGCGCTCTCGAAGGTCGCCATATTGGTGTGCAGGTGCAGCGCCGTCTTGGCCATGACCGCAGCCAGCGCCGCGCCGCTGCCCTCGCCCAGGCGCATGCCCAGGTCGAGCAGTCCCGCCTGCCCCATTTTCTCCAGCGCCTTGCCGTGGGCGCTTTCGGCCGAGACATGGCCGAACAGACAATGGTTGATCGACGCCGGGTTGACCGCATGGGCAATGGCCGCGGCGGTGGTCGCGACATAGCCATCCACGATCACCGGCACCTTCTGGTGCCGTGCGGCCACGAGGGCCCCCAGCATGGCGCAGATTTCGCGCCCGCCCAGCCGCGCCAAAATGGCCAGCGGATGGTCGAGCTCGCCGGCATGACGCGCCAGGGCCCGGTCGACCGCATCGGCCTTGCGCTTGAGGCCGGCATCGTCGACGCCGGTCCCGCGGCCGACCCAATCGGCCCCTGTGCCGCCATAGAGCGCGGCATTGATGGCAGCGGCAACGGTCGTGTTGCCAATGCCCATTTCACCCAGGCAGATGAGGTCGGGCCTGCCGGCTACCGCTTCCATGCCATAGGCGATGGTCGCGGCGCACATCTGGTCGTCCAGTGCCGGCCCGATGGTGATGTCGCCCGTCGGCATTTCCAGCGCCAGCTCGAAGACGCGCAAGTTGATCTCGTGCAGCGCGCAGATCTGCGAGATCGCCGCGCCGCCATTGGTGAAATTGGCCACCATCTGCGCCGTCACTTCGCGCGGGAAGCTGGACACGCCCTGGTCGGTCACGCCGTGGTTGGCGGCAAAGATCGTGACCATAGGGTTGTCGAGGCGCGGCGTGGCGCGATGCTGCCAACGCGCCAGGAACTCTACCAGCTCCTCGAGCCTGCCCAGCGAGCCCGGCGGCTTGGTCAGTTGTGCGTCGCGTTCCCGCACTGCGGCCACCGCCTTTTCGTCGCCATCGGGCACGGCCACCAGCAGTTCAACGATGTCGGCAAAGGCGGGATTGAGTGGCATGGCAGGTCCGGCGCGATGTGGTAGGAAGGCGCGTCTTGTTGCCCATTACGGAGCGAAAAGCAATTGACGGAGCGCCCCGGCGAAAGCCCGGTAACGGACCAGATCGATCCTGAAACCCTCGACGCCGCCAGGCCCCAGCCTGCGCCTTCTGGCCGTGGCCTCATGGACGACCTGATCATGGCATTGCGCTTCTTTTCGCGCCTGCCCACCGGCGACAGGCCCCATGAGCGCCCCGATCTCGGTCGCATCGCCATGGCCTTGCCGCTGGCCTCACTGGTCATGGGCCTTATTCCCATAATGCTGCTTGGCGGCGTCTGGCTTGGCCTGCCGCCCTATTTCGCGGCCGCGCTTTCGGTCGCGGCAATGGTGCTGGTCGGCGGCGGCATGATGGAAGATGCCCTGGCCGATGCCGCCGATGGCCTGTTCGGTGGATCGACGCGCGAGCGCCGGCTCGAAATCCTCAAGGACAGTCGCCACGGCACCTATGGCGTGGCCGCGCTGTGTCTTTTTCTCCTGCTGCGGGTGACGGCCATCGGCAGTGTGGCAGCGATCAATCCGCTCGCCGCAGCAGGCCTCTGGCTGGCAGCCAATATCGCCGGGCGCTCCGGCGGCCTCTGGGTTGCCGTTGCCCTGCCTCCCGCCCGGGCCGAAGGCGCCTCGGCAGCCGCGGGCACCCTGCCCCGCTCGCGCTTCTTCATCGGCGCCACCTTGGCCACGCTGCTTGTCTTCGTGATCGGCGCACCTGCTTCCAGTCTTCTCGGGGTGATCGCCGCGCTGTTCGTCGTGGCATTGGTAGCGCTGGGATGGACCATGCTCTGCCGCCGGCTGGTCGGCGGGCAGACGGGCGATCTCATCGGGGCCGCCGGGGGGCTGGGGGAAATTGCCGCGCTTGCCGTGCTCCTCATCTTTGCCTGAACGCCTTGAAAAT
>PJUF01000686.1_pt1 | contig 22075 bp, 24 predicted proteins | sample 1512191 | NCBI WGS metagenome assembly PJUF01 (sample SAMN08177673, study PRJNA422409) | Feces metagenome, whole genome shotgun sequencing project. | isolation source: Chicken feces (3) enriched on wood chips | host: Gallus gallus | place: USA: Madison | collected 2015-01-15 | reverse complement strand
GCGGCTCATCCTCAGGATCGCGGGTACGGTGCTGATCGCCTGCGCCGTGATCCTCATCATCATCGACGGCACCAAGTCGCTGGCGGCGAGCGCGATCGTGTTCACGCCGCTCGAAGCCAGCTGGACCGACATGCATGCCGAAAGCCTCGAAGCGGTGCGCCAGTTCCTCGAAACGCGGCTGTTCGGGCCGGTGCTGAAGCCCGTGGTCTCGGCCATTCTCGGCTTTCCCGGCTGGGCGGTGATTGGCGTGCCGGGCATCCTACTGGCCTGGGCCGGCCGGTCACGACGCGAGCGGGTGTTCCTGCGGCAGGACCAGATCTGACGCCATGAGCCTGCACGCCCCCAAGGCATTCATCCGCTGCGCCACCGGCCTCAGGGCCGTCGAGGTCGCCGAGCAGTGGAACAGCCACGTCGCCAAGGTGGGCGGCAAGGTGTTCGCCATGCTCGGCCAGGGGAGCGGCACCATCGTCTTCAAGGTGTCCGAAACCTCGTTCGAGGGCCTCACGGCGCTGGACGGGATCGGGCAGGCGCCCTATTTCGCCAAGCGCGCCTGGGTCAGCGTGGCCCGCGGCGCGCCGCTCTCCGATGCCGCTCTCAAGGCCTATATCGCCGCGTCCCATGCCATGGTCGCCGGCCGGCTGACGCGCAAGGTGCGGGCGGAGCTTGGGCTCGACGCCTGAGTGCGGAGGCTTTGCCGTTGACGCGGCGCGCGGCGGGCTGTCTGGTTGGCGCCTGTCCGCGGCGGCGAGGGAGCCGACATGATTGCCATCCTGCTCTATCTCATCGGGCTCATCACGCTGGTGGTGACGCTCATCGTCGCCGCCTTCGAATTGCCGGCACTCTACGACGCGCTCGCGGCGGCCTATGCGAGCGGCGCGCAGAACGTGCTGCCGGCGCTGGGGCAGGCGGTGGCGCGGCTCGACTGGGCGCTCGCGCCCTTTCTCGGCGGGCTGGTGCTGATGGGCTTCGCGCGCATCATGATGCTGCTGGGCTCGATCAACCGGGCGCTGCGCGGCCCCTCATGAAAAAACGGACCGTCTCCGGGGGAGGCGGTCCAGTTGGTCAGGGAGACGTCGTAACGCTCACGCGCCGGGCTGCGGCACGATGCGGATGTAGGGTTTCGGTGCGGCCCAGCCATTGGGGAACTTGGCCTTCGCGGCCTCGTCGCTGAGCGAGGAGGCGATGATGACGTCCTCGCCCTGCCGCCAGTTCACCGGGGTCGCCACCGCATGGTTGGCGGTGAGCTGCAGGCTGTCGATGACACGCAGCACCTCGTCGAAGTTGCGGCCCGTCGAGGCGGGATATTCGATCTTGAGCTTCACCTTCTTGTCCGGCCCGATGACGAAGACCGAGCGCACCGTCAGCGCATTGTCGGCGTTGGGGTGGATCATCTCGTATTTCGTCGCGATCTCGCGGGTCGGGTCGGCGAGCAGCGGGAAGTTCAGCGCCTGGCCCTGGGTCTCCTCGATATCCTTCGACCAGCCGGCATGGTTGGACAGCTCGTCGACGGAGAGGCCGAGCACCACGACGCCGCGCTTGTCGAATTCCGGCTTCAGCTTGGCGGTGTAGCCCAGTTCGGTGGTGCAGACGGGCGTGAAGTTCTTGGGGTGCGAGAAGAGGACCGCCCATCTGCCGTCGATATAGTCGTAGAAGTGGATGTGGCCCTGGGTGCTCTCGGCCTCGAAATCGGGGGCAGTATCGCCGATCAGGATTGCCATGTTCGGTTCCTTTCGGGCCCCTCGCGAGGGGCGCGATTGTAGGACCCACACAATCGCGCCTTCGCCTGCACGGCGGCAGGGCCGTTTTCGAAATGGTTTTGTCTTTTGCAGCGGAAGGAGGCCAAGCCGTTCTTTGCGCTTGGTTTTTCGCGCAATGGGCTCAGGCGAGGGTGGCGACTGCCGTCTCGATCGCAAAGCAGGCGAGCAGCGGGGTGAAGGCGAAGGCAAAGGCCACGCCCTGGCGCGCACGCGCCACCCGGCCGATCAGGAAGAAGGCCGTGAAGGCGACGACGCTGGCCATCAGGACGGCGTTGTCGCCGGTGAAAAAGCCGAACAGTCCGCCCATCTCGCGCCTCGCCCGCCTGTTGCCTGTGCCCCATCGGTGCGCGCCGGGCCTTGCCTGCCGCTCAATGCCGGCGGGGCAATTCGATGCAAACTATCGGCTCGCGGCAGCGGCGGAGGCGTTCTGCCAGGTCACGTCGCGGTCGCCGAGCGGCACCACCGAGAGCGACATCTTGCCCGAGCCGAGCTGCAATTCTCGCGCATGGGCGAGATAGACCAGCGAATTGTTGGCCTTGTCGTAGACGCGGGTGACGCGCAGCGATTTCCAGATGAGGCTGCGCTGCTGCTTGAAGATCTCCTCGCCGCCGGGCGGCGTCGAGATGTTGCCGATGACCACCGGCCCGGAGGCGGCGCAGGCGATGGCCGAATAGGAGGGGTCCTCGAACCAGTTGCCCTGCTGCAGTCGGTCGATGAGGCTGCGGTTGAAATAGCTCACATGGCAGACGACACCCTTGACGTCGGGGTCCGCCACCGCCTCGATGGCGATGTCGTTGCCGGTCCAGTCGACGGCGATCTTGCCGACATCGCCGCCGGAATTGTTGCCGCAAGCGGCGAGCAGTAGGAGGAGCGCGGCCGCACCCGCGCCGCGAACGATCCGGAACAGCATGGGTACTTCCTCCCGCTGGAGCTTCGAGCGCACCGCATGTGGGGCGGAGACCCGGCGCGTGCAAGGGCTCAATGCGTGCGCATGCGCCGCTCGAGAAGGCGCACGACGAGCGAGAGCGAAATGGTCATGGTGAGATAGAGGAACGCCACGACGTTGTAGGTTTCGAAGAACTTGAAGGTGCCGGCCGAATAGACCTTGCCGAGCTGGGTGATGTCCTGCACGCCGAGGGCGGAGACGAGCGCGGAATCCTTGACCATCGAGACGAAGTCGTTGCCGAGCGGCGGCAGGATGATGCGGAAGGCCTGCGGGGCGATGATGTGGCGGGCAATGTCGGTCCGGCTCATGCCGAGCGCCACCGCCGCCTCGATCTGGCCGCGCGGCACCGCCTCGATGCCGGCGCGGAAGACCTCGGCGAGGAAGGCCGAATAGCACACCATGAGAGCGATGATGGCGCGCCAGGTGAGGTCGAAATTGCGCACTGTGAGCGTCGGCATCCAGCCCAGCGCCTGGAGCGGCCCCGTCAGCCAGTTGGCGGCGACGATCACCGCGGGCGCACCGACGAAGGCGACGTAGAACAGGAAGACGAGGATGGGGATGCCGCGGATGAGCTCGGTGTAGAAGGTTGCGAGTTGCACGAGCACCGGCCGGCCCGAGGTGCGCATGAGGGCGATGCCGAGCCCCAGCACCGCCGCCAGGGCGAAGGCGACGAGCGTCACCCACAGCGTGGTGACGACGCCGCCCGACAGGGCGCGGAAAATCTGGCCGTAGCCCCTGTCGGAGACGATGGCCCAGGCCGTCACCACGCCGAGCAGCGCGATGGCGAGGAGCCAGAAGGGAAAGTCGGCGAGGCGCCGGCGGGACGGTTCGGCCATGAATCTCCCGCTTGCGCCTCGCCCGGTTGTCACTGCGCGGCGCTATACTCGTAGAACCACTTGCGGTTCAAGCCGTCGATGAAGCCATCGGCCTTCATCGCGGCGAGCGCGGCGTTGACCGGGCCGACGAGATCGGAGCCGGGCGTGAAGATGAAGCCGAATTCGTCCGAGCCGATGGGGTCGCCCACCGTCTTGAACACGCCCGGATCGGCGGCGATGTAGCCCGCGATCGACGCCTGGTCCATCAGCACCATGTCGACGTCGCCGGCCTTGAGCGCCTGCACGGAGGCGCCGAACGTATCGAACAGTTTGATGCGCGGATTGGCCTCGTCGCCGTCGAGCACGTCGTAGACGGCGGCATAGAAATTGGAGGTGCCCGCCTGCGCGCCGATCAGCAGGTCGGTGTTGGCCTCGAAATCCTCCTTCGACTTCACGCGCTCCTCGTCGGCGCGAACGAGCATGTACTGCTCGCTGCTCATATAGGGATCGGAGAAATCGACCTGCTGCCGGCGCTCGTCATTGATGGTGATGCCGTCCATGCCGATGTCGTACTGGCCGTCATGGATGGCCTGGATCATCACGTCCCAGCTCGACAGATTCCATTCGATGGTGGCGTTGAGGCGCCGGCCGATCTCGTTGACGGCATCATATTCCCAGCCGATGCCCTCGCCGGTCTCGGGATCGGCGAAGTTGAGCGGGGTGTAGGCGTTCTCGGTCACGGCGCTGATGGTGCGCCCACCCAGATCGGGCAGGTCCTGGGCGCCGGCCGCACCGGCGGCGAGCGCGGCGACGAGCGCGGCGGCGATTGATACTGGCGTTCTCATGAGGCGGCGTCTCCCTTGCACATGCCCGCGTTTCCCCCGGCGGGCTTGGGCCTGAGCTTAGCCTTCCGGCGGGTCCTCGCTCAAGGCACGATCGCTATGTCCGAGGCTGCGTTCGGGGTCGATTTTATCGCGAATGCGCTGCTTGAGCCGGCGTGCATCGGGAAAGCCGCCATCGCGGCGGCGCTCCCAGATCACCTCGCCGTCGAGGCGGATCTCGAAGACGCCGCCGGTGCCGGGCACGAGCGCCACCTCGCCCAGTTCGAGCGCGAAGGTCGAGAGCGCCTCCTGCGCCAGCCAGGCGGCGCGCAGCAGCCAGTTGCACTGGGTGCAGTAGGTGATGGCGAGAACGGGCCGGTCGCTCATAGGGTCGGATCGCCCCAACTGGTGAGAAGGGTGTCGGGCAGCACCAGCGCATCGGGCTCGTCGCGCGTCAACGCCGCCGTGGTGAGGTTGACGCGCTGGGCGAGCAGGCGCGCGATCTGCAGCAGCCAGTCGGGATGGGCGCGCAGCACGTCGATGGCATTGTCGATGACATAGAAGTCGACATCGGTGAGGGCGCGTACGGTCGCCGTCTGCGGCTTGTCGAGCAGCACGCTCATTTCGCCGATCACCGCGCCGGGCGTCTTGATCGTGGCGACATGCCGGCCGCCGCGCAGCACCTCCAGCTCGCCCTCCTTGAGCACATAGAGCTGGCCGGTGCGGCCGCCCTCGACGATGAGATCCATGCCGGATGCGATCCAGTCGCGGCGAAGCGGGGAATCGTGCATGGCGTGCCTCCGGCCTGTCGGCACCGGACAGTGCCGGTGCGCTCCTACTCTAGCGTCTCGCGGCGGGCGACGCCACGGCGGCGGGAGCGGGCTTTCCTCGGACGCCGCTTTGCGGCAGAACGGGCCATGCAGCGCGGGCGCCTTCAATCCATCGACGTCTATCGGGGGCTCGCGATCCTCGCGATGGCGGCCTATCACGCCACCTGGGACTTGGCCTTCTACGGGCTGGTCGAGGCCGGCATCGGCTCCGACCCGGCGTGGATCGCGCTGCAGCGCGGCATCCTCACCGCCTTCCTGCTGCTGGTGGGCGCGGGCCTGGCGCTGGCCCATCGCGACGGCATCAGATGGCCGGCCTTCTGGCGCCGCGAAGCGCTGCTGGTCGCCGCGGCGCTCGGCGTCAGCGTCGTAACATGGTTCCAGCTCGGCGACTATTTCGCCTATTTCGGCGTGCTGCACGCCATTGCGCTCAGCTCGCTGCTGGCGCTGCCCTTCGTGCGCGCGCCGCTCTGGGCCGGGATCGGCACCGCCGTTGTCGTGCTGTTCCTGCCGGCGGTCGTGTCGGATGCCGCATTCAATACGCGCGCGCTGAGCTGGATCGGCTTTTTCACGACGACGCCGGCCACCGCCGACCTCGTGCCGATCTTTCCCTGGCTCGGCGTGGTGCTGATCGGCGTCGTCGGCATGCGGGTGCTGGAGGGGGCGCCGGCGCTGCGCTGGAGCAGCCCGAACCCCGCCCTGCGCGCGCTCGCCCGGATCGGCCAGTGGAGCCTCGTCATCTATCTCGTACACCAGCCGCTGCTGTTCGGCCTCATCACCCCCCTCGCGAACTGGGTACATGCCGGCGAACAGGCGCGGCTCGAAAGCTTTGTCGGCCAGTGCCGCGCCAGTTGCGAAGCGACAAACGATGCGCGCTTCTGCACCGCCTATTGCAGCTGCGCGCTCGACATCACCGTACGCGACGGGCTGTGGAGCGCGGCGCCGGAGGAACTCGGCGGCGTGGTGGCGCTGTGCACGGAAATGGCGAAATAGGCGCGATCCGGCCCGCCCGATGCGGCGCCGTCAGGCCGGCCCGGCCAGCGCGTTGAAGATGCGGCCGAGCACGCCCTGCTCTGCCGCCTTGCCCTCGGCCTCCTTGCGCAACTGCACGACCAGCGCGCTCGTCCGGTCGAGGCGCTCGCAGGCGAGGGTGGCGACGTGGAGGGCGACGAGCGGCGTGCGCTCGAGGAAAGGCAGCGCATCCTCGATGACGCGGACGGAGCTCGGCGCCGCGGCGCGCACGGTGGCGGCGGAATCGGTACCGAGCAGCACGCTCATTTCGCCGATGAGGGCGCCGGGCGTGTCGATGGTGGCGATGTCGACGCCGTCGCGCGTGACGACGAGCGTGCCGGTTTCGAGCACATACAGCTCGCCGCTGGCATCGCCCGCCTCGATCAGGCGCTCGCCCTGGGCGAGGGCGCGGCTGGGCTGGGATTTGAGCAGGGTGAGCAGGCTGGCCATGGGCGGCTCCGGGGCAAGGGGCGGAAGTCTGCCCGATTGCGCGGGCGGCGTGAAGCGGGAGGAGACGGCTAGGCCCGCAGCCTACTTCTCGTCGCTCATCTTGAGCGCGGCGATGAAGGCTTCCTGGGGAATTTCGACATTGCCGAACTGGCGCATGCGCTTCTTGCCGGCCTTCTGCTTTTCCAGCAGCTTGCGCTTGCGGGTGGCGTCGCCGCCATAGCATTTGGCGGTCACGTCCTTACGCATGGCGCGCACCGTCTCGCGGGCGACGATCTTGCCGCCGATGGCCGCCTGAATGGGGATGACGAACAGATGCGGCGGGATCAGCTCCTTGAGCTTCTCGCACATCTGGCGGCCGCGCGCCTCGGCGGCAGAGCGGTGGACCAGCATCGACAGCGCATCGACCGGCTCGGCGTTGACGAGGATGGAGAGCTTGACGAGGTCGCCCTCGCGATAGTCGGCCAGCGCGTAGTCGAAGCTCGCATAGCCGGCCGAGATGGATTTCAGCCGGTCGTAGAAATCGAACACGACCTCGTTGAGCGGCAACTCGTATTCGAGCATGGCGCGGGTGCCGACATAGGTCATGTTGCGCTGAATGCCACGCCGGTCCTGGCAGAGCTTCAGGATGGAGCCGAGATACTCGTCGGGGGTGAGGATTGTCGCCTTGATCCAGGGCTCGCGAATCTCCTTGATGCGCGTCACCTCGGGCATGTCGGCGGGGTTGTGCAGCTCCTTGGTCTCGCCGCTGTTGAGCTCGATCTGGTAGACCACCGAGGGCGCGGTGGCGATGAGGTCGAGGTCGAACTCGCGGCTGAGCCGCTCCTGGATGATCTCGAGATGCAGCAGGCCGAGAAAGCCGCAGCGGAAGCCGAAGCCGAGCGCGGCGGAGGTCTCCATCTCGAACGAGAAGCTCGCATCGTTGAGGCGGAGCTTGGCCATCGCCTCGCGCAGTTCCTCGAAATCGGAGGCGTCGACCGGAAACAGGCCGCAGAAGACGACGGGCTGGGCCGGGCGGAAGCCGGGCAGCGCCTCGGCGGTGGGCTTGCGGTCGTCGGTGATGGTGTCGCCGACATTGGTGTCGGCGACCTGCTTGATGGCGGCGGTGAAAAAGCCGATCTCGCCGGGGCCGAGCTCGCCGATATCGACGAGCTTGGGGGTGAACACGCCGACCCGGTCGAGCTCGTAGGCGGCCTTGGTCGCCATCATGCGGATCTTCTGGCCCTTCCTTATCGTGCCATCGATGACGCGGATGAGCACGACGACGCCGAGATAGGTGTCGTACCAGCTGTCGACGAGCAGCGCCTTGAGCGGCGCGTTGGCGTCGCCCCTGGGCGCGGGCAGGCGATGCACGATGGCCTCGAGCACGTCGGGCACGCCCATGCCGGTCTTGGCCGAGATCTCCAGCGCGTCGGAGGCGTCGAGCCCGATCACGTCCTCGATCTGCTGCTTGACGCGCGCCACGTCGGCGGCGGGCAGATCGACCTTGTTGATGACCGGCACGATCTCGTGGTTGACCTCGATGGCATGGTAGACATTGGCCAGGGTCTGCGCCTCGACGCCCTGGGTGGCGTCGACGACGAGCAGCGAGCCCTCGACGGCGGCGAGCGAGCGGTTCACCTCATAGGCGAAATCGACGTGGCCGGGCGTGTCGATGAGGTTGAGCACATAAGTCTCGCCATTCTGCGCCGTGTAGGACAGGCGCACAGTCTGCGCCTTGATCGTGATGCCGCGCTCGCGCTCGATCTCCATCGAATCGAGCACCTGCGCCTTCATCTCGCGCAGCATCAGCCCGCCGGTCGACTGGATCAGCCTGTCGGCCAGCGTCGACTTGCCGTGGTCGATATGGGCGACGATGGAGAAGTTGCGGATATGGTCGAGCGGGACGGTCATCGAAGCTTTCGTTTGCGCGCGGAACGCCGGTTTCTATTCGTCGCGTGAGAAGCGGCTGATAGCAGGCGCGGAAGGGGCGCGCAAACGCGGTTTACGAGGGGTTAAGCCTCGGCCTCGGGCCGATAGCGCAGCGCCTCGACCAGCAGGGTGAAGGCGGCGGCTGGCTGACGGCGGCTCGGATAATAGAGATGATAGCCGGTGAATGCCGGGCACCACGCCGCGAGCACGCGGTGCAGGCGCCCCGCCGCGATGTGCGGTGCCGCCATGTCCTCGGGGATGCAGGCGAGCCCGTGCCCGGCGAGGGCCGCGGCGAGGATGGGCGCGCTCGAATTGAAGGTGAACTGGCCGTCGACGCGTACGTTGAATTTCTGGCCGTCCGCCTCGAACTCCCAGGCATAGTCGCCGCCATAGCTCAGAAGCCGCAGATTGATGCAGGTATGGCCGGTGAGCGCGCGTGGCGTCTCGGGCGGCGGCTGGCGGGCGAAATAGGCGGGCGCGCCGACGATCGCCATGCGCCAGTCAGGCCCGATGCGCACCGCGATCATGTCGCGCGCCACCTGCTCGCCCAGCCGCACGCCGGCGTCGTAGCGCTCGGCCACGATGTCGATGAGGCCGTTTTCGATGTTCACGTCGAGCTTGATGCCGGGATAGGCGGCGGCGAACCGGTCGAGCCGGGGCCACAGCACCGTGCGCAAGGCGTGCTCGCCGGCGGTGAGACGGATCGTGCCGGCCGGCCTGTCGGAGAGTTCCGTCAGGGCCTCGAGCTCGGCGGCGATCTCCGCGAAGCGCGGACCGATGCGGGTGAGCAGCCGCTCGCCCGCCGCGGTCGGGGCCACCGAGCGCGTACTGCGCGCCAGCAGCCTGATGCCGAGCCGCGCCTCGAGCCGGCGGATCGTATGGCTCAGCGCCGATTGCGACACGCCCAGCCGCGCCGCCGCGCGGGTGAAGCTGCGCTCGCGCGCCACGGCGAGGAAGGCCTGGAGGTCGTTGGCGTCGGCCCGCATTCATGAATCCTTTTCATAAGCACATGCCGACTATCGCTCCTAATCGAAATATCCCCGATCCGCTACTGTCTGCGCCACGCGAACACGGAGAGAAGCGATGCAAACGCGCACACTCGGCCAGGGTGGCCTCACGGTCTCGGCACTGGGCCTCGGCTGCATGGGGATCAATTTCCACCGCGGCGCGGCCATGGCGCATGACGACGCGCTGGCGCTGCTGCGCGGCGCCTACGAGCGCGGCGTTACCTTCTTCGACACGGCCGAAGCCTACGGTCCCTTCAGCAACGAGGAAATCCTCGGCGAGGCGCTGCAGCCGATCCGCGACAAGGTGGTGATCGCGACCAAGTTCGGATTCAGGGAGGGCCGCCCCGACCTCGGGCTCGACAGCCGGCCCGAGCGGATTCGCGAGGTGGCCGAGCAGGCGCTCAGACGGCTGCGCACCGACCATATCGACCTGTTCTACCAGCACCGGGTGGACCCCGACGTGCCGATGGAGGACGTGGCCGGCGCGGTGAAGGCGCTGATCGAGGCGGGCAAGGTCCGCCATTTCGGCCTCTCCGAGGCGAGCGCGGCAAACATCCGGCGCGCCCATGCGGTGCAGGAGGTGGCGGCCGTGCAGTCAGAATACTCGCTGTTCTGGCGCGCCGCCGAGACCGAGGTGCTGCCCGCGCTCGAGGAGCTGGGCATCGGCTTCGTGCCGTTCAGCCCGCTGGGCCGCGGCTTCCTCACCGGAGCCCTTGGCGGCACGAGCTTTTCGGACGACGACAACCGCCGCAACAATCCCTATCTGTCGGCCGAAAACCAGAGGGCCAACCAGCCGCTGGTGGACGCCCTGGCGGCGATCGCCGGGCGCCTCCGCGCGACGCCGGCGCAGGTGGCGCTGGCCTGGCTGCTGGCCCGCAAGCCGTGGATCGTGCCGATCCCCGGCACCACGCGGTTGGCTCGGCTCGAGGAGAATATCGGCGCGGTGGCGCTCGGTTTCGGCTCCGACGAGGTCGCCGAGATCGACGGGGTGTTTGCCACGCTCGACGTGCATGGCGAGCGCTACCGGCCCGCGACGCAGAGCCAGATCGACCGGCGGCAGGCAGACAGATGATGCAGACACGCGTGCTGGGAAAGAGCGGGCTCGCGGTTTCGGCCCTCGGGCTTGGCTGCATGGGGACGAGCCAGTCCTATGGCGTGCCAATGGCACGCCCCGAGGCGGTGCGCCTGATCCGGACGGCCGTCGAGCGGGGCGTTACCTTCTTCGATACGGCCGAGATCTACGGACCCTTCGTCAACGAGGACGTGGTGGGCGAGGCGTTGCAGCCGGTTCGCGACCAGGTGGTGATCGCCACCAAGTTCGGCATCGACATCGCCGGCACGGCCGGGCACCGCGGCATGGACAGCCGGCCGGAACATATCCGGCAGGTCGTCGAGGCCTCGCTCAGGCGGCTGCGCACCGACAGGATCGACCTGCTCTACCAGCACCGCGTCGACCCCATGGTGCCCATCGAGGACGTGGCGGGAGCGGTCAAGACCCTCATCGGCGAAGGCAAGGTGCACCATTTCGGCCTGTCGGAGGCCGGCGTCGCCAATATAAGGCGCGCCCACGCGGTACAGCCCGTCGCCGCGCTGCAAAGCGAGTATTCGCTGTGGTGGCGCGAGCCGGAGGAGGCGATCCTGCCGGTGCTCGGGGCACTTGGCATCGGCTTCGTGCCGTTCAGCCCGCTCGGCAAGGGCTTTCTCACCGGCACCATCGATGCGGCGACGCAGCTTGTCGAGACCGACTTCCGCAACAGCGTGCCACGTTTCGCGCCGGAAGCGCGCGCCGCCAACCGGGCGATCGTCGATGCGATCGATGCCGTCGCGGCCGAAAAACAGGCGACACCGGCACAGATCGCGCTGGCGTGGCTGCTGGCGCAGCAGCCGTGGATCGTGCCCATCCCCGGGACCACGAAGCTGCACCGGCTGGAGGAGAATATCGCGGCAATGGACGTGGAACTGAGCGCGGACGATCTCGGCCGTATCGCCGATGCGGTGGCGGCGACCCCCATTACGGGGGACCGCTACTCGCCGGAGCAGGCGGCGCGGATCGACAGGTAGACACCGCCGCTCCGATACCTAGAGCGGCGTATAGCGGAAGTCGGAGATGACGATCTCGGCCGGCGCCCCGGAGAGCGGCGGGCGGCCGTCGAGCAGCCAGAAGTTCATATGGACGACGAGCGGCTGCTGCGGCACGTGCAGGGCCGGATCGTCGGGCGCATAGGTCCAGGCGGCGACCGGCTCGCCCCCGGCGGGGCCGTCAAAGGAGGCGTAGGCGATTTCGGTCGCCGTCCAGGTGAAGCTGTGGGTGGTGGTGACGGCCTGCGGGCGGAAGGGCGCGTCGCGATGGGCGCTGTCGTGCCCCTCCAGCGCCGGATAGACCGTCCAGTTAAGCCGGTGCGGATTTTGCGGGCTGCCCCACTGGGTCAGCTCGATATCGATCTCGTTGGTGCCGGCCGGCCCCACATCGTCCGAGCCGGGGAAGTTGAACAGGCCCAGCACCACGTTGGGATCGAGTGCGTCGAGGTCGCCGGTGACGTCGAAGGTGTAGGTGCCGAAGCCGAGCGGGGGGCCGAGCAGCACCACCTCGGCGGCGGTCCACACCTCGCCGTCGCGCGCCATGCGCAGATGCAGGCCCGCCGCATCCACCGCCACGTTGGCGGCGCGCCATTCGTTCGGCCCCGGCCCGCCGCCATAGGTGCGCACGAGCCACTCGTGGCCAGCAAAGCCGACGGTGGGCGCCTGCGCCCATGCGGGGGTGGCCAGCAGCAGGGCGGCGACAAGAGCCGCACGCGGCATGAATGGCATCGGCATCCTCCCCTGCGGGCGCCGGGCCTATCTAGAACCGCCCCGCAGCCGATGCAACTGCCGCCGCGCGCTGGGCGTTTGGCGCATGATGCGTAGACTCCTCCTCCTGCTGCTCCTCATGCTGGCGGGCGCTGCCGCCGCCGAGGCGCAGGTTCCCCTGCCGCACGAACGGCCGGTTCCCGAAACCGCGTCCGAGGAGCCGGTGCCGCCGCGTCCCTATCAGGTCGCCTGTCCGGCAGTGCTGACGGGCGAAGCCAGCGCCACTGCCCTGCCCCCGATCGACGATGGCCAATGCCGGCTCCGCTCGCCACTGTCGCTCGAGGCGGTCTCCGCCAACGGCCGTTCGATCCCGCTCAGCACGCCGGTGGTGACGGATTGCGGCATGGCGACGGTGCTGCCGCGCTGGGTGGGCGATGTCGACAGATATGTCATGGCGCAGGATGCGACGCGGATCGCCACGGTGCTCGCCGGCACCGCCTATGCGTGCCGGCCGGTCAACAATGCGGCAGGCGGCAAGCTCAGCTTCCACGCCTTCGGCGACGCGCTCGACGTGACCGGCTTCGTGCTCGAGGACGGCCGCACGATCACCGTAGCGCCGGCCTGGAGCGGCACCGACGCCGAGGGCCGCCGGCTCATCCGCTTCGCCCATGATGCGGCCTGCACGCATTTCACCACCGTGCTCGGCCCGGACGCCAATGCGCTGCATCACGACCATCTGCATGTCGATCTCGGCTGCCACGGCGCACGCTGCGTGGCGCGGCTGTGCGAGTAGCTCAGCCGGTCCTGTCGACAAGCACGGCGGCGATGAGGGCGAGCTGGCCGAGCACTGTCGCGACGAGGCGGGCAAGATGCCCCGTCCACCAGCTGGCGCGGATCGCCTCCCAATCGGCCGGCAGCGTCGCCAGCGTCCAGCCCATCACCTGGGTGTTGATCGGCTGGTTGACGAGGCGCGTGACGAGGCCGGCGACGGCGAAGGCACATGCCGCCACGATGTAGAGCCAGAGCGCCGCGGGCCGGCCGCGCGCCAGCACCGCGAGACCGATCGCGAGCACGATGCAGATGCCGCCGAGCGCCGGCAGCAACACGTTCAGCCCGCGCACGGCGCCCTGATGCGCTTCGATGAAGGTGGCGGGCGTGTAGCGGGTGAGATCGAAACCGGCCCACAGGCCCAAGACGCTGCCGGCGACGAGTCCGCCGAGCAGCAGTGCCAGGGCCTGCAGCGACAATTGTGTTGGAAACTGCATGTCCGACCTCCCGGCGGCGTGCCTCGGATGGATGTTCGCTGGATGCTGCGCTACTGTATTGATTACAGTGTAACTGTAATGAAAGTAGAGGTGATGGTCAAGCAGGCGCGAACATATGTCTCCGGGCGGCGCGCGGAGCAGGCCGCCGAAACGCGCCGGGCGATCGTTGCGGCGGCGCAGGAGACGTTCAGCGCACGAGGCTGGCAGGCGACGACGATTGCCGGCGTGGCGAAGGTGGCCGGCGTATCGGCCGAGACCGTTTATGCCGTGTTCGGGACCAAGCCGGCGCTGCTGGCGGCCGCCATCGAAAGCGTTGTGCGGGGAAGCGAGCCGCAAACGCCCCTCATCGAGCAGGCTGGCCCGCGTGCCGTTGCCGCGGCCGCCGAGCCGCGCCGGGCGCTGCACATCTTCGCGAACGATATCGCCCGCATCCTTGCACAGACGGCCAGGCTGATGGCGGTGGCGCGCAGCGCGGCGGAGACCGATACGTCGCTGCGGGAAACCTATCTCAAGCTGCAACGGGGGCGGCGCGCGAATCTGAGCCTCGTCGCGGCAGCGCTGCAGCGCCTCGGCGCGTTGCGCGCGGGGCTGAGCGCGGCCGATGCGCTCGACACGATCTGGCGGCTCGCCAGCCCCGAACTGTTCGTGCTGATGACGGAGGTCGAGGGGCTGAGCCTCCCGCGCTATGCGCGCTGGCTCGAAACGGCGCTGACGCGGCTGCTGCTGGCCGACGCCTGAGCCGTCACTCCAGCCCTGCCAGAACCGCCTCCAGCGCCGTGAAATAGGCCGGCCAGGCCTGTTGGGCGCCCTGGTAGGCCTGCTCCTGGTTCGCGAGGAAGCCTGCCTGTTCCATGCGCAAATGCGTCCCCGTGCCGGTGGGGGTAAGGGTCCAGGTGACGACGCTCTCGAGCCCGAAGGCGTCCCAGGTGTAGGCCAGCGTCCGGTTCGGCTCGATGGCCGTGACCGCGCAGGTGACGGCGCCCCAGTCGCCGCTCAGCGTGAAGCTGTGGCCCAGCGCCGGCTTGAAGTCGGTCTTCATGAGCCATTCCTCGATCAGGTGCGGCTGCGTCAGTGCGCGCCAGATCTTTTCGGGCGGGAAGGCGATCTCCCGTTCGACGACGACCGCGCGCGCGCCGGCTGCTGTGTCTGTCATTGGCTCGTCCTCTTGCGTCGTTGCGAGATGGCGCCGGCGCGGCGGATTGATACCCCGCCGGCTATGGATCGTCATTTGCCGTGGCGAGCCGGCATGAGTCAAGCGGCGTGCGAGAGAACGACGAGACGGTCGCCGGGCTCGTAGGTGACGATCTCGGACTTGCGGGGATTGAGGCCGATGCCGGCCCCGGGCGCCTCCGGGCGCGGACGCAGGTGGCCGATGGCGACCTCGCCCCGGCGGCGGCAGGCTTCGGTCACCGTGTAGAAGGTCATGGGCTGGCCAAGTTCGAGATAGGCCTCGACCGGGCGCAGCGCGACCTGCGCGCCCTGCTCGTCGAGCAGATCGGCAAAGAAGGCAGCGATGCCGCCGCGCTCGCTGGTGCGCGCCAGCATCAGGCCAGCCAGTTCGCTGCCGACGACGATTTCGGCGCGGGCACTGGCGGCGAGGTCGCGTGCCCCGGCTTCGTTCAGCTCCGCGACGAGGCGTGTCGCGGTCCCCGCCGCATCGATGATTTCGCGCAGATGCAGCAGCGTCGCGAGCGTCGCGGTATCGGCCTCCCGCCCGTCGCTGGCGGCGAGGACGAGCACGGCGCCGTAAGAGGGGATATCGAGGCCCTCGAGGGCGGCGCCGTTCGTCGTGTCGACGATGCCGTATTCGACCTGCAGGCTGTTGCCGGCGATGGTCAGCGCGTCGACGGCGGCGCTGAGCCCCGGCGTGTCGGCGGCAATGGTGAGCAGGCTTCCGGCACCGGCGCGGCGCGACAGCTCGAAGACGGCGCGCGGGGCGCGCCGGTTCCAGCCCAGCAGCAACGTGCGCTCGGCCGGCCGTTCGGCGCGGCGCGAGAAGGCGATGGCGGCATTGTCGACATTGGCGGGATCGGTGGTGACGACGGCAGCATCGCCGCGCGGGGCGAGCAGCACCGCCTCCATCCCCGGCTGGATCGCCGTTTCCATCGGCGGGTCGAGCCAGACCTTGCCGTCGCTGTCGGTGAGCCCGATCAATGTCGCCGCATCGTAGGCCATGAGCGCATCGCCGAAGCTGGTCCCTTCGATGGCCGGCTGCCCGGCGGTGACGATCTCGAGGTCCGTGAGCAGCGCAGCCTGCACCGCGGCGAGGCCGGGCTGGCCCGCGGCGTGGGCGAGAAGATGGGCACGGAACTCATCGGCGCGCACCGGCTGCGCCGTGCCGCCGCCGGCGCGGCCGACAAGCGCGGCGGTGCGTGCGCCCTGGATCTGCGCGACGATATTGTGCGGTGCCGCAAGCGCCAGCACGGAACGCAGCACGCGCGCGTCGGCCGGATCGCCATCGGGACTTAGCACGATGACAGCGCGGGCTTTGTCGGATGCGACGCGCGCCAGGTCGGCCGGATCGGTCGGATCGCCCACGTGGCAAATGACGCGCGCCCGGCGCGGGTCCGGGCCCCGGCGGGCGATCTCGTGGGCCATCGGCGCGGCATCCCTGTCGGCCAGGACGACGATCGACAGGGGCCGCCGGGCCGCATGACCGGCAACGAGCGCGTCGATGACGGCGAAGAGGGCGGGCGTCCAGTTGAGGATGACGACATGGTCGCGCGCCTCGACCCGGTCGCGCTTTTGCCGGCCACCGTCGCGCCTTGCGCCGAGGGCCAAAGTGAGGCCGGCGACGAGCATGGCGAAAAGAAGAACGCCGCCCAGCGTGACCGCCAGCAGCACGGCGCGGACGGGCCAGCCGGCAGCGCCGCCGACGATATCGGCCGACAGCAGCCGGCCCAGCGTTCGCCACACGGCGTCGCCGAAATCGCGCGGGGCGACGGTGTCGGGCGCGAGGCCGGGCAGCATCAGCAGCGCGGCGGCGGCGAGGACGAGCCCGAGCGCAACCAGCGCGAGCCAGGCGATCAGCGCCAGCGGACCGGCGGCCACGGTCCTGTCGAATGCGCCGCGCAGCCGCGCCCCAAGCCCCGTCCCGCGCTGCCTGCCCGTTGCCATGCGCCGCCCCCCAGCCCTGCGTCCTGATTATTCAAGCACTTGGCGGCGCAATTGAGAAGGCGGAGCGCGCGGCAGAGTGGCGCGGTTTCCACCGGGGGCCACCCGATGGTAAGGGAGGGCGATGCAGGTGAGCAGCAGGATCGGCGCGCGGGCGCTATGTGGCACGATCGGGGTGACAGCGGCGCTGTTGCTCGGGGCGTGCTCGTCCGCCAACTTCCCCGGCCTCGCGCATATCGCGCCGCGGCCGGCGCAGGCGGCCATCTCGGTCGCCCCGCCCGCCGACGCGAGCCACATGGATGGGCTCGTCAGCAAATATGCGCTGATGTACAATGTGCCCGAGGCGCTGGTGCACCGTGTCATCCGGCGCGAGAGCGGCTATAATGCGAAGGCGCGCAACGGGCCCTATTACGGGCTGATGCAGATCAGCTACGCGACGGCGCAGTCGATGGGCTATCGCGGCCCGGCGGCCGGCCTGCTCGATGCCGACACCAATCTGCGCTATTCGGTGAAATACCTCTCCGGCGCCTATCTCGTCGGCGGCAACGACGCCGACGCGGCAGTGCGAAATTATTCGCGCGGCTATTATTACGACGCCAAGCGCCAGGGGCTGCTCGAGGCCGTCGGGCTGCGCTGACCCGCAAATGAACAGGGGAGCCCGCGGGCTCCCCTGTTGCGCTTATTCGGTGCCGCCGTGCGGGCTGCCCTGGCCCATGCCCTGGGCCGGCTCGGGCGCCGCCCCGGCTTTCACCTTCGCCTCGATGCGGGCGCCGATATCGGCATCGATGCTCGTCCAGTAGGCGAAGGCGCGTTTCAGCACATCGCCATGCACGCCGCCCAGCAGCGCGCCGGCGACGGTCTCCACCAACCTGTCGCGCTGGGCGTCGTCGAACACGTCGCGCACCAGCGAGCCGGGCTGGCCGAAATCGTCGTCCTCGGCATGCAGCACATAGGCCGAGCGCACCATCTCGCCGTCGACCTCCCAGCCTTCCTCGGCGGGGCCGGTCTCGTCCGACCAGCTGCGGCCGCCGCTGTTGGGGGCATAGACCGGCGCATTGCCCGAATGCTCGAACGCCATCTGGCCATCGAACATGTAGGTGTTGACCGGCACCTTCGGCTTGTTGACGGGCAGCTGATGGAAGTTCGTTCCAATGCGGTTGCGCTGCGCATCGGCATAAGCGAAGGCGCGGCCGAGAAGCATCTTGTCGGGGGAGAGCCCGATGCCCGGCACGAGGTTGGACGGCGCGAAGGCCGCCTGCTCGATCTGGGCGAAGAAGTTCTCGGGGTTGCGGTTGAGCGTCATGGTGCCGACGCGGATCAGCGGATAGTCCTTGTGCGACCAGGTCTTGGTCAGATCGAAGGGGTTGAAGCGGTAGGTTTTCGCCTCGGCATAGGGCATCACCTGCACCGACAGCGTCCAGCTCGGATGCTCGCCGCGGGCAATGGCGTCGAACAGGTCGCGGCGGTGGAAATCGGCATCGGTGCCGGCCATCCCGGCCGCCTCGGCATTGGAGAAGAACTCCATGCCCTGGCTGGTGTGGAAGTGATACTTCACCCAGAACTTCTCGCCGGTGGCGTTCACCCACATATAGGTGTGCGAGCCATAGCCGTTCATGTGGCGCCAGGTGCGCGGCAGGCCGCGATCGCCCATCAGGTAGGTCACCTGGTGCGCCGTCTCGGGATTGTTGGTCCAGAAGTCCCACTGCATGTGGTTGTCGCGAAGGCCCGAATCCGGCAGGCGCTTCTGCGAGCGGATGAAGTGCGGGAACTTCATCGGGTCGCGCACGAAAAAGACCGGCGTGTTGTTGCCGACGAGGTCGTAATTGCCCTCGGACGTGTAGAACTTGAGCGAGAAGCCGCGCACGTCGCGCCAGGTGTCGGGGCTGCCCATCTCGCCGGCGACGGTCGAGAAGCGGGCCAGCATCTCGGTCTCGGCCCCGGGCTGGAACAGCGCCGCCTTGGTGTAGGCCGACACGTCGGCATCGGTCTTGAGCACGCCGAAGGCGCCGGCGCCCTTGGCGTGCGGCTGGCGCTCCGGCACCTTCTCGCGGTTAAAGTGCGCCATCTGCTCGATGAAATGCACGTCGTGCAGCAGCAGCGGACCGTTCGCGCCGACACTCAGCGAGTTGCGGTCGCTGACGGCCGGGGCGCCGTTGCTGCTGGTGGAGGGGGGAACGGGTTTACGCGCGTCTGCCATTTTCTACCTGTTTGGAACAATTCTAAGGAACTATGCCAAAACGAGCGCGCAAGCTCAATGGGCAGGCGGGCTGCGACATGCCGCCGCAATCTCCTGTGGGCAAGCGCCGAGGCCGGATTCCGGCCCGCGAGGGCGGACGCTAAGAGCATCTTGTGGAAAAGTTCACGAGGGAGACCAAGATGTTCCGCAAGATCTCGGCCGAAGCCTTCGGCACCTTCTGGCTGGTGCTGGGCGGCTGCGGCAGCGCCGTGCTGGCGGCCGGCTTTCCAGATGTCGGCATCGGCTTTCTGGGTGTGGCGCTGGCCTTCGGCCTCACCGTCGTGACCATGGCCTATGCCGTGGGCGGCATCTCGGGCGCCCATTTCAACCCGGCGGTGACGCTGGGCCTCGCCGTGGCGGGCCGCCATGCGTGGAGCGAGGTCGTGCCCTACTGGGTGGCGCAGCTGGTGGGCGGCATCGCCGGCGCCGCCATCCTTTATGTGATCGCCTCGGGAGTGGCCGGCTATACGCCGGGCGGCTTTGCCTCGAACGGGTACGACACACTGTCGCCGGGCGGCTATTCCATGCTCTCGGCGGCGGTGATCGAGCTCGTGCTCACCGCCATGTTCGTGGTGGTGATCCTGGGGGCGACCTCCAAGGCGGCGCCGGTGGGCTTTGCGCCTCTCGCCATCGGCCTGGCGCTGACGCTCATCCACCTCATCGCCATCCCGGTCACCAACACCTCGGTCAATCCGGCACGCTCCATCGCCGCGGCGATCTTCGCGCAGAACGGGGCGCTCGGCCAGGTATGGCTGTTCATCGTCGTGCCGCTGGCCGGCGGCGCCCTGGGAGCGGTGATCTGGAACTACCTCCTCGCCCCGGGCGAAAGCCCCGCCGAGATCGGCCGCAAGTAATCCCCGCGAAGGCCCGCCCCAGCGGGCCTTCTGCCTTTTTGGACTCTCCTCGGCGCCTGTCAGGCTTTAGCCCCGCGCCACGATCAACTAAGGTGCGGCCCGGTTTCGTTCGGGAGTCCTCATGCATCTCGTCCTCGTCGACGGCTCGACCTACATCTTTCGCGCCTATCACGCGCTGCCACCCCTGACGCGCAAGTCGGACGGGCTGCCGGTGGGGTGCGTGTCGGGCTTCTGCAACATGCTCTACAAGCTGACCGAGGACCTCAAGGGCGACAACGCGCCCACGCACATGGCGGTGATCTTCGATTATTCGGCGCGCAGCTTCCGCACCGAGCTCTACCCCGAATACAAGGCGCACCGGCCGCCGCCGCCCGAGGATCTGGTGCCGCAGTTTCCGCTGACGCGGGCGGCGACGCGGGCCTTCAACATCCCCTCCATCGAGATGGAGGGCTGGGAGGCCGACGACATCATCGCCACCTATGCGGCGAAGGCGCGCGACATCGGCGCCAAGGTGACGATCGTTTCGACCGACAAGGACCTGATGCAGCTCGTCACCACCGAGAACGAGTGCATCCGGCTGCTCGACACGCTGCAGCGGCCGGGCGGCCCGCCCATGCGCTGGATCGGGCCGGACGAGGTGTTCGAAAAGTTCGGCGTGACGCCCGACAAGGTGATCGAGGTGCAGGCGCTGTGCGGCGACGCGGTCGACAATGTGCCGGGCGTCGAGGGCATCGGGGTGAAGACGGCAGCCGAGCTGATCAACACCTATGGCGATGTCGAGACGCTGCTGGCGCGGGCCGGCGAGATCAAGCAGCCCAAGCGGCGCGAGCGGCTGATCGCGCAGGCCGACAATGCCCGCATCTCGCGCCGGCTGGTCGAGCTCAACCAGCAGGTGCCGGTGGAGCTGCCGCTCGAGGCACTGACGCGCCAGCCGATCCTCGCCACGCAGATCATCCCGTTCCTCAAGGCGATGGAGTTCAACAGCTTCATGCGCCGCATCGCGACGACGCTCGAGGCCGACCCCGACGCCTTCGAGGCCGATGCCGAGCTGCGCGCGGCCGGCGCCGCGGCGCCCCCGCCCACCGGTCCGGTCGGCGAGGCGGCGGCCGATCACGGCGTGGCCAGCGCGCTCAACGACGCGCCGATGCGGCACGCCGAACAGCGGCTCGCAACGGTCAGGGCGATCCCCTTCACCGATGCGGGCTACGAGATCGTGCGCGACGCGGCGGGGATCGAGCGCTGGCTGGCGGCGATCTACGCGCAGGGCTATGTCGCCATCGACACCGAGACCACCGGGCTCGACACCCAGCAGGCCGACCTCGTCGGTCTCTCGCTGTCGACGCAGCCGGGGACCGCCGCCTATATCCCGGTGGGGCACACCGACGGCAACGGCATGTTCGGCGCCCGCGCCGAGGGCCAGATGGAGGCGCGCGAGGCGCTGGCGCTGCTTCGGCCCATGCTCGAGGACCGCTCCATCCTCAAGATCGGCCACAACGTCAAATACGATACCGGCATCCTGCTGCGCCACGGCATCGCGCTCGCTCCCATCGACGACACGCTGCTCATTTCCTATGCGCTGGACGGGGCGCGCGACAACGGGCTCGAAAAGCTCGCCGACAGCTGGCTGGGGCTAAAGGGCGTCGCCATCACCGAGCTCATCGGCACGGGCAAGGCGCAGAAGACCTTCGCCGAAGTGCCGCTCGCCGATGCCGCCCGCTACGCCGCCGAGGACACCGACCTGACGCTGAGGCTGTGGCTGGTGCTGAAGCCGCGCCTGTCGGGCGAGAACATGACGACGCTGTACGAAACCGAGGAGCGGCCGCTGTCACCGGTGCTGGCGCGCATGGAGGCACGCGGCATCTCGGTGGACCGCGCCATCCTCGCGCGGCTCACGGGCGACTTCACGCAGCGCGCCGCGGCGCTCGAGGCGGAAGCGCACGAACTCGCCGGCGAGCGCTTCAACCTCGGCTCCCCCCGCCAGCTCGGCGAGATCCTGTTCGGCAGGATGGGGCTGCCGGGCGGCACCAAGACGAAGACGGGCCAGTGGTCGACGACGGCCAGCGCGCTCGAGGATCTGGCCGAGAAGGAAGGCGTGCCGCTGGCCAAGGTGATCGTCGACTGGCGCCAGCTCACCAAGCTCATCGGCACCTATACCGGGGCGCTGCCCGACTATATCAACCCGCGCACAGGGCGCGTGCATACGAGCTACAACCAGCATTCGGTGCTGACCGGGCGGCTGTCGAGCAACGAGCCCAACCTGCAGAACATTCCGGTGCG
>PJUF01000683.1_pt1 | contig 22126 bp, 15 predicted proteins | sample 1512191 | NCBI WGS metagenome assembly PJUF01 (sample SAMN08177673, study PRJNA422409) | Feces metagenome, whole genome shotgun sequencing project. | isolation source: Chicken feces (3) enriched on wood chips | host: Gallus gallus | place: USA: Madison | collected 2015-01-15 | reverse complement strand
ATCTGTAGAAAGCGCCAATGTTTACTGGGTATCTTACCTTTATACAGAAAACCCTGACTCAGAGCCAAGCTGGCAGTCTCCGGACGGTGGCTTTGCATGGGCGGAGTTTGCCAATAGCAATGGAGAAGCGGTAGAAGGAATCATGACGGTAACGGGCGAATGTGCTACGTTGGGCGTAAGTGATATGACAAGCTTCGACTTTGCTTATTATCCGAACCCTGTAAAAGATGTATTGAACATAACCACTAAGAAAGCGGTAGAAAGCGTATCGGTATTTAATCTGGCCGGTCAGCAGGTAATGAACAATGCAAAAGTGAGCAACGGCCAAATCAATGTAAACGCATTGAGCACCGGTACTTATGTATTCAGAGTAACACTTGATGGAGGACAAGTAGAAACCTTTAAGATTATTAAGAAATAGACAAGTTATAAGCTATTAATGTTTAACTAAACCAAGCCCCGGGATTCCCGGGGCTTGGTATTTTATACAAGATCAAAAAAAGAATATACTTTTGTGTAATGAATTGGAAAGAAGCTTTAACCGAGTACAAAACGCATCTTAAGCTGGAAAAAAATCTTTCAGACAATACGATTGAAGGATATTTACGTGATATTGGGAAAATTGTTGCATTTACGGGAAATGAACCTTTGGAAATTTCGCAAAACGAAGTGGAGGAGTTTCTTTATCAATTTGCCAAAGAAAACTATGCTCCCCGTTCTCAAGCGAGATTGATTTCCTCTTTAAAAAGCTTTTTTGGCTATCTTCAGCTTGAAGAATGGAGAGAAGATAATCCGGCTGAGCTTTTGGAAACACCCAAAATCGGAATAAAACTGCCCGATACATTATCGGAAGATGAAATCAATGAATTAATAAATGCGATTGATTTAAGCCTACCAGAAGGAGAAAGAAACCGGGCAATTCTCGAAATACTTTATGGTTGTGGCCTTCGGGTTTCTGAACTAACAGAATTAAAGCTTTCTGATTTGTTCTTCAAAGAAAAATTCATACGGGTTACGGGAAAAGGCAATAAACAACGATTGGTTCCAATTGCCAAATACACGATTAAAATCATTAACATTTACAAAAATCAGGTTCGCATCCACCAATCTGTTCAAAAAGGATATGAAGATTACCTCTTCTTGAACAGGAGAGGGAAAAAGCTGACGCGGGTCATGATTTTCACAATTATAAAACGTCTTGCCGACAAAGTTGGGAATCAAAAGAAAATAAGTCCGCATACATTTAGACACTCTTTTGCAACTCATTTGCTAAAAAATGGAGCAGACTTACGATCGATTCAAATGATGCTTGGCCATGAAAGCATTACTACTACCGAAATTTACACCCATCTTGATGATACGATGCTTCGCGATGCAGTTTTAAAATTTCATCCGAGGAATATTCGCCAAAAAGAATCTCAAAAAAATAATGAGGCTCCGAATTCTAAAAGCGGGAACCTGAATTCAAAATCCTAATACCACCCCCTTCTCAAATAATTGATAATACTGCTCAGATTGAAATTGAATGTAAAACGGATTCTTTCCCAATATTTATCCATGGCCGGCTCAAAACCGAGAGAAGACTGAACAGGTAAATAAAATTCAAGAAAATCGGGGATGATTTTGAACTTAATCCCCGTATCATAGATAAATTTCGGATCATGTGATTTGTTTTGATAAACTGCCGCATCTGCATAAAGATCCAGTATATTCAATAAGGGAAATTCCACATTGGTTGCAATTACCCACTGATTCACCGTAAAACCCAGTTGTGATTTAAACCCCGCTTCTGCCAACACATATTGCTGGCTTAAGATTCCGGAGCTTTCAGACCGTCCGAGGAGATTGAAATTAAAAGCATAATCCGAAACCTTGCTTACACCAAAATTAAAATAATCTGTATTGGCTTCATTGTTTGTAAATACGCCCGCAAACAACCTCAAGCCAAGCTGCTTTTTGGGAGCATATCGCCAGCGATAATAAAATTCGCCATACAATTTCTGAAACACGCCCGCGGTTTGAAAAGTCACTGCGCCAAAAGATTCGTTTATATAATCGGGTTTTGAATAATAATAGGTAAAATTCCATAACCCGTATTTATTCTCATCTGTTTGAAATTCGCCGCGTGGAACCTCTTTGTCCAGATTGTCGTAATTAAAAAGAAACCCGTGCGATAAAGATTCTCTCGGCTTTTTTGCAAAATTTGTCCCTATGGAAGTGTACCATTTAAGATAGGTCAGGCCCACATCATAATGTTCATATTTAAATCCTCCTCCAATTGTGATAGAACGAAACCACCCTGACTCCGGCATAAAGGTATTCTGCGCGTTTGCGCTCCCGGCAAGCTTCCCGGTACCGGTCGAAAATTTAGGAGAAATATTCCATTTAAAGGGTCTTGTCAGCAAGGATTGATTATGGAATTTCATTCCAATCAAAAATTTATCATAATTGTTCCAGCGCACTTGCGGATTCATAAAAATCTGGGCAAATTCAGGATTGTCCACATCTGAATAAAGTTTAAATTGAATTTTCTTTGAATTCCGGAACAATCCCTTGGTTTTCATATAATTATCATGGTCGTTAAATTCAGGAAACAGATAGCCGGGATTGAGTTCTATTTTGGTGTATTCCCCTTTGGGGAAATGGATTTCGCCTTTTCTTTCCTGCATTATGTACCATTGTTCTTTTACCGGGATTCCCTTGTTGTATGCCACCACCTGAAAAGGCCCGGCAAATTCGGTTCTGTTTTTGATTTTGATTTGAAGAGAATCTGATTCTTCACTTATTTTTGCGAGCTTGAAATTGATTTTTTCTTTTTTATCAATATAATCATCAAAAAACCAAGATAAATTTTTAGGAGAATTCTCCAGAATATAATTTCTGAATTCCAGCCGGCTTGTTATTTTTCCTCGATTTTCAATGCTGAAGCCTTGAATCATATTTGAAAAAACGCCGTCGCCGAGATACTCATCCATATAATAAAACGTCAAACCCGTTTTGAAGCCGCTCATGGCTATCTGGTTCATATTGCTCAATTGGTCATAAGGCGTATTGATGGGTTGATCATAATTCTGTCTTGCCAGATAAAGGTAAACCAATTTATACCGGTCGTTCATTTTGAGCTTGGCCGCATGAAAAAAATTTAAGGGTCGTGTGCCGAGGATTTTAAAATTATCAGGAAAATGACCGGCCAGCTTGAGATGGGGGAAGAATTCATCTACAAATTTCATCTGCAGATACATTTGCAAACCATTTTTGAGCCAGTGGTCATTGATTTTGTTGACGGCGAATAACCTGTCTATGTATTCATAACTCAGCTGCTGAAAAAGTTTGAGTGAATTTTGTTCTTCTTCCGTAAATAATTTGATCTGCATAATCCATGCGTCTAAATCATCGACACCAAAAAAGTTTTGTTCTTTTTTTGTTTTGGACGAAATGAATAGATGGTTTCCCGGTATTTTTCCTAAATGCTTTTCCAAGAAAGTAAGCTGTGCAGGAAGGATTGAATCTATAATGGGTTTTTCCACAGAATCCAATTCATATCCGAAATCAATTTCCAGTTGAGATTGTTTATCATAAAATAAATGACTTTTATTTTGGTCTTGGGTCAAGTAAATTCTGAAGTGTTCCATATTGTTGCCAACCCATGTGTTGCCTGATTTTTCAAGATCAGAAAACATGGTGAAATTTTTCGGATAATCAAATTTCAGTTCATAATAACCGGGATAGGCAGCCAGTGCTTCAAAATCTTTAAAGTGCTGGAGGTTCCAGTTTCCTTCGGGATTCATGGTTGCGGGCTGAAGAAAAAAGTATTTCAGCAGATAATCACCGTTTTCGTTTCTTCCATATCGAGTAACAGCATCAAAAGGGATTTTCACGGTATAATGAACTTTCAAATGAATATTTTCATTTCTCATCCAGGGTTGGTTCAATTTTATTTTGAAGAATTCTCTTTCTGAAACCTCAAAATCGAGTGAATTTCCATTTGAATCCTGAAAAGAAAAATTAGCGACACCTCCTCTGTCTTCTTTTTGAGAAAAATGAAGGCTTCCTTTCCTGTCCTGAAGTTTGGTTCTATTTAGTTCGGTAAATCTTCCGGTGTACGCATTTGCCCAGGCATGGAAAAATATTTCGTTTAAGATTTTAGACGTTTTGTTGACTAGAAAAAAATCCTGCTCAACATATAATTTATTTTCCAGCGTGTCGAGCCTTACATTTAAAATAATAGAATCCCTGTTTTGCGAAAGTACACATCCAAAGGCAAAAGTCAGCAATAAAAAGAAAAGGGGAACTTTAACTTTCATCAATTAAGGGCATATATGTAAAGGTGTTTTATTTTTTTAGGATATACAAGTTTTTAACAGGTCGGTTCAGATTAATCTGACTTCGGTGGCGCCCAATTTGTATTTTCTGAAGGAGGCATCATAAAACTCTAACCGGCTATAACTTTCAAGTAATTTTATAAGTTCTTTTTTGAGCTTCCCCGAACCATGGCCATGAATGAAAATCAGCCTTGAGCGTCTTTCATTTCTTGCTTTATCAATTTCTTCCCGTACTTTCCGGAGCTGGATTTGAAGCATTTCGTAATTTGTAAGGCCCGTATAATAGTCAACCAGCTGCCCTATGTGCAAATCAATCTCTTTGGGTTCTGATGAGGAAACAGATGGGAGTGGTGTTATTTTGGAATTGGACGTTGGCAATTGTATTTCGCCCACCTCAAAATCCATATCCAAAATCAATTCATTATCATTATAAACTTCTTCAAAACCCAATTCGTTTAGAATGGTAATCCGATTTTTGAAAATTCTTAAAATCTCACCTTTTTGATTATCATCCAGTACCTTGACTTTATCTCCTATCTTAAGCATGATCTGTTAAAAATAAACTAATTCAAACAATTATTTTTAATAGCACCACTATGATATTAATCATAATTTTAATAACTTCGAATGTTTTATTAAAAATTTATACACTAAAACTTGATATGAGGATTTTTTACAGATTATTTTTTTTAAGTATTTTAACGATTGCTTTTGCTTGTTCTTCTGACAACGATGGTTTTCCCGAAGAGGGGGAAGAAGCGGAAGAGATTTCGCCCGTAGTTTTTGATATAGATGCTGTTCCTTATCCAAAACTTTCAGATTATAACTTTTTTAAATCACCTTTATCAGACATGAACCCTGTATATGGTGTTATTCCGTATGAACCCATATCTTCTCTGTTTACCGATTATGCCATTAAAAAAAGATTTTTATGGATGCCGGAGGGGGTGAGCGCAAACTATACTGCTGATGACGAGATTATCAATTTCCCTTCGGGAGCAGTTCTCATCAAAAGCTTTTATTATAACAATGTACTTCCCGGTAACACTACAAGAATACTCGAAACCCGTTTGATGATTAAAAAAGATAATGAATGGCTTTTTGCCAATTATAAATGGAATGAAGAGCAAAGTGAAGCTTTTCTTGATTTAGAAGGAAGCTTTGTGCCGGTAGAGTGGAACCAGAACGGGGAAACAAAAAGTGTGAACTACCGGATACCCTCTCATGCCGAATGTCTTACCTGTCATAAAACAAATGATAATGCAATACCCATAGGCCCTAAACCTCAAAACTTGAATTTCAATATCTTGTTTGCAGAAGGCTCTATGAACCAGTTGGAGAAATGGGAAGAATTCGGTTACCTGAATCCGGGGTTTCCGGCAAATATAAATACAATGGTAAATTACAATGACGCTTCTGAACCATTAGAGATGAGAGTCCGTTCTTATCTCGATATTAATTGCGCTCATTGTCACAATGAAAACGGACATTGTAATTATCTACCCATTAAACTTTCCTATTCGGAAACAGAAGATCCGTCCAATATGGGGGTTTGCGTAGTTCCGAATATTGATATAAGCGGAATGGTAGGAGAAACCGTTACCCATATTGTGGTTCCGGGAAGCCCTGAAAAGTCAACTATGTATCATAGGATTAATACTGAAATGGAAAATATACGAATGCCCATGCTTGGAAGAAATTTAATTCATACAGAGGGAGTTTCGTTAGTAACACAGTGGATTAATTCTTTAGAAGGAGAATGTAATTAATACTACATATTATGAAAAAAAATCTATTACTTCCAATGATCTTAATTTCATTGGCACTCAATGCCCAGATAACTTTTACTATGCAAAATGTACAGGTTGCCGGTGATTATAAAATCTGTGTGGTCGACATGAACGGCGACTTTCTGGACGATATCGTAGGTGTTTCGTCAACAAACATCAATGTACTGGTTCAAGAGGAAAACGGTACTTTTACATCAAAAGATTATCCTACTTCAGATGTGCAATATCTTCCGGGATGGTCATTGGCCGCCGGAGATTTTAATGCTGACGGTTACAATGACTTACTATATGGGAGCTCTTATGGAGTATCTTTTATGATTTCAGAATTTAATGGAGCCAACCTTTCTTACAATACCGTAGCCGGCCCTCAATATGTATTTTCACAACGGTCAAATTTTGTGGATATCAATAATGATGGCAATTTGGATGCTTATGTCTGCCATGATACCGATGCAAGTGTTTATTACCTGAACGACGGGAGCAATAACCCGGTTTTCCACCAGGGAGGATTGGGGGATTACCCAACCGGAGGCCATTACGGATCCATTTGGATTGACTATAATAACGATGGGCTTATTGATTTGTACATTGCCAAATGCGGAGGCGAGGAAGAGAGGAGAAAAAACCAACTATACAGAAATAACGGAGACGGAACCTTTACCAATGTTGCCCAGCAGGCTAATTTAGACGGCACATCGGAAAACTGGTCATCTGCCTGGGGAGATTTTAACAATGACGGGTATATGGATGTATTTAACGGAATTAACGCCCAGATGCAATCAGATTCCGGCCACCACGAATTAATGAAAAATAATGGAGACGGAACTTTTTCTGACGTTACAGCCGGTTCCGGTTTTGATGTTTTTGACGGAAAAAGCCGGGAGCATTTTACTTATGATTTTGATAATGACGGCTATCTGGACATTGCAGGAAACAGCCACAGGATTTTCCTCAACAACGGGGACATGACCTTTACCCCGGCTATTGCTCCGTTTTCAGAAGCTTCAATTGGAGATCTGAACAATGACGGATTTTTGGATGCTTACGTTTATGGAACAATTTATCTGAATAATGGAAACTCAAACAATTGGCTTAAAATCAACACGATCGGAACCGAAAGCAACCGTAACGGAATTGGAGCAAGAGTAGAATTATATAGCAATTTGGGCATGCAGATCCGCGATGTACGGAGCGGCGACGGGTTTTCATACATGAGCTCGCTCAATACACATTTCGGGCTTGGAACCGACACGGAAATCGAAAAAGTAATTGTCCGCTGGCCTTCCGGAATTGTAGATACCATTGAGAACCCTGACATTAATACAACGCTCGTAGTCGTTGAAGGAGATCACCAAATGGGTTTAAACAATATGGGTGCCGACTTGTTTAGTATTTATCCTAATCCTGTCAAAGATGTATTACATATTCAGGGAGAATTAATGCAAAATGTTAATTATGAAATTTTCCACATTAACGGACAACAAGTTCAAAAAGGAAAAATAAACAAAAGCACCATTCATGTAAATGGGCTTGCAAAAGGAATTTATGTGATTTCGATTACACAAAACGGAAAAAAATCGAATGTGAAATTTATAAAACAGTAAACTACCGTTCGCTGTGAATGAGCGATAGGCATGAAACAGAAAAGCAGATTCAATTGAATCTGCTTTTCTGTTTTATTTTACTAACCTTAAATAGGAGTATTCAGGTCAAATGATTCTAAGTATTGTGCTACCCGCTGAACAAAACCACCACCCAGTGCGCCATCTACTACTCTATGGTCATAAGCATGCGATAGATACATTTTATGACGGATGGCAATCACATCACCTTGTGGTGTTTCTACAACTGCCGGTTTTTTGATGATGGCCCCCACCGCCATAATGGCTACTTGTGGCTGAGGAATAATGGGTGTCCCCAATGTGTTTCCAAAACTCCCAATGTTGGTAATCGTATAGGTTCCTCCTTGGATTTCATCGGGTTTTAATTTATTTTGACGCGACCGGTTTGCCAGGTCATTTACTTGTTTTGCCAAGCCGGCAAGACTGTACTGATCGGCATTTTTGATAACCGGAACAATCAGGTTTCCGCTTGGAAGCGCGGCCGCCATCCCTATGTTGATATTTTTCTTTTTGATTATCTGATCACCGCTGACCGATACATTGATCATCGGGAAATCTTTGATGGCTTTGGCAATTGCTTCGATGAAAATCGGCATAAAAGTAATCTTTTCGCCGTTTTTCTTTTGGAATTCATCCTTGTTCTTATTTCTCCAAAGAACAATGTTGGTTACATCGGCTTCAATAAAGGAAGTAACATGAGGTGCAATGTGCTTGGCGTCTACCATGTTTTGGGCAATGATCTTGCGCATTCTGTCCATCTCGATGATCTCATCACCGCTTGACATAATTTGAGGAGCTGCCTGGGATTTGCCTTGAGCAGAAACCGCATTTTGTGTTACAGTCGTCACCGAAATTTTACCTGATTTTTTATCTTCTACAAATTTCAGGATGTCCTCTTTTGTTACTCGCCCCTCTTTACCTGAGCCCTGGATCTTGTCCAGTTCCGAAACAGAAATATTTTCCGCTTGGGCAATCGATTTCACCAATGGCGAATAAAATTTATCGGAATCAGATGCTGCAACAGCTTGTTGTTGTTGCAAAGGTTTTTCCAGCTCTGCCATAACAATGGCTTCGGGTTGGGTTTCCGTTACGCTTTCAGATTGTGGTTCCGGCGCTTCAGCGGGCGCTTCTCCTTCAATTTCCAAAATGGCAATCGGTTCACCTATTTTGGCAATGCCGTCTACATTTACTAAAATTTCTTTGAGCTTTCCCGCTACCGGAGAAGGAACGTCTGAATCAACCTTGTCTGTGGCGATTTCCACAACAGACTCATCTTCCTGAATCGGGTCACCAACATTTTTTAACCAGTTAATGATGGTGGCTTCCATAACGCCCTCACCCATTGCAGGCAGTATCAATTTGTAGTCAGACATAGCATTTCTTTTAATTGCACAAAGCTAATTATTTTGAATTGAATGATAAAATTGTATGCAACATTTAGTAAGCGTTTGAGTTTTGATTATATAGGGTCTGGAGTAAACTTTGTAATTGGAAAGGTACCCTCTTAGCGTTACAAACGCTTTCTAATTCTGACACTCGTTACCGCTATCGCTCAAACGAGCGCCAGAGGGGCCTGGAGTAAACTTTGTAATTGGAAAGGCACCCTCTTAGCGTTACAAACGCTTTCTAATTCTGACACTCGTTACCGTTATCGCTCAAACGAGCGCCAGAGAGTGTAAACATTACTCTAATATTTTTTATCTAGATATCTTATAATTACATCTTCTTTTAGAGATAAAGGAGGTTCTTTCCAGCCTTCTTGGGGTGCATATATGGAGTCGGGAACTTGATAGGGTATAAAGAATTTTATTTCTGGGTCATCTGGATTTAAAATTATTAAAAACTTTTTTCCTATGGCAAACATTTCATCATTGCTATAAAATGTATATCCACCTGTATAAATATTCTGATTATAACTAAAAGTGTAGTTTAACATTTTTCCTGTTCTTGATGGTGAGTAATCTCTTATCGTTCCCACAGTATATACGTGATTATCTTTAATCTTTTTTAATGAATTATGATTCCTAAAGTAAATAAATAGCACTACTCCTATAAAAAACAACACAGCCCATAATATCTTAAGATATTCTTCTTTTCTGTTTATTTTCTTTGGTAAAAAATTCCTATTTGGCATCATCTATTTCCGAACTAAATCCTAATATTTTTTATCTAAATATCTTATCTATATCTTCTTCTTGTATACCCCCGCTACCACACGAATCCTTTCGTGTGGTTTTAAAATTACTCAATAGTTTCATATACAACCAAATTTTCAATCATTTCTTTCTCCTGCATAATTTACCTTACCACACGATACGCTATCGCTAATCGTGCGGCAGCGGGGCTTGTCCACTGTATTTTTTCCGGAAGGTTCAAGTAACTTTTCTTATCAACACATTTGGAACACCTGATTGAATTTTGGTTCATTTTAGAAGGTCTAACGAATGTAAAAATAGAAAAACAACCCGTAGGTTGCTTCTCTTTTCGTTTTTTTATTTGTTTAATGCACTGATAATCAAATTGTGTTTTCTATCCGAAATACAAATCAACATCTTTGGAACACGACCCATAAAAAAAACCGCCTCAAAGAGACGGTTTCTATTCTAAAATTGTACTTCTGCATACATTACATTATACAGTATACATCAAAATTTATGCTTCACCCGGAGGGCCGAAATTCAACGGTATAGTGGGTGGCTGATTGTCTTTAATTTCTCCAAATTGCTTTTCAAATCTTGTCACATTTTCGGAAATAGCATTTGCTAAGCGTTTAGCATGCTGCGGTGTCAAAATGATTCTTGACTTAACCCGTGCTTTTGGAACACCCGGCATCATTTGAATGAAATCCACAATGAATTCAGATGGCGAATGGTTAATAACCGCTAAATTAGAATAAACCCCTTCGGCAACCTGGTCATTGATTTCAATATCTATGTTCTTTTTATTTTCTGACATTACATTATAGATTTTGCACTTACTAATTCTTCATATTCCTTGTTGGAACCTACAATAATCCTTTGGTACTCTTTTAAACCTGTACCTGCAGGGATAAGGTGTCCAACAATCACATTTTCTTTCAATCCGTTCAATTCGTCTTGTTTTCCGGCAACCGCTGCTTCATTCAGCACTTTGGTTGTTTCCTGGAAGGAAGCCGCTGACATAAATGATTTCGTTTGAAGTGAAGCTCTTGTAATACCCTGTAAGATTGGCTCAGCTGTTGCCGGCATCGCATCTCTTGCGGTTGCAAGATTCTTGTCTTCACGTTTCAATTTGGAATTTTCATCTCGCAATTCTCTTGCAGGAATGATTTGTCCCGGTTTCAATGTATCACTATCTCCGGCATCTTCCACGACTTTCATACCGAAAATCCTGTCATTTTCTCTCAAGAAATCATCTTTGTGTTCCAGACTGTCTTCAAGGAATCGTGTATCTCCCGAGTCTACGATTCTTACCTTTCTCATCATCTGACGAACAATGATTTCAAAGTGTTTGTCATCAATCTTCACACCTTGTAAACGGTACACTTCCTGAATTTCATTTACCAAATATTCCTGAACAGCAGTTGGCCCTTTGATTCGTAAAATGTCTTCCGGTGTAATTGCTCCGTCTGACAATGGCATACCTGCGCGAATAAAGTCATTTTCCTGAACCAAAATCTGGTTGGACAATTTGACAAGATATTTGGTTACTTCACCGGTTTTGGATTCTACTACTATCTCTCTGTTTCCACGTTTGATTTTCCCAAATGAAACCACTCCGTCAATTTCTGCAACGACCGCAGGGTTTGAAGGGTTACGAGCTTCAAATAGTTCGGTTACACGTGGCAAACCACCTGTGATATCTCCTGCTTTTGCAGAACGGCGAGGGATTTTCACCAAGACCTTACCGGCTTTGATTTTTTCCCCGTCATTTACAATCAAGTGAGCTCCTACCGGCAGGTTGTAATTTTTCTCTTCACCACCGGTAACAAGTACTTTCAATGTTGGAATTAATTTTTTGTTACGTGATTCGGAAATTACTTTTTCCTGGAACCCGGTTTGTTCGTCAATTTCCAACTGGAAAGTTGATCCCTGTTCGATGTTTTCATATTCAACTTTACCAGCTGATTCCGCAATGATTACACCATTATAAGGATCCCAGCTAGCGATCACATCCCCTTTGGAAACTTCTTGTCCTTCTTTAATTTTCAGTACCGAACCATAAGAAATGTTGTTGGTCATACGTACATTTCCGTCCGGATCGATTAACTTCATCTCGGTAGAACGTGAAACCACTACATTGGCAGGGTTACCAAATTCGTCCTCACCTTTCACAGTTCTTAAATCTTCAAATTCAATTTTACCATTTGCCTTGGCAATCAATGAAGATTGTTCTGATACGTTACCGGCAGTACCCCCAACGTGGAATGTACGAAGTGTCAGCTGTGTTCCCGGTTCTCCGATGGATTGTGCTGCCACAACACCAACGGCTTCTCCTTTCTGAACTTTTTTACCTGAAGAAAGGTTACGTCCATAGCAAGAAGTACAGATTCCTGTCTTTGCTTCACAGGTAAGTGGTGAACGAACTTCAACCAATTCAATTCCTGCTTTTTCAATTGAGTCCGCAATTTCTTCTGTAATAATTTGATCAGCCGAAACTAGTTTTTCCCCGGTATCAACATTGTACACATCATGTAATGAAGTCCTACCTAAGATTCGCGAAGCCAATGTTTCTACAATTTCTTCATTTTTCTTCAAGGCGGTTGCTTCAATTCCTCTCAATGTTCCACAATCTTCTTCCATCACAATTACGTCTTGTGCAACATCCACCAAACGACGGGTCAGGTAACCGGCATCGGCTGTTTTCAAGGCAGTATCTGCCAGACCTTTACGTGCACCGTGGGTTGAAATAAAGTATTCCAAAATGGAAAGACCTTCGCGGAAGTTGGATACAATCGGGTTTTCGATAATTTCTCCTCCTGATGAGCCTGCTTTCTGGGGTTTGGCCATCAATCCACGCATACCGGATAACTGGCGAATCTGTTCTTTCGAACCCCTCGCCCCTGAATCTAGCATCATATATACGGAGTTAAATCCTTCCTGGTCTTCCGTCATTCGTTTCATTACAATTTCAGTAAGTGTTGCGTTGGTATTTGTCCAAACGTCAATTACCTGGTTGTAGCGTTCGTTATTGGTGATTAGACCCATGTTGTAGTTCATTTTGATTCCTTCCACCTGATTAATCGCTTCTGCAATCAAATCTTTTTTCTGGTCAGGAATCAAAATATCACCCAAGCTGAACGATAGTCCTCCTTCAAATGCGTTTTTAAATCCAAGGTCTTTCATCTTGTCAAGGAAATCCGCAGTTGTTGGGAAGTCTGTAATTTTTAATATGTTGTTGATGATGTTTCGCAAAGATTTTTTTGTCAAAACTTCATTTACAAATCCTACTTGTGTAGGGACAATTTGGTTAAACAATACTCTACCAACGGTAGTTTCAATCATTCTTTCTACCATTTCTTCTCCTTCACGTACGATTGCTTTTACGTTGATTACCGCATTCAAATCAACACTTTTTTCATTGTAAGCAATTTCTACTTCTTCGGCAGAATAAAACGTAATCCCGGATCCTTTTGCTGTATTTCTGGCTTTGGTCATATAGTAAAGACCTAATACCATGTCCTGAGACGGTACCGTAATCGGTGATCCGTTTGCCGGGTTCAAAATGTTTTGCGAAGCCAACATCAATAATTGGGCTTCCAAAATCGCTTCCGGTCCGAGAGGTAAGTGAACCGCCATCTGGTCACCATCAAAGTCGGCGTTAAATGCCGTACATACCAACGGGTGCAGCTGGATTGCTTTCCCTTCAATCAATTTTGGCTGGAACGCTTGGATTCCCAAACGGTGCAAAGTTGGAGCACGGTTCAATAATACAGGATGTCCTTTCAATACATTTTCCAAAATATCCCAAACAACAGGTTCTTTTCTGTCGATGATTTTTTTGGCGGATTTAACCGTTTTTACAATTCCTCTTTCAATCAGTTTACGAACGATAAAAGGTTTGTACAATTCGGCTGCCATGTCTTTTGGCAATCCACATTCATATAATTTCAAACTTGGTCCAACGACAATTACCGAACGTGCGGAATAGTCTACACGTTTACCCAGTAAGTTCTGACGGAAACGACCTTGTTTTCCTTTTAATGAGTCTGACAATGATTTTAACGGACGGTTCCCGTCTGCTTTTACTGCCGACGCTTTTCTTGTGTTGTCAAATAATGAGTCAACCGATTCCTGCAACATACGTTTTTCATTACGCAAGATCACTTCCGGCGCTTTGATTTCCATCAGTCTTTTCAGACGGTTGTTACGGATGATTACCCGACGGTACAAATCATTTAAATCTGAAGTCGCAAAACGACCACCATCTAACGGCACCAAAGGACGCAGTTCCGGTGGAATGACCGGAATCACACGCATAACCATCCATTCCGGGCGGTTTACATGATGAATATTGGATTCACGCAGGGATTCAACCACCTGCAATCTTTTCAATGCTTCTGTTCTTCTTTGTTTAGAAGTTTCATGATGAGCTTTGTGACGCAGGTCATATGATAATTCATCTAAATCGGTACGTTTGAGCAAATCTTCCAATGCTTCAGCACCCATTTTCGCGATGAATTTATTTGGATCCGTGTCTTCTAGATACTGGTTATCTGCAGGAAGCTGATCCAGAATATCAAGATATTCTTCTTCCGTCAGGAAATCCAGTCTTTCAAGTTCACCTCCTTCCGGCGCTTTGGCCAAACCGGGTTGAATTACTACATATCGTTCATAGTAGATGACCATATCCAATTTTTTGGAAGGCAATCCCAACACATAGCCGATTTTGTTTGGCAATGACCGGAAATACCAGATGTGTGCTACCGGAACCACCAAGTTGATGTGTCCGATTCTTTCACGACGCACTTTTTTCTCTGTTACTTCCACACCACAGCGGTCACAAACAATCCCCTTGTAACGGATTCTTTTGTATTTCCCACACGCACATTCGTAGTCCTTTACAGGTCCGAAAATACGCTCGCAAAAAAGGCCGTCACGTTCTGGCTTGTGTGTTCTATAATTAATCGTTTCAGGCTTTAAAACTTCTCCTCTTGATTCTGACAAAATAGATTCAGGAGATGCTAACCCGATACGGATTTTTGAAAATTTACTTGTTTTGTTTTTTGTTGACATATTGATTTCTTCTAATCAATTATTAATTAAATTTTATAAACAAAGATTCTTCACTTTGGCTTCAACTTACTTCGACTACGCTCAGTAACCATCACTTAGCCTCCGTTCAGAATAACATTTATTTATTCTTCTAAACTTATGTCTAATCCAAGACCCTGTAATTCATGCAACAATACGTTGAAAGATTCCGGAATACCTGGTTCCGGCATTGGTTCTCCTTTTACGATTGACTCGTAAGTTTTTGCTCGTCCGATGACATCGTCCGATTTAACCGTCAGGATTTCACGCAAAATGTTGGATGCGCCAAATGCTTCCAGTGCCCAAACTTCCATCTCTCCAAAACGCTGTCCACCGAATTGTGCTTTACCACCAAGGGGTTGCTGCGTAATCAATGAGTAAGGTCCGATGGAACGTGAGTGCATTTTGTCGTCAACCATATGGCCTAATTTCAACATATAAATTACCCCAACAGTTGCTTTTTGTGCGAAACGTTCTCCGGTTCCTCCGTCATATAGATAGGTAGTACCGAATCTTGGCAGTCCTGCTTTGTCAGTCAATTCGTTGATCTGATCAATGTGAGCACCATCAAAAATCGGTGTGGCATAGGTTTGCCCTAATTTCATTCCGGCCCAACCCAATACGGTTTCAAATATCTGACCTATGTTCATACGGGACGGTACACCCAATGGGTTCAACACGATGTCAACCGGTGTTCCGTCTTCCAAGAACGGCATGTCTTCATCACGAACGATTCTGGAAACGATTCCTTTGTTACCATGGCGACCCGCCATTTTATCACCTACTTTCAACTTACGTTTTTTGGCGATATAAATTTTGGCCAATTTCACAATTCCGGCAGGCAATTCATCTCCGACAGAAATCGTAAATCTTTCACGGTTCAAAGCTCCTTGTAAATCATTGTATTTAATTTTGTAATTATGAAGCAATTGCTTTACCTGGTCATTTTTGTCTTCGTCCACTACCCAGATGCTTTCTGAACCTGTCAAATTCAGGTAATCTTCAACGCCAGATAATACTTTTTTGGAATATTTAGTTCCTTTTTTGATGACTTCTTCATTCAGGTCGTTGAATACTCCCTGTGAAGTTTTCTCTGCTAAAAGAGCAAATAATTTATCCAATAATTTATCGCGAAGCTCATCGAATTTTGTTTGAAATTCTCCTTCAATGCTGTCAATGATAGCTTTGTCCTGAGATCTTCTTCTTTTGTCCTTGATGCTTCTTGAAAACAACTTTTTGTCAATCACAACTCCTCTTAAAGATGGAGAGGCTTTTAATGAAGCATCTTTTACATCACCTGCTTTATCACCGAAGATAGCGCGAAGCAATTTTTCTTCCGGAGTAGGGTCAGATTCTCCTTTTGGCGTAATTTTCCCAATCAGGATATCACCCGGTTTAACTTCGGCACCGATACGGATCATTCCGTTTTCGTCCAAATCTTTTGTTGCTTCTTCTGAAACGTTTGGAATATCGGCAGTCAGTTCTTCCATACCCAATTTGGTATCACGAACATCTAAAGAATATTCGTCAATATGGATAGAAGTAAACCAGTCTTCACGAACAACTTTTTCGTTGATCACGATCGCATCTTCAAAGTTGTATCCTTTCCAAGGCATGAATGCTACCACGAGGTTTCGCCCAATTGCCAATTCGCCGCCTTCTGTTGCATAACCTTCACAAAGAACCTGTCCTCTTTCTACTCTGTCTCCAATTTTAACGATGGGTTTCAAAGTGATTGTTGTTCCCTGATTGGTTTTACGGAATTTGGTTAAATTATACGTTTTTTCAGAAGAGTCGAAACTTACCATATCTTCATCTTCTGTTCTGTCATAATTAATGGAAATAATGTCAGCATCAACATATGTTACGACACCGTTCCCTTCTGCATTGATTAAGATTCTTGAATCTTTGGCTACTTGTTTTTCCAAACCAGTTCCCACAATCGGGGTTTGTGGCTTCAATAAGGGAACTGCCTGGCGCATCATGTTTGATCCCATCAGGGCGCGGTTCGCGTCATCATGCTCCAAAAACGGAATCAAGGAAGCTGAAATTGAGGCAATCTGATTGGGAGCCACATCCATTAATTCTACTTCACCCGGCTCTACTACCGGGAAGTCACCGTCTTCACGTGCAATTACACGGTCGGTTAAGAATTCTCCTTTATCATTGATTTTCGCATTTGCCTGAGCGATTACTTTTTCTTCTTCTTCTTCAGCTGAAAGGAAAATCGGCTCTTCATTTAAGTTAACTTTCCCGTTTTCAACTGTACGGTAAGGTGTTTCGATGAAACCTAGATTATTTACTTTTGCAAATACACACAGTGAAGAAATCAGACCGATGTTTGGCCCTTCCGGTGTTTCAATCGGACAAAGTCTTCCGTAGTGAGTATAGTGAACGTCACGTACCTCGAAACCGGCTCTTTCACGGGAAAGACCCCCAGGTCCTAAGGCTGACAAACGACGTTTGTGTGTAATCTCAGAAAGTGGATTGGTTTGATCCATGAACTGGGATAACTGGTTGGTTCCGAAGAATGAGTTGATTACAGATGAAAGTGTTTTCGCATTGATCAAATCAATCGGCGTAAATACTTCATTATCACGAACGTTCATTCTTTCACGAATGGTTCTCGCCATACGGGCCAAACCTACTCCAAACTGCGCTGCCATTTGCTCACCTACAGTTCTGACACGACGGTTTGACAAGTGGTCAATATCATCCACTTCTGCTTTTGAATTCACCAATTCAATCAAATATTTAATGATGGAAATGATGTCTTCTTTGGTCAATACCTGAATATCTTCAGAAATGTTAAGCCCCAGTTTTTTGTTCAATCTGTAACGACCCACTTCTCCTAATGAATAACGCTGGTCTGAGAAGAATAATTTATCAATGATTCCTCTTGCTGTTTCCTCATCTGGTGGTTCAGCGTTACGCAACTGGCGATAAATATATTCTACCGCTTCTTTCTCCGTATTGGTCGGGTCTTTTTGAAGCGTATTGTGAATAATGGCATAATCTGCCGATTTGTTGTCTTCTTTGTGAACCAGAATAGATTTTACACCTGAATCAACAATCTGATCCAAATGTTCTTTTTCAATAATGGTTTCACGGTCTAAAATGATTTCGTTTCGTTCGATTGATACAACTTCACCTGTATCTTCATCAACGAAATCTTCATGCCACGTATTTAGGACACGGGCCGCTAATTTTTTTCCTATTGCTTTTTTTATCGTTGATTTGGTTACTTTAATTTCTTCTGCCAAATCAAAAATTTCCAGGATATCTTTGTCCTTTTCATATCCGATTGCACGAAGCAAAGTAGTCAAAGGCAATTTTTTCTTACGGTCAATATAAGCGTACATCACAGAATTGATGTCTGTGGCAAATTCGATCCAAGAACCTTTGAAAGGAATAATTCTGGATGAGTATAATTTGGTTCCGTTTGCATGATAGGACTGCCCAAAAAACACACCTGGTGAGCGGTGTAACTGCGATACAATTACACGTTCGGCACCATTGATGATAAATGAACCTGAAGCTGTCATATAAGGAATGGTTCCCAAATAAACATCTTGCACTACGGTTTCAAAATCTTCATGTTCCGGGTCTGTACAAAACAATTTCATACGTGCTTTTAACGGCACGCTATATGTCAATCCTCTTTCGATACACTCGTCAATGGTGTACCTTGGTGGATCTACGAAATAATCTAAGAATTCTAATACGAATTGATTTCGGGTGTCGGAAATCGGAAAGTTTTCTGCAAAAGTTCTGTACAATCCTTCGCTTCCCCTTTGGTCAGGGCGGGTTTCCAGCTGGAAAAAGTCTTCAAAAGACTTGATCTGAATGTCCAGAAAATCCGGAAATTGGGATTGAACTTTGGTTGAAGAAAAACTGATTCTCTGATTTTCCTGAGTTTTGTTGTCTTTTTTACTCATAAAAATGTTAAGAAATGGGTTAAAAAAATATTTTGTTTTCCAAAAAATATCAGAAAAGAAGAGATAAGATGATAGAAAATAGAGAATTGAAATTTTACGCAGTCCGAAAATAGTCTTTATTCTATATTCTTTGTTCTTATATCTTTTTTTCTAACTGCAACACTGGTATATCTTTTCACAGCGTAGTGCAAAATATTTCTAACTTCCCCTCAAGGTCACTCATTAAATGATATAGGCACAAACAAAAATTCCCCTTCCATTTTGTGGAAGAGTTGATTTTCAGTATGTTACTCACGTATAAGTAATTAATGCTCTCAAAAGGACAGCAAAGGTACGAATTTTTTTAAACTATGGCATTATTTTTTTAATCTTTTTAATCTGTAGTTTGTTTGACCCTTTCCCTGTCAGGCAATTTTTCAGCAAATCATAATTCAATAAATACTAAAATTTTAATTTCTATAAAAAATATAATTTTAATCTTATTTTTATTTACCGGATTATTTTTTAAAAGATTTTATAATGTATACAAAAAAAGCCATTGCAATTGCAATGGCTTTTAGATTATTGTAAAGAAATAAATTATTTCAATTCAACTTCAGCACCAGCTTCTTCAAGCTGTTTTTTCAAAGCTTCGGCTTCATCTTTAGAGATACCTTCTTTCAATGCTTGAGGTGCAGTATCAACTAAATCTTTGGCTTCTTTCAAACCTTTACCGGTTAAATCTTTTACCAATTTAACTACAGCAAGTTTGTTAGGCCCACCGGCTTTCAAGACTACGTCGAATTCAGATTTTTCTTCTGCAGCAGCACCTTCTCCGCCACCTGCAGCAACCATCACTGCAGCTGCAGCCGGTTCGATTCCGTATTCGTCTTTAAGGATTGTTGATAAATCATTTACTTCTAACACTGTTAAGTTTACTAACTCTTCAGCTAATTTTTTTAAATCTGCCATTTTTTAATTTCTTTTTGTTTTACAACTTTATTTTAATTTATGAGTGCGCTTACTCTGCAGCAGGTTCATCATCTGCTGGTTCAGAAGTTTCAGCCGGCGCTTCGGGCGCTTCCTGTGTTGTTTCTTCAACAGTCGGAGTTTCCTCAACTGTTTCAGCTACTACTTCTGCTTCTTTTTCTGATGCATTTTCTTTATTTCCCAATTGAGAAACCAAAGTTTGAATTGGAGATTTCAACAATGCGATGATATCTGCAATCATCTCTTCACGAGATTTCAATGCTGAAAGTGTACTTAATTTATCATCACCAATGTAGATATTTTCTTCAATCCATGCACCTTTTAAAACCGGTTTGTCCGATTTCTTTCTGAACGTTTCAATTACTTTTGCAGGCGCGTTTCCTTTCTCAGCAATCATCAAGGCAGTATTGCCCGCCATTGCGTCAAAAAGACCTGAAAAGTCTTTGTCCTCGCTACGTTCCATTGCTTTTTTCAACAATGTGTTCTTTACTACTCGTAAAGAAACATCACTTTTGAAACAAGCCCTTCTTAATTCGGTTGTATTTGCCGCGTCTAAACCAGCTATATCAGCAAGGTAAACTATGTTCGACTCTGCTAACACCGCAGATAAATCATCGATCATTTGCGCTTTTTGTTCTTTTGTCATTGCCATAATTACCTTCTTTTATGCGTTTAAACTTTTAGGATCAATATGCACACCCGGGCTCATAGTGCTCGAAATGGTAATGCTTTTCATATACGTACCTTTTGCTGCAGTTGGTTTTAATTTCACCAAAGTGGAAACCAGCTCCGCTGCATTTTCCTTGATTTTTTCCGGTGTAAAAGATACTTTTCCGATGGCCGCGTGGATGATTCCGTAACGGTCAACTTTAAAGTCAATTTTACCTGCTTTCACATCAGAAACTGCTTTACCTACTTCTACCGTAACGGTTCCGGCTTTAGGGTTCGGCATCAATCCTCTTGGGCCTAATACGCGTCCTAATGGGCCTAATTTCCCCATAACAGCAGGCATGGTAACGATAACGTCAACATCTGTCCAGCCGTTTTTAATTTTATCAAGGTATTCGTCTAAACCTACATAATCTGCTCCTGCTTCTTTCGCTTCCGCTTCTTTATCAGGAGTTACCAAAGCCAATACTTTCACGTCTTTACCTGTTCCGTGAGGTAGAGAAACTACACCACGAACCATTTGGTTTGCTTTTTTGGGGTCTACACCCAAACGCACAGCAATGTCAACAGATGCATCAAATTTTGTTGTATTCACGTCTTTTACTAATGCAGCCGCTTCATCAATCGTATATAATTTGGTCTTATCTATCTTAGCGTGTGCTTCTTTTTGCTTCTTTGTTAATTGAGCCATTTTCTTTTTTTTAAAATGTTTTACTCCGGAGCTTGCCCTCCTTTTACGGTTATACCCATAGAACGAGCCGTACCGGCTACCATTTTCATTGCGGACTCTACACTAAAGCAGTTCATATCTGACAACTTATCTTCTGCAATCGTTCTGATTTGATCCCAGGAAACAGCTGCTACTTTTACCCGGTTAGGTTCTCCAGAAGCTTTTTTCAGCTTCGCTGCTTCCATTAACTGGACTGCTGCCGGAGGGGTCTTGATTACAAAATCAAAAGATTTATCTTGATATACTGTAATCACAACCGGACAAACCTGGCCTTGTTTTTCTTGTGTACGTCCGTTAAACTGTTTACAAAACTCCATAATGTTCACCCCTGCAGCACCCAATGCCGGACCTACCGGTGGCGATGGATTTGCCTGGCCTCCCTTTACTTGAAGTTTTATAACTTTCTCGACTTTTTTTGCCATTTTTTGTTTTTAAATTGAATATAAATGAATTTGGAAGCATTTATTATTCAGCAAATTAGGTTACTCACACTAACCTATTCACTTTTTAGGACTGCAAAAGTATAAAATAATTTGAATCCTGCAAAAGTAAATCGTTGATTTTTAATTAAAAGTATAATTATATTCAATATGTACCGAGGTAAGCTATTGGGTGTACTCCTATGCCCTAATAAAAAAGCCCCGCAAATCCGGGGCTCATCATTGATTATGATTTATTAATCAGTAATTACTTATTTCTTAATAATCTTAAAGGTTTCTACTTGTCCTCCTTCTAAGGTTACTCTGAATACATAAGTACCGGTGCTCAATGCGTTTACATTGATTTGACCGTTGCTCACTTTTGCATTGTTCATTACCTGCTGACCGGCCAGATTAAATACCGATACGCTTTCT
>PJUF01000682.1_pt1 | contig 22127 bp, 19 predicted proteins | sample 1512191 | NCBI WGS metagenome assembly PJUF01 (sample SAMN08177673, study PRJNA422409) | Feces metagenome, whole genome shotgun sequencing project. | isolation source: Chicken feces (3) enriched on wood chips | host: Gallus gallus | place: USA: Madison | collected 2015-01-15 | reverse complement strand
GATAAGGTTACCAATCCAAACAAAAAAATATTAACAAAAGAAGAAACTTTACAGTTTGTAGCAAACTGCAAACCCGAATTATTAGTTACAGTAGGGGCAGGAGATATAGATACATTGGTAGAACCTCTTAAACAGATATACGCTAATGCTTAAAAGAATAAAATGGAAAGTAGTTCTGTTTGTTTTTTTATGGCTGTTAAGCCTGGGCGGGCTTGCTGTGCTCATGAGTTTTATAGAAATTAAAAAAAGTGAGACAACCTGTAAAGAAGTTAAAGTAATTTTGCCGGGAAATCAGTTTTTCTTAGAGCGGGCAGAGGTTGACCAGATACTAGCCTCTAAAAATGGTTTGCTGGTTGGTCGGCGGTTACAAAATATTAATCTGCAAACTTTAGAAGACAGGTTAACAGCTAATCCGTTTGTAGAATATGCTAACGTATTTGCAGATATGAATGGTGTTATCAACGCAGAGATTATCCAGCGTACACCGGTTTTAAGGGTTTTTAATCATGCCGGGCAAAGTTATTATATAGATAAAAAAGGAATGAAAGTGCCAATTTCAAACCATTTTACAGCAAATGTAATAGCGGCAAATGGAGAAATAAAAGAAGGATTTAGCGGTAAGGTAGATACTATCCGGACGTCCTTAGTAAAAGATTTATATAAAGTTGCGGCGTTTATAGCAGCAGATACTTTATGGAACGATCTTTTTGTGCAAATGTATGTAAACGAGAAAAGCGATATAGAATTAATATCAAGAGTGGGCAAACAAAAAATAATAGTAGGAGATTCAAATGATTTAAAAGATAAATTTAGAAGATTGATGGTGTTTTATAAGAAAGCGGTTCCTTATGTGGGCTGGGATACTTATTCGTCCGTTAATCTTAAATTCAGCGGGCAGATTGTTTGCCAGAAAAGCGACTCTACTTTAATTAGGATTGAAGCAGAGAAGAAAAGAGTAAAAGATAGCATTTACAAAGAAGAACAACTGAAAAAGAATAATATTTAGAAAATATATTAATATGGAAAAAGGCATTACACAGCAATCGAAAACCTCACCCATTGTAGTAGGTCTTGATATTGGTACAACAAAAATCTGTGTGATAATTGGCCGCAGAAGCGAGAGAGGGAAAATAGAAATTCTGGGCATGGGTACAGCAGAATCTGCGGGGGTAACACGTGGCGTGGTCTCTAACATCGCAAAAACGGTGAAAGCAATTGTGCAGGCAGTAGAAGAGGGAAGCTCACAGTCTAATGTTGATGTTAAAATCGTAAACGTGGGTATCGCAGGTCAGCATATCAAAAGCTTGCAACACAGAGGTATTTTAACACGTAAAGACCTGAGTACCGAGATTTCTAAAAAGGATATCGACAGACTGATTGACGATATGTTTAAACTGGCTATGAATCCGGGGGAAGAAATTATCCATGTATTGCCACAAGAGTTTACCGTAGATAGCGAGCCAGGTGTTAAAGATCCAATTGGTATGGCTGGTGTGCGTTTAGAAGCTAATTTCCATATTATAACTGGTCAGGTTACTGCGGTTAGAAATATTATGAAATGCGTAGACCAAGCAGATTTAGAAATTCAGGACCTGATTTTAGAACCTTTAGCTTCTTCAGAAGCTGTTCTTAGCGAAGAAGAGAAAGAAGCCGGTGTTGTATTGGTTGATATTGGTGGTGGTACAACAGATGTAGCTATTTTTCATGAAGGTATCATCAGGCATACAGCCGTTATTCCTTTTGGTGGAAATAGCATTACAGAGGATATCCGAGAAGGCTGTTCTGTAATGCGTAATCAGGCAGAATTATTAAAAATAAGATTCGGTTCTGCATTGGCAGAGGAAAATAAAGAGAACGAAATTATCTGTGTGCCGGGTTTAAGAGGAAGAGAACCAAAGGAAATTTCAGTGAAAAATCTGGCTTACGTTATTCAGGCTCGTATGGAAGAGATTATCGACCATGTGTATTATGAAATTAAAAATTCTGGTTACGAGAAGAAGTTGATAGGCGGAATAGTGATTACCGGCGGCGGTGCGCAGTTAAAACACTTGCCTCAATTGGTAGAGTATGTAACTGGATTAGATTGCAGGATTGGTTATCCTAATGAACATTTGGCAAAAAATGAGGTTTTAGCAAAAAACGTTTATGAAGATTTAAAGAGCCCTACTTACGCAACAAGTATTGGCTTACTTATTAAAGGAATTGATAAAATAGAAACAGAAATGCAGCATAAAGATTATATGCATAAATCCGTTTCTGCACCTCAGGAATCGGTAAAAAAGAGCGAAGGTTTATTTGAAAAACTACTTAAAAAAACTCAAATTTTTATAAAGGATGATATAAGCGATCAGGAATATTTGAAATAGTTTTCAACAACAAGGAATTTTTCCACATTATTAACAATTGTGGAAAACTGTTGTGGGAAATTATTTAATATTACAATACAAAGAATTTATTTTTTGAAAAACACTTAAGTACTGATAATTAAGGATATGCAGTTTGAAATGTTAAAAGAAAAATCATCAATTATTAAAGTAATTGGTGTTGGCGGAGGCGGTGGTAATGCAGTAAACCATATGTACAGGCAAGGAATTACCGGGGTTGACTTTATTATATGTAATACCGATGCGCAAGCATTAGAGTTAAGTCCTATTCCTAACAAAGTACAATTGGGTGCAAGTTTAACCGAAGGAATGGGTGCAGGCTCAATCCCTGAAGTAGGTAAAAACTCTGCAATTGAAAATATAGATGATGTAAAAGAAATGCTGGGCAGCAATACCCGCATGCTTTTCATTACTGCGGGTATGGGCGGTGGAACAGGAACCGGAGCCAGCCCAATTATCGCTAAAGCTGCAAGAGAACTGGATGTCCTTACCGTTGCTATTGTAACCACTCCTTTTTCTTTTGAGGGTAAAAGAAGAAGAATGCAGGCGGAAGAAGGTTTAGAAGAACTTAAGAAATATGTAGATTCTTACCTTGTTATATCTAATGATCGTTTAAGAGAAATATTTGGGAACTTAACTTTAGGCTCTGCATTTGGTCAGGCAGATGATATTTTAACCACTGCGGCTAAAGGAATTGCAGAGATTATAACTGTTCCAGGCTATATCAACGTCGATTTTAAAGATGTTCGTACGGTGATGAAAGAAAGCGGTGTAGCTATTATGGGTAGTTATGCAGCAGAAGGCGAGAACAGGGCGTTAAGAGCTGTAGAAGGTGCTTTACTTTCTCCTTTATTAAAAGATAACGAAATTGAGGGCGCCAGATATATATTACTTAATATTTCTTCAGGAGATAAAGAAGTAACAATGGATGAAGTGAGTGTGATTACTGATTTTATTCAGGAGCAGGCAGGTTTATCAGCAGACTTAATATGGGGTAACTGTATAGACCCTTCTTTGGGCGATAAAATTTCTGTAACCATTATTGCTACCGGTTTCCAAACTAAAGAAGAGAGAATCCTGACCGAAGAAAATGCGCCTAAAAAGCAGTATTTAACTAGCGATACGCCATTAATCAGACCAGTAAATGAATTAAACGTTCCGGCTCAACCTGCTGCTGCTGTACAGCAGCCACACTATAATACGGTAAGAAATGTTCCAAACATTCCACAAGTGGTTGTACCTGTGCCGGCTGTTGAAAAACCAGTTGAACATGTAAAACCACAAATAGATTTATTTGGAGGATTTGTAGAAGGCAGAACAGACGATGTAATTAGGCATCAATTAATAGAAGAAACACCAGAGCCTACTCCAGAACCAGAGAATAAAGAAGGTTTCAGTATTAAATATGCAGAGCCAGAACCTTTTAATTTTTCTGTACCTTCATCTGTTTCAGAACCGGTAAATGTAGTTTCGCACTCATTCCAGCAACCAGCTCCTACAGAAGAACTGCCAAAAGCGCCAGTTTCTTCAATAGTTAGCGCAGATGAATTTAAAACAGACGATTCTATAGAAGAACAACTTAGAAAATCTAAAGAGCGTATATTAAGACTTAAAGATTTAAGCATGAAATTGCGTTCTACCGGAGGTTTACAAGAACTTGAAAATGAACCGGCCTATAAAAGAAAGCAAATGCAGTTGAAAGAAGTTCCGCATTCTTCAGACTCTCAAATTTCACGATTTACTTTGAGTTCTGAAGATGGGCAAACAGAAATCAGGCCTAATAATTCATTTCTCCATGATAATGTAGATTAATGATTAACCTATAGCAATTAGCCATCTTATAAACAGATGGCTTTTGTTTTTCTTAGGTTTTTCATTTAAAAGCAATTAATACAATAGTTACGTCATAAACCTTGTATATCACCGAACTTAGCTTAAATTTGCACAGATTTTTTAACGATAAAATAATATTTAAGTAAATTGGATATTTTTGATAAGATAGCGAAACACATGGGGCCTATAGGTCAACATCAGAAATGGTCTCATGGATATTTCTCTTTTCCAAAATTAGAAGGAGAAATCGCTCCGCACATGCAATTCAATGGTAAAGAGCATTTGGTATGGAGTTTAAATAATTACCTTGGCTTGGCTAATCATCCAAAAGTTAGAGAAGCAGATGCAAAAGCAGCTGCAGACTTTGGAATGGCTTACCCCATGGGGGCAAGGATGATGTCGGGGAACTCAAAATATCACGAGCAATTAGAGCAATCTTTAGCAGAATTTACTGGTTTTCAGGATGCTTTCTTGTTAAATTTTGGTTATCAGGGGATGGTTTCTATCATAGATTCTTTGGTTGATAGAAATGACGTAATTGTTTACGATGCAGAATCTCATGCTTGTATAATAGACGGTGTTCGTTTACATATGGGTAAGCGTTATGTTTATACGCATAATGATATGGATAGCCTTCGCAAGCAGCTAGAAAGAGCAACTAAGTTGGCCGAACAAACCGGTGGCGGTATTCTGGTTATTACAGAAGGCGTTTTTGGAATGTCAGGTGCGCAAGGTAAATTAAAAGAAGTTGTAGCGCTTAAATCAGAATTTAATTTCCGTTTGCTGATAGATGATGCCCACGGTTTTGGAACAATGGGAGCAACTGGAGCAGGTACTCATGAAGCGCAAGAGTGTATAGAAGGTATAGATGTGTATTTTGGAACCTTTGCAAAATCTATGGCAGGTATTGGCGCATTTGTAGCATCAACACAAGAGATAGTTAACTTTTTACGTTATAATATGCGCTCTCAAACTTATGCTAAAGCATTGCCTATGCCAATGGTGTTAGGTTTGATAAAGCGTTTGGAACTTTTAAGAAATAAACCAGAATTAAGAGCAAAACTTTGGGAAATAGCTAATGCATTGCAAGCTGGTTTAAAAGAAAGAGGTTTTGATATAGGAAATACAAATTCTGTAGTTACTCCTGTTTTCTTAAAAGGAGATTTGTATGAAGCCACGGCTTTAACCAAAGATTTAAGAGAAAACTACAGTATTTTTTGCTCTATAGTTGTATATCCCGTTATTCCTAAAGGATTAATTATGTTGCGCTTAATTCCTACAGCAACCCATTCTTTAGAAGATGTGAAGCGTACTTTAGATGCATACAGCGAAGTTGCCGAAAAATTGAGAATAGGTTTCTATAAAGAAAATAACTTGGCAAAAGTGGAAGCCTAATCAGGATTTTGCGTAAAATATAAAGCCTTTACTATAAAAGTAAGGGCTTTTTTGTTTTAAACGAGAAGTATTTAGACTCCTGTCCGTTTATTTTTTTTATCCTCCCTAAGGATGAAAAATACCCAAAGGCAGATAAAAGGATGATTTAGATTGGCAAATGCCTGATTTATACCTCTTCTTTGTGAAATTATTTGCTAGAAAAATGTTGAAAATCTCGAAATGTGGAAAAAAAGACTTGTTTAGGCTGTTGAAATATTTTTTTTTATTAAAAAACACTGATAGATTAGTGTGAGGAAATTTAATAACTAATTATATATCACAAACAAAGGAGTTTTAACATGGCAACTATTGATCAATTTAACGAGCTTAAAAAACTTATTTTAGGCTTAGATGCAGATGCAGAAAAATTTTACGAAAAAGGGAACGGCGCAGCGGGCACACGTTTAAGAAAAGGATTGCAAGAAGCTAAAAATTTAGCACAAGCAATTCGTTTAGGCGTTCAGGAAACTAAAAATGCAAAATAATTTCAGGCTTTATTATAGCGGGAATTAAAAAAAGCGATGGATTTTTCATCGCTTTTTTTAATTCCTCATGTTGATGTATTGCAAAGGCTGACCAAAGTTTTCTCCTCTGCAAAGCTGTATCACAGACTGTAAATCATCAATTTTCTTTCCCTGTACGCGTACCTGATCGTCCATAATAGAGGCCTGCACTTTTAAGCCAGAATCTTTAATTTTCTTTACAATTTTCTTAGCAGTTTCTTTGTCAATTCCCTCTTTAACAGCAATATCTTTCCTAATCATATTTCCGGAAATGCTAAAATGCTGCTTGTCTAAATCCAAGGAGTTTGGATCCAGATGCTGCTTCATCATTCTGGAAATAATAGAGTCTATAATTGCCTTTAAACGCATATCATTTTCGGTAATAATAGTTAAAGAATTCGTTTTCTTATCCAGCTCAATAGAGCTTTTAGAATCATGAAAATCGTATCTGTTTAGGATCTCTTTTTTTGCATTATTTATGGCATTATCAAGAGATTGCGTGTCTAATTTACTTACTATATCAAAAGAAGGCATATTGTTTTATTTATTTGATTATGTGATTTTTAAAAGATAGCTTTATGTGATAAACTCTGACATTATGGGAACAAAGAAAACCAAAAAAAATGATAAAAAGCTACAGAAGCAAGCTAAAAATGAGTTAGAAGTAAGTCTTCGCGAAAAGCTTTCCGGATTTGTGAAAAGCCTTGGGCATGATGTAAGTGAAATAGGATCTGAGTTAAAAAAGGCTAGTAAAATATTGGCTAAAAGATTATCCAATAAGGTGAAAGGCAAATCTGTAAATAAGACTGATGGGAAGAAAAATAAAGCTGTAAAACAAAATGAGCCTAAAGAAAAGCTTAAAAAAGCGTTGCAGAAAGTGTCAAAAAGAGTTCCTGAGAAAATAACCAGCATAGAAACCATTATAGAGAACGAAGTAATAAATCCGGCAAAAGTTATTGTTAAATCAGAAAAAGACGCAGAAAAACAAGCTCCTTCCAAGCCGAAAAATATAGAAAAAGAAACCGCTAAGCCTGTTGTTGCTAAAGCTGCGGTAAAGAAATCTCCGGCAAAAAAAGCAGCAAAGAAGGTGGCAGAAAAAGCACCGGCTGAAACAAATCCCGCTAAGGATATAGCTTTACAGGAGGTGGTTACAGCAACAAAAAAAGTAAGTGCTGCTAGAGCCAGTAACGCCAAGCAGGCAACACCGCCAGTAAGCAAAAAAGCAGTAAGTTCATCGCCAAAAGCTAGGCCGACAGTTAAAGCTGCTACCCAGCCTACGCCAGAATATAAAACATTATCTAAAGTCTCGGAGAATAAAACCGATGCAAAAGAAAAATCTTAATTTAAGATGATTTAACTGTTGATTGATCTTAATTTAATATTAGAACAGCATCTTTAGCAGATGTCTGCGGCTGCAATTGATACGTTAATGGCTGATCGAAAATTTCCGATACTGAACCGAGAGATAAGCTGGCTGTATTTTAATGCGAGGGTATTGCAGGAAGCAGCAGATAAAGCAGTTCCTTTAATTGAACGCATCCGTTTTTTAGCTATATTTTCTTCTAATTTAGATGAATTTTATAGAGTAAGAGTTGCCACATTAAACAGGCTGGCAAATTTGGTAAGCAAAACAAAATCAGAACTCGGCTATAATCCAAAAAAGATTCTTACACAAATTAAAAGCATAGTTTTAAAGCAGGAGAAGAAGTTTAACCAACTGTACGAAGATATTATTAAGGAACTTTCTGGAAATAAAATCTTTATTCTTAATGAGAAGCAACTTAATGTCAATAGAGGCGTTTTTGTTAGAGATTATTTTAGAGAAACGGTGTTGCAGGCTATTGTTCCGGTTATAATTGATGATAAGGAGATTTTTCCAGAGCTTAAAGATCAGGTGCTCTATTTTTTTGTAAAACTGGAAAAAGAAGGTGCAAAGCCTAAATATGCATTAATAGAAATTCCACCTGGGTTGAACAGGTTTTTAGTGCTTCCTGAAACAAATAATCTAAAATTCATCATTTTGTTGGATGATGTTATTCGGTATAATCTGGATGAGGTATTTTTTATTTTCGAATACGATTATATTTCTTGCTATTCCATTCAGGTTACCAGAGATGCAGACTTGGACTTGGACACTAATGTTAGTGATAAATTTATTGAAGCCTTAACAAAGAATCTGCAAAAAAGAAAAAAAGGTAAACCCATGCGCCTTTTGTATGATATGGATATGCCTGTAGATATGCTAGCACTGTTAGTGAGTACGCTATCTTTAAATTCCAGCAATTTGATACCGGGAAGCAGATACCTTAATTTTAAAGATTTTATTTCATTTCCTAATGTAGGTTTGGCAGGTTTAGAATATCAGAAAATTAGTCCATTGCCTATAAAAGGACTTACTTATGGCAGCGGGTTGATGGCACATATCAGAAATAAAGATTATTTAGTGAGCCTGCCTTATCAATCGTTCGATTATATTATTCATTTTCTAAGGGAAGCAGCCATAGATCCTAAGGTTACCGAAATACACATCACGCTATATCGCCTGGCCGAGAATTCAAAGATTATTAATGCGCTGATTAACGCATCAAGAAACGGAAAAAAAGTAAACTGTTTAGTAGAATTAAAAGCCAGGTTTGATGAGCAGGCAAATATCTACTGGACTAACAAACTGGAAGAAGAGGGTGTGACGGTAAATTATGGCATTACGGGTTATAAAGTTCATAGTAAAATTTGCCTGGTTACCAGAATAGAAAAAGGTAAGAAGGTTTATTACGCAAATTTAGCTACCGGAAATTTTAACGAAAAAACTGCTGAAATATATTGCGACCATAGCTTATTTACAGCAAATCCGCTGATTACGAAAGAGCTCGTTAAGCTTTTTACTGCTATTGACGCCAGGAAACTGTCTAAAGGCTATAAACATCTGGTGGTTTCACCTTATGAAACCCGAAACAAGCTGTTTGAGTTGATTGATGCTGAAATAAAATCAGCTAAAGCTGGAAAAAAAGCTTACATCATTCTAAAAATGAATTCTTTGGCCGACGAAAAAACCATCATAAAACTATATGAAGCCAGTAATAATGGTGTTAAAATACAGCTCATTGTAAGAGGTATGTGTAGTTTGGTTCCAGGAAAAAAAGGCTTTAGCGAGAATATAGAGGTGATTTCTATTATAGACAAATTTCTGGAACATGCCCGGGTGTGGATTTTTGCAAATAAAGGAGAAGAGAAAATCTATTTACTTTCGGCAGATTTAATGACCAGAAATTTAGACCATCGGATAGAAGTAGGTTTTCCTATTTATGATGAAGATATTCGTAAAGAAATCAGGCAGATTATTGATATTCAACTTCAGGATAATACAAAGGCCAGAGAAATCAATCGCCTGAATAATAATAAGTATAAAAAGAGTTCTGAAGTGATGAGTGTGAGGGCACAAGAAGACATTTACCAGTTTTTAAAAAGTAAACATAAGTAATTTGAAATACGCAGCAATTGATATTGGGTCTAATGCCATAAGGCTTTTAATAGCTGAGATTAAGCATGTTGATGGAAAAACGTCTTTTAAAAAAACGTCTCTCATTAGGGTTCCGTTAAGGTTGGGAGACGACGCTTTTATCAATAAAAAAATATCAGAAAAGAAAGCAGGAGATTTTCACAAAGCTATGCAGGCTTTTAAAAATTTGATGGATGTTTATAAGGTAGATGATTACAGAGCCTGTGCAACATCTGCCATGCGGGAAGCAAAAAACGGACAAAAGATAGTAGACGATGTGAAAACCGAAATTGGTTTGGAGATAGAAATTGTAGGCGGAGCAAGAGAGGCAGAAATTATTTATGCCAGCCATATAGAACGTAACTTAAACGGAAGCCGAAATTATTTATATATAGATGTAGGTGGTGGAAGTACCGAACTTTCTGTTTTTTATGAGGGAGAAATCAGTTGTTCGCGGTCTTTCAATCTGGGAACCATAAGGATATTAGATAATCAGGATAAAGATGAAACTTGGGATGAAATGAAAGAGTGGATGAAGAAAAATGTGAGAGGTTTGAAGTTGAGCGCTATTGGTACAGGTGGGAACATCAATAAATTGTTTAAATTATCAGATACTCCGGATGGGCAGGCAATGTCTTATGAGAAATTAAAGAAAACCTCAGATTACCTGAAATCATACTCGCTTAAAGACCGAATTAATGTGTTGGGTTTAAATAGAGATAGGGCAGATGTAATTATTCCGGCTGCCGATATTTTTCTCACAGTATTAAAATGGAGCGGTGTAAAGGAAATCTATGTTCCGCGTGTTGGTATGGTTGACGGAATTATCCAGCTACTGATAGAAAAGAATTTTAAGGATTAGATAAATGGATAGAGGTGCTTATTATTTAAGACCTCCAAAAGAGGTTTTAGGCAATAGATTTAGAAAGATTTATTCTTGAGCATGGTGATAAATTGTGAAGGATTGATGTTTTTAACCCCAGATCTCATTTACACAGTTTCTTATATGCTACCGACAAATCTAAAAAGCAATACCTTCGCCGTTCTAAGATTTTTGCCAATGCCGCCCTTTTCTAGTGCCTGGCATAAGGCAATAGAAATGATTAAAACTTAAAGAAAATCATTCCACAATTGTGTTTCAATAAAAGAGAGTACCTCACACTCAACCTGCATCAAAAAAATACCTTCCCTCGCTGCACAGGAGGATCCATACCATTCGTTTCACTACCTTTACCCTTCTTTCGCTTGCTTTCCTTCACTTGCAAACGCTCCAGTTCGCGTAGTATATCCGCACCCTGATAACCAAAAATAGGCAAGCGGTAAGAGCCAGTCTCCGGGTTTTCTTTGCCATCTGCCATTGCTGGAGTATGCAAAGCCGCTACAATAGCTGCCGGAAAGAAATCCTTATCGTTGAGAATAATCCCATCATGCCGGATACCGTCAGGGGTATGGAATACCGCCGACAGCGCTACCAGTACGATGCTCCCTTTCTCCGCCCTTTCAGGCGTATTCCATTCTAGCTGTTCTATTACCTTTCCCTTTCGTACATCCAGTTCATGGTGTCCCAGCAGCTGGTAGTACTGTTTTTTAAAGTCGACCGACATGACCGTAAAGCGTAGCGAACAGCCCTCGGCTCCATATAGCCAGCCCAGCTCCTCACTATCCATAGCAGGCAGAATAACCCTTACCGAACCCTCTTCTGCAACCGAAACAGTGGGCATAAATGGCAGTATTTCGTTCAGGGGAGAGTTCTTGTTGAACTGGAAACCTTCTAATAGGGAAAGGTCCCCCTGATGCAGGTCACGTTGCCCCCGGGTAGCCCCTCCGCCATTTCTGATAGCCTGAAGCACACACTGGTTCATCCGGTTAATCATACCGCCATCGGCATAATGCGAGAGTCCGGCAAACATATAACGCAGCACCTTGGCCGTACTGCTGGCCAGTCCAAACTCCAGTGCACTTTCTTTGGTGGCAGTTGTTTGGCGTACTTTTGCCGGTCTGCTCTGGATGATATTGGTATCGCCTACTTTGCGGTAGACCAGGTTACCGATCCTGCCACGGATGTAGCCTTTTTTATCTATGATGGCCATTTATAAACCTCCTTTTTTTAATGATGGATACAAAGCGTTCAGTTAAATATAGGAGAAAGCGGGCAGAAGAACAAGGGATTTGTTCTAGAATTTCTAAAGAAGATACTTGATTAAATCCACATAAAATCCACATTTTATACAAAAAACGTGGACTTTATGTAGATTTGACCCGTAATTATAGCTGAGATAGAAATAAACTGTCCGCTACTTATCTGCTAGTTTTATGGAATAGCTTTGAGTGGTGCAGAATGGTTCTTGAGATTTGTCATTATTTAAACGTATTGTCCTGTTGAACGTAGTGAAACATCTTACTAATAAGCTTTGCTATAAAGCTGAGTTGGACTATTATTCGTCCTGTTTTTCTGCTATTTAGACCATCCCGATATTCTCGGGAATCTTATTGAGGCTTAAGGATCTGTATAATGAGATGCTTCGACTGTGCTCGGGATGAACTGTGCTCGGGATGAACTGTGGTTGGGAGTGAGGATGATGGGTTGGGGGATGTTCGTTTTCGTTTGTCTCTAGTTTGGCGCAAGGAATGAGGGGCAGCATTTACGAAGAAACAAACTAGATCATCTTAGCCTATAATAATTTTAGAGCTGTCTAGCGTTTAAGCTGAGACAGCTCTAAAAGTTACAAAAAGCAATTATTTTACTGTTATTTTTTGATTATGGTTTAGGTTATCACCTGTTAATTTGATAACATATATCCCCTTTGCTATTCCATTTGGCAAAAGATATGTCACTTTATGGTCTGTAACAGTTACTGTGCTAGCAGCTACCAGTTTACCTTTAAGGTCAGAAACTTTTAGCTCTACACTTTTGCCTTTAAAGTTTGGCAATGCAATGTTAAGCTTTTGTGTAGTAGGGTTTGGATAAATACTTATTTCTGCTTGGGCTAAAGCAAAGTTAACAGACCTTACACCGGAATAATCTAAAGTACCGTCTTTATCATATTGTACCAAACGGTAATAATTTGTTGCGGCTAATGGAGTTAGATCTTGGTGTTGATAGGATGCTGCTATACCCTTTCCGGATACTTTAGCAATTACATCCCATTTTTTACCATTAGCACTACGCTCTACCTCAAATCTATCGTTATTACTTTCGCTTTCGGTTTTCCAAGTTAATAAAGCTCCTTCATTATTTTTTTGTACTTGAAAGCTTGCTAATTTAACTGGTAAGGCTGAAGAGACTGTTAAATGAGGTCTGGTCGCACCAGAAAATTGATTTTGAGAATCTATTGTAAAATAATACTTTTTGCCAGGTACTATATTAGCGGTGGGTTTAATTACAAATTCGTATTCTGATTTATAACCTATTGGTAAGGTGTGTATGTTTGAATTCAAATTGCTTACTACTAAACCTGGCTGAAAGTGGTAATTACTGGTAAGTTGTTTTGTGGAGGGTGTACCATCTGTTATATTAGCAGTACTTACCAATACAAAAGCAGTAGTAGATTCATCTCCTATAACTTTAAAAGTATTAGGATTATCTTCTACTGAATAACAAATACGAGGGGTGAAATTTAAATCTTGCGAATTATCAGGATCGTTAATAATTTCCATTCTCAACCTCAATACGGTATTCAAATCAACCACTTCTATGGCAGTATTTTCTGCAGCTTTCCAAGTCGCTGTAGTTTCATTGCCATCGTTATTACGCCAGCGCCAATTTTTAACATAACTATAGGCAGAGGCTATTTCTGCTAGCCCTAAAAACATGATTAGTAATAGAAATTGTTTTTTCATTTTTTATTGTATTTATGATTGATGATGATAATACTTGATAGGATAAACATGCCAAGAGGCCATAAGCCATATAGCGTATTGGCACTTTGTTTCCACAAGGCTACCTGTGTAATCTCTCTTTCTTTGGTGGGTAGATACATCTTGATATCGCCATTTGCGCTAACAACACCCTTGTAACCTAAATTACTATTGGCCACCACATATCGCCTGTTTTCTACAGCCCTAAGGCGGTTATAGTAGAAGTGCTGCTTAGGAATAAAGGAATTTGCAAACCAACCATCGTTACTAATGTTTACTAAAAAGCTGGCTCCAGAAGCTACTAATTTTCTTGCCACTTTGGGCAGGCTGGCTTCATTACAGATATAAACACCCATTTTGCCCCATGGCGTGGTTATTGGATCTGTTTCTTTACCTTTAGCTACCGTAATTCCTCTATTTTGGTCAAGGGAAGCCTGCGTGTTTTTTAACCCGGTTTCTATAATTGCTAATGGATAATTTTTATCGTACCTACCCAGTACTGCGCCTTTAGGGTTTAATAAATAGGCGCTAGCAAAAACTTGGTTGGTGGCAGCTTGTGTGTTAATACCCAATAAGGTTAAGCTATTACTTTGTTGGCTAGGTTTTAGTATCTCATTTACAAAATCATCATTAACCATGTAGGTCCAGGGCACTACCGTTTCTGTCCACACATTAACATCTGCGGGGTAGCTAACTGCCCTTTGGTTAAGCGCCAGCAATTGCCCTACCACTTTATTACCCTCTTCCTCCCATTTGATACGTGGATCTATGTTTTCGGTAAGAAGGTTAATTTTAATTTGCTCACCTTCTTCTTGATGGCTACGGTAAACGTGTAAACCTGTATTTATACCTATAAAAAGCACTAATGCAACAAGCACTCGGTTTACAGCTAAATTACCTTGGATAGCCTCTACAATAAGTACATTAATAAATACCACAAAAAAGCTAAGGATATAAACACCTCCAAATTCTGCCAACTGTATGGTATAGTTACTTCCTGCTAATGCATTACCAAAATGGAAATCGAACCAAGGCATGGTAACAAATAAAGCGTCTTTGATATAGTCGAAAAACACCACAATTGCTCCTAATAATAAAGCGTTTTTAAAAATAGCTTTAGGCTTTTCTAAATACTTATACAGTCCGAAAACTAACAGAAAGTAAATGCTTAATACCAAGGTAAAAACTAGTAAAACGAACAATCCAGAAAACCAATTTCCGTTGAAAAGTTCTGCACTAATGGGTATCCAGCTAAAAAAACATAAACCAAAACTGACAGCAAAAATTGAAGACAATTGAAGTGTTTGAGCAATTGAAGCTTTATTAAAGCTATAGAGCAATGGGACCAGTGCAATTGCGGCCAACCAAGGCAGCAGATGAAATAATGCTGTAATGGCAAGTATTCCAGATAGTATCGGTAATAAAATTCTTCTTACAGACATTACTACCTATGAAATAAAAAAAAGTATAACTTAAAAAAAAGAGCAACAGCTAAATTCATAAAGTACCGGAAAAACCGCAAAGATACTTTTTTTGATTGCTTATTCAAGAGAAACAAGTAAGATCCTGTTTAAAACTCGTTGGCTGATGCAACTCAGGGCATACGGATTATTCCTGAATATCATGCAGCCAATGTTATAGGAAAAACAACAGCTTTCCCGGCTCTAATAGCACTTGCCTCTACATGGAACCGCTCATTGTCTTATAAATATGCAGAAGGTTTATGCTCGGTGTGGTAGAAAGTGCAGTTTAAGTAACTGGTTTACTAAAAGTGAGAGTTCTAAGGCTAATTCATTTCTGATATTAGGAAATCCGGCAACCATGCTTTGGATGTCTATTGCATCGGGATATCTAATTCATGCTACAGGTTGGAGGGGAATGTTCATTATTGGGGGATTACCGGCAGTTTTATGGGCTGTTGCATGGTGGAAGGTAGTTGGTGAGCATCCAAAGAATGTGAAATGGTTATCCGATCAAGAAAAAGAAACCATAGAGAAACAGTTACAAAGAGAGCAGGAAGAGATAAAACCACTCAAAAACTTTTTAATGGCTTTTAAGTCTGGATTTGTTATTATACTGTTAATAATTGCAGTTCGTCTGAAGCCGATTGAGCCGTAAATGTACAGTTTTAGTAAAAGCGAAGCGTTGAAGGCATAAAGAGCTGAAAGGCTAAGAACTAAAGAAGAACCAAAAGTAATCTCCCATTGGAAGAGAAGGAAATATGTATACGGGCAAACCTATGTGTTTGTCCTTCTCTATATAAAAGATTTAAACCAATGAACTGACTTTATCTCATCCCTCCAAAAGAGGTTTTAGGCAAAGCCGGATAAATTCTCGCTTCGGCGGGTAGTTTAATATATTCGTTATAAGAGTTTACAATGTATGTTTTTAACTCATAATCGCTCATAGAGGTAACCTGCGAATAAGTGGGGCGGTAATAAGACATGAAATCTTCTAATAATTGGCCTCTTATTTTTGTGAGTTCTGTAACCAGTTCTCTGTTAAATCTTTGGTCTATGGCTCTTTCATTCAGTTCCTGATCCATAAATTTTTGGAAAGCTCTTTTCTGCTTCGCCTGGTTACTAAATGCATTATATAAACTTAAACCACCGTCTTTAGTGAGAATATTGGTAGAAGATGTGGAATAAGCAGAAGAATAAGTTTGTTTAATATCTTCAACTTTTCCTTTGGCGGTAACAACAACTTCATTTAAGACGATCAAAGCAGGGTGTAACAGCACAACTTTAGGCGTAAGGTCTTCTACAATTAATGTATCGCTTAAATAACCTGGACAAGAAAAAACCACCAAATCGCCCACTTCTGCTTTAACAGAGAAATCTCCTTTCTGGCTGGTGTGTATAGCTTCTTTTTGGGTAAGGTTGTGTACAAAAACCAGATTCATCTTATTTCTGGTATCGGCATCATATGCAGTGCCTTTCAGTACAGTTTGCGCCTGTACTAAAAAGGGAAATAAGAGTAATATTAAAATCCAGCTGAATTTCATCTATCCAAAAATCTTATAATCTATGCAATGCACCAAATCATTAACACTATTTAACGCCTCTTAGCATAAAGTTGTTTTAAGATTATCTTCGTTAAAACCTATTGTATTGCCTTTTTTACTTTCTATAATTGGGCGTTTAATTATACTACTTTTATTCAACATCAGTTGTATAGCCGATTCTTCATCAACTATACTGTTTTTAGTTTCTTCATCTAAGCCACGCCAGGTGGTGCCTTTTCTGTTTAAAACATTCTCCCAGCCAAATTCAGAAACCCATTTTTCAAGATATTCTCTATCAACGCCAAGTTTTTTAAAATCGTGAAAATCTTCTTCTATATTATTTTCTTTAAGCCATGTTCTGGCCTTTTTTACAGAGTTACAATTGGGAATACCAAAAACTTTTGCTTTCATATACTATCAAAATAAAAGATTCGTACGAAAGTAGGTTTTTGCTTACAGATTTCACAGAAAGGTGCAGATGTTTTTTGGTGTATTGTTGCTTTGTGAAATATCATACAGTGTATGGGGTATCTGAACTTTAATCAGTGCCAGATTTCATACAACGTCTTTCGGCGGAAAATCCAATCAATCTATATCTTTTGTTTCCAGGAAGTGATGTACAGACTTATAATGTAAGTCAAATGTTGTTGCTACTTCGCGGTGTACCACTTCGCCATTTACTATGTTTAAGCCTTTAAGCAGTTCGTAACTGTCTAAACACGCTTTTTGCCAGCCTTTATCCGCCAGTTCCAAAATGTAAGGGAAAGTGCTGTTGGTTAATGCAATGGTAGAAGTATAAGGCACAGCGCCAGGCATATTGGTAACGCAATAATGCAAGATACCATCAACAATATAAGTTGGATTTTCATGCGTTGTGGGCTTGCAGGTTTCAATACAGCCACCTTGGTCTACAGAAACGTCTACAATTACGGTGCCGGGGCGCATTAGCTTTAGCATGTCTCTGGTAATAACTGTGGGTGTTTTGCTTCCGGGAATAAGTACGGCACCTACAATTAAGTCATGATTGGTAATTAATCTGCGTATATTATATTCGCTGCTAAACGTAGTTACTACGTGTGGTGGCATAATATCATTAACATATCTTAGTTTTTCTATGTTTATATCTACGATGGTAACATGTGCACCAATGCCAGATGCCATTTTAGCGGCCTGCATACCTACAACTCCGGCACCAATAACCAGAACTTTGCCAGGCGATACACCCGGAACTCCGCCTAAAAGCACTCCGCGTCCCATAACCGGTTTTTCTAAATAACGAGCGCCTTGCTGTATAGCCATTCTACCTGCAATCTCAGACATGGGGACCAAAATAGGAAGTGTTTTGTTGGTGCATTCTACGGTTTCGCATGCCAGACAAATTGCTCCAGAATCAATCATGGCGTAGGTTAATTCTTTATTGGATGCAAAATGGAAGAATGTAAATATTAACTGCCCTTTTCTGATTAAGGGGTATTCGCTTTCATCAGGCTCTTTTACCTTGATAATCATATCTGCTCTTCCCCATATTTCATCATTTGTAAGGATGATGATAGCACCTGCTTCTTCATAATCGTCATTTCTAAAGCCACTTGCAGCGCCGGCATGAGTTTCAACTAAAACAGTATGGCCTCTTTTGGTTAATTCATGAGCGCCAGCAGGAGTTAAACCAACTCTGTTTTCATTGTTTTTTGTTTCTCTAGGGATTCCGATAATCATTTTAATAATTTTTAATCCAAAATAATAAAAAATATATTTTTTATGAGTGACTTTTTTGTTTTTTTAATATGATTTTGCGCATTTTGTTGTCTTTGGTTTATTGGGAGCTTTGTTCTTTGTAACATCTATTTTGCTTATAGGACTTGGATAGGAAGTTTATATTTGTTTTTCAATTGAAAAAAAATAGTTCGGAGAACGCAATATTCTTTATTTTTGCAGAAATATGATTATCAGAGAATCTAATGACGCTTTCACTTTCATTACCCAGCATGACCATGCCAATCTTGCCGGAGAATTTTTAATGAATCTTAAAAGAGAATTTGTTCCATTAGATCATTATGAGTCGTTGAAGTTTGCTGTATACCAGCATGATAGAGGGTGGTTAGTGGCAGATTCTACTCCGATTTGGAATGATAAGGCTAATCGTCCTTATGATTTTGTAGATTATCCAGAACTTTTAAAAATCTATTTTTATAAACTAGGGATAGACCAGGTAGACCAGGCAAATTCTTATTCGGCTTTGCTTTGTAGTATGCATTATGCTTCCTTTTTTGAAAATTCTGAAACTGAAGCTGGAGTAAATTTTTACAAGCGTGAGCTGCAAAGGCAAAAGCATCTTATGCGTAAGCTAAAAATTAATAACGATACGTTTGTTAGATACCAATTGCAGTTGCTGCAATTGTGCGATGAATTGTCTCTATATATCTGTTTAAACACACCGGGCGCAAGTAAAGGAGAAGAACATCCGTTTTTTCGCAAGGGTTTTACAGATTCTGAGTTTTTTAATGTTAAATCTGACCGTAAACTTACTGCATCTTTTCTGAATGCTCATAACATTGGTTTTAATTCATCGCCCTTAGAAAAACGGGTAGAATTAAAATTTCCAATAAAAAAAGTGTATAAAAAAGATATCGCAAAAATAGGTTTGCAGGAAGCTTATCATCAACAGCCTTTTTTTATTACATCTATTAAAGTCGGTTAAATTTTTGCTAAAAAAGACAAATTAATACTTCTTTTGTGCCGGTAGGCATCCTTTGTGCTTTCCTGTCAAAATCAGTATCTTCGCCCTATGTCGCTTTTCGAAATTAAAGACAGAATTGATGCCTTGGTAAAAGAGCTTAAACAGCATAATCATAACTATTATCAGTTGGCTATGCCTACTATTTCTGATTACGAGTTTGATCAGAAATTAAAAGAGCTGGAAAAGCTGGAAAAAGAAAATCCCGAGTTTATAAGAGTCGATTCACCTACTCAGAAAGTGGGAGGCGAGATAACCAAAACGTTTAAAACGGTGGTGCATAAATGGCCCATGTTATCTCTTGGAAATACTTATAACGAGCAGGATTTGGTAGATTTCCATCAGCGTATAGTAAAGGCCATAGGCGAAAATTTTGAATACGTGTGCGAGCTAAAGTTTGACGGCTTATCTATGAGTCTTACTTACGAGAACGGACTTTTAGCCAGAGCTGTGACCAGAGGCGACGGAACAAAAGGAGATGACGTTACGGCAAATATTAAAACCATACGCACCATACCGCAAAAGCTGGAAACTAAGGATATTTTAGATTCTTTTGAGATTAGAGGCGAAGTTTTTATGCATAAAGCTGCCTTTGAAAAATTAAACCAGGAACGTATGGAAAATGGCGAGGCACCTTTTGCTAATCCTCGTAATTTTGCGTCAGGAACGGTTAAAATGCAGGATTCCAGCGAAGTAGCCAAACGCCCTTTAGATTGTTTTTTATATTTTCTGTATGCAGATAACAATCCTTATAAAACACACTGGGATAGCTTACAGGCCGTGAAAAAATGGGGTTTCAGAGTGTCTGAAGAAAGTAAGCTATGCAGAAATATTGATGAAGTTTTAGATTTTGTGAGGTATTGGGAAACCAAGCGTTTTAATCTGAGTTACGAGATAGACGGCATTGTTATTAAGGTTAACAGTTATGCACAACAAGGTGAGCTGGGTTTTACAGCGAAATCGCCACGCTGGGCTATCAGCTATAAATACAAAGCACAAGAAGCAGAAACAGAATTAGAGCATATCACTTATCAGGTGGGTAGAACGGGGGCGGTAACCCCGGTAGCTAACTTGAAGCCGGTTTTGCTGGCAGGAACAACCGTTAAAAGAGCTAGTTTACATAATGCCAACGAGATACAACGTTTAGATTTACATCAGGGAGATACAGTTCTGGTAGAAAAAGGTGGAGAAATTATCCCTAAAGTTGTTCGGGTTAATGTAGAAAAAAGAAAGCCCGGAGCAGAAAAAATACATTATATAGAAGCTTGTCCAGTGTGTGCTACTCCGCTTATTCGTAAAGAAGGCGAGGCGGTACATTACTGCCCAAACGACGAAGGTTGCCGTCCGCAAATTATTGGTAAAATGCAGCATTTTATCAGCCGTAAGGCCATGAATATAGATGGAATAGGCGACGAAACCATCGAAACTCTGTATAGCCGAGGTTTTATCAGGCACATCAGCGATATTTATACTCTATGGCAACATGAAGAGGAGCTGAAGCAGATGGAGCGCTTTGGCGAAAAGTCTATAAAAAATATGCTGGACGGTATAGAACGTTCTAAAAATATGCCTTTTGAAAAAGTGCTTTTCGGTTTGGGAATCAGGTATGTTGGAGAAACTGTTGCAAAGAAACTCGCTCAGCATTTTAAAAATATAAAAAACATAGAGCAAGCCTCGTACGAAGAGCTGATAACAGCAGATGAAATAGGAGACCGCATAGCACAAAGCGTTTTAGAATATTTTGCTTCTGAAAAACACCTTGAAGAAATTATTAAATTAAGAAATGCCGGATTAGTGTTTGAAATTGAAGAAAAGGAAGTAATTTTACAGAGCGAAAAATTAGCAGGTAAAACTTTTTTAATATCTGGAGTTTTTGAGAGTTACAGCAGAGAAGAGCTGAAAGGTATTATTGAAAGCAACGGCGGAAAAATGTTAGGAAGTATTTCTGCTAAATTGAATTATCTGGTTGCAGGGGAAAATATGGGGCCGTCTAAATTAGAAAAAGCCAATAAACTGAATATTCCGATAATTAGCGATAAAGAATTGTTTGATATGCTGGTATAATAAAAGGCGTTCACTCGTGTTTATTAGAGAGAAGATTTGGTAAGAGATGAAAAAGATATTCAATCAGTTAAGATTACACTTAGGCTTTGCAAAACTTAAACAAGAGCTTAAAAGGTTTAAAAGAGAAAAACATTCGGTAGCATTAAGTGAGGCCGAAAATATTGCTGTCTTGGTGCCTATTAAGAGCCAGAAAGAGATTGCAGATGCTCAACAATTTGTAAAGGCTTTGCAAACAGGAAATAAAAAAGTAAAATTGCTGGGATTTCTTTTAGATAGAAGTTTGAAAGGAAAGCTAAAAGGAGATATAGAGTTTATATCAGACGATGATATAAATTGGAATTATGTACCTCATAAAGAGAGTATAAAGAATTTCGTTAACAAAGAGTTTGATATATTGATAAACCTTTGTACGGAACTATGCTTTCCACTGGTGTATGTGTCGGCTATGTCACAGTCGCTTTTTAAAATAGCGGCTTACGATTTTCGGCAAGCTCCTTTTTTCGATTTGATGATAGAAACACAACAAGAAAGTATAGCAGGGTTTTCACGCGAGATAAGATATTATTTAGATAAAATAAAATGAGCAGATTTTTAGGTACTGGTGTAGCAATGGTTACGCCTTTCAATGCCGATGGTAGTATAGATTTTAATGCGTTAGAGCAAATAATTGAGCATTTAATTACAGGAAAAATAGAATACATAGTTGTACTTGGCACTACAGCAGAATCTGCTACATTATCTAAAGAAGAAAAGAAACAAATATTTGCGTTTGTAACCCAAAAAGTTAACGGAAGAGTGCCTTTAGTAGCAGGCATTG
>PJUF01000681.1_pt1 | contig 22128 bp, 18 predicted proteins | sample 1512191 | NCBI WGS metagenome assembly PJUF01 (sample SAMN08177673, study PRJNA422409) | Feces metagenome, whole genome shotgun sequencing project. | isolation source: Chicken feces (3) enriched on wood chips | host: Gallus gallus | place: USA: Madison | collected 2015-01-15 | reverse complement strand
TTTGCAAAAATAAAGATAAATGGTTTTCTTTTTACTTACCGATAATTACCTTTTTTTTATCCTCAAAATCCTTGTCTTAATCCTAGATACCTACTTCTCAATACTCAAAATAAACCTTACCTTTGCGGCATGATTACAGTATCCAATTTATCCCTTCGTTTTGGGAAACGCACTTTATTTGAAGATGTTAATTTAAAATTCACCCATGGCAATTGCTATGGTATAATTGGTGCTAATGGTGCCGGTAAATCTACTTTCCTTAAAATACTTACCGGAGATGTAGACCCTACTACAGGTTCTGTAAGTTATACACCGGGCGAACGTAGAGCTGTATTAAACCAAAATCACGCTGCTTTTGATGAATTTACAGTAATTGATACTGTTTTACAAGGCCATCAAGAACTTTATAGCATCATGAAAGAAAAAGATGCTATTTATATGAAAGAAGATTTTTCTGAAGAAGACGGATTGAGAGCCGGAGAATTGGAGAATCTTTTTGCAGAAATGGACGGATGGAATGCAGAAAACGATGCTGCTACCCTTTTAAGCAATCTGGGCATTAAAGAAGATAAACACTACAAACTTTTACAGGAACTAGATGGTAACGAAAAAGTAAGGGTACTATTAGCCCAGGCTTTATTTGGCAATCCAGATATTCTGATTCTGGATGAGCCTACTAACGATTTGGATATTGATACCATTGCCTGGTTAGAGAATTTTCTGGCAGATTACCAAAACATTGTATTGGTAGTTTCTCACGACCGTCACTTTCTGGATGCTGTTTGTACTCATATTGTAGATATTGATTTTGGTAAGATGAACATTTTTACCGGAAACTATACGTTCTGGTACGAGTCTTCTCAATTAGCATTGAAACAGAGAACAGACCAAAATAAAAAGACGGAAGACAAAATCAAAGAGTTGCAGGAATTTATCCGCCGTTTCTCTGCCAATGCATCTAAATCTAAACAGGCAACCAGCCGTAAAAAAGCTTTGGATAAGATTAATGTAGAAGAAATTAAGGCTTCCAGCAGAAAATATCCGGGAATTATGTTTAACCAAATGGTTCGCGATGTTGGCGACCAGGTTCTACATGTAGAAAACCTATCAAAAACTTTAAACGGCGAAGTTTTATTTAAAAATTTAACTTTCAGCATTAATAAAGGCGATAAAGTAACCTTCTTATCAAACAATTCTTTAGCTACAACTGCGCTTTACGAAATTCTATCTGGTAAAGACAAGGATTATACCGGAGAATTTAAATGGGGAGTTACCATTGTACAGGGTTATATTCCTAACGATAATTACGAATATTTTGCCGGTGTAGAAGACAATCTGGTAGATTGGTTAAGACCATATTCAAAAACCGACAAAGACGATACATTTATACGCGGATTTTTAGGCAGAATGTTATTCTCTGGAGAAGAGGTGCTAAAGAAATGCTCTGTACTATCCGGAGGAGAAAAAATGCGCTGTATGTTCTCTAAAGTAATGCTGGAAGGCCCTAACTTAATTATGCTGGACGAACCTACCAACCACCTTGACCTGGAATCTATTACCGCATTAAACAACGGTTTAAAAGATTTTAAAGGTGTATTATTGTTTACTTCCCGCGACCACGAGTTGACACAAACCGTTGCTACACGCATTATAGAAATTACACCAAAAGGCGTATTAGATAAATTGATGTCTTACGATGATTATATATCAAGTGATGTGATTAAACAACAAAAAGAAGAGCTATATAAATAATAGCTCTCCTTTTTGTTCTGTTTTTTTAGACTAACAAATAATCCCTAACTACCAGATATTTTATTCTATTGAGAATAAATTTCAACATTGGCAGCCCATTTCTTATTCCATGCCTCATATTTTTCAATAACTTTAGCCGGACCAGAAGTGTACCAACTATAGCCAGTACGCCTGTTGTAACCTAATTCTGCCAGTGCATTTCTTTTAATTCCATCACGATCACAGAAAAAAGGTTGTTGCGTTTCCAAATCATAAAAACGAGCCCACAATGCTGGTGCATTTTTATCCGCTACTACTTTCACATCCTTAAGTCCTTCCGCATTGGTAAAGTATTGAATTTTAACCCCTTCTATTTTATGCTGCTCAAACCAGCTTTTAGCCCCATTAACTGCATAAATAACTTCTTTAGACGGATGAGCGATATCCATCAATAACAAAGCAATCCCTACAGATTCTGCTCCGCTAAAAGAAGCCAGTTCATAAGCTCTGGCTTTGGCTGGTTTTAAAGATTTTTCATCATGCTGTGCACACCATATTGTAGGCTGGCTATCTACTATAATCTGAGTTTTTAAAATACAGTCTATACCTTTATTAAAAGCGTTTCTTATCTTATCTTTTACATCCTTACCAATTTCCATTTTTTGGTAAAAGGGTTTATCATCAAGCACATCTTTCAATAAAGTCATTACGTTTATCATCGCATTATCGTTGTAAGTGATGTGCGTATTGTAAGAAACGCTTTTGCTGGGTCTGGTAGGATAAAACTGAGGCCAGCCGCCATTTTCATACTGCGAGATGAGGATATAGTTTATAGCTTTATTAAAGGCCTGTTTATAACGCTCGTCTTTATTTTGATTGTACATTTTAGCTAAAAACTTCATTTCTGTAATCGTCGCTCCGTTATCAAATGTAGCGCCAATACCCTCTGCAATTATTTTAGCCCATTCTTTCTGATTATATCCTTTATGATAATTCTGATTCTTAGCCCATCCACCAATTTCAGTCTGATATTTTAACACACTGTCTGCTATATGCTTTGCATCTTCTGTAGCGTACCAGCTCTCCGGCATTCCGGTTGCAAGCCTGCTCCATTTATAACTTAAATAATCTTGGCTAGTTGACACAGTAGCTTCTTGTGCATGGGAAGATAACACTAGAAATAAAAGCAGATAAAAAACCAAATTTTTCATATTTCTAACAGGGATAATTTACGTAAATATAAATATAACTCTTCACTTTTTCTTAACTCTGCTTTAATGAAAAACTCCCCTTCAGTACATTTTGTTATGGCTAACCAAGTCAAATTTACTGGTGAACTTTACAAACTAAATTAAATCCCTTATCCCCTCAGTTTATCTAACAAAACACTTAGCTGTCCGGCCTCTTCTTCGGTAAGGTTGGGTAGCAGTAAATCACGTGTTAAAGCATCCAGCTTAATTTCAGAAAGTAAGTTCAGCCCCTTCTTAGTGATAGAAATATCCACGGCTCTGCGATCCTTTTTATTAGTATTCCGGGTAACCAATTCTTTTTGAACCAACCGGTCTACTATTCTGGAGGCATCAGACATTTTGTCTAACATTCTCTCTTTTATCAAATTAATAGTTGCAGGATTAGGTTGCTGACCACGCAAAATCCTAAGCACATTATATTGTTGATGTGTTAAATTGTGCTTATCTAACAATACTTTCAGGTGGTTTGTAAGCCAGCCATAAGTGTAGATAATGTTTACCACTGTTCTGTTATAATTACAATCGAAACTTTTATTGAATATCTCTTTTTCCAGTTCCATCGAGGTTGTTTTATTAATTGTAACTTAAAAAATAATCATACACTAATATATTAAAATAGCTTATAAGATTTTCACTTTCAAATTGCTGTTGAAGTATTTTTGCAGATGCCTTCCGTCGCCATGCAGTGTCCAAATCTCTTTGGGTTCTACCATTTTTACGGTTTTTAAAATATCATCCCAATCTGCATGATCTGATATATACAGCGATAAGTCATTACCCCTCTGCAAATATTTCCAGCCCGAAGCAAAAACCCTGGCCACGCCCTTTGCCCCCCTATAACTATTAAATGTTAAAGGTGGAACTAAATAAACCTGATTAGCCTGATTTTGTTTAAGGCTTTTTCTATTATACAAACTGTATTTCCCTAATTCTACACCTTCATTAGCATATAAACCATGTATAGGATAAATGCTATAATGTAGTAAAACATCTTTTTGCGGACAATGTTTATTAATTAAGGCTGTAATTCGCTGCGCCTTGCCCAAACCGTAAACACCCAATAAAATATTTGAGTTTATCTGATTGAGCTTTTCAATTTCTGCCACCACATCCGGATGGCTAACTTCCGGATCTGCAAAAGTACTTTCTGTAATTAAAACATCAGCTTTAGGAAAATCAGCTTTCACACAGGTGGTATCATCCTGCAATTTAAAATCTCCCGTATAAAGATAATTGATGCCCTCATAACACATATTTACCATGGCTGCACCCAATATATGCCCAGACGAATAAAACGTAATCTCTACCCCATTAAGCGTAAACTTCTCGTTGTAATTACAGATTACAAACTCTTTTGCAGCATTCTTTTTAAAACGAAGCTTCATAAGCTGCTGCGTAAATGTGGTACAATAAACCAACATATTTCTAGGTCTGGCGTGGTCGCCATGGGCATGAGAAATAACAGCGTGTTTAACAGGTTGTTGTGGGTCTAAATAAAAATTGCCGTAACGGCAGTAAATACCTTCGGCAGTTATATTTAAAAAATCGTCTTTAATCATTTACTAATTTGTAATGGAAAGCAAGAACCTGCTTTATTAAAAAACTGTTATCATTATTATAAATGATAAAATCTGCCAGCTTAATTTTATCTTCTTCCGGCAGTTGCTTTGCAATTCTTTCTAATACCTTTTCTCTGCTGGTGCTATCTCTTTTCATAACCCTTTCTATCCGCGTTTCTAAAGGGGATGACACCAATATATTGTATTGATTATCCAGGTAAGATTTACTTTCAAACAGCAAGGCAGCTTCTTTTAAAACATAGGGAGATTTCTGTTGAGCGGCCCATTCTAAGAAAGCTTCTTTCACTGCCGGATGCACTACTCCGTTCAATAATTCCAATTTCTCATTCGCCTGAAATGCTATATTGGAGATATGCCGACGATTGAGCTGGCCATTTTCTGTATAAGCCTCTTCGCCAAAAATAGCTATGATTTCAGATTTCACTCCCTTATGTTCCACCATCAGCTTTTTAGCTTCTGTATCGGCGTAAAATACGGGAATCCCCAATAACTCAAAAATATGGCAAACGGTAGTTTTTCCGCTGCCTATGCCTCCTGTAATTCCTACCTTTATCATCTATTTTGTAATCATAAAATCTGCCTGTTGTGGTTCAATACGGCTTATTTTCACAAAAGGATTTTCGTTTTTAATAGTAACCGGCAATTTCTTAACGCTTAGTCTCCGCCACAAAGACAAATCGGCCAGTGCAGAAATATTTTCTGTAGATACTTTGGCATAGTCTGTCAGAGAAACCATTGCATATAGCTTTACCGCCGTAGGAATCAATTTTACCCGATGATAATCGGGATTATTAATAACTTTGACAGGGATTTCTAATTCTTTCTCCGTAAACTCGTCTACTGGTATTTGCACCTCTACCTTATTCGGAAAAATACCAATATTGGCTTCAGTAGAACTTTTTATTCCAACTTGCAAATACACCGTTTTACTAATATTCCCCAGCTTTAAAGTATCTGTATCCCAATATGCTATTTTTTGCAGTATTTCTGCCGGCCCTGTTATGGTAACATGCGACGGCTTTAAGATGGTTGGCCGGTATTGCCCATATTGTTTTTTATAAACCAAATCAGAATTAAACCTGATGGGAACCCTTTTTACTTTTCTAGTAGTAAAATCAAAGAACAGCGTATCTGGCTGTGCCCGGGTAATAGTCTGACTGGAAAAGAATTGACTGTTAATATCTGTCAATTGTTCTCTAATGCTCACAAAATTTCTTTTCTCTAGCGGACTAAGGTCAACCTTAACTTCCGGCACAGATGTCCCCATTCTGTTGAACAGCAATTGCCAGCCTGTACCCCGTACCAAAAAAGTTACTGTATCTGACTGTAAAGGGTAAAAAGCTTTATTCTGAGGGAGATTTTTAAAACTAACAGCAGCCTTAACTTTATAATCATAATCCATAGACAAAGAGAAAAACACCCATGCAGAAAATGCCAGGGCAATACAAGTAAAAAACGTACTTAAACGCTTCCGCTCTCCTGCCGATAATTTTATGATAGCCATTTTTTAGTTCATTAGTTGATGGAGTTCATTAATCAATGGTCATTAAAAAAGTTTATTAGCACTATCAGCTTGTTTATCATACTTCTACTCATTTATCTTACCAAAAGGATACCACCGCACACGTCCCAATGTCATCTCTAACTATTCTATAAAATAAAAAAATGCCACTTGTTGTTTCACAGAATGGCATTTTTTAAGTTTTTTACCAGCTTTTAGCTGTTTGTGTTAAGTGTTTTAGATGCATCTAAAGACACTGCACTTTTATCAAAACGGATTTTACCGCCACCTTCTGTTTCCAGAACAATAGTTGTATCGTTTAAATCTACAATTCTACCGTGGATACCGGCAGTAGTAATTACTTTATCTCCTTTTTTAAGCTCAGATACAAATTTTTTGTGATCTTTAGCTTTTTTCATTTGCGGTCTGATCATGAAAAAATAGAACACAACAACAATTAATATCATTGGAAGAAAGCTCATTATTCCTCCGCCCGCTGCTTGCAATAAAATAAAATTTAACATATAATCTTTAATCTAATTTACTATTTAATTACTTCTCCTATTAAACGTACGTGTGTTTCTGCCGGTATGGTATTGGCTGTAATAGTGATAATTCTATCTTGAAGCCCAACTTTACCTGAACTGTTAAACACTACACTTATTTTCCCTTTTCCGCCACTTGGTATAGGCTCTGTTGGCCTCTCTGGCACTGTACAACCACAAGTAGCAGATACATTAGCGATAATCAACGGAGATTTCCCTTCGTTTAAAAACTCAAAGTCATAGGCTACTTTCTCTCCGTCTTTTACTTTTCCGAAATCATAAACATCATTTACAAATTTCATTACCGGTGCTTCATCTGCATTAACTGTTGTTAAAGCGCTGGTATCTGCACTTTCAGAAGAGGTTTGCTGAGAATTATTGCAGGCCGCTAAAAGCACTGCTGCCGCTGCTATTAAGAAATACTGTTTCATATAATGCATTTAAAAAATAATTTACAATTATACTAAGCCTCTGCCGTATTTTCTTATTTTATTTTGCGTCTTTAACTCTTCCAGAATCTTATCTAAAATGCCGTTGATAAAAACATTACTCTTTGGAGTACTGAATTCTTTGGCAATTTCCAGGTATTCATTCATGGTAACTTTTACCGGAATGCTCGAAAAATAGATTAACTCTGCCAAAGCCATTTTCATTATCAGAACGTCCATCATGGCAATACGGTCTGTCTCCCAGTTTTTGGTTTTTGCAGAAATCATTTCGCGATAGGCCTCGTCATGCGCAATGGTTTTATGAAAAAGATCTACTACAAACTCCCTGTCTTCTGTCCAGTTAGAACTTATTTGCGCCAACTTTTGCTCGCCTTCTGTAGAATCAAAGTTTTTCAGGGTTTTAGCTATCATGCCTTGCAACACATCCTGATCTACCTGCCAGTTAATATGTTGTTCTTCCAGCGCATTCTGCGCCAACTTAGATTTTAATATAACTTTCTTGAAGATAAATTTGACAATCTCTTTATCGCTATGTAAATCACGGCTATCTTCTGCCAGGTAAGCTTTATACTCTTCTGATGCTTTTAGCGTAGCAAATAAAGAGCGGGCAAGTTCGGGATCAAAATCCCAGGAAATTTTATATTTCTTTACCGCCTGCTGATACTCGTTATTCTCAAGCAAAAGCTTAATAAAAATATTGTTTAATATCTTTAAATTGGGGTTGAGGTCTTCCTGAGAAGGCAAATGTTTGTTGGCTCTCTCTTCAGCATCAATTTCTGCATAGTCTACAACATCAACAATTAACACCAGAAGGCTTATGTACATTTCATAAACTTTATCAATGCTAGAAAGCAATTGTTTTTCCTGTTTTCTATAATCGCTTCCCTCCGTTTGTAAGTACGCATAAAGCGTTTGCATTACTTTTACTCTTAAATGCCTTCTATTTAACATATTTTTAAAGAACGAGGTTTTCTAAACCCTTTTTGTATTGATTGATGATGTGTTATTTTTATTAAAAAGACGCCTTTATCTTTTTGATGTCTTCTATGCGCTTCTCTGCAATTCTGTCTGCTGCAATATTTGTTGGAATGCTTTCTGCCTTTGATTTTTTAAGCACCTGCAGGGTAGCGTCGTAAATATTTTCTGCCAGCTGCATAGTACGTTTTCTGGAATATCCTTCTAATTCTGAGTAACAGTTAATTAAACCGCCGGCATTAATGAGGTAATCTGGCGCAAAAAGAATCCCTTTTTCTAACAGCAACTGTCCGTCTCGCTTCTCATCTGCTAACTGATTATTGGCAGAACCAGCTATAATACCGCATTTCATTTTATTGATGGTTTCCTGGTTTACCGTTGCACCTAAAGCACATGGCGCATAAACGTCAAAATCTACATCAAAAAGCCTGTTACTGTTAATAGCTTCTGCTCCGTATTTCTTAGCAACCGCAATCATTCGCTCTTCGCTAATATCACTAACATAAACCTTTGCATTTTCTACTCTTAGCAAATTCACCAAATGCTCGCCCACATGTCCGGTTCCCTGTACGGCAATACTTCTTCCAGTAAGAGAATCTGTACCGTACAATTCTTTTATACAAGCTTTTATACCCATGTAAACACCTTTTGCAGTCACAGGAGATAAATCTCCGGCGCCACCCAACACTTCTGGTACTCCTGTTACATATTTGGTTTCCATGCGGATGTATTCCATATCTTTGGGACTGGTACCTACATCTTGCGTAGTAATGAAAGAACCGTTAAGATTTTCTATAAACCTACCAAAACGACGCATCATCACCTCAGATTTATCGTTACGGCTATCACCAATGATTACCGCTTTTCCACCACCCAAATTTAAACCTGTAATAGCCGCTTTGTAAGTCATTGCTTTAGACAAACGCAGCACATCGTACAGCGCTTCTGCCTCTGTTTCATAAGACCACATTCTAGTACCGCCTAAAGCAGGCCCTAAAATAGTATTATGTATAGCGATGATTGCTTTTAACCCTGTGTCTTCATCATGGCAAAAAACAACTTGCTGATGTTCAAACGAGGCCAATTTACTAAAAACTGAATTTTCTTCTAAACGAATGGATGACATAGTGCTTGCAATATACTCCGTAGATTTAACTCTGGCAAAAGTAGGGCTTTTTTTTTAATTTAAGTAAGAGCTATTGAGAATTAAACCCAGCGATTTTCTAAAAGAGTGTAAGTTTGGCGGCCCGTTATTTATGTCTCTAATTCAGCCTTTCTTTAATCTCTCCCCTTTCATCTCAAATCTTCATAAATAAATACCTTTTGATACAATTCTCACATCTAAATTCTCAACCAAAAAACATTACCTTTGTAAGACACGCATGAAAGAATTAGCTTACCTGAATAAGTTTTTATTGAAATATAAATGGAGACTCATCCCCGGGGTTCTGTTTGTTATATCGTCTAACTTTTTTGCAGTAGTACCAGCGCAAATTGTAAGGCTGGCGCTTGATCTGGTAAACGAAAACATTGCACTGTACCGTATTTTCAACAATTTTGACAGGCAGGAAATATTATATAAAATATTTGGAAGCAGTTTACTCTTTCTAGGCGGATTGGTATTATTAATGGCCTTGATAAGAGGCATTTTGCTGTTTTTTATGCGGCAAACCATCATCTTAACATCCCGGCATATAGAGTTTGATCTTAAAAACGAAATCTATAACCATTACCAAAAATTAAATCTGGCATTCTTTAGACGCAACAATACCGGCGATTTGATGAACCGCGTTACCGAAGATGTGAGCCGGGTTCGTATGTATTTGGGGCCGGCAATTATGTACACCATCAACACAGTGGTTTTGTTTATATTGGCTATTGCCATTATGCTAAACGTTAATGTAAAATTAACGCTACTTAGTCTTGCCCCGCTCCCTATTTTGGTACTTATCATCTATAAAGTTCATACCATCATCCATAATAAAAGCGAGAAAATTCAGGAGCGTTTAAGCTCGCTCTCTTCTTTTGTACAGGAATCTTTTTCGGGTATCAGAATTATAAAAGCTTACAATCAGGAAAAAGTAATACGTAAAGATTTTGCGGCAGAAAGTGATGCTTACAAAACCGATTCTATGGCGCTGGTTAAAGTGCAGGCACTGTTTTACCCGTCTATGCTGCTATTGGTTGGCCTAAGTACTATTATAACGGTTTATGCCGGAGGGATAGATGTAATGAGCGGTAAAATTACGGCCGGAAATATAGCCGAATTTATTGTTTACGTAAATCTGCTGACTTTTCCGGTTTCTTCTTTGGGCTGGGTAACTTCTTTGGTACAGAGAGCAGCGGCTTCTCAAAAAAGAATTAACAGCTTTTTAAATACAAGGCCAGAAATTGTTAATTATGTAGATGATCCGTTTAAATTACAGGGGAAAATAGAATTTAAAAATGTAGGCTTCACCTATCCGGATACAGGAATTAGAGCTCTGGACGATGTGAACTTCACTGTTAATCCGGGTCAAATGCTGGCTATTATTGGTAAAACGGGCTCTGGAAAATCTACCATTGCCAATATTTTGCTACGTATGTATGATGTTAGCGAGGGCACTGTACTGATAGACGACAAAAACATCAAAAGCATAAACCTAACCGATTACAGACAACAAACGGGCTTTGTTCCTCAGGAAGTATTTCTTTTTTCAGATACTATTGCCAACAATATAGCCTTTGGGCAGGATAAAGTAGTGATGGCCGATGTAGAGCAGGCGGCTAAAGATACTTCTGTTTACCATAATATTATAGGGTTCGAAAAGAAATTTGACACCTTTATTGGCGAACGGGGCATTACTTTATCGGGCGGACAAAAGCAGCGTGTTTCTATTGCCAGGGCTATTATGAATTCTCCGCAGCTTTTAATTTTTGACGATAGTTTATCTGCCGTAGATACCAAAACAGAAGAAGAGATTTTAAAAAACCTGGGTAAAATTATGCGGGGCCGTACCAGTGTAATTATCGCTCACCGTGTTTCTACCATTAAAAATGCCGATAAGATTATTGTTTTAGACAATGGTAAAATAGTAGAAGAAGGAACCCACCAAAGCCTAATGACTAAGCGTGGCGCATATTTTGAGCTTTATGAAAAGCAGCTACTGGAAGAAGAAATAGAAAATGTTTAAGTATAGTTGCAACTAAGAGCTTAATCCGAAATATCTAAAAAAACTATACCACCTTTTTCCCATTCCTTATTTTAAACTCTGCATTTCTTTACTCTTAAAATGCTTCTTTTACCAGAAAGTCGCCCGAAACTCCTAATGAAAACAATTGTTTTTCTACTGCCTGCATCATAGGTGGGGTCCGCAGAGATAAAAGTATTTGGTTTGGTCGGCTATGTGTTTTTTAATTAGGTTAGCTGTGATGTAGCCATGTTCATATCCTGTACGTTGCTCTTCGGAAAGTATATTGATAAAGTTTTGGCCTAACAGCTGCTGGAATTTATTTTCCAAAATAATATCGGCTTTGGTTTTATTGGCAAAAAGTAATTTGTTGTTGCCAACCTGATTCTTTTTTTCAAGCTGTTTTAAAATGGCTATAAATGGTGTAACGCCTGCTCCACCTGCAATAAAAATGCCTTGGCCTTTGTAATTTATATCTCCAAAAACATCGTGAATAATTAATGTATCGCCTTTTGTTAACGAACGTAATTGCTGCGTGACTCCGTTGTGTAACGGATATGTCTTAATGGTAAACTCTAAGTGATCCTCTTCGGGCAAGGAAGTAAAAGTAAATGCTCTTAATCCGTATTTTTTATGGTTTGGTCTTTTGTCGTTGTTATAATTTCTCCCAAGTCTGTAAATGATTTCCACGCTTCAACGGAGACATTGAAATAAGGGTCAAAAGCTTGTTTTATTTTTTCTTGAATCTTCAATTTTTCTATTTGTCAAAGGTAAGGCGTTTGATGTATGAACGATGGTCTGTTAGGGTTGCAACTAATTTTACAAACTGTTGTGATTGTGTGATCGTCCTAACATTACCGCTAACTCTCAAATATACGAAACTCTATTTCGCACACCCACCTAATTCGGTATGATATGCGAAAGTTTTCAAGGTTAAACATATACAAAACAAAGAAAAATATCATTGCCTGCTCTCTCAAACCATTGAGAAAAACTACCTAACAATTTTATCGATACATTTGAGGTAAATATCTATTTCCATATAAACGCTAATCATGATTATCACACATATTAAGCTAAAAGCTGTTGCTGCAATTACGCTATTTTTTTGTTGTATAGCTATCGGTATGCGGGCTCAAGACCAAGCTCATCTCTTAATTGCCAAAGGTGCAGTTTTGAGTAAACTCTCTAACCAGTACAGTTTTACCGAAGGCCCTGCGGTAGATAAACACGGGAATATATTTTTCACAGACCAGCCCAACAATAAAATCATCAAATGGAACACCAACGGCAAACTCTCTGTTTTTATGGAAAATAGCGGAAGATCCAATGGTTTATATTTTGACAGACAAGGGAATTTATGGGCTTGTGCCGATGAAAGCAACCAGCTTTGGAAAATAGACAAAAACAAAAAGGTTACCGTTGTAGTAAACAGCTTTGAAGGACAACAGCTTAATGGACCAAATGATCTTTGGATAGACCCCAAAGGAGGCATTTATTTTACCGATCCTTATTACCAGAGAAATTACTGGATCCGCAAAAATAAAGAGATAGAAGACGAGTCGGTATACTATTTATCTCCTGATAAAAAACGGGTAACAAAAGTGGCCGATGATTTTCTAAAACCCAATGGCATTATAGGAACTCCAGATGGCAAAAAACTATATGTAGCTGATATAAAAGCAAATAAAACCTTTTCTTTTACCATAAATGCAGATGGCTCTTTAAGTAAAAAAACGCTTTTTACAGAACTGGGTTCTGATGGAATGACAATAGACGAAACCGGCAACATCTATTTAACCGGAAAAGGCGTTACCATTTTTAATCCACAAGGCGAAAAAATAACACATATAAATGTACCGGAACCCTGGACAGCCAATGTATGCTTTGGCGGTAAAAAGCTAAAAAGACTTTTTATTACTGCCAGCAAAGCAGTTTATACTTTAGATATGAATGTTAAAGGTGGGCTATACCAGTAATTAGCAAAAGCAAGAAAAAGCCCCTAACCTGATTAGCCTAGTGGCTCACGTGTTAACATTTATTTAAAGTTTCTCACCATGCTGAGAAATATCCAGACCTAAAGCTTCGTCTTCTTTATCTGCCCGTAAAGGGGTAATAAAATTGGTGAGCTTTAGCAATATATAAGAACCAAAAAAAGCAAAAACAGAGCAGCCTACCAACGCAATCAAATGAACTGTAAACAGTTTAGTCTCTCCAAAAAACAATCCATTGCCATTCTCTATTCCAGCATTAATAGAAGTATGCGCAAATACACCGGTTAACAACATCCCTACCATACCGCCTACTCCATGGCAAGGGAACACATCTAAAGTATCATCTATAGAAGTTCTTGTTCTCCACTCTACCAATAAGTTGCTAATCAGAGATGCGATGATACCTATTAATAAGGCATGAGGTATAGTTACAAATCCGGCTGCTGGTGTAATAGCCACTAAACCAACCACAGCACCAATACAGGTTCCCATGGCAGAAGGCTTTTTCCCTCTGTAAGAGTCAAAAAATATCCAGGTTAAAGCGGCAGAGGCCGAAGCAGCGCTGGTGTTTGCCAAAGCAATACCTGCCAGAGTTGAAGCTCCGTATGCAGACCCACCGTTAAAACCTATCCAACCGAACCATAACAATCCGGTTCCGATTAAAACATAAGGCACCCGGGCAGGATTATGGTTTACTTCATTTCTTTTCTTTAAAAACAGCGCCGATGCCAGTGCAGCCCAGCCCGCCGACATGTGCACTACCGTACCGCCGGCAAAATCAAGCACCCCCATTTGAAATAAAATACCTTCAGGATGCCACGTTGCATGTGCCAATGGCGCATATATGAAAACAAAAAACAAACAGATAAATAGCACATAGGAGATAAAGCGTATTCTTTCTGAGAAGGCTCCGGTTATTAATGCAGGTGTGATAATTGCGAATTTCAATTGATAGAAAGCAAACAGCACAAAAGGAATGGTTGGAGCCAATTTCCAGGGCTCGCCGTCAATTACGTTTTCCATCATAAAATAAGTGGCAGGATTACCGAAAATTCCGCCAATAGACTCGCCAAAAGCCAGACTAAACCCAAACACTATCCAGATTACAGAGATAATAACCATACAGATAAAACTTTGCAACATGGTAGATATTACGTTCTTTTTATTCACCATTCCGCCATAAAAGAACGCTAAACCCGGCGTCATAATTAAAACTAATGCAGTTGCGCTTAACATCCAGGCAATATCTGCATGATTATATTCACCTTCCCACATAATTTTAGGCACAGAAGGAAATAAAACAGTTAGAATTGCAATAATCGCAAGAAAAACGAAGGGAATTTTAGACAGTTTTTTAGCCATGACGTATTTATTTTCGGTTTTACAATTTCAAAAATGAAAAAATGAAGCTAAAAATTAAAATAAATCAAAATTTTTAGTGTTTTTACAAGATTTAAGCAAAATAAAAGACGATTTATTCTAAATCAATAAAATCTTAAGTTATTTTTTGAATTCTAAGCAATTCACAAACACAAAACAACAATACCAAACCCTTATTAAAAAAGTGATTTTATTTAATTTTTACTATTAAAAACATTAAATAAATATCAACTATACAACAAAAACAATATTATATTAGAATAACCACCAATAATCACAACAAATAAAAATCAACTAAAACCTAAAAAATCAGCTTAATACTCCGATAAAAAAACCCTAAAAGAGATGATACAAAAAAATAAAAGGGGAAGGCATTAAAAAAACTAAGATTATAGCATAATAAATAGTATTTCGATAAAAGTGACATGAATTTTTAGAATAAACGATATATTCGACTTAAAATCTAAATGTAAATTATGAATATTTTTATGAAAGGACTTTTTAGAAAACTCGGCACAGCTATCCTATTAAACTTATGTTGTTTTGCCTATGTATTTGCACAGCAGGTCAGCAATGAAATTAAAATATCGGTAACAGCCGATAAGGCCGACTGGCTGTATAAATTTGGAGAAACACCTATTTTTAAAATTACAGCTACGCAAAATGGAAAAGCGGTAGACAACATCAAAGTATTTTATCAATTAGGATTAGAGAAACTAAAACCTACAAAATCAGACTCAGTATTATTAAAAAAAGGTGAAACTTCTATTAAAGGTTACAGTTTAAATGAGCCCGGATTTTTAAGAATGGTTGTTACCGCCAACGTAAACGGCAAAAACATAAAAAGTTTAGCTACAGCAGCTTTTGAACCATTAGCTATAAAACCTACTATTACCTTGCCTTCAGACTTCAATCAGTTTTGGCAAAAGAATATAGCCAATTTAGCTAAGATTCCTATGGATGCCAAACTGGAGCACCTACCCGGTAACTCTACCGCCAATGTAAATGTTTACCAATTAAGTTTACAAAATATAGATAACTCTCGTGTTTACGGCATTTTATGTGTGCCCACCAAAGCAGGAAAATATCCGGCACTGCTAAGAGTTCCGGGGGCTGGCGTACGCTCTTATAAAGGAGATGTAGCCACTGCCGAAAGAGGCTTTATAACTTTAGAGATAGGTATACACGGTATTCCGGTTAATTTACCCGATGAAGTGTACAGTAATTTAAGAGAAGGTGCTTTGAAAAGATATAACACTTACAATTTAGATTCTAAGGATATTTTTTATTACAAAAGGGTTTACCTGGGTTGTTTAAGAGCTTTAGATTACCTGGCATCTCACCCATTTTACGATGGCACAAACCTGGGTATTAGAGGCGGTAGCCAGGGCGGCGCCTTAGCCATTACAACAGCTGCTTTGGATAAACGCGTAAAATATCTGGTATCTTATTATCCGGCACTTAGCGATCTTACCGGCTATCTGCATAACAGAGCTGGTGGTTGGCCGCATTACCATTTAGGAAACGCTGCTGCACTAAATAACACCAAAGAGAAATTGGAAACTATGCAGTATTATGACGTAGTCAATTTTGCTAAACAATTAACAATTCCAGGAATTTACACCTGGGGCTTTAACGATGAAACTTGTCCGCCTACGTCTATGTATGCAGCTTACAATAGCATAACTGCCCCTAAAGAACTTTCCGTTTTTAAAGAGGCCGGACACACGGCTACACAAGAGCAAAGAAAACTTGTGGAAGAATGGATAATTAAAAAATTAAAGAATTAATGCTATTAACCCAGGTGTCTAATAAGTCAAAATTGACATATTGAGGTCTAATATATTTCATATTGATTAATATGAAATATATTAAACCTCAGTACCTAGGGTGACAGAGAGCAGCGCTGGGAGCAAAAAAACTATAAGCAAATCCTTTCAAAAAATGGTAGCTTAAAGAACATTTAGCACAACCGAACCTATCGCAAAGTGGTTTCTTTGCTTGTTTTGCATTAACATTCAAGCTTTCAATAAAAACAAATTTAATTGCGAGTATCCAACTCTCTCTTACATAAAGCTGAAGAAATTTGGCGCTACTCCTAATATCAGAATAAAAACAGCTAGTACCATCGCTAAAACCAATATAGGATGGTTACTACCACTGGGACTTGGTTCTATATTAATTTCTGCTTTTCGTAAGAATAGGTTTAACGGGATTTTGAAATAGTAAAATAAAGAAATTACCGTAGTTAATACCGCCACAATCAATAAAATAATATTGTATACAGAGTGATTTAAATGACTTATCAATTCTGAAAATATTACAAACTTAGCAACAAAACCTCCGGTAGGCGGCAAACCAATTAAAGAGACAGCAAACAACACCAATATGCTACCTGCAAGCGCTGCGGGTTTCCCTAAGCCTTTGATAGCTTCTAAAGTAACCGCTCCGTATTTCTCTTCAAAGAAATACAGCACTGCAAATACACCTACATTGGTTATCACATAAACCAACAGGTAAAAAAACAATGCGTTAAATATATTTATACCGGGCAATATGTAAATCATCAACATAAAGCCTGTATGCCCAATTGCCGAATAGGCCATTAAGCGTTTAAGGTCTTTTTGAAAAATGGCCATTACATTACCCAAGAGCAATGTAAGCAGAGCTACTGCAAAAATCAGCTGTATATAAATATCGGCGCTTAGGTGCAATACATCATTAATACTTAAAAGCCATGCAAAAACAGCTATTTTAGGTAATGTAGATAAAAAAGAAGTTACCGATGTCGGCGCCGCCTGGTAAGCGTCTGGTGTCCAGAAATGGAAGGGCACAAAAGACAATTTAAAGCCTATACCCGCCATAAAGAAAATAAGCGCCATGGTTTTGGCTACGGTTGGCACTTCATTTAATCCGTTAATAATGGAGGCATCGTAGAGATTTAATGAACCGCTAAATCCATAGATGAAAGTTATTCCGTAGAGCATCATGGCAGAAACAGCCGTACCAAATAGCAAGTATTTCATTCCTGCTTCGGTTTGCTTTTCATCCTCACTGGAATATACCACCATAATATAAGAAGCCAAAGACAGCATTTCTATAGCGATAAAGGCCAGCAGCAAATTAGCTGATGAAATTAATATTAGCACCGCTAATAAAGAAGCCAGAAAAACCGAATATAAATCGCCAATACCTTTACGGTGAGTACTTAACCGCTTATCCAGCGAAAAGAATATTAATGAAAGTGCAGCTGCAAACATGCTCAATATCTTAAATAAGATAATTTTCTTATTGATAACAAACATGTTATTAAACAGCAATACCTGTGATGCCCCAACATCTTTGTACTGAAGAATAAAAAACAGCATTGCCAGAATAATACTGGATAAAGCCACATAAAAGTTAATGGTACGAGATTGCTTAACAAATAAATCTATAAGGATAACCAATAGAAACCCGGCAACAATAGTCAACTCCGGTGTAATTAAAGCCACCGAGTTAATGATGTTTTGTATACTTGCTGATATATTATAAATATCTCCCATTACTTAAACAGCGTTATAAACTGGATAACCGAAGCATTAATTACGTCAAAAACGATTGAAGGCATAATACCCAAAACCAAAGAAAGTGCTGCCAACGGAACCAACGTGGCTATTTCTCTGCCATTTAAATCTTTTAAAGCAGTAAGCCAACTTTCTTCTTTCAGCCTCAGCTCTCCAAAAAACATCCTCTGCAAAGTCCATAATAGATATACGGCTCCTAATAAAATCCCTAAGGCACCACAAACGGCCATCCAACGCGGAATAAGCCCATTTATACTTTCAGACCTGAATGCGCCAATTAAAGAAAATACTTCTGCAATAAATGCAGAGAAGCCCGGTAAACCTAAAGATGCAAAGAAAGCAATCATGACAAAGAAGGTAAACTTAGGCATGTGCGTAGCCAAACCTCTAAAATTGTAGATATAACGGTCATGCACTCTGGTATAAATAACACCAACGATAAAGAATAACATTACCGATAAGAATCCGTGAGAGATCATCTGCATCATGGCGCCACTTATCCCTTCTGCGGTTACAGATGCCAGTCCCAGCAATACAAAACCCATATGCGACACAGAGGAATAAGCTATTAACCGTTTTAAATCTTTTTGCGCTAAAGCCACCATGGCACCATATAAAATGGAGATTACGCCCAATAGTCCGATATAAAATGATAAATCTATAGCAGCTTCAGGGAAAATGCTATAGGCAATTCTGATAATTCCATAACCTCCAACTTTCAATAATATACCTGCCAGAATAATTGAAATTGGCGTTGGTGCTTCTACGTGAGCATCTGGCAACCAGGTATGAAACGGAAAAACAGGCACTTTAATAGCAAATGCAATAAACACCACAATGAAGGCTAATAATCTTGCCGGTACTCCTAAAATATCTGCGTTAGCAGCAAGAGAAAAGATAGAACCATCCTGATAATTAGCCGGATCCATCATGTAAATCATATTAAAAGTATGGTTACCTGTTTGCGGGTCTGTTACCGAAAAATACAATCCGGCTATAACCAACAACATAAATACCGAACCGATTAACGTGTACAGGAAGAACTTGATAGCGGCATATTCTCTTCTGGCACCTCCCCAAACTCCTATCAGGAAGTAAAGCGGCAAAAGCATCAGCTCGTAAAATACGTAGAAAAGAAAAACATCTAATGCACAGAATACGCCAACCGTAGCTGTATTAAGCAACATTAATAAAGCATAGTACCCCTTTTGGTTAGTTTTTATCTCCCATGACGCTAAAGTGGCAATTAACATCACAAAAGCAGAAAGCCACACCAGCGCTACAGAAAAGCCATCTACTCCTATAAAATAATCTATTTGCAAAGTACCAAAACTTCCGGCATTAAGTCGTATCCACTCCGCCTGCTCGGTAAATTGGTAGCCCGCAATTTCATTAACACCACCTAATGCCGGGTTAAACCCAAAATATAAAAAAGTGGCCAATAGCAGTTGAAGCAAAGAAAGCCCTAATGATATATATTTGAAATTTTTATCCCATCCAGAAGGTAAAGTCAATATAATTATACCGAATAAAAGAGGAAGAAAAATAATTACTGATAATAAACCCATTTTAATATATCATTTGAAAAATGAAGTACGACAAAAAAACTAACAGCATCCAGATGATGTAATGCTGGAATTTACCGTTATGAACGGCCCTGAACCAGATCCCCAGTCTTTCTACCGCTAAGGCAGAAAAATTCACCAGTCCGTCTATAATATTTTTATCAAACCAATCTGATAGTTTGGAAATCTGTATACCAATAGTCCCAAATAAATTTACCAGACCGTCTATAATATTCCTATCAAACCAATACCATACTTTAGAAAACCAAACCGTATTTTTTACGAATAGCGTATCGTAAAGCTCGTTAAAATACCACTGATTGATGGAAAATTTGTACAACCAGGTTTTTTCTAAATTGAGTACTACTTTACCGCTTGCATATAATCTGTAGGTGATAAATATGAGCACAAAACTCAATATGTTAATATATACTGGTATTAAAAGGTGGAAAAAACTCTCCTGATGCCCTTTCATATTAAATGCGTTGTACAACCAGGAGGCTTCTAAGCTAAAAGGATTAAATGCAAAAACAAAAGCTATACAGAAGATAGCGAGAATGATAACAGGAACCCTCATATAATGATTAGGATCATGCACAGGATGATGTCCTAAATTTGCATTTAGTATTTTTGGCAACCTAAATTCGCCAAAGAACACTTTAAAGATTACCCTAAAGATATAGAAAACCGTAAACCACGACGTTAATGATATAATTACAGGAAATAGCCAGGCCAGGCCACCTTTATGGTTTGCCCATTCAAAAACACTTAAGAGTACCGCATCTTTAGATAAGAATCCGGATGAAAATGGCAAGCCGGCCAGCGCCACCGCAGCTGCTATAAATACCGTTGCTGTAACAGGCATCCATTTAGCAAAACCGCCCATGTTGCGCATATCCTGCTCATCAAAGTGATAAGGATTTTTTTCTTTAATATGATGCATCTGGTGGATAACAGCTCCCGCACCTAAGAATAGCAAACATTTAAAAAATGCATGAGTTACCAAATGAAAAATTGCCGCTGCACTGTCACCTGTGCCTATAGCCAGCATCATAAAACCAAGCTGAGAAACAGTAGAAAAAGCCAGAACTCTTTTAATATCATTCTGTGTTAGTGCAATAGTTGCGGCCATAAAGGCAGTAAACAGACCTATAGAAGCGATTATAAATAGAACGGTATCGTTAAATAAAGGCTCTATACGTACCAATAGAAAAACACCCGCGGCCACCATTGTTGCGGCATGTATTAAAGAAGATACCGCTGTTGGTCCTTCCATAGCATCTGGCAACCAGGTATGTAATGGAAATTGTGCCGATTTAGCAATTGCTCCGGCAAAAAAACAAAGTCCGGCAACAGTTAACCAATAATCCGGAAGGTTAGAAAATGGTGTCACCCATAAATCCTGATGAATAAAAGACGAAGCAATAAGGTTTCCGGCCCCAAACAGGGCATCTATATCCAACGTTTTAAACTGACTAAAAACTATCATTAAACCGGCTAGAAAGCCGATATCGCCCAAGCGATTCATGACAAATGCTTTTTTATTTGCTTTAACTGCCGTTTCTTTGGTAAACCAGAAGCCTATAAGCAAATACGAGGCAAAACCAACTAATTCCCAGCCAGCATAAACCAAAAATAAATTATCGGCAATTACCAGCGCCAGCATAGCAAAACAAAACAAGCTTAAATAGCCGAAATATCTCGGTTTCATCCTGTCTTTCCGCATGTACTCTACCGAATAGATATTAACAAGCAAAGCGATAAAACTTACCAGTAAGAGCATCAGTACGGTGAGATTGTTTAGCAAGAAGCCTGCATTAATTTTAAATCCTTGCAAATCTACCCAGTTAACAAAAGGATGATACGTCTTTCCTGTATTCCAAATACCTGAAAATAAAACTAAAGAAGCCACTAAGCTGAAAGAAATACCAGTTATGGAAATAGCCGGGGCATATTTTTTGGCTACAAAAGAAAAAACAAACGCTAATAAGGGAGCACAGATTACAACAAAGGCTGAAATTAGGATCTGCTGTTCGGAAATATGTAAAATTGCCTCCATTTATCCTCTTAATGTATTTGCTTTATTTGGATCAACCGTTTTAACTTTGTTATAGAAATTGAGGATAATAACCAGGCCTACCGCTACGGCAGCGGCAGCCAGCACTATCACAAATAAGGCAAACATCTGCCCTTCATTGTCTATTTTATCGTACTTGCCAAAAGCCACTAAGTTTAGGATAGACGAATTTAGCATGAGCTCTACTCCTATTAATACCTGAATGGCGTTTTTTCTAGTAATGATGGCATACATCCCCAAAGAAAAAAGAATAGCACCAACTATTAAGAAATGGTAAAGCGTAATCATACTGCTTGCGACTCCTTTCTTGCCAGATGCGCCGCACCTATTAAAACCATCAGTAAA
>PJUF01000679.1_pt1 | contig 22186 bp, 16 predicted proteins | sample 1512191 | NCBI WGS metagenome assembly PJUF01 (sample SAMN08177673, study PRJNA422409) | Feces metagenome, whole genome shotgun sequencing project. | isolation source: Chicken feces (3) enriched on wood chips | host: Gallus gallus | place: USA: Madison | collected 2015-01-15 | reverse complement strand
GCGTACAGGCCCATAATGGTGGTGCCCAGCGCCGCGATCAGACAGGTGGCGACGAACACCGAATCCTTGGGCATGCCGGCATCGCCCAGGATCGAGGGGTTGACGAAGATGATGTAGGCCATCGTCAGGAAGGTGGTCAGGCCGGCCACCAGTTCCGTGCGCACCGTGGTGCCGTGCTCCTGCAGCTTGAACACGCGTTCGGTCCAGTTCATGGGTTTGTCTCTCTCTGCTGTTGTTGTCGGAAAGGGGAAGGCACGCGCGCGGGAGGCTCAGCCCGGGCCCGCGGTCTCGCGCGGCGGTGGCCGCAGCGAGGCGGCCACGTCCTTGGTGCGCGCGCGCAACCACTGCGCGGCGCTGGAGGCATGGCTGCGCGCATGCCACAGCTGGTAGTACATGAGCCGCGGCAGCTCCACCGGGCAGTCCAGGATCATCAATGGCAGATGCTGGGCCACGCGCTCGCAGTACTGGCGGCCGGTGGTCAGCACCAGCAGGCTGGAGGCGACCATGCCCGGAATCAAACCGAAGTGCGCGCAGCGCGCCGTCACGTTGCGCTGCAGGCCCTGGGCGTCGAGCATTTGCTCGATCACGCCGCGCGCACCCGGGTGCGTGGGCATGGGCGCGATGTGCTCGGACGCCAGCCAGGTCTGCACGTCCCAGCCACGCCGCACGGCCGGATGGTCGCGACTGACCAGCGACACCACCTCGTCACCGAACAGGCGCGCCATGTGCAAATCGCCCGGCGGCTGCAGCCAGTTGCCGATCACCAGATCGACCTGGCCCTGCGCCAGGTGCGCGTGGTAGTCCGACTCGGCCGACAGCGGATGGATCTCGATGCGCGACAGCGGCGCCTGGCGCTTGATCTCGGCCACCAGCGCGGGCAGGAACAGCGGGTCCAGGTAGTCGCTGGCGGCGATGCGGAAGGTGTGCTCGGCGGTCTGCGGGTCGAAGCCGCGCGCGTCGGTGAACAGCATCTGCGCCGCGCGCAGGATGCTGGCCGCCGGCTCCACCATGGCCAGCGCCACCTCGGTGGGCACCATGCCGGCGCCGGATCGCACCAGCAGCGCGTCGCCCGTGAGCGTGCGCAGCCGCTTGAGTGCCGCCGACACGGCCGGCTGGTGCGTGCCCAGGCGGATCGCGGCGCGCGAGACGCTGCGCTCGGTCAGCACCGTGTGCAGCACGCGGATCAGGTGCAGGTCGATGCGCTCGAGCGGCGCCGGGCCCCGCGGGGGCGGCTTGACCGCCACCGGCTTGGCGGCGTTCGCCGGATCAGGCACCCGCCACTCCCGCGGCCTGCACGGCATTCAGCGCGCGCAGGATGGATTCGCTGGTGGCCGGTGCCGACAGCGGCGGGTCGACGCGGTGCCCGCCCGCGGCCGACACGGCGTCGCGGATGGCGAAGAAGACCGAGAAAGGCAGCAGCAGCGGCGGCTCCCCCACCGCCTTGCTGCGGTGAATGGAGTCTTCGACATTCAGGCCGTCGAACAGCCGCACGTTGAAGACCGGCGGGCAGTCGTTGGCCGTCGGGATCTTGTAGGTGCTGGGCGCATGCGTGGTCAGCTTGCCGCTCTGCGGGTGCCACACCAGCTCTTCGGTCGTGAGCCAGCCCATGCCCTGGATGAAGGCGCCTTCGACCTGGCCGATGTCCACGGCCGGGTTCAGCGACTTGCCCGCGTCGTGCAGCACGTCGGCGCGCAGCAGCTTCCATTCGCCGGTCAGCGTGTCGATGATCACCTCGCTCACGGCCGCGCCGTAGGCGAAGTAGAAGAAGGGGCGGCCGGTCATGGTCTCGCGGTCCCACGACAGGCCCGGCGTGGCGTAGAAGCCGACGGACCACAGCTGCACGCGGTCCAGGTAGGCCTCGCCCACCACCACGTCGAAGCCCAGCTCGCGGCCGTTGACCTGCACCTTGTCGTTGGCAAAGCGCACGTCGGCCGCCTGGCCGCCATGGCGCGCCGCGGCACAGGCGGCCAGCCGCTCTTTGATCTGACGGGCGGCGTCCTGCGCCGCCTTGCCGTTCAGGTCGGCGCCCGTGGACGCGGCCGTGGCCGAGGTGTTGGCCACCTTGGTGGTGTCGGTCGCCGTCACGCGCACGCGGTCGAAGGCTACGCCCAGTTCGTGCGCCACCACCTGCATCACCTTGGTGTTGATGCCCTGCCCCATCTCGGTGCCGCCGTGGTTCACCAGGATCGAGCCGTCCACGTAGACGTGCACCAGCGCGCCCGCCTGGTTCAGGTGGGTGACGTTGAAGGCGATGCCGAATTTGACGGGTGTCAGCGCCAGGCCCTTCTTGAGCACGGGGCTGGCGCGGTTGAAGTCCGCGATCGCCGCACGGCGCGCCCGGTATTCGCTGGTCTGCTCGAGCTCGGCCACCAGCTCGTGAATGACGTTGTCGACGATCGTCTGGCCGTAAGGCGTGACGTTGCGCTCGTTCCTACCGTAAAAGTTCAGGCGCCGGATGTCGAGCGGGTCGCGGCCGAGATTGCGCGCGATCTCGTCGATCACGTATTCGATGGCGATCGCGCCCTGCGGTCCGCCGAAGCCGCGGAAGGCGGTATTCGACTGGGTATTGGTCTTGCCGCAGGCGGCGCGGATCTCGACGTCGGACAGATAATAGGTATTGTCGAAGTGGCAAACGGCGCGCGTCGCCACCGGGCCGGACAGGTCGGCCGAGAAGCCGGCGCGCGTGACCATATCGACTTTCGCGGCGACGATGCGCCCTTTGTCATCGTAGCCGACTTCGTATTCGTAATGGAAGCAGTGGCGCTTGCCGGTGACCAGCATGTCGTCGTCGCGGTCGGCGCGCAGCTTGACCGGGCGGCGCGTGCGCACTGCGGCAATCGCCGCAGCGGCCGCCCACAGCGCCGACTGCGATTCCTTGCCGCCGAAGCCGCCGCCCATGCGGCGGCACTCGACCGTCACGTGGTGCGAATGCAGACCGAGCGCATGCGCCACCACGTGCTGCATCTCGCTCGGGTGCTGGGTCGAGCAGTACACGTGCATGCCGTGGTCTTCGCCGGGGATGGCGTAGGCGATCTGGCCTTCGAGGTAGAACTGTTCCTGGCCGCCCACGAACAGTTCGCCTTTCACGCGGTGCGGCGCGCTTGTGAAGGCGCTGTGCGCGTCGCCGCGCGCCAGGCGCATCGGCGGCAGCACATAGGACTGGGCGGCGCGCGCTTCCTGCGGGCTCAGGATCGCCGGCAGGTCTTCGTAGTCGATCCTGGCCAGCCTGGCGGCCCGGCGCGCGTTGTCGTGGCTGTCGGCGACGACGATGAAGACCGGCTGTCCCACGTACTGGACCAGGCCGTCCGCCAGGATCGGATCGTCATGGATGATAGGGCCGCAGTCGTTCAGCCCCGGGATGTCCTGCGCGGTCAGCACCGCCACCACGCCGCGGCTGGCTGCTACCTGTTCCAGGTCGATACCCAGGATGCGCGCATGGGCGCGGCCGGACAGGCCGAGCGCTGCATGCAGGGTGCCGGCGGTCTCGCGGATGTCGTCGGTATAGGTGGCCTGGCCGAGCACGTGCAGCACGGCGGATTCGTGCGGGCGGGCGCGCCCGACTTCGGTCCACTGCGCCGCGTCGCGGATGGGGGAACCTGCATCGTTCATGTCCGTTCTCCTCTCAACCGGCCGCGAAGGCATTGACCGCGCTGACCGGCAGCGGATTCTCGGGGCGGGTCTCGAACCAGAAGCGGCGCAGCAGGTTCTGCGCGGCCAGCATGCGGTAGGCGCTGGAGGCGCGCATGTCGCTCAGCGGTGCGTAATCCTGGGCCAGCGCGTTCATGGCTGCGCGCAGCGCGGCCTCGTTCCACGGCTGGCCGATGAGAAGCGCTTCGGCGCTGGCCGCCCGCTTGGGCGTGGCCGCCATGCCGCCAAAGGCGATGCGCGCGCCGGTCACGGTGTCGCCGTCGAGGGTGACGGCAAAGGCCGCGCACACAGCCGAGATGTCCTGGTCGAAGCGCTTGGCCAGTTTATAGGTGCGGAAACGCAGGCCCGCCTTGTTTTCCTGCGGCAACGGCACCCGCACGCTCTGCACGAATTCGCCCGGCTGCAGGTTTTTCTGCTGGTAGCCGAGATAAAAATCTTCCAGCGCCAGCACCCGCTCGCCCGCGGCGCCGCGCAGCACCACCTGGCTGCCCAGGGCGATCAGCCAGGGCATCGAGTCGCCGATCGGCGAGCCGTTAGCGACGTTGCCGCCCAGCGTGCCGGCATTGCGGATCGGGAGCGAGGCGAAGCGCTGCCACATCTCGGTCAACGCATCCGGATAGTGGCGGCAGATGGCCGCGTAGGCATCGTTCAGGCTCACGCCCGCGCCGATCTCGAGCATGCCGCCGGATTCGGCCAGTGTCTTGAGTTCGTCCACCTGGCCCAGGTAGATGATGTCGTTCAGCTCGCGCATCTGCTTGGTGACCCAGAGGCCGACGTCGGTCGAACCGGCCAGCATCAGCGCCTGCGGGAATTCGCTGCGCAGGCCGACCAGTTCGGCGAGCGTGCGCGGGATGTGGAAGCGCCCGCCTTGCGCTTCGTACGTGAAGCCATGGGTGCGCTGCAGCACGCGCAGGCGCTCGGCCAGCGCGGCGCGGTCAAAGCTTGCGGGCGGCAGCTCGACCATGCGGCGGGCCGCATCGATGACCGGGCGGTAGCCGGTACAGCGGCACAGGTTGCCCGAGAGCGCATCGTCGATCTGGCAGCGCGAGGGCTGGCGTCCGGAAAGCCCATGGCTTTCCTGTTTCAGGTACATGCCCCACAGCGACATGGCGAAACCCGGGGTGCAGAAACCGCACTGCGAACCGTGGCACTCGACCAGGGCCTGCTGGACCGGATGCAGGCTGCCGTCGGGCTGCTGCAGGTCTTCGACCGTGAACAAGGCCTTGCCGTCGAGCGTGGGCGTGAACTGGATGCAGGAATTGACCGCCTTGAGCTGCAATTCGCCGCCTTCCAGCGAGCCGATCACCACCGTGCAGGCGCCGCAATCGCCCTCGGCACAGCCTTCCTTGGTGCCGGTGCAATGCAGGTCCTCCCGCAGGTGCTGCAGGATGGTCTGCGTCGGCTGCGCGTCACTTACTTCGTGGACGGCGCCGCGGTAAAAGAAGCGGATCGGCTCTGGCATTCTTGGTCTCTCTTGGCTGCAAAAGCGGCAAGGGCGGAAGGCTACCACCCGGACGCATACTACTTATAAGATAACCTATATATTACTTATCAATATATTCGTATATCTTATGAATCGCCCTGCCCTTTCATTTTAGGAAAGGATGCAGCGTTTTCCAGTGGTTCGCGATGTCGATGCGGCGCGTGATCCAGACCTTATCATGCCCCTGGACATAGTCGAGGAAGCGCGCCAGCGCCGCGGCGCGGGCCGGCCGTCCGATCAGCCGGCAATGCAGGCCGATCGACAGCATCTTCGGGCGGTTCAGGCCGTCCGGGTCTCCCTCGAGGTACAGCACGTCGAAGGCGTCCTTCAGATAGTCGAAGAACTGGGTGCCCGAGTTAAAACCTTGCATGGCGGCGAAACGCATGTCGTTGGTGTCGAGCGTGTACGGCACCACCAGGTGCGACACCCGCCGGCCGTCGCTGGTCTCGACCTGCTGCCAGAACGGCAGGTCGTCGCCGTAATGGTCGGCGTCGTAAGCGAAGCCGCCGTGCTCGACCACCAGCCGGCGCGTGTTGGGCGAATCGCGCCCGGTGTACCAGCCGAGCGGCGCTTCGCCGGTCAGCTCGCGCAGGATCTGCACCGCTTCCAGCATGTGGGCACGCTCGGTGGCCTCGTCGACGTTCTGGTACGAGATCCAGCGCAGCCCGTGGCAGGCGATCTCGTGGCCCAGTTCGCGCAAGGCGCTGGCCGCCTCGGGATGGCGCCTGAGCGCCATCGCCACGGCGAACACCGTCAGCGGCAGGCCGCGTTCCTCGAACAGGCGCAGTACCCGCCACAGGCCGGCGCGCGAGCCGTATTCGTAGAGCGACTCCATGCTCATGTGGCGCATCGGGAAGGCTTGCGCCCCGATGATCTCGGACAGGAAGGTTTCGGAGGCCGGGTCGCCGTGCAGCACGCAGTTCTCGCCGCCCTCCTCGTAGTTCAGCACGAACTGCAGGGCCACGCGCGCGCCGCCAGGCCAGCGCGCATGCGGCGGATTGCGGCCGTAACCGACCAGGTCGCGCGGATAATTCGAGTAGGTGTCCATGGGCTGGGAAAGAGGCAGGTATATCGGCGATCATATATTGCAGGAAGCACAACGGTATATGATTGCCCGCATACTTCCACTCATTCCGCTGATATGGGCAAACTCTCCACCCACGTGCTCGATACCGCCCACGGCCGCCCCGGCGCGGGGGTCAAGGTCGAGCTGTACGGTATCGACGCGACCGGGCGCACCCTGATCAAGACCGAGGTCACGAATAGCGACGGCCGCTGCGCTGCGCCGCTGCTGGAAGGCGAGCTGCTGCGGCCCGGCCAGTACGAGCTGGTCTTCCATGCCGGCGACTACTTCGCCGCCCAGGGTGTAGAGCTGCCGTCGCCGCGCTTCCTCGACCGCGTCACGATCGCCTTCGGCGTTTTCGACAGCGCGCAGAACTATCATGTGCCGCTGGTAATGACGCCTTGGTCGTATTCCACCTACCGGGGCAGCTAGCATCCGGACGCGGCCGGCGCCTGAAACTTGCTATGCTCGATCTCATCGCGTCGGGAGCACCCATGGCATTGCATATCGTTCATTTCATCGGACCGATCAATCACCATTCCGCCAGCAGCATTCGCAACAATTGCTTGCAGGCGCTGCAGAACGGCGCGACCGAGATCGAACTGCACATGTCCAGCGAGGGCGGCAACATGACGGCCGGTTTCGCCCTGTATTTCTTCCTGAAGTCGCTGCCGGTGCCGCTCACCACCCACAATATCGGCAGCGTGGAATCGGTGGCCGTGGTCATCTTCCTGGCCGGACAGAAACGCTACGCCTGCCCCGGCACCCGCTTCCTGATCCACCCGCTGCACTGGGGTTTCGGCAGCCTGGTCGCGGCCGACCACTCGCGCGTGTCCGAATGGCGTGACTGCCTCGATTTCGACGCCGAGCGCTATGCCAGCATTTTCCTAGAGGCCACGACGGCCGCCGGCTGCCCCACTGACATCCGCAGCAACCTGACCGGCAATGCGCGCATCTTCGACGCCGACGGGGCGGTGAAGGCCGGCATCGTCCACCGCGCCGTGCAGGCGCAGCTGCCGGCAGCCGGATCGACTTGTCATTGGTGGAATTAATTCCGACAACAGCCCACCCGCTCGAACTGCATCAAGCCCCTCATTGTCAGCTCAACCATAATGCTTGTCGCCCCAACCACAAGCATTATCGGCTGCACCATAAAGTCCCGCATGACAGCTTGTCTACGTGGCGCGCACGCATCTTCCGGGGCACGGTACGCTTTACAAATTTGATGCCTGTAGGCATCATCCAGAGAATCCATCCCGGGTAAAACTCCGTCTTTCCAGCCCTTCTCCTATGGCAGCAGTCCTTCCCAACACGATCACCGGTGCGCCCCTGTCGGGCCTGGCGCGGGCGCTCGTGCAGGCTGGCCGGCTGAGCCCGGGACAGGCGGATGGGCTGCACAAGAAAGCCGCCGCCGACAAGACCGCCTTCATCGACGCCCTGCTCGAGAGCGGCATCATCGAGCCGGCCGCTCTGGCCAGCTTCTGCGCCGAGACCTTCGGCTACCCTTTGCTCGACCTGTCCTGCTTCGCGCCCGAATCCCTCCCCGCGACCGCCATCGACGCCAAGCTGATGCAGGCGCAGCGCGTCATCGCGCTGGCCAAGCGCGGCAACAAGATGTCGGTGGCGCTGTCCGACCCGACCAATATCCAGGCCCTGGACCAGATCAAGTTCCAGAGCGAGGCCTCGGTGGAGCCGGTGATCGTGGCCCACGATGTCCTGCTCAAGCTGCTGGACAAGCTGGCCAAGAGCACCGAAGCCAGCCTGAACGAGCTGGTCGGCGACGATGCCGAGATCGAATTCGCCGAGGAAGAAGCGCAGGCGGCCGCGCTGCCGGACCCGGCGAGCGATGTCGAGGATGCGCCGATCGTACGCTTCCTGAACAAGATCCTGATGGATGCGCTCCAGCTGGGCGCCTCCGACATCCACTTCGAGCCCTACGAGAAGTACTACCGCATCCGCATGCGCGTCGACGGCGTGCTGCGCGACCATGCCAATCCGCCGCTGTCGATCCGCGAGAAGCTGGTCTCGCGCATCAAGGTGCTGGCCAAGCTCGACATCTCGGAAAAGCGCGTGCCGCAGGACGGGCGCATGCGCCTGATCGTCGGCCCGACCCGCAGCATCGACTTCCGTGTCAGTACCCTGCCCACGCTGTTCGGCGAAAAGACCGTCATGCGTATCCTCGACGCCACCCAGGCGCAGATGGGCATCGACGCGCTCGGCTACGATCCCGAACAAAAGGCGCTGCTGCTGGACGCGATCTCGCGCCCCTACGGCATGGTGCTGGTCACCGGCCCGACCGGCTCCGGCAAGACGGTATCGCTGTACACCTGCCTGAACGTATTGAACAAGCCCGGCATCAACATCTCGACCGCCGAAGACCCGGCCGAGATCAACCTGCCCGGCGTGAACCAGGTGAACGTCAACGACAAGGCCGGCCTGACCTTCCCGGTGGCGCTGAAGTCTTTTCTCCGCCAGGATCCCGACATCATCATGGTCGGCGAGATCCGCGATCTGGAAACCGCCGACATCGCGATCAAGGCCGCCCAGACCGGCCACATGGTGTTCTCGACCCTGCACACCAACGACGCGCCCTCGACCCTGACCCGCCTGATGAACATGGGCGTGGCGCCTTTCAATATCGCCTCCTCGGTCATCCTGATCACGGCGCAGCGCCTGGCGCGCCGCCTGTGCAGCTGCAAGCAGCCGCTCGAGACCTCGCGCGAGGTGCTGGTCGCGGCCGGCTACCGCGACAGCGACCTGGAAGGCGGCTGGAAGCCCTATGGCCCGGTGGGCTGCGACCGCTGCCTCGGCTCCGGCTACAAGGGCCGCGTCGGCATCTACCAGCTCATGCCGATCACCCCGGCCATCGAGGCCCTGATCCTCGCGCACGGCAATTCGATGCAGATCGCCGAGCAGGCCGAGAAGGAAGGCGTGAACTCGCTGCGCCGCTCCGGCCTGATGAAGGTAAAACAAGGGCTCACCAGTCTCGAAGAAGTGCTCGGCTGCACCAACGAATAGGCGACAAGAACATATGGCAACCTCCCTACAACCCCGGAGCCGCGCCGCAGCGCAGGTCAAGGAAGCGGTCTACGCCTGGGAAGGCAAGGACAAGACCGGCAAGACCGTGCGCGGCGAACTGCGCGCCGGCGGCGAGGCGATCGTCAACGTCACGCTGCGTCGCCAGGGCATCCTGGTCACCAAGGTCAAGAAGAAGGCCTACCGCAGCGGACGCAAGATCACCGACAAGGACCTGACCCTGTTCACGCGCCAGCTGGCCACCATGATGAGGGCCGGCGTGCCGCTGCTGCAGGCCTTCGACATCGTCGGCAAGGGCCACGCCAACCCGTCCATGTCCAAGCTGATCATGGACTTGCGCAACGACGTCGAGACCGGCACCAGCCTGAACAACGCCTTCCGCAAGTACCCGGTCTACTTCGACCCGCTGTTCTGCAACCTGGTGGGCGCCGGCGAACAGGCCGGCATCCTGGAAGACCTCCTGACCCGCCTGGCGATCTACAAGGAAAAGACGCTGGCGATCAAGGGCAAGATCAAGTCGGCCCTGATGTACCCGATCTCCATCATCGCGATCGCCTTCGTCGTCACCGCGATCATCATGATCTGGGTGGTCCCCGCCTTCAAGGAAGTGTTCAAGACCTTCGGCGCCGACCTGCCCGCCCCGACCCTGATCGTGATGGGGATCTCGGACTTCGTCGTGGAATGGTGGTGGCTGATCTTCGGCGGGCTGTTCGCCGGCCTGTACTTCTTCTTCCAGGCCTGGAAGCGCTCGCGCAAGATGCAGCAGGCGATGGACCGCCTGCTGCTGCGCCTGCCGATCTTCGGCGCCGTGATCCGCAAGGCCACCATCGCGCGCTGGACCCGCACCCTGTCGACCATGTTCGCCGCCGGCGTGCCGCTGGTCGAAGCGCTCGACTCGGTCGGCGGCGCCTCGGGCAACGACGTCTACCTGGAAGCGACCAAGAAGATCCAGACCGAAGTCAGCACCGGCACCAGCCTGACCATCTCGATGCAGAACGCGAACGTGTTCCCCAACATGGTCATCCAGATGGTGCAGATCGGCGAGGAATCCGGCTCGCTCGACGCCATGCTGGGCAAGGTGGCCGACTTCTTCGAAGAGGAAGTGGACGAGGCGGTGGCGGCGCTGTCGTCGCTGATGGAGCCGCTGATCATGGTGATCCTGGGGGTGCTGATCGGCGGGCTGGTGATTGCGATGTATATGCCGATCTTTAAGCTGGGGTCGGTGGTCTGACCAACCAGTGCTCAGATCGGCCTGATCCTTTCCGGGCTGAGTTTCGCGGCATCGGCAGGAGACAGGTAGTACTGGGTACCGCCACCCCTGCCGAACTGCGGGTTAGCCAAGGCCTTGCCGCGTGCCGCGCAGATGTGTTCCGTTACCCGGAAAACCCGGACCTTGTCGCGCAAGCTGCGCGGCAGGCCTGCGGCGTCCTTGCCGGGATCGGTCGTGACCTGCACCAGCTCATAGTAGGTCGCCAGGCTGCCGCCTGCCTTTTCCAGCGTCGGGTAGCTCACTGCAAACCCGGGCGGCGATCCCGGCGTGAGCGAGTAGAACAGCGTCCCTTCCCGCACCACCACATTGTCGTAGCGATCCTTGCCGACATAGGGATTGGCCGGGTTAGCCGCCGAGATACCTTGCGTCGCACGGGCCTCTGCCGCGGGATTCTTTCCGCAACAAGGACCGCAAGCGCCCTTGCTGCGCGCCGGGCCGTGCGGCCTGGATACGACGCTGTCCGGCTCGGACTGCCGTCCGTGCAGGGGACTGCTGAACAACAGGGCGGAGGCGAGTGCGGCGCGACCGAACCAGGCAAGCTCCATGGCCCCTCCTGTCCGTCAATGGGGAACGGACACTGTAGCGGAGGCATCACCGAGGACTTTGCTTCATCTCAGTCGAGGAGAAGCAGATCACTGGCCTGCCCGGCTCAGGATCCGTGTCCGAACACCGCCCCTGCCCCCTCCAGGATGCGCCGCACCGCCGGATGCCGTTCGCGCCGCTCCACCGACACCGCATAGAAGTGCTCGACAATGCTGTCGATGGTGCCCACCGGCGCCATGCCGTTTTCAAGCTGCACGGTCTCGGACAGCACCGTCGGCGCCACCATGAAGCCGGTGCCGGCGCAGGCGAAGGATTTCAGCAACGCCCCGTCGTCGAATTCGCCCACCGTGATCGGACGCAAGTCGTGGCTCTCGAACCAGCTCTTGAGCTGGGTGTGGACGGCGGCATCCTGCCCGGGCAGCAGGAAGGGCGCGTCGCGCAGGCGCTGCGGGAATTCGCCCGGCCATTCCTCGCACAGGTCCGGGTGGCCGAACACGGTGAGCGTGCTCGATCCCATCAGCTGGGTATAGCCGCGCACCGCGCCGCCGGTGGGCAGGCCCTGGTCGGCGATCACGAGATCGAGCTTGTGCGCGGCGAGATCGACGACCAGGTCGTCGAAGCGCCCTTCGCGGCAGATCAGGCGCATCGCCATCCCGGCTTCGCGCGCCGGTTGCAGCAGGCGGAAGGCCATGGGCTTGGCGATCACGTCGCAGATGCCGACCCGTAGCGTTTCCTCGCCCGTGAAGGCGCCGCGCCGTACCGCCTGTTCCAGCTCGTTGCCGAGGTCGAAGATCTGCTCGGCGTAGCGCAGCACCGTCTTGCCGGCCTCGGTCAGCTCCAGCACCCGCCCCTTCTTCTTGAACAGTTCCTCGCCCAGCTGCTCTTCCAGCACCTGCAGCTGCATGCTGATCGCCTGCGCCGTCACGTGCAGCTGTTCGGCCGCGCGCGCCACCGTGCCGTGGGTAGCGACCGCGTGGAAGTAATGCAAATGCTTGTAATTGATCATGGCGGAAAACCTCAATAAAACTTACGCTTTACGAAAGATTAATCGATTTTACTTTGGTTTCGTGCGCTTCTATAGTGGCCTCACTTAATCACAACAACGAGGTCACCATGCACGCTTATCAAACCAATAGTCCCGAAGCCGTCAGTCGCATCCTGGCGCTGACCATGATCGTCGACGGCCACCTGAGCCCCGCCGAGGTGAGCGCCATGCACCACTCCAAATACCTGGAGCAGGTTCAGATCGACGATGACACTTTCGACCGCACCTTGCGCGAGCTGTGCGAAGACCTGCTTGATGCCGCCGCCAACCGCCGCGCCGGGATGGTCGAGATCGACCCGCGCCTGATGGATGCCCTGCTGCTCGACCTGCGCGATCCGCTGCTGCAGATCCGCGTGTGGAGGACCATGGTCGACATCATCCACGCCGACGGCCACCTCGACGGCCGCGAAGCGACGCTGGTACGGCGCGCGGCGCGCGCCTGGTTCGGCCAGGTTGATGCCGAGGATTCCTTCACCACCGCGGCCCTGGCCAACTAAGGCCGCCTGACCTGAACGGAGCACATCATGGAATTTCTCACTGCACTCTGGCTCGGCACGCCAGCCTGGGCCTGGCTGGTGTTCCTCACCATCGTCGTGGTGCTGCTGGCCTTCGACCTTGGCGTGCTGAACAAGAAGGACCACGTCATCGGGGTCAAGGAAAGCCTGAAGCTGTCGGCGCTGTACATCGCCGCGGGCCTGCTGTTCGGCCTGTGGGTCTGGCATGAATTCGGCAGCGAAAAGGGCATGCACTTCTATACGGGCTTCCTGATCGAGAAGAGCCTGTCGCTGGATAACATCTTCGTGATCTCGCTGATCTTCGCCACCCTGGCGATCCCGCCGCTCTACCAGCACCGCGTGCTGTTCTGGGGCATCATGGGTGTGATCGTCACGCGCGGCATCATGATCGGCGCCGGCACGGCCCTGGTGGAAAGCTATTACTGGACGCTGTACATCTTCGGCGCCTTCCTGGTCTTCACCGGCATCAAGATGTTTTTCGTGGATACCGACAGCAACGACATCCGCGAGAGCAAGGTGCTGTCCTGGCTGAAGGGCCACATGCGCATCACGCCCGAACTGCACGGCAACCACTTCCTGGTGCGCCAGCCCGACCCGGCGCAACCCGGCAAGACTCTGCTGTGGGCGACGCCGCTGTTCCTGGCGCTGTGCATGGTGGAGATCACCGACGTGGTATTCGCAGTCGACAGCGTGCCGGCGATCTTCGCGATCACCAGCGACCCGTTCGTCGTCTACACCTCGAACATCTTCGCGGTGCTGGGCCTGCGTGCGCTGTACTTCGCGCTGGCGGCGATGGTGGCGCGCTTCCACTACCTGAAGTACTCGCTGGCCGCGGTGCTGGTCTTCATCGGCTCGAAGATCTTCCTGGGCGACTTCGTCTTCGGCGGCAAGGTGCCGGCGGCGCTGTCCCTGGCGGTGACGGGACTGCTGCTCGCCTCGGGCATCCTGTATTCGCTGTGGAAGACCCGTAACGATCCGCCGGCGGTAGCGGGCTAAACAGCAGCAAACCCACACGGCGGCACGGGCAGGCGCGAAGCAAACAGCGCCGACCGTGCCGCCGGCTCGTTTCCACCCTTCTCGGCAGTTGACTCCGTACTAAGCCTCAGCCATACTCGGATAAATGCTAGCGCTATCATTTAGTGATATATAAATGGTAGCGACTGGTTCCGGCGCGTCAGACGCCTGACTTATAACGATATCCGAGACACCATGAGCAATCCAAAAGCGACCCCTTCACGGCTGGGCGTAGTCGAAAAGCTCGGCTACAGCGTGGGCGACCTTGCCGCCAACCTGATCTTCCAGACCCTGCTGACCTTCATCGCCTTCTTCTATACGGACGTGTACAAGGTCAGCCCCGGCGCAGCGGCTTCCATCATCTTCATCGGCGGCATCGTCGGCGCCTGCTTCAATCCGCTGATGGGCCTGCTGGCGGACCGCACCCACACGCGCTGGGGCAAGTTCCGTCCCTGGATCCTGTGGACCTCGATCCCCTTCGGTCTCACCGCGCTGCTGGCCTTCAGCACGCCCGATCTCGGGCAGCAGGGCAAGATCGTCTATGCGCTGCTGACCTACATTCTCCTGATGCTGGTCTACTCGGCCAACAACCTGCCCTACTCGGCCCTGAGCGGGGTCCTGACCGGCAATATGGCCGAACGCAACAGCCTGTCGGCCTACCGCTTCACTGCCGTCATGGTCGCCCAGTTCATCATCCAGGTCCTGCTGCTGCCGCTGGTGCTGATCGCGGGCGGGGGCGACAAGGCGCTCGGCTTCCAGAACGTGATGACCGTATTCGCGATCGTGGGCACCGTCTTCTTCCTGATCACCTTCTTCACCACCCGCGAGCGGGTGGTGCCGGCGCCGACGCAGCGTTCCAGCATCCGCCAGGACATCGTGGACCTGCTGGGCAACCGGCCCTGGGTCGTGATGCTGGTGCTGACCATCCTGGTGTTCATCACGCTGGCCCTGAAAGGCGGCACCTATGTCTACTACTTCAACTCCTACCTGAGCGAAACGCACCTCGCGGCCTTCCTCGAGAATATCGGCTTCAACGGCTTCATCGCCGGACTGAACGCGGTGCTCGCCAGCGTCGGCCTGACCGCCTTCCACTGGCCGAAAGATGCCGCCACCTCGGGCTTCAGCGTGTTCAATGCCGTCGGCATCATCATGATGATCATCGGGATCGGCTTTTCCAAGCCGCTGGCGGACCGCTTCGGCAAGCGCGACGTGTTCGGCGCCGCGCTGCTGGTCTCGACCGCCTTCATGCTGGCCCTGTACTTCTTCCCGCCCGAGTCCATCGGCCCGGTCTTCCTGTGCCAGCTGCTGCACGGCTTCTTCTACGGCATCACGATCCCGCTGCTGTGGGCCATGATCGCCGACGTCGCCGACTACTCGGAATGGAAGAACAACCGGCGCGCCACCGCCCTGCTGTTCTCGGCGATGATCTTCGGCCTCAAAGCGGGCCTGAGCATCGGCGGCGCCCTGGTCGCCGCCCTGCTGTCCCATTACGGGTATGACGCGTCGCTGCCGGCCCAGGCGCCGGAGACGGCGAACGGCATCCTGCTGTCGGTCAGCGTGTGGGCCTCGATTCCCTTCCTGCTCGGCGTCGCCAGCCTGGCCCTGTACGACATCCGCAGGTCGGTCGAGCTGCAGATCGAGCGCGAACTCGGCGACCGCCGCGCCGCCGCCCAGCACTGATTTTTCTTTCAACGACAAACAGGTCCCAACCATATGTCTGAAATCATCGACACCGAGCGCGTGCAGGAACTGAAGGCGCGCGCCATTTCCGCTCCGCTCGTCACCCACATCTATACCGCCGACCCTTCCGCCCACGTCTTCGACGGCAGGATCTACATCTATCCCTCGCACGACATCGAAGCCGGCATCCCCTTCAACGACAACGGCGACCATTTCGCGATGGAGGATTACCACGTGCTCTCGCTCGACCATCCGGGCGGCGAAGCGGTCGACCACGGCGTCGCCCTCCACGTGAAGGATGTGCCCTGGGCCGAACGCCAGATGTGGGCGCCGGATGCGGTCTGCAAGGACGGCAAGTACTACCTGTACTTCCCGGCCAAGCGCCCGGATGGCATCTTCCAGATCGGCGTCGCCGTCGGCGAGCACCCGGCCGGTCCTTTCGTACCCGAGCCCAAGCCGATCGAAGGCAGCTATTCGATCGATCCGGCCGTGTTCGAAGACGTCGACGGCGCCTTTTACATGGTCTTCGGCGGGATCTGGGGCGGGCAGCTGCAGAAGTACCGCGACAATGCGTACGACGCGGCGAATGAAGAGCCGGATGCGAGCCAGGAAGCGCTAGCGCCGCGCGTGGCGCGCTTGAGCTCCGACATGAAGGAATTCGCGGAAGCGCCGCGCGAAGTGCTCATCCTCGACGAGGACGGCCAGCCCCTGCTCGCCGGCGACCATGAGCGCCGCTATTTCGAGGCGCCCTGGCTGCACCGGCACGACGGCAAGTATTACTTCTCTTACTCGACGGGCAATACCCACCTGCTCTGCTATGCGGTCGGCGACAGCCCCTACGGTCCCTTCACCTACCGCGGCCAGATCATGACGCCGGTGATCGGCTGGACCACGCACCATTCGATCTGCGAGTTCGAGGGCCGCAGCTACCTGTTCTATCACGACAGCAGCCTGTCGGAAGGCGTGACCCACCTGCGCAGCGTGAAGGTCACCGAGCTGCACTACGACGACGAAGGGAATATCCTCACGATCTCGCCTTACGGCGAACGCTAGGCGTCGTCGTTTTATTTCGCAGACCGCTAGAATGTGGGCACCGGCGCAGGTCGGTGTCCACTTTTTTTGTCGTGATCACGCACGCAACAGCCCTCCGCTCGCAAGCAGAGGTTTTCAGGACATGCATATGAATGAGACCTACGTTGTCGAGACTGTCGGCGCACCGATTCCCGATCTGAAGGGTTCCGACATCTGCGAAGTGACACTCAGCTTTCTGATGTTGCGTGTCCTTGTCCACCTCGGAAAGGACGAGGACGAAGAAGACAAGTTCCTCGAAGTCGTGTTCAAAAGTATCAAAGGCTTTCGCTACCTCGATGAAGGAGACCTGCTTCCATACTGGCACAGCGGGGCCTTCGACAACTCGCACCATCTTGTCCATGAGATCAAGCGCGGCGGCTGGGCTGCGCAAGAAGAGCGAAACGGATTCCTGAATACGACAGCGGCAATCGGTTTGCACCGTGAGTGGATCATCGCAAGCAGCAATGGATGCCTGAACGTCATTTCGACAAGCGAACCGATCATTCGTTTTCTCGGTGGTGCCGGCGGATAGGCACGAAGAAAAAATCGCCGCTGGACACCTTTCGATGTCTCCGCGGCGATCCCGTTCTGCTGCCGATGCTTCAGGCCGCGTGCGTCAGAACTTCATGCGCATGCCGACCGAGATGGTGCGGCCCGGCTTGTAGCTGGTGAAGGTGGCGTTCGAGAACTGGAAGTAGGCGCGGCGCACGGTGTCGGTCGCGTTCACCACGTCGAAGCTCAGGGTCGGCAGGCCGTCGCGGTCGAACAGCTTCTCCAGGTCGAACTGCGACGAGAAGTCGAGCTGCTTGAAGTCGTCGCTGTACAAGGCCGCGGCCGCGATGCCGTTCTGATTCAGGCCCGAGATCTGGCTGCCCTGCGAATAGGTGTGCGACAGGCGCGCCATGAAGCCATGGTTCTCGTAGTAGAGCTGGAAGTTGTTGCTCTTCTTCGGCACGCCCAGCGCCACGAAGCCCTGGGTGCCTTCGCCGGTCGCCTTCTGGTCGATCAGCGTCAGGGTTTCCGAGAAGCCGAAACCGCGCCATGGCAGCAGCTTGTCGAGCGGCTGCACCCAGCCCAGCTCCAGGCCCTTGATCTTCAGTTCGCCGCCGGCGTTGCGCTGCGAGGTCATCACCACGTTGGCGTTGGCGGGACCGCCGCGGGCGTCGAGCGCCTGCTGCATGGTTGGGGTCACGCTCTCGTAGGTGACGCCGTACTGGGCCAGCGCGCTGAAGGGCAAGGTATTGTTCTGGTTGACCGTGAAGCCGTTCAGCGTCTTCTGGAACACCGTGGCCGCGACATAGCCTTCGCGTCCGGTGTACCACTCGACGCCGAAGTCCAGGTTGTCCGAGATGTAGGGCGCCAGGTTCGGTGCGCCCAGGCTGCCGATATCGGCCGACGGGTTCGAGAAGTTGATGCCCGGACGCAGGGCCTCCGGATTGGCGCGGGTCATCGAGCGCGAGGCCGAGGCGCGCAGGACCACGTTCTTCGCCAGGTCGAGGGCGGCGCTGGCCGACGGCAGCGTATTGCTGTAGGTCTTGTCGACGTAGACCCACTGGTTCACGTTCGGGAAGGGTGTGGCGCCGGCCGGCAGGCTGGCGTTGCGCGGGTCGGCCACCGAGTTGTAGGCCCCCACGCTCTGTTCGGTGCGCACGTAGCGCACGCCGGCGTTGTAGCGCAGCTGGTAGCCCACCAGCCGGGTGACGCCGTCGGCCTGCAGGAACACGCCCTTGGTCTTCTCCTGGATGAAGCCGGTGGCCGCGCCGGTATTGGCCGCGCCGGTGATCGGCGCCTGGTCGAGCAGCTGCTGGTAGTTGGTGTCGCCCGCGAAGCGCTGCCAGTCGACTTCGATCAGGCCGTTCGGGCCGCGGCGCAGGTACTCGCCGACGCGCGCGCCGATCGTGCCCGCGCCCTGGCAGCCGGCGACGTTACCGCAGATCAGGTTCTGCCAGGCGGTCGAGTTGTCGCGCGCGGTGATGCGGCGCAGGATGTCGTCGTAGGCGAAGCCACCCTTCACGCTGAAGTCGCTGTCGCCCCAGGTCAGGTCGGAACGCAAGCCCTTGGTGCTGGTCTCGCGCAGCTCCTGCTGCAGGTTGACGCGTGCGCCGTTGGCGGTGTCAAGCCTGTAGTTGGCCGGATTGCTGATGTCCATCGAGCTGACGATGCTCGGGATCGGGCCATTGGTGAAGCTCACGGTATTGCCCGCGTTGACCGGCGTGACCGGCAGCACGGTGGGCGACTCGCGCGAGAATTCCGACTTCGTGTAGTTCAGCTGGGCGTTCAGCTTGAGCTTCTCGCCGAGCTCCCATTCCATGCCCGGATTGATGCCCTTCAGGCGCACCTTCTCCATATAGGGACGGTATTCGGCGAAGAACTGGGCGTTCGCGAAGGTGCCGCTTTCGACCACGCAGCCGTTGGCGCAGTCGCTGCGGTCGACCTTCATGTCCAGCGGGATGATGGCGCCGTTGCGGCCGATCCAGTTGGTGTCGATGCGCTGCAGGTCATTGTCCTTCTCGCTGTACATGGTGTCGACGTAGAAGTGCAGGCCGGCGCTCGGACGGAACTCGCCGGACAGGATCGCGGTGACCTTGTCCTTGTCGCCGTACTGCGCCATCTGGCGGCCCAGGCGCGGGATCAGGGCGTTGTCGATCTGCTGGATGGAGAGGCCCGGGTTACGGGCCAGCAGCAAGGCCTGGTCGATGGCGGCGCCGGGAGTCAGGCCGTTGCCGGCGTTGCTCGGGACGGTGGCCGGGATGGTCCAGTTGCCGCCGCCGGTGTTGTTGCGGGTCGGGCTGCCGTTCTGGGCCGCGGTCAGGTTCGGGTTGGTCAGGCCGATGGTCTCGTAGCCGGTGGCCTGCACCTTGGACTTGTTCCAGGCGACGCCGCCCAGGATGCCCCAGGTGTTGTTGAAGGTCTTGCTGGCCAGGACCGAGCCGCGGTTGCCCCACTTGCCGGCGACCTGGTTGCGGGTGCCGCCCAGGTTGGCCGAGACGTAGCTGCCCTTGCGGTCGAAGGGACGCGCGCTGCGCATATCGACCACGCCGGCGGCGCCGCCTTCGAGCAGCGACGCCGAAGGGCTCTTGCTGACGGTGAGCTTGGTAAACAGGTCGGTCGGCAGCAGGTCGAGGTCGACCTCGCGGTTGGTGTTCTGGCTGTCGGTGCTGCCGGTGGAGGCCACCGCGATCGGGGCGCCGTTCAGCAGGACCTTGGTGAAGCTGGTGCCCAGGCCGCGAATCTGGATGTTGACGCCCTCGCCCGTGATCTCGCGCGACACCTGCACGCCCGGGATGCGGTTGAGCGATTCGGCGATGTTCGTGTCGGGGAATTTGCCGAGGTCCTCGGCGAAGATCGAATCCTGGAAGCCGGTGGCTTCGCGCTTGTCGCGCGCCGAGGTTTCCAGGCTGCCGCGGTAGCCGGTCACCTGCACGGTCTGGATCGCGCCCTGGGCGGAGGGCGCCGCCTCCTGGGCGTACGCTGCCGAGACCAGCCCGGCGAGGATGGTCAGTTGAAGAATGCGGCCGCCGGTATGACCGGGGCGCAGGAATCGCTGCTGGACCATGATTGTCTCCTGAGTATTTTTTATGCAACATGTTGTCGGCGACGCGATCAACATTTCAATAACATAAATGTTATCGCAATCATTTTTAGTCTAAACTTCAACTTTTATACTTGTCAACTAATATATTTGCGACGCACCGAGCCGGCCGAAAAGCGTGGCGAACACGCGAAATTAGTTACTGTTTGAAAAAGTTTGCGCTAACATCCGGATTCCAACATACGTCAGGCGCAACTAGGCCGGACAACAAAACGACGGAGACTATCTTGCAGCGATCCCTCGCATCCGTGCTGGTTCGCGCCCTGGCAGCCTTGCTGCTGGGCGCCATGTTCGCAGCCGCCGCCCGCGCCGACGAAGACGGCTACCAACTCTGGCAACGCTATCGCCCCCTGCCGGCCGCCCAGGCAGCCGCAGTGCCGGCCAGCGCGATCGTCACGCTGGCGCCCGAGACCCCGACCGTGCTGGCCGCACGTACTGAACTGCAGCGCGCCCTGGGAGGCATGCTGGGCCGGGTGCCGCAGACTGCCAGCGCCGTGCGCGCCGGCAGCGTGGTGCTGGCGCGCAGCGACGGCCTGCCCGCAGGGCTGGTTACCGAGCTGCGCGGCTCCCTGGACCGCATCGGCCCGGAGGGCTACCTGCTTGCCCGCACCCGGCTGCAGAACCAGGACGTCTTCCTGATCGCTGCGAAGAGCGACATCGGCCTCTTGTATGGCAGCTTCGCCTGGCTGCGCGCCCTGCAGGACGGCAGCGCCGCCTCCCTGGTGCGCAGCCCGCTGGTCTCGAACCCTGCCCTGCCGCTGCGCGTGCTGAACCATTGGGACAACCTGGACCGCAGCGTCGAGCGCGGCTATGCCGGGCAATCGATCTGGAACTGGTGGGAACTGCCCGCCATCGTCGATCCGCGCTACCTGGACTATGCGCGCGCCAACGCTTCGCTCGGCATCAACGGCACGGTGCTGAACAACGTCAATGCCAAGGCCGAGGTACTAAGCCCGGCCTTCATCGCCAAGGCCGCCGCGGTCGCGAACGTCCTGCGCCCCTACGGCATCCGGGTGTTCCTCTCGGTGCGCTGGTCGACCCCGCTGGACCTGCGCGAGACCGCCAGCGCCGACCCGCTCGACCCGGCGGTGGCCGCCTGGTGGCGCCGCAAGACCGACGAGATCTACCGCACCATCCCCGATTTCGGCGGCTTCCTGGTGAAAGCCAACTCGGAAGGCCAACCCGGCCCGCAGGACTATGGCCGCAACCACGTCGACGGCGCCAACATGCTGGCGCGCGCGCTGGCGCCACATGGCGGCACCGTGATGTGGCGTGCCTTCGTGTACGAGCCGCCCGAGGCGCGCAAGCGCAAGGGCCTGGGTGACGATCCGAAGCACGACCGCGCCGCCCACGCCTACGACCAGTTCAAGCCGCTGGACGGCAAGTTCGACGCCAACGTGCTGGTGCAGGTGAAGAACGGCGCAATCGACTTCCAGCCGCGCGAGCCCTTCCATCCGCTGTTCGGCGCCATGCCGGACACGCGCCTGATGATGGAATTCCAGATCACCAAGGAGTACCTCGGTTTCGCCACCCACCAGGCCTACCTCGGCCCGATGTTCCAGGAGACCCTGCGCGCCGACACCCGCGCCGGCGGTCAGGCTCTCACCGTGACCCAGGCATTGCAGGGCGCGCAGAAGGGACGCGTCGGCGGCATCGCCGGCGTGGCGAATATCGGCAGCAGCCGTACCTGGTCCGGCTCGGTCTTCGACCAGGCCAACTGGTACGTGTTCGGACGCATGGCCTGGGATCCGATGCTGGACGCCGGCGCCGTCGCGCGTGAGTGGGCGGCGCAGACCTTCTCGCCGGACAGGCAGGTGCTCGACCCGGTGGTCGCCATGATGATGGCCTCGCGCGAGGCAGTGGTCGACTACATGACGCCGCTCGGCCTGCACCACCTGATGGACACCGGCCACCACCATGGCCCGGGACCCTGGGTGGACAACCTGGAGCGTCCCGACTGGAACCCGGTGTACTACCACCGCGCCGGCCGCGACGGCATCGGCTTCGACCGCACGGCGCGCGGCAGCAATGCAGTCAGCCAGTACGCGCCCGACGTCGCGCGCCGCTTTTCCAACCCGGCCACCACCCCGCCCGAACTGCTGTTGTGGTTCCACCACCTGCCCTGGGACTACCGCATGCCTTCAAACCGCACGCTGTGGGAAGAGCTGGTGGCGCGCTACGACCGTGGTGTGCTCGAGGTCGGGCGCATGCAGGAACGCTGGAATG
>PJUF01000675.1_pt1 | contig 22300 bp, 20 predicted proteins | sample 1512191 | NCBI WGS metagenome assembly PJUF01 (sample SAMN08177673, study PRJNA422409) | Feces metagenome, whole genome shotgun sequencing project. | isolation source: Chicken feces (3) enriched on wood chips | host: Gallus gallus | place: USA: Madison | collected 2015-01-15 | reverse complement strand
TTTGATTTTGAAAAGGAAAGCTATGAACAAATTCTTCATTTGGTTTTTGAGAATGAATGGTTGCAAAATGAAGGAACTTTGATTCTGGAGCATTCCGCAAGAATTTCTTTTGACGGAAGCCCGTTTCTTTCCCAAACAAGAAAGTACGGGAATGTGAATTTTAGCTTTTTTAGCAAATCAAATTAATTTTCTTTTGCTTCGCTGATGATTTCTTGAGCTTCTTTATGATCTGTTGTGTCTGCCTCCAATTCTTTTTCCTTGTCTTCCCACCGGATGGAAAGATGTACACTAATAGGGAAATGATCTGAGCCGGTACCTTTTTCTACCTTTAAACCAATCAGCCTGAAATGACTGCTCACAAAGAAATGATCCAACGGCCAACGAAAGAGAGGATAATGAGCATGAAAAGTACTGTACATCCCACGCCCGATTCTCGGATCGAGCATTTTGCTGGTTCTTAGAAATAATCTTGTCGTATGGCTCCAGGCTACATCATTTAAGTCACCAAACACAATCGAAGGCCCATCAAATTCTTTAGATTTTTTTCCTACCAAAAGGATTTCGGCATCGCGATCCGTACTTTCTTTATTTTCATTAGGCACCGGAGGGGTCGGGTGAATTCCATACAGCCTGACAATTTTACCGTCAATATTTAAATCAACCATAATGGAAGGAATCTCGGGGTCAATCAGGTAATTAATTTGTTGTTTTACGATTGGGAATTTAGAATAAAATAATAAGCCATAAGTGTTTTCTTTAGGAATTTCTATAAAGTAGGGATAATCTTTTTTTACCGGTTGCAAACCTCTTTCCCAACTTTTGTTGGTTTCCAGTAGAAACACCACATCGGGGGCTACCTCTTCTATTCGCTTGAGGGTCAAACTGTAATTTTTATTGAACTGATAAACATTGGTAGTCATTAATTTAATTGAATATTCAGGAGATTTGGACTTTTCTTTGTCTATCATTTTTTTATGAATAAAAGTATATGGATAAACAATTCTCCCTAAATAAATCATGTTGAGGAAAATGAGGGTCAGTCCCACCCAGTTCGTCCAATGTTGAAATTCAATTAGAAATGAAAATATAAAAAGAAGGATCAGGTTCAAAACCAATAACTGGAACCTTGGATAATCAAAAATTCTGAATAACCAAAAAGGGGATTTAATTAAAGGAATAATAGAAAAAATAAAGAAAATAATACTGATGGAAATAAAAATAATGTCATTGGCTGTCATGTCCTGAATATTGTTTCTTGAATATAAATCAATAATTAATCCATAAAAAAAGCACCCTAAAAAGAGTGCTTGCTAAACTAAAGTTTAATATTTTTAATTAACCACTTCATAATCAATAGAAATAACACCTCTATCGGGGTTACCTATGCTTTCAAATGCCGCTTTACTCAAATCAAATTGACGAGACTTAACAAATGGCCCTCTGTCATTGACTTCAACAATTACAGATTTCCCGTTTCTTTGATTGGTGATTTTCACTTTCGTTCCAAACGGTAAAGTTTTGTGAGCCGCTGTATATTCATTCATGTCATACTTGTCGCCGCTGGCCGTCTGTTTACCATGGAATTTATCGCCATACCAAGAAGCTTTTCCGCTACCGGTAAGCCAAGTTGCACCGCTAAATAAGCTCGCCCCCCCAAATGTGATAAATCCGATGAGTAATATAAACGTAAATACTGATTTCATATTTGATGTTTTTCAGATTTGCCCGACAAAAGTACGAAGGATGACTTTTTGTTGAACTTAAGCCGATTTTTTATGAAGTTATTTTCGTTTATTCCTTTGGAATCCCTTTTATTTATAAGCGTTTCGGGATGTGGTTAAACTTCTGTTAAAAATATTAAAAAAAGTTAATTTTTTTAACAATTAAATTTAGCTCAATAGTCTTTTGACTGTCTCTGCAATCAATTTTCCCTCTGCCTGTCCTGCTAATTGGGAAGAAGCGGCTCCCATCACTTTTCCCATATCCTTTGGTGAGGTAGCACCGGTCTGGGCAATTATTTCCTTGATTTTAGACTCTAATTCAACCGCTGAAAGTTGTTGAGGCAGAAAGGTTTGAATGACTTCTGCCTGAGCCAATTCTTTTTCGGCCAGTTCGGTTCTTCCGTTGGCGGAAAATTGTTCTGCCGCTTCTTTCCTTTGTTTGATTAATTTTTGGAGCATCGCGATTTCTTGTGTATCGGAAATTTCGCCGCTTCCACCGGAAGTTTTGACCAGAAGGATTTCAGACTTTATGGCACGTAGAGCCTCCAAAGCAATTTGGTTTTTGCTTCTCATCGCTTCCTTCATCTGATCCATTATGTTTGTTTCTAAGTTCATTGTTCTAATTTTTCCGCAAAGATACAAACACATACATTATATTGACTTTTATTTGATAAAACAGTATAAATCCTGTTTTGGGTAAATATTTCTTAGTCAAATTCTAAAATCTGAAATCAAAACTCGAGAACTCTATTAAAATTCCTACCTTTGCAAACCAAAATTTTTTAAAAAAATGAACATAGCCCAAAACAGTATCGACGATTTAAATGCTGTACTTACCGTTACAATAGAAAAGGACGATTATAAAGAAAAAGTAGAGAAGGCACTTAACAATTACCGTAAAAATGCTACCATAAAAGGATTCAGAAAAGGCCAAGTGCCTATGAGCTTTGTGAAAAAGCAGTTTGAGAAAAGCATTATTTTTGATGAAGTCAATCAATTACTGCAAACAGGGATCAATGATTATATCCAAAAAGAAAAAATTTCGATTTTGGGAAATCCGCTTCCAAAGACACAAGAAAACATGGATTGGGATGCTGATACTTTAAATTTTGAATTCGAATTGGGATTAGCTCCGGATTTTGAAATTGATTTGAGCAAAATCAAAGCCGATACCTACAAAGTTGAAGTGAATGACGAAGAAGTCCAGAAATACGTAGATAATTTTGCCAAACGTTTCGGGACGATGAAAACACTTGAAAAAGTAGAAGATGGCGCCAACATAAAGGTTTTGATGAAAGAATTAAATTCAGATAAAACCGAAGTGGAAGGAAGCGAAAAAGAAACTTATCTTTTTGTGGATGAATTGGCAAAACCAAAGAAATTCCTTGGTAAGAAAGTAGGAGACGTGGTAGTAGTGAAAGCAAAAGAAATCAGCGAAGATGCGGTAAACCTGGAGCAGATTTTAAATTGGACAGCTGAAAAGGCGACAAATTTTGACGGACAATTGCAATTCGAGATTCAGGAAATTACCGTAATGGAACCTTCTGCTGTTGATCAAAGCTTATTTGACAAAGTTTATGGCGAAGGTACTGTAAAAGACGAAAAAGAATTCCGTCAGAAAATAAAAGACGAAGCGGAAAAAATGTATGTTCGTGAGACGGACAAGCAAATGATGAATGAAGTAGTGGAAGCTTTGATAAAAGATACCAAATTTGACCTGCCATCTGACTTTTTGTCTCGTTGGCTGGTATTTTCAAATGATAAGATTGATTCGGTTGAACACGCGGCAGATCAGCTGAAAAAAGAAGAAAGCGGATTGCGTTATCAGTTAATCGAATCCAAAATTGCTGAAAAATATGATTTGAAAGTTGAGTATGGTGATGTAGAAAATGCTATGCGCAACATCATAAAAGAACAATTGGCGATGTATGGCCAATCCAATATGCCGGAAGAAGATTTGGAAAGAATCGTGCAAGGTTCGCTTCAAAACCAACAGGAATTCCAACGAATGGCAGATCAGGTTTTTGCCGACAAAATGATGCAGACCTTTAAAGACAACACAAAACTGAAAGAGAAAAAGGTTACATTTGATGAGTTCGTGAAATTGATGGAAGACAAACACAAAGAACATCATCATGACCACGACCATGACCACAATCATTAAAAGTTAAACTTTGACAATTCGTCAGGGAAATAAGAATTGTATTATTTTTGAATTGTTGACTTTAACTTGTAACATTTATTAATTATGGATTACGGAAAAGAATTTAAAAAATACGCGACAGGACACCAAAACCTCAATAGTCTCCATGTAGATAGTTATATTGAAAGCATGACTCCCTACATTGTGGAGGAGCGTAAACTGAATGTAGCTCAGATGGACGTTTTTTCCAGGCTGATGATGGATAGAATTATCTTTATGGGAACTGCAGTCAATGATGAAATTGCCAACATCATCCAGGCTCAGTTGTTATTTTTAGAAAGTGTGGATGCCGCAAAAGACATCCAAATTTACATCAATTCACCTGGTGGAGGTGTTTATGCCGGATTGGGAATTTATGACACCATGCAGATTATAAAACCGGAAGTAGCAACGATATGCACCGGAATGGCAGCTTCTATGGCAGCTGTTTTGTTGTGCGCCGGAGCAAAAGGAAAGCGTTCTGCTTTGAAACATTCAAGGGTTATGATCCACCAACCATTGGGGGGAGCGCAAGGTCAGGCGACTGATATGGAGATTACCTTAAAACAAATCCTGATGTTGAAAGATGAATTATATGCGATTATTTCCCATCACTCAGGCCAGCCGTTTGAAAGGATTCAAAAGGATGGTGAACGTGATTACTGGATGAAATCACTTGAAGCAAAAGAATACGGTATGATTGATGAGGTCTTGGTACCGAGAGGATAAAATTTAGTTTGAAATATACAAAGGGTTGCTTTTACGCTTATCTGAACATGGAATGCGGCATAGGGGTAACCTTTTTAATTTTAAAGTGAAATACTATAAATGAAAAATAAATTGGAAGAAAATAAATGTTCATTTTGCGGTAGAAGCAAAAGCGAAGTCAATTTACTTGTAGCCGGAATTGACGGGCATATCTGTGACCAATGTATTGAGCAGGCGCATGGAATCGTATTGGAGGAAGTCGCATTTAAAAATGGTAATCTGCCTATTCAGCCTTTGGCGCTGAAAAATCCGAAAGAAATCAAAAAATTTCTTGATGAGTACATCATCGGTCAGGATTATGCAAAAAAAATATTATCGGTTGCGGTATTTAATCATTACAAAAGAATATTAAATCCCAGTAAAAACGATAGCGAAGTTGAAATAGACAAATCCAATGTTATTTTGGTAGGCGAAACGGGGAGTGGTAAGACGTTGCTGGCCAAGACTATTGCGCGTATGTTAAATGTGCCTTTCGCCATAGTAGACGCAACCGTACTTACAGAAGCAGGGTATGTGGGAGAAGATGTGGAAAGCATCCTGACACGTTTGCTGCAAGACGCCAATTATGATGTAAACATGGCAGAAAAAGGAATTGTTTTTATAGACGAAATAGATAAAATAGCCAGGAAAAGTGATAATCCTTCTATTACAAGAGATGTTTCGGGAGAAGGTGTGCAGCAAGCCATGCTGAAAATTTTAGAAGGGACGATTGTAAACGTTCCCCCAAAAGGCGGAAGAAAGCACCCAGATCAGAAATTTGTGGAGGTCAATACCAAAGATATATTATTTGTTGCGGGTGGTGCTTTTTCAGGCATTGAAAGAAATATTGCCAACCGTTTGAACACCCATGTTATAGGGTATAAAAATGAAGAGGAAGCGAGAGTTGTCGAAGACCTGATGCGAGAAGTAAATGCAATGGACTTGAAAGCGTTCGGCCTGATTCCGGAACTGATTGGGCGTTTGCCCATTATTGCAAGCCTAACCCCATTGAATGAAGCTGCGATGAAAAGAATATTAACCGAACCGCGTAACGCATTAATTAAGCAATATGAGAAATTGTTTGAGTTGGACGGAGTAGAATTAATAGTGGAAGATGACGCTTTGGATTTTATTGTAAAAAAAGCTGAAGAACTGGGGCTGGGAGCGCGCGGACTCCGCTCTGTCACCGAACAGATTTTTACTGAATTAATGTACAGAATTGATGAGCTTCCCGAAAAATATATAGTGACGGAAACGGTAATAAAAAATAATATAAATCTTGATTTTATAAAATCAGCATAATTATGAATTAATTAAATAATATTTTATATATTTGTCACGAAATACATTCTGCCCTGACCAGGTAAAATGTTTACATCAACCTAAATTTATAAGAATGAAAAAAAGTTACTTTTTTTTAAATGCGTTATTCTTAAGTGGTTTATTTATGAATAATGCCTATTCCCAGGAAGCTTTTGTAGCTGGTAATGCCAAAGTCAAAGTGAACGAAGAGACGCTTGTTTACTTTGGAGGCGGACTTACATTAAAAAATGAAGTCAACCAAGAAAAAGTTGTTGAGAACGCCGGGAACATCATTATCAAATCCAATTTCGAAAACACAGGTACAGGTGCCGGTGCAGATGGTAAAAACTTTGTAAGTACATGGGTCGACGATTCCAATTACGGCCAGGTAATTATACAACAAGATGTTACAACAACTTCTGCATTGACTTTGGAAAAAGGAGCCATCAATCCTGCTAATTTTTCTTGGGGTCAATTTGCTATTCCGTATGATTTTGAAAATCCTAATGATGCAACGTTAGCTCTTTTTGGGAGGGCTTTTACAGGAAGCAGCCGATATTATTCCTCTATGATGAAATGGGACAATTTGGTTAAACCTGAATTTGATCAGCTGACTTCAGCTGGTTCAGGTCCCACAGGGTTAGCTCCGGGAGATTATGTTATTCTTAATCTTGCGTATTCTAGTCCGGGAATAAAGGGGGTAATGGAAAATGCACTTAGTGGTACCGGTAAGTTACCTTATGCCGGGGTACCAACCAACCAAAATTATCTTCAAAACTTTAATGTAGCCAGCTACCCGGAAACTTTGTGGAGTACATGGAAAGAAAATAAGAATTCATATAACGAAAGATATAAAACTTACGTCTTCGATGACATAAGAGACAGCGGTAGTGATAATTATGGTAGATACTTCTTTCAGTTTGGAAACCCTTATACATCTAATATAGACTTATCTTATATAGGGACAAATGATAGCAATGACGATATTTTTATTGAGGATCTTATGAGCGTTGCTAAAATTGGTAGTGAAAGCTGGAATAGTGATACAGGAAGTACTGCCACTTCATCAGTAAGAGCGGTTTGGAACAATGGATGGAGCGGGAATCCCGAAGCTCTTTTAGTGAAGCCATTTGAAACCTTCATTATAGGACTATATAGTGATGCTGAAAGGAATACCCGGGCTTTTGAGTTTAGTGATAAACTGAAAACGTTTAATAATGAACCGGGTGCAGGAAGCAGCCTTCCTTCAATAGGTAGTGATATTGATGGGAAAATGAATAACAATAATCACTTATTGTTGGCATTTAATCCAAATTCATCTACAAAACAAGTATTTTATCAGTTGGGACTACGTTTATATGATTCTTATGATCATTATACGAACAATGAAGTATATGTTGTTGTGGGTTCTTCCAGTAAAGTTCAAAATGGAGTAGAAGATAAATATGAATCAGAGTATGCAGATTTCGATGGTCGTACCGGGTTCTATTTGGCGCAGGAAAATGCTGATGGCTCAGAGGTAACAAGCTCAGATAGAAAGTTGTACATCAATGCAGTAAATGTGAAATACGCTTCAAAACCTATACAGCTTTTCTTCAATAGAAAAGCAAACGATTATGAAGGCTATTACCTGAAATCTGATTTATTTTACGGCAGTATATTCAACCGTTTAAAACCGGAAGATGTTAATTTTACAGGGAATAATTCATTTTATTTCTATGACAAATTCGAAGATGTTTTGCTGCCAATCACAACTGACTTTTCTTATTATATAGAACTATCTGACAATGCTCTTGAATCACGTTACCAAGTATTTTGGAATGGAGGCCCACAGCAAAATAAAATGGGTGTTGATGAAGAAATTTTACCTGAATCTCAAACTTTTATATATAAAGATAAGGATAAACAAATGGTGAGATTTAATGAAGACTGGTCTTCTGCTGAAATCAAAGTCTATGATTTAACAGGAAGAAGTATCCTTACACATAAAAACGTTAAAACGGATTTTGATTTTGAATTGAAACTACCGGCAAAAGGAGTATATGTCGTAAAAATATTATCTGATACAGAAGAAGTGTATACACAAAAAATTATTAAAGAATAATTGATATATAGAATATAGAAAAAAAATTACCAATACCTAAATCCTATTTTAATGAAAAACAAACTATTAGCACTTGTGCTCATGCTGTTGGTACCAATTGTAGGCCTTTGGGCTCAAGTACCACCACCACCAACACAAGGAGGCCATGGAGGTGGTCCTGGTGCACCCGACCCGGGAACACCAATTGATCAGTACACTTTAATACTCTTTGTTTTAGCTTTTGGTCTAAGTATTTATTATGTTTTAAATAGACAGAAAAGACTTACGAAAAGTTAATAATAAAAAATATAATTTTAAAAACCCTTCCTATTTCAGAAGGGTTTTTATATTTGGTTAAAATTTGAAATAAAATGAAAAATAAATTATGGCTTGTATTGTTTAGCCTTTCATTTACACTGAATGCTCAATTTAAAATAAATGGTGAAATTCAAGGGTATGAAAATCAGGATATCTTGGTCAGGATTTTTACTGGTCCTTCAGACAAATTGATCAACAAGTTAACGACAGACAAACACGGAAAGTTCAGCGTCAAAATTCCTGAAAAATACAGTGGCATTGTAAGGTTGACTACTTCATCAGGAACAGCGTCAATTGAAATTTTATCGGATAATGAAAATGTTTCATTTACCACGATTTATGAAAACAACGCTTTTTCTGAATTGGCTTTTTCTGAAGGAAAAACAGCAATCGGGTTCCAAGAATATTTGAATTTTGAAGGGTTTAATGATTTGAAAATGAATATATTCCCTGTGATAAAATCTCTATATTCCAAGGAGGACAAATTTTATCAGACAGTAGTGGAAGAAGAGGAAAGAATAAATAAACTGAATCCTGTGACGGATTTGGCATTGCTTAAATATTATATTCAAACCAATGACTTAGCCAACGCGCAGGTTGAAGGAAAACCAGCAGCAGAAATTCATAAAACCAAAATTTTAAATAAGCTAATAACAGACAATACTTATTTGGAAGGTTCCGGGCTTATGTCAAAACTTGTATTGGATTATTTACGTTATTCCGTTGTGGGCGCCACCAGCCAGGAAGAAATTAATTCCACTATAGAAAAGGAAATAGATGAATTGCTGACAGATGCCGATTTGGAAACACCACGGGGACAAAACGTCTTATCTTCTATATTCTTGGTATTGCCACAAGAACAATTTTCAACATTGCTGGAAAAATATTATGCAAAAGCTAATGCCTTGACTTGTGAAATTACCGATGAATTAAAAGCTTCACTGACCGCTCACAATACAATCGTTCCCGGCAATCAGGTTCCCAATATCATATTCAAAAGCCCGGTAAAAGGCTATAAATCTTTATATGATGTGAAAGCCGAGAAAAAAATTGTCATCTTTTGGGCTTCATGGTGTCCGGCTTGCCAGGATGAAATGCCTTTTGTAAAAGAATATTACAGGAATTTCAAACAAAATGGTGGTGAAATCATAAGTATATCTTTGGATTTTGATGAGGCCGCCTTCAAAGAAGCAACTAAAGACTTTGAGTGGGTGAATTATACAGAATTATTGCATTGGGATACCCAAGGCATTATAGAATTTGGTGTAACCTCAACCCCAACACTTTTCCTATTGGACAAAGACAATAAATTGATTAAAAAAGCCAACCACATTTCAGATTTGGTAGAATTGTAAAAAGATGAAAAATTAAGAATGCATAGGCGGGCGATTATCGTCCGTCTTTTTTAAATCATACCCCGTGATTTGATTTCCAGGTATTTATTAATTGTGTTAACTGTTAAATCTTCAGGGCTGGTCAGTACAGTTTGGATTCCGTGTTTGTTCAGCTCCAAAACAATTTGTTGTTTTTCGTAAATGAATTTTTCAATAATTGTTTTCTCATAAATATCTGTATTCTCAATATTTTTGAGAGAATCTTCCAGTTCAGTATTTTTGAAGAAAACCACCAGGAGTAAATGGTTTTTATTAATCCCGAGCAAGTAGGGAAGTTGCCGGTGGAGCGCATCCATGCTTTCAAAATTTGTAAAAAGGACAATCAGTCCGCGTTGCGTAATTTTGTGTTTAATGGAATTGTAAAGTTTACCAAAATCACTTTCCATGAAATTACTGTGGATGCCATACAGGCTTTCAGAAATTTTTTGAAGCTGGTTGGTTCTGCGTTCCGCTTTTACGAGATTTTCCAGTTGATTGGAAAATGTAAAAACGCCTGCTCTGTCATGATTTTGCAATACAACATTGCTAAAAACCAAGCTTGCATTGATGGCATAATCCAGTAAAGTCATTCCATTGAACGGCATTTTCATGACACGGCCTTTGTCAATGGCGCAATAAATCTGCTGTGATTTTTCATCAATATATTGATTGACCATCAATCTCTTGTGTTTCGCTGTGGATTTCCAGTTTATTGTGCGAATGTCATCTCCGCTGATATAATTTTTTATTTGCTCGAATTCCATGCTATGCCCAATCCGACGAATTTTTTTCTGTCCCAGCTCATTTACATGCGCTTTGAAGTTTCGAAGGCTATATTGGTTCAAACGTAAAAAAGACGGATAGACTTTGATCTGATTATCAGTATTTAAAACAATCTTACGTTGCAAAATCCTTAAAGGAGATTCTACAAAAACATTGGTTTTTCCAAATTTGTAAATTCCTCGTTCATTTGGAGTCAGTTCATATTCAAGCAGAGTATTTTTTCGGGAAGCCAGTAATCCTGACATTTTAAAATCAAAAATCTGAAACTGTGGTGGAAGTTCGTCAAAAATGGTATAATGAATCCTGAATGGAAAATGATTTTGCAGGCTTAATTTTACTTTGTTTTTATCGAAATTTGACAGTTTATCATTTACTTCCCTATTGCCCGATAAGGTTCCTTTGCTTATTAGGAAAAGCAATAAAAAGTCAATAAGTGTAAAAAGGATTACAATAAACAATAATAATTGTGAAACCTGAATCATGACCGGAAAAAAGAAACCCAGGCAAAACCCAAAAATCACAGCGGAAAACGCAAAAAAGAAAATTTTGTTTAAAAATATTTGATTCCAGATTTTCATTAACGCGGTATGTCTATACTTTCAATAATTTGCTGAATGATTTGGTCAGAAGTTAATCCTTCCATTTCTTTTTCAGGTGAAACAACAATCCGGTGTTTCAAAGCGGGAATAGCGACAAATTTTATATCTTCCGGAATCACAAAATCACGTCCACGAATAGCTGCAACCGCCTTTGCCGCATTCAAAATCGAAATAGACGCACGTGGCGAAGCCCCTAAAAATAAAAACGGATTATTTCTGGTCGAATTTACAATTGTCGCTATATAGCGGATTAATTTTTGTTCTACCAAAACTTCCTGAATGATTTTCTGGAATTCTGAGATTTCATGTGAATTAAAAACGGCTGAAATCAAGCCGGTAGGGTCTTCATTTTTTCTAAAATTATTTCCTTCAAGAATTAAGATTTCATCTTCCAGATTAGGATAACCTACTTCTATCTTAAAAAGAAAACGGTCGAGCTGTGCTTCCGGCAATCGGTAAGTTCCTTCCTGCTCTATTGGGTTTTGTGTGGCGAAAACCAAAAATGGAGGTTCCATTGGATAAAGTGTTCCGTCCATCGTAATCTGACGTTCGGCCATGACCTCAAATAACGCAGCTTGTGTTTTGGCAGGTGCGCGATTGATTTCATCAATCAGGATGATGTTGGAAAAAACGGGTCCTTTTTTGAATTCAAATTCGTTTTTCTTCATGTCAAAAACCGAAGTCCCCAAAATGTCAGAAGGCATCAAATCCGGCGTAAACTGAATCCGGCTGAAGCCTACGTCCATCGTCTTTGCCAGTAATTTGGCAGTGATGGTCTTGGCGACACCGGGCACCCCTTCAATCAAGGAATGGCCGTTGGCGAAGATGCTTACCATCAACAATTCTATGAATTCATTTTGTCCCACAATTACTTTTCCTAATTGATTTCTGATTTCGGTCACACCGTTTCTGATTTTTGACAAATCAATACGGTTGTTGAATTCTAACCCGGAATTGTGAGTTGATTCTGACAAATTATTTTCTAAGGGATTTTGATTTTCTTGTGGCATATAAGATGAATTATTTTCTTGCGGCTGCTCTTCCATATTGATTTGATTTTTGATTAAAAGCTTCAATTAAGGATTGTAATTTAAAGAAATCTTCTTTGTCCAGATAATTTTTTCCTCTGAATATATCAATGGTTAATACTAATTTTTCACATACCGCGAGGTCAACACCCGATTTTGCACTCAATAACTCTGAGAAATCTTTTTCTGTGTCTTTTGCCGTTATACCATAACGCACTTTGATTTGCTCCAGAAAATAATTGATTTTATATTTCACCATCGCGGTATGGTTAGAATTGTAACGATAGAGTTCAGAAAGTGTTTTTGCGAAATCGAGTGTATAGTTGGAATGAGATAAAATAATGGGTATGGCTTTTTGCCTTCTCTTTGAATTGAAAATGAGAAACAAAGCCCCCATGAGCAATAATAAAAAGAGAGCCCAACGTAATGCTTCGTGTTTCAGCACAAATCCCAAAGTATTGAAAAATCCGCCATCGGTTTGAGGCAATTTTTCACGCTGAAAAATCCGGTGATTGTCCCAAAGAATATCGGCATCTTCCAAATAAGAGAACGTATTTACTACATATTCATAATGGTTCTTTTTGAGCATATGGTAGTTTGTGAAAGCAAAGGGTTCAGTGTGCAAAAGGAAATATCCGTTACCATAATAAATTTTTAGGAAATTGGGTTTTTTTTCACCTTTGTAAGTCATGTAACCCAGCACGTCAGTGGTTTCGGGATTAAATTCAGAAAAATAAGAAGTTCCCACACCTTTTTCAAAAACGTAGGATTTTTCTTTGCCAGATTCCAATACGGAAAGAGAAACTGAAAGTCCCGGGATATTGGAAGAAGTCAGCTGACTTGTGTTTACACCCAAATACTTTTCAAATGAAGGATTTTTGACAGGGTTGGAAATCAGTGCTGAGCCGCCATTGTTTACATAATCCAAAATCTTTTCCCAGGTGGCATCCGTAAAATAATCTCCGGGATAAATAAAAACATAATGATCGCTTCGGTTCTGGTATTGGATTCCTTCAAAGAATTCATAAGTATTTTGACTGATGTTGGTAATGTTTGAATCAGGAAATAGATTTCCTAATTCCTGTCGTAAAACATACGTGCCAAACGGAATCGTGTCTTTGGAGTCAAAAGAGGAAGTCCAATTTACAGGCATTTCTCTACAACCCAAAGTCAGGAAAGAAAAAAAGAAAAGACAATATTTGAAAATCTTGTTTCTCAATTTAATTTGCTTAAAGTCCGTTGAAAAATAGTTTCTGCAAGTTCAAATTCTTTGGAATTCAGATGAAAATTCCCATACCAGGTATAATCATAAATGTAAGTATTGTTTGAGAAGTCTTCTTTAATCGGATGCTGCCCCAGTTCCATGAAATAGTCATAGTCTGTTTTGTCTTTGTTCCAGTTAATCAATCTTTTATCTGTTAATTTTTGTAAAACCCAAAGATAATAGTACCGAACAGCCTTGCGGAAATCTCCTTCTGATTTGGCTTTCTGTATGAGCAATTGAAAATTATTATTTTCTATATTTTCAAGATCTTCTTCCTCTTTTTCTTCCGACGCATCATATTGTATTTTTCTTTTCTCTGCACCAAATGAAAATCCACCTGCATTTTTTAGAATAAAATAAATGATGGTTAAGATGATGATCCCCAGAATTCCATACATCAAAATCTGCATAAACCCACTGGGAAGAGAAAATAAAGGGGCAGTCGCTTTTGGTGGCCGTGGATCTTTTTTGGGTGTTATTCTTTCATAATCAAATTTGCTCCCTTTGTAATTGTCCTTATAGAGGGGGTCAAGTTTTCTTTGTTGATAGAAAGGTTCTCCTTGTTGTTCATGGGAATAGATCTGATTGTCCGTATTATGATACTCAATCACAACAGGTGGAGCTTCTCTCACCTCTTCCGGTTGTTGTGCATTCGCAGAACAAAAAAAGATAATTTGCCACAAAAAAAACAGCTTACACCTTTTCATAGCCGACTTCTTTTAAGAGATAAGAAATATCTTTTTGACTCTTCTTATAAACAAAATGCGGATAAATCAGGTAATACCAGGAAATAAACGACAGGGTTGCCAGAACGATGAAGCCTGCTATGGGAATCGGCATTTCATTGGCATATTGTGTGAGGTAACCTTCAATCAATGCGGCAGAAATTGTAAAAGGAATGGTGCTGATGACGACTTTTAAAGCCGCTTTTCCTTTTTGGAAAAAAGCCTGTTTTCTTGTTAGAATCCCGGGGAAAATATAACTTGTCCCCATTAAAATCCCCGCTCCGATTTCTATACACATCCCGAACATTTCCATGGCGCCGTGCATCCAGATGGTTCGCAGCGAAAGAAAAAAATGACCTTTTTCATAAAACATATACTGGAAGCTTCCTACCATAACACCATTTGAAAGCATAAAATAGAGGGAACCAATTCCCCCGAAAATTCCGTAAAGAAAGGATAACAAGCCCACCCGTAAATTGTTAAAAGCAATCCGGAAGAAGTTATTGAAATCACCGAACGAAGTCGCATTATTGTAAACAGCCAGAGGGTCACCATTTTGTATATTGTCTTCGGTCATATTCACATAGCCGTCACCCAAGATAGAGCGGACAAATTCAGGCTCGTACATAGAAGAAAAGACTCCAATGATAATCATCAGGAAAAATACGGCGAACGAAAAATAAAAATATTTACGGTACCGGTACATAATCATAGGAACTTCATAATTCCAAAACCCCAGAAATCCCTTTCCCGTTTTTTTATGCCCGTAAATTTTATGGTAAGCCGTTGCGGTAATACCGTTCAGGTATTTTATGACATTGCTTTTGGGATAATAAGTTTGGGCATAAGCGAGGTCATTATTAATTTGGATAAATAAATCCGCGAGCCGCTCCGGTTTTTTTTCGGAAGAGTTGTACAATGATTTTTCAAATTCCAACCATTTTTCTTTATTTTGTTTGATGAAAGCCGCCTCTCTCAAATTAGGTCATTTTTATACCAAAAGTTCAATTTGTTTTTTCTTTTGTAAATATAAAAATTACAGGGGAATGATAATAAGATTTAACTTCTTTCCTTTATAAGAAAGAATTTTTTAAGCAAATATGCAGAATATACAAATCAAAACGCCGCTCAATGTAAATGTAGACATACAACACGCCGGTGTGGGCTGGCGGTTTTTGGCTTTTGTGCTCGACATTGCTTTCATAATTATTTACATCCTGATATTAAACCGGGTCGTTTTTCCTCTTTTTGGACTGAATTCAGGTAATTGGAATGAGGAGACCGCTTTGTTTGATGATATGAGCCTATTTCTTGAAGTTATTTTTACACTGCTTTTTTTTCCGGCACTATTTTATTCGCTCTGGACGGAATTTTTATTTAATGGGCAGACTTTTGGTAAAATGATATGTAAAATCAGGGTAGTAAAAATTAATGGTTATCATGCCGGATTTACCGAATATTTTACGCGTTGGGCATTTCGGTTAATTGATTTCTGGACGGGAATGTTTTTGATTCTATTTATGATTCCTGTACTCGGTGAAGAAGCGGCCGGCATTTTAGGCGGACTTATTTTGCTTATGAGTGGATTTGTGGCTTTTTTTCTTATCATCCGAACCAAAAATTCCCAGCGTTTGGGAGACATAGTGGCAGGTACAACAGTCTTGAAATTAAAAGAAAAACACTCAATTGACATTACAATCCTGGAAGAAGTGAAAGACACTTATATTCCGCGGTACAGTCAGGTTATGAAGCTTACCGATAACGATGCAAGAATCATCAAAGACACATTTGTCATTGCCAGGAAAAACAAGGATTCTGTCACTTTGAAAAGGCTCAGAACCCGGCTTGAAACTGTTATGGAAGTCCAGTCCGAACAAAGTGATTCTGAATTTATTGATACCGTAATGAAAGATTTTAATTATTATACACAAAAGCTTTAAAAGTTGATAGAAGGAGATTCAACCGGAAAATCAACGATTCTTTTATTGTCTATTGCCCGAACCTTACCTAAATTTGTGTCAAATAAATAATCAGTGTATTTAGAAGAATTAAAAGAAAAACTGGAAGCTTACGAAACAGATCTTCCCGGTCTTGAAGCGCAATTGAAACTTTCTCCACCCTATCGGGAAAAATACGATATGGAAGAAGTCAAAAAAACGAACCCGCGGATTGCAGCCGTCATGATTCTTTTGTATGAAAATGAAGAAGGCGATATAGAATTCCCCGTTACATTACGTCACACCTATGAGGGAGTTCACTCCAATCAATTCTCGCTCCCCGGCGGTTCATTTGAACCTGAAGATATTAACCTTTCCCATACCGCTTTGCGGGAAACGATGGAAGAGTTAGGTGTGGAAGAAGAAAATATAGAAATAGTCAAACAATTAACCGAATTGTATATTCCACCAAGCAATTTTATTGTTTATCCGTTTGTAGGAATCCATTATGGCCAACCCAGCTTTCAACCCGATGAAAATGAAGTAGCGGAAGTGGTCCCGTTAGATTTGCAAGCTTTTCTTTCTGCCCCATCAGTTAATTTCGAGCGCAAATTTTCGGATTATTTAGTTGAGATTCCGGGCTATGAACTAGGTGAAGATGCATATATTTGGGGAGCAACCGCAATGATTTTAAGCGAATTCGCTGCATTGATGGAAAAGCTTTAAATTTGCAATTCAAAAAAAGAAGAAAGAATAATGGCGAAACAGAAAGCGGTTAAGAAGAATGTATACAGAGATGCTTTTGGCCACTTGTATTTTTTGAAGAGAAGTCTGATTTTTTTATTCGGATCCTTTACCTATAACCGGTACAATGGCTACAACAAACTCAAGGTTTCAGGAACTGAAAACCTGCTAAATCTGCCCAATACCAACGTATTATTTGTTTCCAATCACCAGACCTATTTTGCAGACGTTTTTGCTATGTATCATGTATTTTGCAGTGTGAAAAACGGTTTTACGGACACGATTAAAAATCCGGTCTATTTACTCAATCCCAAAACAGATTTTTATTACATCGCCGCAGAAGAAACAATGAAAAACAATTTCCTGACCAAATTATTTGCTTACACGGGCGCAATTATGGTGAAGAGAACCTGGCGTGAAGCAGGAAAGGAAGTTAACCGGAAGGTAGATGTGTCGGAAATTACCAACATTGAAAAAGCACTTCAAAACGGATGGGTAGTAACCTTTCCCCAAGGTACGACCACGGCTTTTGCTCCGGGCAGAAGAGGAACGGCTCTTTTGGTGAAAAAGACAAACCCTGTGGTGGTCCCTGTGGTCATTGACGGTTTTCGCCGTGCGTTTGATAAAAAAGGTTTGAAACTTAAAAAGACAGGAGTGAAAGCCACTATGCGATTCAAAGCACCATTGCAATTCGATTTGGAAAATGAAGACAATGATGCCATTATGAAAAAAATAATGGATGCGATAGAACAATCACCCGAATTTCTGAAAGTGAAACCGATTGAGGAAATCCTTCAGGATCGTGAACCACAAGATTTTTTTAGCTAATTAAAAGTTAAATGAAAAAAGTACATTTTATTGCAATAGGAGGTAGTGCTATGCACAATTTGGCTATTGCACTACACGAAAAAGGGTACAGAGTTACCGGTTCAGACGATGCCATTTTTGAGCCTTCATCAACCCGGTTGAAACAACGTGGGCTTTTGCCTAAAGAAATGGGGTGGTTTCCTGAAAAAATTACCGAAGACTTGGAAGCTGTGATTTTGGGAATGCATGCCCATGCCGATAATCCTGAAATGCAACGTGCGCAGGAGCTGGGATTAAAAATTTATTCTTATCCGGAATATTTGTATGAACAATCCAAAAACAAAACCCGTGTGGTGATTGCCGGTTCACATGGCAAAACATCTATTACTTCTATGATTTTGCATGTGCTGCATTTTCATGGAAGGGAGGTTGACTATATGGTGGGCGCGCAACTGGACGGTTTTGATGTCATGGTCAAACTAACTGAAGAAAATGATTTTATGGTCATGGAAGGTGATGAATATTTGTCATCAACATTGGACAGGAGGCCGAAAATCTTATTATATCAACCCAATATTGCACTGATCAGCGGAATTGCCTGGGACCATGTCAATGTCTTCCCAACTTTTGAAAATTATGTTCACCAGTTTGAACTATTTGTAGATTCTATCACACCGGGTGGCGCCTTGATTTACAATTCGGAAGATGAAAATGTAGTAAAAGTGGTAGAAAATTCGGAAAAGCAATTGAAGAAATTCCCCTATCATACGCCTGAATATTCTATAGACAATGGGATTTCTTATTTGCAAACCGAAGAAGGTCCGATTCCGCTCGAAATTTTTGGGAAGCACAATTTGAATAATTTGGAAGGAGCAAGATTGATTTGTAATCAATTAGGAATTATGGACGATGATTTTTATGAAGCCATTCAGACATTTAAAGGCGCGTCCAAACGTTTGGAATTGATTAACCGGACGCAGGATTTTGTCGCTTACAAAGATTTTGCGCATGCGCCGAGCAAAGTGATTTCAACAACCCATGCGGTTCGGGAACAATTTCCCGAAAAAGAACTGATAGCCTGTTTGGAGCTTCATACCTATAGCAGCCTGAACCCGGAATTTTTAGCTGAATACAAGGGCGCGTTGGATAAATCGGATGAGAAAATTGTATTTTACAATCCGGAAGCATTAAAAATCAAACGGATGGAGTATATTTCCCCGAGTGATATTCAGGAAGCGTTTGGCGACCCAACTATCAAAATTTTTACCTCATCTGATGAATTAAAGTCCTATTTAGGTCTAATAGATAAACCCGGAAAAGTCTTTTTGATGATGAGTTCGGCTAATTTTGGTGGAATGAATTTGGCAGAATTGTTCAGATCTTAATAGTTTTATTTTGTCTTTATTTGATTCTATAAAAGAACTAACTGTTATTCCTGGAGTTGGAAAATCAATTGCCAATGATTTAATCCAAATCGGCATATATTCTGTTGCGGATTTAGTCGGCAAAAATCCTGAAGAATTATACAACAAATCTAACCAAACTGTTGGATGTGTGCAGGATCGTTGTTTACTTTATGTTTTCCGTTGTGCGGTTTATTTTGCAGAAACCCCGGAAAAACAAAGAGATCCTGAAAAACTGAAATGGTGGAATTGGAAAGATAAAAAATAATTTGGTTTTTCTTTTTTGCGTAATTTGTACTTTTATCCAAAAGACACACAATTATGCATAGAAAACTGAACATTTTATTTTGCCTTACCTTAATTCCTATCCTTTTATTTTCTCAGAGCAATTCCGATTATATGACCACGAAAGGTCATAATGGCGATTCTCCTTTTAACCAGTTATACGATTTGCTGCCAACACCCAACGGATTTCGGACAGCTTCCGGTGCGCCGGGGCCAAATTATTATCAGCAACAGGTTGATTATGCCATGGACCTGATACTGGATGAACCCAATAATATCCTGAATGGAGAAGAAACGATTACTTACCATAATAACTCACCCGATGTGTTGGACTATCTATGGGTTCAATTAGACCAGAATACACGTCAAAAGGATTCACCTTTTCAGAAATACAGCCAGAGGGGAGCACCACAAAATTCTATTTCGGCCGAAGACTTTTCCAAAGAATTTATAGAAAAAAAGTTTGATGGAGGCTATGATATTCACTTTGTCAAAGATGCACAGAATAAGGATTTACAATATTTCATCAATGAGACCATGATGCGGGTGGTTCCTTCAAAACCCTTGGAGCCTGGAGGGAAATTCGTTTTTAAAATCAAATGGTCATACAACATTCCAAATTATTTTGAAGTGGGCGACCGCAACGGATATGAACCGAAAGAAAATGGCAACGTCTATGCCATGGCGCAGTTTTATCCGCGTATGTGCGTGTACAATGATGTAGAAGGCTGGCAGAATATGCAGTACTGGCAACGTTCTGAATACACACTGGAATTCGGGGATTTTAAGGTGAATATTACCGTTCCGGCCGACCATATTCTGAATGCTACCGGTGAGCTGAAAAACATGCAGGAAGTATTGAATAAAGAACAATACCAGCGTTATCAGAAAGCCCGTAATACTTTTGACAATCCGGTAATGGTGGTGACGGAAGAAGAAACCGACAAAAGAATGGCAGAAGGCGCAAAAGGAAAAACCAAAACCTGGAGATTTGAAGCTGAAAATGTAAGGGATTTTGCATGGGCCTCTTCAAGAAGCTATATGTGGGATGCGATGGCGGTAAAAGTAGGGAAGTTTACCCCGATGGCCGAATCGGTCTACCCAAAAGAAGGCGGTAATCTTTGGAAAGAATTTTCGACAAAAGCGGTTGCCCATACATTAAAGTGGTATTCGCATTTTACTTTTGATTACCCGTATCCGAAAGCTGTTTCAGCAAGTGTTCAACGACAAGGCATGGAATACCCGATGATTTGTTTCAATGGTGGTCGCGCCAAGCCCGATGGGAGTTATGATGAAAACCAGATGTATGATTTGATTGGTTTGGTAATCCATGAAGTCGGGCATAATTTCTTCCCTATGATCGTGAATTCAGATGAAAGACAATGGACTTGGATGGATGAAAGCTTAAATACTTATTTAGAAAATATGACCGAGCAGGAGTGGAGCAAAGATTTTCCGTCCAGGAGACTGCGTGCGGATCAGATTGTAGATTATATGCAGTCTCCACAAGATGAAATGATGCCGATTATGACACAAGGTGATTTGCTGACAGATTTTGGTGCCGAAGGTTATTCAAAACCGGCAATTGGTTTTTCCATCTTGCGGAACCTGATTGTAGGAAAAGACAATTTTGATTATGCGTTTAAAACTTATGCGCAGAGATGGATGTTCAAACACCCAACTCCGGCAGATTTTTTCCGCACATTGGATGACGCTTCTGGAACCGATATAGATTGGTTCATTCGCGGGTGGTTTTACACAACTGAAGTAGTCGATTTGGGTGTGAAAAATGTGACCCCATTGTATCCGTCTGAAGTAAAAACCGAAAGAGGAAAAAGAATTGAATTCTCTTCAAAAAAATCTAAAAACTATATTTTCAAATCTGATGTAATGAAGGAATATCTAACTGAAAACCCGGAAATTCATTTGTCTCAAAAACCACAATATTTTTATGAAATAGAATTTGAAAGACCGGGAGGGATGGTAATGCCATTGTTGGTTACATTCACCTTTGAAGATGGGAGTGTACAAGAAATTCGTTATCCGGTTGAGGTTTGGCGTTTTCCCAAACAGCCTTTAAAAAAATTCTATGGATTTGATAAAGCCTTGAAATTAATTGAAATTGACAGGAATGCCGAAACGGCCGACGTAAACCTCAAGAATAATATTTGGGAAATTAGTAGATAATGACAAAATAAAAACTCCCGCTAATCTTGATTATCGGGAGTTATTAGATTCACTATTGTTTTGTTTTTGTTAAGCGATGGCTTTTCTTTTTTGTTTCCAAATGAAATAAACCCCTACTGTAACTGCTACTAAAACCAGGATGAGTACCCAGGTGTCAATTGGAGCCGGATCAGGGTCTCCTTCATCCGGGCCACCATCTCCATTCCCTGGTTGTGCCAGTAATGGAACTGTAACAAACATTGCATAAAACAAGAAGAACGCGTATTTTAAAATTGTATTTTTCATTGTTATTTGTTTTAATATTAGGTAAAGATAAGGACGCAGCCTAATGGCTACGCCCTTGTTCAATTTATTGATTAATCACTTTTTTGGTTGTTGTTCTACCATCTTGTGTAAGAACTCTTACCACAAGTACCTGAGAACCCAATGAGCTTGATTTGATCTGAAGAAGATTGGAATTCACTTTTGCTTTGTTAAATACCTTTCTACCTTGTAGGTCAAATAATTCCACTTCGGTAATCTTACTGTTTTTAGACGAGATTTCAATGTTGCCATTGTTTTTGTAAATCATCACTCCGTTAGCAGTTAAATCATCTACTCCCATTGTACCGTCAGGCATATAAACAATTTCAAACCTTTCGTTAAATTCTCCTGCCTGAGACTCGAATGTATAGGCAGACTGGCTTAGATTGTGTACAATATTGAGTTCGTTATCTTTCAAATAAACCAATTGTCCTTGTTCAAACAATCCATCGAAATTCTCAAGGTTGATTTTATAAGCTCCTCCCTGGGCAACATTGAAGCCTAAAGGC
>PJUF01000674.1_pt1 | contig 22315 bp, 20 predicted proteins | sample 1512191 | NCBI WGS metagenome assembly PJUF01 (sample SAMN08177673, study PRJNA422409) | Feces metagenome, whole genome shotgun sequencing project. | isolation source: Chicken feces (3) enriched on wood chips | host: Gallus gallus | place: USA: Madison | collected 2015-01-15 | reverse complement strand
TCGCGACACAAGGCCGCTCCCACAGATTGATCGCGTGTAGCCCGCTGAAGGTCAGTGATGATACGAGTCATCTTCACCAGCAAAGCTGATTGACACACCACTGGATGGGTAGAGGGGAAGCAGAGTGACCAGGATGCGGCGGGCCGCTGGTAATCAAGGCGCCGCTGATCCTTTGTGGGAGCAACTGTCTTGCTCAATTTCTGAAAGCTGGCGCCATCCGTGTGGGAGCGGCCTTGTGTCGCGAAAGGGCCGCGTGGCGGCCCCCGACAATCTCCGCATCAAAGCCGAAATCCCGGGGCCGCTGCGCGGCCCAATCGCGACACAAGGCCGCTTCCACAGGGCGCATATAGCCTGCTGAAGGTCAGTGATGCTTGCGCGGCACCGGCTTGAGCAGTTCATCCGGCGGCATCTCGCACTTGATCTTGCGCCCCAGCAGCGCTTCGATCGCTGGCAGCTGATACGAGTCATCTTCACCGGCAAAGCTGATCGACACACCACTGGTGCCGGCACGGCCGGTACGGCCAATGCGGTGCACGTAGTCGTCAGGGTCTTCCGGCAGGGTGAAGTTGATCACGTGGCTGATGCCATCGATATGGATCCCGCGCCCGGCCACGTCGGTGGCCACCAGCACGGTGATGCGCCCTTCGCGGAAGCTCTCCAGGGTTCGGATGCGCTTGTGCTGCGGCACGTCGCCCGACAGCTGGGCGGCATTGATACCGTCGCGTACCAGCTTTTCTTCGATGCGCCGCACTTCGTCCTTGCGGTTGGCGAACACCATCACCCGTTCCCACTTGTTCTGGGTTACCAGGTTATACAGCAGTTTGTACTTGTCGCTGCCGGCCACCGCATACACGTGCTGCTCCACCGTTTCGCTGGCCACGTTCTCCGGCTCGATCTCGACGATGGCCGGGTTGGTGGTCCACTGCTTGGCCAGGTTCATCACATCGTCGGTGAAGGTGGCGGAGAACAGCAGGGTCTGGCGCTCGCTTTTCGGCGGTGTCTGACGAATGATTTGGCGGACCTGGGGGATGAAGCCCATGTCGAGCATGCGGTCGGCTTCGTCAAGCACCATCACCTCGACCATGTCCAGGTGCACTTCGCCACGCTGGTTGAAGTCCAGCAGGCGGCCCGGGGTGGCCACCAGGATATCGCAGTGGCGCGCTTCCAGGGCTTTGAGCTGCTTGTCGAAGTCCATGCCACCGACGAAGCTCATCACGTTCAGGCCGGTGTACTTGGTCAGGGCAGCGGCGTCCTTGGCGATCTGCACCACCAGCTCACGGGTGGGGGCGATGATCAGCGCGCGCGGCTCGCCCATGTAGCGCTCTTTAGGCGGTGGCGTCTGCTGCAACTGGGAAATGATCGAGATCAGGAAGGCGGCCGTCTTGCCGGTGCCCGTCTGGGCCCGGCCGATGGCGTCCTGGCCACGCAGGGTGTAACCCAGGACCTGCGCCTGGATTGGCGTGCAGTACGGGAAGCCCAGGTCGTGGATGGCGTGCATCAGCTCGTTGGACAGCTTGAAGTCGTGGAAGCGGGTTTTGCCTTCCTGTGGCTCGACCACGAAGTCCTCGGGCTTCCACAGGCTGGCCTGCGGCTTGGGCTTGCGTTCGCGGCGCGGTTTTTCCTTGGCCGGTTGTTCGGCAGGTGGCGTCGCGGCGGCAGGTTGCTCAGCCTTGGGGGCGGGGTTGGCATGGGGTGCGGCCGGTTTTGCCGCGGGCCGGGCTTCCGGCGTCACGCTGGCAGCAGGAGCGGCGGCTTGTGGCGCGGCCTCTCCCTTGCCGAATATTTTTCTGAGTGCTTTGAGCACGGTCGTCTCATCAACTGATTAAGGAATGTACGCCGGGCAGTGTAATGCAAGATCCGGGCGCGGCGTAGCGGAATAGGCCCACAACTACAAGCGAGGCTGCCTATTGCAGCTGCTTGCTCAGCCAGTCGTGGATATCGTTCAGTTCTTCGACCACCACTTCGTGTTCCATCGGGTATTCGTACCAGCGGGCAGCGACGCCCCAGGTGTTCAGGTACTCGAAGGCGGTACGGCCCATGGACGGGATGACCACCGGGTCATGCACGCCATGCAGGCACAGGGCCGGTGTGCGCTGCTGGCAGGCACTCAACTGATGTTGGTCATTGAAGGTGGGGGCATAGGTGGACAGGGCGATCACCCCACCCAGTGCTTCCTGCCACTTTATATAGGCAGTGTGCAGCACCACCGCGCCGCCTTGGGAGAAGCCGGCCAGGAAGATCCGCGACAGGTTGATGCCTTTGGCCTGCTCGGCCTTGATCAGCGCAACCACCTGCTCGGCAGACGCTTCCAGCTGCGCTTCGTCGATGGCACGGGCCGGGGTCATGGCCTTGATGTCATACCAGCTGGGCATGGCATAGCCGCCGTTGATGGTCACGGGGCGGGTCGGTGCCTGGGGCATGATGAAGCGAGTGCTGAGCAAGCGCTCCTGCATGAATTCGGCCACAGGTAGGAAGTCGTAACGGTCGGCCCCCAGACCGTGCAACCAGATCACACAGGCGTCAGCGGTTTTCTGTGGTTCGAGAATCAGCGGGTTGGTCATGACTGCTCCGAAAGTGTGCGGGTCTTGTTATGGCGTGCGTGAAAAGAAAGCACCGGAAATGATTGTCGGAAAAAGAATGTCGCAACGATACAACTTTTCCTACTTGACGAGCGCTTAAACGCTACAGCCAGAAATTTTGGTACGCGGTTTGCAACTCAACCTGTGATGCAAAGGGCAGGCCGTGACGGTAACACCCTCTGCACGCGAAGGCTGTCACAGAACAGTCCATTGCGCCAATTGACCCAATAACAAGCCAATACGGGTCGGATACGCCTCAAAAGGGTGCGGTGCAATTCCGGCTCGATACAACAAGAGCGATTTGGAGGTTGTGAATGAAGATGTTGAAAACCACCCTGGCAGTCCTGACCGCTGCCGCCGCGCTGGGCGCCGTGAGCACTGCCCAGGCCGGCGCCACCTATGATGCGGTCAAGAAGAAGGGCTTCGTCCAGTGTGGCGTGAGCGACGGTCTTCCAGGCTTCTCGGTACCTGATGCGCAGGGCAAGATCGTCGGCATCGATGCCGATGTCTGCCGCGCCGTGGCCGCCGCCGTGTTCGGTGATGCCACCAAGGTCAAGTTCAGCCAGCTCAACGCCAAGGAACGCTTCACTGCCCTGCAGTCGGGCGAGGTCGACGTGCTGTCGCGTAACACCACCTGGACCAGCTCGCGCGATGCCGGCATGGGCCTGGTGTTCGCGGGTGTCACCTACTATGACGGCGTCGGCTTCCTGGTCAACAAGAAGCTTGGCGTTTCCAGCGCCAAAGAGCTCGATGGCGCGACCATCTGCATCCAGGCCGGTACCACCACCGAGCTGAACGTGTCGGACTTCTTCCGTGCCAATGGCCTGAAGTACACCCCGATTACCTTCGACACCTCTGACGAGAGCGCCAAATCGCTGGAGTCTGGCCGTTGCGACGTGCTGACTTCGGACAAATCGCAGCTGTTCGCCCAGCGCTCCAAGCTGGCTGCGCCGACCGACTACGTGGTGTTGCCGGAAACCATCTCCAAGGAGCCACTGGGCCCGGTAGTGCGTAAAGGCGACGAGGAGTGGTTCAGCATCGTCAAGTGGACCCTGTTCGCCATGCTCAATGCCGAAGAAGCGGGCATCACTTCCAAGAACGTCGAGGCCGAGGCCAAGGCCACCAAGAACCCGGATGTCGCCCGACTGCTGGGTGCGGATGGCGAGTATGGCAAGGACCTCAAGCTGCCCAAAGACTGGGTAGTGCAGATCGTCAAGCAAGTGGGTAACTATGGCGAAGTGTTCGAGAAGAACCTGGGCCAGAGCACTGACTTGAAGATCGACCGTGGCATGAACGCCCTGTGGAACAACGGCGGCATCCAGTACGCGCCTCCAGTGCGCTGATGGCTGCACCCTGCGGCGGCATTCCGCCGCCGCAGGCTGTTCGAATCCCTACTTTCCGGGGCACTTCATGCAAAATCAAATCGGCGCACCCAAGGGCTTGTCCCTTAACGATCCGCGTGTGCGCGCGTGGCTGTTCCAGATCCTCACGATCGTCTTCGTGGTCGGCCTGGGCTGGTACCTGTTTCACAACACGCAAACCAACCTGCAACACCGGGGCATTACCTCGGGCTTCGACTTCCTCGACCGCAGTGCCGGCTTCGGCATCGCCCAGCACCTGATCCCCTATGTGGAATCCGACAGTTATGCGCGGGTGTTCGTCATCGGCCTGCTCAATACGCTGTTGGTGACCTTCATCGGCGTCATCCTGGCAACGATTCTGGGCTTCATCATTGGTGTAGCGCGCCTGTCACCGAACTGGATGATCAGCAAACTGGCAACCGTGTATGTGGAAACCTTCCGCAACATTCCGCCGTTGCTGCAGATCCTGTTCTGGTACTTCGCCGTGTTCCTGACCCTGCCGGGACCGCGGGGCAGCATCAACATCGATGACATGTTCTTCATCAGCAACCGCGGCCTGAACATGCCGGGTGCGTCGATGGCCGACGGTTTCTGGCCATTCGTGGTGGCCCTGGCAGTAGCGATTGTCGCGATCGTGCTGATGGTGCGCTTCGCCAACAAGCGCTTCGACGAGACCGGCGTGCCGTTCCACAAATTCTGGGTGGGCCTGGCGCTGTTCATCGCCATCCCAGGGCTGAGCGTGTTGCTGTTCGGCAGCCCGGTCAGCTGGGAGGTGCCGCAGCTCAAAGGCTTCAACTTTGTCGGTGGCTGGGTGCTGATCCCCGAGTTGCTGGCGCTGACCCTGGCGCTGACTATCTATACGGCAGCCTTCATCGCCGAGATCGTGCGCTCCGGTATCCGTTCGGTCAGCCATGGCCAGACCGAAGCCGCGCGCTCGCTGGGCCTGCGCGAGGGCCCGACCCTGCGCAAGGTGATCATTCCCCAGGCACTGCGGGTGATCATTCCGCCGCTGACCAGCCAATACCTCAACCTGGCGAAGAACTCTTCGCTGGCGGCCGGTATCGGCTACCCGGAGATGGTCTCGCTGTTCGCCGGCACCGTGCTCAATCAGACCGGCCAGGCCATCGAGGTGATTGCAATCACCATGAGTGTCTATCTCGCCATCAGCATCAGCATTTCGCTGCTGATGAACTGGTACAACAAGCGCATTGCGCTGATCGAGCGGTGAGGATACGCCCGTGAATGCCCATGTTTTCAAACCCGATATGCCGCCACCGGTGAAAACCGTCGGCGTGCTCGCATGGATGCGTGCCAATCTGTTCTCCAGCTGGCTCAACACGCTGTTGACCCTGTTCGCCCTCTACCTGGTGTGGCTGATCGTGCCGCCGTTGCTGCAGTGGGCGTTGATCGATGCCAACTGGGTCGGCACCACGCGCGCCGATTGCACCAAGGAAGGCGCCTGCTGGGTGTTCGTGCAGCAGCGCTTTGGCCAGTTCATGTACGGCTATTACCCGACTGAGCTGCGCTGGCGTGTGGACCTGACCGTGTGGCTTGCCGTGCTCGGCGCCGCGCCGTTGTTCATCAAGCGTTTCCCGCGCAAAGCCTTCTACGGCCTGGGCTTCCTGGTGCTGTACCCGGTACTGGCCTATACCCTGCTGCACGGGGGGTACCTGGGCCTGGAAAGCGTACCGACCAGCCAGTGGGGCGGGTTGATGCTGACCCTGGTGATCGCCACCGTGGGCATCGTCGGCGCCTTGCCGCTGGGCATCCTGCTGGCACTGGGCCGGCGTTCGAGGATGCCGGCCGTGAAAGTGGTGTGCGTGACCTTCATCGAGTTCTGGCGAGGCGTACCGCTGATCACCGTGCTGTTCATGTCGTCGGTGATGCTGCCGTTGTTCCTGCCAGAAGGCATGAGCTTCGACAAGCTGCTGCGGGCGATGATTGGTGTGATCCTGTTCCAATCGGCGTACATCGCCGAGGTGGTGCGCGGCGGCCTGCAGGCCATCCCCAAGGGCCAGTACGAAGCCGCCGCGGCCATGGGCCTTGGCTACTGGCGCTCGATGGGGCTGGTGATCTTGCCGCAGGCGCTGAAGCTTGTGATCCCCGGCATCGTCAACACCTTCATTGCCCTGTTCAAGGACACCAGCCTGGTGATCATCATCGGCCTGTTCGACCTGCTCAACAGCGTCAAGCAAGCAGCCGCAGACCCCGCCTGGTTAGGCATGGCCACCGAGGGCTACGTGTTCGCCGCCCTGGTGTTCTGGATTTTCTGTTTCGGTATGTCCCGCTACTCCATGCATCTGGAGCGCAAGCTGGACACTGGCCACAAGCGTTAGGAGTTTCGAAATGAGTGAAGCGATCAAGCAGCCTGCTGGCCCCGAAGGCATCATCCAGATGCAGGGTGTGAACAAGTGGTACGGCCAGTTCCATGTGCTCAAGGACATCAACCTGAACGTGCGCCAGGGCGAACGCATCGTGCTGTGCGGGCCGTCCGGCTCGGGAAAGTCCACCACCATCCGCTGCCTTAACCGCCTGGAAGAGCACCAGCAAGGGCGCATCGTGGTCGATGGCGTGGAGCTGACCAACGACCTCAAGCAGATCGAGGCCATTCGCCGCGAGGTGGGCATGGTGTTCCAGCACTTCAACCTGTTCCCGCACCTGAGCATCCTGGAGAACTGCACCCTGGCGCCGATGTGGGTGCGCAAGATGCCACGGCGCAAGGCCGAGGAAATTGCCATGCACTACCTGGAGCGTGTGCGGATTCCGGAGCAGGCACACAAGTACCCTGGTCAGTTGTCTGGCGGCCAGCAGCAGCGTGTGGCCATTGCCCGCGCGTTGTGCATGAAGCCCAAGATCATGCTGTTCGACGAACCGACCTCGGCACTGGACCCGGAAATGGTCAAGGAAGTGCTCGATACCATGGTGGGCCTGGCCGAGGATGGCATGACCATGCTCTGCGTGACCCACGAAATGGGCTTTGCCCGTACCGTGGCGAACCGGGTTATCTTCATGGACAAGGGCGAGATTGTGGAGCAGGCCGCGCCGGATGACTTCTTCGACCGGCCGCGCAGTGACCGGACCAAGTTGTTCCTCAGCCAGATCCTGCATTGATGCAGTAGCGGCAGCAGACTCGGCCAACTGTGGGAGCGGCCTTGCGTCGCGATGGGCCGCAAAGCGGCCCCGGGCATATGCTCTGCGAAGCTGAAATGTTGGGGCCGCTACGCGGCCCATCGCGACGCAAGGCCGCTCCCACAGGGTTGCGGAACGGCTTAAGGCCTCACCTTACTTTTCTTCTTGCGTTACAGCCGGCGCCGGCGGCGGCCGCAGCCCCACCTCGGCGATCAGCTTCAACTGCTGACCGTTGCGCATCACCTCGATGGTGATCTTCTCGTTGGGTTTGATCCGCGCAACCTGGTTCATCGACTTGCGCCCGTCGCCGGCCGGCTCGCCATTGATGCTCAGGATTACGTCACCCAGTTGCAGCCCGGCCTTGGCCGCTGGCCCCTCGCGGAAGATACCCGCCACCACGATGCCTGGGCGGTCCTTCATGCCGAACGATTCTGCCAGCTCCTGGCTCAGTGGCTGTACTTCGATACCCAGCCAGCCACGGATCACCTGGCCGTGTTCGACGATCGACTTCATCACCTCCAGTGCCAGTTTTACCGGGATGGCGAAGCCGATGCCCTGCGAACCACCGGACTTGGAAAAGATCGCGGTATTGATGCCGATCAGGTTGCCATTGGCATCCACCAGCGCGCCACCGGAGTTGCCCGGGTTGATCGCCGCGTCGGTCTGGATGAAGTCTTCGTAGTTGTTCAGCCCCAGCTGGTTGCGGCCAGTGGCGCTGATGATGCCCATGGTCACCGTCTGGCCGACGCCGAACGGGTTGCCGATGGCCAGCGACACGTCGCCGATGTGAATGGTGTCGGAACGGCCGATGGTGATCGCCGGCAGGTTCTTCAAGTCGATCTTCAGCACCGCCAGGTCGGTTTCCGGGTCGCTGCCGATCACGCGGGCCAGGGTTTCGCGGCCATCCTTCAGCGCTACGACGATCTGGTCGGCGCCGCTGGTAACGTGGTTGTTGGTCAGCAGGTAGCCCTCCGGGCTCATGATTACCGCCGAGCCGAGGCTTGATTCCCAGCGGCGCTGTTTGGGCAGGTTATCGCCGAAGAAGCGGCGGAACTGCGGGTCTTCGAACAGCGGGTGGGCGCTTTTGTTCACCACCTTGGTGGTGTACAGGTTGGCCACCGCCGGGGCGGCCAGGGTCACGGCGTCGGCGTACGACACCGGGCCTTGCATGATCCGCGTGGTCTGTGGCGCTTGCTGCAGGTTGACGTCCTGGCTGGGCAGCCCGACCCATTGCGGAAAACGCTGGATGATCAGCATGGCGATCAGTATGCCGGTAAGCAGGGGCCAGCCGAAGTAACGCAAAGCCTTGAACATGAACGAATCCTGAAAAGAGCAGGGGCCAGCGGCCTGGCAGTGGGGCATGAGCGCGCGCGATCATACACCGGTTCCCCCAGTGACAGCGACGGCCCATAATGGCCGGCATTATACGGGCGTTCGTCAGGCGTTGTGCCCGAGAAAAGCGCAGTTTTCGAGGAGATTTCATGGCCGTCGCTCTAAACACCCTGGTCGAGGAAGCCGAGCGTTACCTGGGCAGCGCGAAGATCCAGGATTATTGCCCAAATGGCCTGCAGGTCGAAGGCCGGCCGCAGGTCAGCCGCATTGTCAGTGGTGTTACCGCCAGCCAGGCATTGCTGGATGCCGCCGTCGAGGCCGAGGCCGATCTGGTGCTGGTGCACCATGGTTATTTCTGGAAGGGCGAGAACCCGTGCATCACCGGCATTCGCCAGCGTCGCCTGAAGACCCTGCTGAATAACGATATAAGCCTGTTGGCGTTTCACCTGCCCTTGGACGTGCACCTGGAAGTGGGCAACAACGTGCAGCTGGCGCGGCGCCTGAAGATCACTGTCGAAGGGCCGCTTGACCCGGAAAACCCCAAGGTGGTCGGCCTGGTCGGTTCGTTGGCTGAGCCGATGACCGCGCGCGATTTTGCCCGCCGGGTGCAACAGGTGCTGGGGCGTGAGCCGTTGCTGGTCGAAGGCAATGAAATGATCCGCCGGGTGGGCTGGTGTACCGGCGGCGGGCAGGGCTATATCGACACGGCGATTGCTGCTGGGGTCGACCTGTACCTGACCGGCGAGGCGTCCGAGCAGACTTACCACAGTGCGCGCGAGAATGGCGTCAGCTTCATTGCTGCCGGGCACCATGCCACTGAACGCTACGGGGTGCAGGCGCTGGGCGATTACCTGGCACGACGGTTTGCCGTGGAGCACCTGTTCATCGATTGCCCGAATCCTATCTGATGGCAGGGCCGGCCTCTTCGCGGGTGAACCCGCTCCTACGCGCGGGCCTCGTAGGAGCGGGTTCACCCGCGAAGAGGCCGGCCCTGCCAGCCCAAACCCCCAGTCATATCGTTAGACTTTTTCGATCTAGCCAGCCTCCTAAATAGAAGCAGCCGCTGTGATAAAGTGGCTCGCTCGAACACGGCCCGCAGGCCGTCCATAAGATCGTTTTTCGTGAGTAGCCATGGTCGACAAACTGACGCACTTGAAACAGCTGGAGGCGGAGAGCATCCACATCATCCGCGAGGTGGCCGCCGAGTTCGACAACCCGGTGATGCTGTACTCGATCGGCAAGGACTCCGCCGTGATGCTGCACCTGGCGCGCAAGGCCTTTTTCCCGGGCAAGCTGCCGTTCCCGGTGATGCACGTCGACACCCAGTGGAAATTCCAGGAGATGTACAGCTTCCGCGACAAGATGGTCGAGGAAATGGGCCTGGAGCTGATCACCCACGTCAACCCTGAGGGTGTGGCGCAAGGCATCAACCCGTTCACCCATGGCAGTTCCAAGCACACCGACATCATGAAGACCCAGGGCCTGAAGCAGGCGCTGGACAAGCATGGTTTCGACGCTGCCTTCGGTGGTGCGCGCCGCGACGAAGAGAAGTCGCGGGCCAAGGAGCGTGTGTATTCGTTCCGTGACAGCAAGCACCGCTGGGACCCGAAGAACCAGCGCCCCGAGCTGTGGAACGTGTACAACGGCAAGGTCAACAAGGGCGAGTCGATCCGCGTCTTCCCGCTGTCGAACTGGACCGAACTGGACATCTGGCAGTACATCTACCTTGAAGGCATCCCGATCGTGCCGCTGTACTTCGCCGCCGAGCGTGAAGTCATCGAGAAGAACGGCACCCTGATCATGATCGACGACGAACGCATCCTCGAGCACCTCTCTGAGGAAGAGAAAGCCCGCATCGTCAAGAAGAAGGTGCGTTTCCGTACCCTCGGCTGCTACCCGCTGACGGGCGCTGTCGAGTCGGAAGCCGAGACGCTCACCGACATCATTCAGGAAATGCTCCTGACGCGCACTTCCGAGCGCCAGGGCCGGGTCATCGACCACGATGGCGTCGGTTCCATGGAAGACAAAAAACGTCAGGGCTACTTCTAATTTTCAGGGTTACTCCATGTCGCACCAATCCGATTTGATCAGCGAAGATATCCTCGCTTATCTGGCTCAGCACGAGCGTAAAGAACTGCTGCGTTTCCTCACCTGCGGCAACGTGGATGACGGCAAGAGCACCCTGATCGGGCGCCTGCTGCACGACTCCAAGATGATCTACGAGGACCACCTCGAGGCCATCACCCGTGATTCGAAGAAAGTCGGCACCACCGGCGAAGAAGTCGACCTGGCACTGCTGGTAGACGGCCTGCAGGCCGAGCGCGAGCAGGGCATCACCATCGATGTCGCCTACCGCTACTTCTCCACCGCCAAGCGCAAGTTCATCATCGCCGACACCCCGGGCCATGAGCAGTACACCCGCAACATGGCCACCGGTGCGTCCACCTGCGACCTGGCGATCATCTTGGTCGATGCCCGCTACGGCGTGCAGACCCAGACCCGCCGCCACAGCTACATCGCGTCGTTGCTGGGCATCAAGCACATCGTGGTCGCGGTCAACAAGATGGACCTGAAGGGCTTCGATGAAGGCGTCTTCGAGTCGATCAAGGCCGACTACCTGAAGTTCGCCGAAGCCATCAACCTGACCCCGAGCAGCCTGCACTTCGTGCCGATGTCGGCGCTCAAGGGTGACAACGTGGTCAACCACAGCGAGCAATCGCCGTGGTACGCCGGCCCGACGCTGATGGAAATCCTCGAAACCGTCGAGGTTTCGGCTGACCGCAACTTCACCGACCTGCGTTTCCCGGTGCAGTACGTCAACCGTCCCAACCTGAACTTCCGCGGCTTCGCGGGCACCATCGCCAGTGGCGTGGTGCACAAAGGTGACGAGATTGTCGTGCTGCCGTCTGGCAAGAGCAGCCGGGTCAAGTCCATCGTCACCTACGAAGGTGAACTGGAAAACGCCGGCCCAGGCCAGGCCGTGACCCTGACCATGGAAGACGAGATCGACATCTCCCGTGGCGACCTGCTGGTACATGCCGACAACGTCCCGCCGGTCACCGACCAGTTCGACGCCATGCTGGTGTGGATGGCCGAGGAGCCGATGCTCCCGGGCAAGAAATACGACATCAAGCGTGCCACCAGCTACGTGCCAGGTTCGATTGCCAGCATCACCCACAAGGTCGATGTGAACACCCTGGAGCAGGGCGCTGCCAGCGCGCTGCAACTGAACGAGATCGGTCGCGTCAAGGTAGCCCTGGACACCTCGATCGCCCTCGACGGTTACGACAGCAACCGCACCACCGGTGCGTTCATCGTCATCGACCGCCTGACCAACGGCACCGTTGGCGCCGGCATGATCATCGCCCCGCCCGTGTTGCCACACGGCAGCACCGGCCATCATGGCAAGCAGGCCCACGTGTCCACCGAAGAGCGCGCCCTGCGCTTCGGTCAGCAGCCAGCCACCGTGCTGTTCAGCGGCCTGTCGGGTGCTGGCAAGAGCACCTTGGCCTATGCCGTGGAGCGCAAGCTGTTCGACATGGGCCGTGCGGTGTACGTGCTCGATGGCCAGAACCTGCGTCACGACCTGAACAAGGGCCTGCCACAGGACCGCGCTGGCCGTACCGAGAACTGGCGCCGCGCCGCCCATGTGGCGCGCCAGTTCAACGAAGCCGGCATGCTCACCCTCGCTGCGTTCGTGGCCCCGGATGCCGAAGGCCGCGAACAGGCCAAGGCGCTGATCGGCAAGGAACGCCTGGTGACCGTTTACGTCCAGGCCTCGCCGTTGGTTTGCCGCGAGCGTGACCCGCAAGGCCTGTACGCTGCCGGTGGCGACAACATCCCGGGTGAGAGCTTCCCGTTCGATGTGCCATTGGATGCTGATCTTGTGATCGACACCCAGGCCACCAGCGTGGACGAGGGCGTGAAACAGGTGCTGGACGTGCTGCGTCAGCGTGGCGCGATCTAAGCGCTAGCCTGTAAGAAAAAACCCGCTTCGGCGGGTTTTTTATACGCGTAATCCTGGTTTGTGCGGTGCCTGTAAGAGCAACTGCATTGCTGACAATCTGAAAGTTTTCACAATCAGTGTAGGAGAGGCTTTAGCCGCGAACACCGGCAAGGCCGGTGCCGTGCACCGCCGTTCCCAAAGGTTCTTCGCTAGCCTCAGAACTGTATCCAGACCCGGGCGGCTAGTTATCTTTAATTCTGAACACTGCAAGCCCCTTGGAGGCTCTCCATTCCATGATGCGCGCCATGACCTGCTCGGAGCATCTTCCCCGTCCCTTGTCGGGGCTATAGATAAGGTCGGCGCCATCAGGATGCTCAACCACATCGATAAAATGCTCCAGCAATCGGTCCTGCCAATCACGCGAGCCTGTCGCCTGAATCAACGCCCCAACAATCGACCGGAACTCACCGTGGGTGTAGTCGGTGAGGCTGTGCTTCAAGCTGATTACCATGTTGTCTCCGAAGAAAGCGCGTATTGCATAGCGCTCATGATCCGCAGGTTTTCAGCGTCGTACATCAGCCCACCCCACTCGGGCGGGTTCAGGTGGCATATCTGATACGAGCGCAGTCCCTTTGCCGTTTCATGGAATGGCGCGCGAGGGGGCCAGCCTTTCTTGAGGCGGTTGAGTTGGGCGGGGATGAATTGCTGGCTGTAGATCGGATCTTCTGCGATCGCCAGCCAGAAAGCTTGGGAGAAATGGTCGAAGCTGTGGAATGTTTGACCTGCGAGTTTACGGATGATGAATTCTGGAAGAAGGCTGGCCATGAAGTCGTCCCTGGGTGAAAGGCAGGGAAAGTGTGCCCTGGGGCCAGCTTTATGTATGTCAGGGGTAGGTTGTATGCCAGTAGGATCGTTCCTGGTGATTTGTAGGAATAGTCTTGGAGCCTGTTTATCCTCCACCGCTTTGGATGAAAAACTGCCGGGTAAATTTGCCAAATGACTCCGGGTGCGGTGCCATCATTCTCAGCGGCGCGTCATGGCATCCGGATATGTTGAGATCCTGGGTGATCGAGATAATACGTATTGTCCCGTGCCATGTAGGTTCTCCTGATCACTACATGGGCTAGGTTTACGTATATCGAATTTGCGGTATGTCAGCTGCAGCCTGTCAATCAGTAGGAAGCTTCGTGTTGCTCGAAAAGATCCGTCTCAGATATGTTTCTCCGACACCGGTATCACCCGTCTTTCCTTCACCGCTTTGTACGAAAAACTCGAATAGATCTCCTTCACCCCCGGCAACCGCTGCAGCACTTCCCGGGTAAACTCGCCAAACGACTCCAGGTCCCGTGCCAGGATCTCCAGCAGAAAGTCATAGCGGCCGGAGATGTTGTGGCAGGCGACGATCTCGGGGATTTCCATCAGGCGCTGTTCGAACGCCAGCGCCATGTCCTTGGTGTGCGAGTCCATCATGATGCTGACGAACGCGGTCACGCCAAACCCCAGCGACTTGGGCGAGAGGATGGCCTGGTAGCCGGTGATGTAGCCGTTTTCCTCCAGTAACTTGACCCGTCGCCAGCAGGGCGAGGTGGTCAGTGCCACCTGGTCGGCGAGTTCGGCAACGGTGAGACGGGCGTTGTCCTGCAAGGCGGCGAGCAGGGCGCGGTCGGTGCGGTCGAGGCTTGAAGGCATTTTTTGCCCTCCTGGTCCGTTGATTATTGTTTTTGTTCCAGCAAGCATGTGTATGCGTAGGCTATTTTGGAAAAAATCGGGCAGCTCGGTGGCATAAGCTTATAGCAAACCACAAGAGGCTGTTGCCATGCGCGACTCCCACCACAACACCGGTTTTTCCACGCGGGCCATTCATCATGGCTATGACCCGCTTTCCCATGGTGGCGCCCTGGTGCCACCGGTGTACCAGACGGCTACCTATGCCTTCCCCACTGTCGAGTACGGTGCTGCCTGCTTCGCCGGGGAGGAGCCTGGGCATTTCTACAGCCGCATTTCCAACCCCACGCTGGCCTTGCTGGAGCAGCGCATGGCTTCGCTGGAGGGCGGTGAAGCGGGGTTGGCGTTGGCCTCAGGGATGGGCGCGATTACCTCAACCCTCTGGACCCTGCTAAGGCCTGGCGATGAGCTGATTGTCGGGCGCACCTTGTATGGCTGTACCTTCGCTTTTCTGCACCACGGTATTGGTGAGTTCGGGGTGAAAGTTCGCCATGTCGATCTCAACGATCTCAAGGCCCTGAAAGCGGCGATCAGCAGCAAAACACGGATGATCTACTTCGAAACACCGGCCAACCCCAACATGCAACTTGTGGATATTGCGGCGGTTGTGGAGGCGGTGCGGGGGCATGATGTGCATGTGGTGGTCGATAACACCTACTGTACGCCGTACCTGCAGCGGCCACTGGAGCTGGGGGCGGACCTGGTGGTGCACTCGGCAACCAAGTACCTCAGTGGGCATGGCGATATCACTGCCGGGTTGGTGGTGGGGTGCAAGGCGTTGGTAGACCGTATCCGCCTGGAAGGGCTGAAGGATATGACCGGCGCGGTGCTGTCACCGCATGACGCGGCGTTGCTGATGCGCGGTATCAAGACCCTGGCCCTGCGCATGGACCGGCATTGCGCCAATGCCCAGCAGGTGGCCGAGTTTCTCGCTCGGCAGCCGCAGGTGGAATTGATTCATTACCCGGGGCTACCGTCTTTTGCCCAGTACGCGTTGGCCAAGCGACAGATGCGTTTGCCTGGCGGGATGATTGCGTTTGAGCTCAAGGGTGGCATCGAGGCGGGGCGGCGCTTCATGAATGCGCTGCAGCTCTTTGCCCGGGCGGTGAGCCTGGGGGATGCCGAGTCGCTGGCGCAGCATCCGGCGAGCATGACGCATTCCAGCTATACGCCGCAGGAGCGGGCGCATCACGGGATATCGGAGGGGTTGGTGCGTCTGTCGGTGGGGCTGGAGGATGTGGAGGACCTGCTGGCAGATGTCGAACAGGCATTGCAGGCCTGCTGCTAGGTTGCCTGCACTGGCCCTTTCGCGGGCCCGCCCGCTCCCACAGGTGTTTCACAGGTTTCAAATGCTGTGGTGTACCTGTGGGAGCGGGCGTGCCCGCGAAGGGGGCCAGTGAATCCAGCCCATAAAAAAGGCCTCTTGCGAGGCCTTTTGCATGTTCAGCAGATCAACGCTTGAGCCCGTAGCTCTCATCCAGCATGCCCGGCGAGTTAGGCACTTTCGGCGCATAGTCGCGCGGCACTTCGGCGGTGTCTTTAGGTGGGGTCAGGCGGTCACGCGGGCCTTGCGGTGCATCGGAGTGCAGCGCAGCCAGCAGGCGTTGGCGGGTGACGTCATCGAGGGCCAGGCTGTTGGCGCCTTCAGCCAGGTGATCCTGTACGTCCTGATAGCTCTGGGTCAGTTTCTTGACCAGCATGGCGGTGCTGTTGAAGTGGGTGACCACTTCGTTCTGGTAGCTGTCGAAGCGCTTCTGGATGTCATCCAGTTGACGCTGGGTGTTGCTCGGGGCCGCATTGGGCAGCAGGCGGGCAACAATGAAACCGACTGCCACACCGATGACCAGGGCCAGGGTTGGCAACAACCAAACAAGGAGCGAGAGTTCCACGAGTCCTTCCTCTATAAACGGCTTTGCTTTACGTTAACGGCTCAGACCTGCGCTGTATACCGCGAGCGATCGCAAATCAGAACAGAATTTCACACCTAGACGAATCGACCCTTCTCGAGGTCACGGAGTAGTGCCTTGCTTGTCCGCGAAACCCCCTTGTTCATCGATGGCCCCAGCGGCCAGCTGGAAGCGTTGTACCTGGACGTGGCGCAAGCCCGTGGCGCGGTGCTGATCTGCCACCCTAACCCGGTCCAGGGCGGCACCATGCTCAACAAGGTTGTCTCGACCCTGCAGCGCACCGCACGTGATGCCGGTTATGTGACCCTGCGTTTCAACTACCGTGGCGTCGGCCAGAGCGCCGGCAGCCACGACATGGGCGCTGGCGAAGTGGCCGATGCCGAGGCCGCTGCAGCATGGCTGCGTGCCAGGCACCCCGGGCTACCGCTGGTGCTGATGGGCTTTTCGTTCGGTGGTTTCGTTGCCACCAGCCTGGCCGGGCGCCTTGAGACTGCTGGCGTCGAGTTGCAGCACCTGTTCATGATCGCCCCGGCGGTCATGCGCCTGACCGCCGAATTCTCGCTGCCGCAGCGCTGCCCGCTCACCGTGGTGCAGCCGGACGCCGATGAAGTCGTCGCGCCGCAGCTGGTTTACGAATGGTCCGACAGCCTGTCGCGTCCCCATGAGCTGCTGAAAGTGGCAGAATGCGGACACTTCTTCCATGGCAAGCTGACCGATCTGAAGGATCTGCTGCTGCCGCGCCTTTCGAACTGAGCCAAGCCTGAATAAGCGAACACCCATGACCACGCGCATTCTTACCGGTATCACCACCACCGGCACTCCGCACCTGGGCAACTACGCCGGCGCCATCCGCCCGGCGATCCGTGCCAGCCAGCAGCCCGGTGTCGACTCGTTCTACTTCCTGGCCGACTACCACGCCCTGATCAAGTGCGACGACCCGCTGCGCATCCAGCGCTCGCGCCTGGAAATCGCCGCCACCTGGCTGGCCGGTGGCCTGGACCCGGACAAGGTGACCTTCTATCGCCAGTCCGACATCCCGGAAATCCCCGAGCTGACCTGGCTGCTGACCTGCGTTGCTGCCAAAGGCCTGTTGAACCGTGCGCATGCCTACAAGGCCTCGGTGGACAAGAACGTCGAGAACGGCGAAGACCCGGACGCCGGCGTGACCATGGGCCTGTTCAGCTACCCGGTGCTGATGGCCGCCGATATCCTGATGTTCAACGCCAACAAGGTGCCGGTCGGTCGTGACCAGATCCAGCACGTGGAAATGGCCCGCGATATCGGTCAGCGCTTCAACCATCTGTTCGGTCAAGGCAAGGACTTCTTCGCCTTGCCGGAGGCTGTGATCGAAGAAAGCGTGGCGACCCTGCCGGGCCTGGACGGGCGCAAGATGTCCAAGAGCTATGACAACACCATCCCGTTGTTCACCAGCGCCAAGGACATGAAAGACGCCATCTCGCGCATCGTCACCGATTCGCGCGCGCCCGGTGAGGCGAAAGACCCGGACAACGCGCACCTGTTCACCCTGTACCAGGCCTTCTCGACGCCTGAGCAGTGCGCCGGTTTCCGCGAAGAGCTGCTGCAGGGCCTGGGCTGGGGCGATGCCAAACAGCGCCTGTTCCAGCTGCTGGACGGCCAACTGGCCGAGAAGCGCGAGTACTATCACCAGCTGATCGCCCGGCCGGCGGACCTGGAAGACATCCTGCTGGCCGGCGCTGCCAAGGCCCGCAAGATCGCCACGCCGTTCCTTGAGCAGCTGCGCGAGGCCGTTGGCCTGCGTTCGTTCCGCAGCAGCGTGCAGGCCACCGCCGAAGTGAAGAAAAAAGCCACCAAGAGCGCGCGTTTTGTCAGCTTCCGTGATGAAGACGGCAGCTTCCGCTTCCGCCTGCTGGCCGCTGATGGCGAGCAACTGCTGTTGTCGCGCAGCTTCGCCGACGGCAAGAGTGCTGGCGCCGTGAGCAAGCAGTTGCAGCAGGGTGGCGAGGCCGATGTCCGCGTCGAAGGCCTGAGCTTCGGCCTGTGGCTCAATGGCGAGCAGGTTGCCGACGGGCCGCAGTTCGACAGCGCCGAAGCCCGTGATGCTGCCATTCAGAGCCTGAACGAAGCCTTGGCGCCTCAGCAGAACTGAGGCTGCCAAACGGTGGGAGCGGGCGTGCCCGCGAAACAGGCGCCGCGGTGCATGGCACCGGCTTTGCCGGTGTTCGCGGGCACGCCCGCTCCCACAGACTGATTGCCATTAAGCGGGCCTGTCGCTACAGTGACGGCCCGTTTTTTGTTGCCTCGCTAACGAATCATGACTCCCTTAGAACGCTATCAAGCAGATCTGAAACGTCCCGACTTCTTCCATGACGCGGCGCAGGAAACTGCGGTGCGTCACCTCCAGCGCTTGTACGACGACCTGGTGCACGCGCAGAACAACAAGCCGGGCGTGTTCGGCAAGCTGTTCGGCAAGAAGGACCAGACCCCGGTCAAGGGCCTGTACTTCTGGGGTGGGGTGGGGCGAGGCAAGACCTACCTGGTTGATACCTTCTACGAAGCGCTGCCGTTCAAGCAGAAGATGCGTACGCACTTCCACCGCTTCATGAAGCGTGTGCACGAGGAGATGAAAACCCTCAAGGGCGAGAAGAACCCGCTGACCCTCATTGCCAAGCGCTTCAGCGAAGAAGCCAAGGTGATCTGCTTCGACGAATTCTTCGTGTCGGACATTACCGACGCCATGATCCTCGGCACCTTGATGGAAGAGCTGTTCAAGAATGGCGTGTCGCTGGTGGCCACCTCCAACATCGTGCCGGACGGCCTCTACAAGGACGGCCTGCAGCGTGCACGCTTCCTGCCGGCCATTGCCATGATCAAGCAGTACACCGACGTGGTGAACGTCGATAGCGGGGTCGACTACCGTCTGCGTCACCTGGAGCAGGCTGAACTGTTCCACTTCCCACTCGATGACGCGGCGCACCAGAGCATGCGCGCCAGCTTCAAGGCGCTCACCCCTGAGTGCACCCAGGCGATCGAAAACGACGTGCTGATGATCGAGAACCGCCCGATCAATGCCCTGCGTACTTGCGACGACGTCGCCTGGTTCGATTTCCGCGCCCTGTGCGACGGGCCGCGTAGCCAGAACGACTACATTGAGCTGGGCAAGATCTTCCACGCCGTATTGCTGAGCAACGTGGAGCAGATGGGCGTCACCACCGACGACATCGCCCGTCGTTTCATCAACATGGTGGACGAGTTCTACGATCGCAACGTCAAGCTGATCATCTCGGCCGAGGTGGAGTTGAAGGACCTGTATACCGGTGGGCGTCTGAGCTTCGAGTTCCAGCGTACCCTGAGCCGGTTGCTGGAGATGCAATCGCACGAATTCCTGGCGCGCGCACACAAGCCCTGACGGCAGCGGCAAGCGTCAGGCGACAAGGAAAGTTCAGGGCAATGCGCGATCCGCTCTGGTTTTTCCTTGTCGCTTCAAGCTCGAAACCTGCCGCTCTGGAAGCCTTTCAGGCTTCCTGCATGAACTGCTGCCGATACTGGTTCGGCGACAACTCGGTGTGTTGGCGGAACAGCCGCGCAAAGAAACTGGCATCGTCATACCCCACCTCGTAACTGATGGTCTTGATGCTCTTGCGCGTACTCGACAACAACCCCTTGGCTGTCTCGATGCGTAACCGTTGCAGGTAATGCAGCGGCTTGTCACCCGTTGCGCCCTGGAAGCGACGCATGAAGTTGCGGATGCTCATGCCGTGGTTGCGGGCCACATCCTCGAAGCGGAACTTGTCGGCGAAGTGTTCCTCCAGCCAGTGCTGGATCTGCAGGATGATCAGGTCCTGGTGCAGTTTCTGCCCGCCAAAGCCCATGCGCCCCGGGGTGTAGTTGCGTTGCACTTCGTAGAGGATATCGCGGGACACTGCACGGGCCACGTTGGCACCGCAGAAGCGTTCGATCAGGTAGATGTACAGGTCGCAGGCCGAGGTTGCACCGCCGGCGCAATAGATATTGTCGGCATCGGTCAGGTGCTTGTCCTGGTTCAGGCGAATCTTCGGGAAGCGTTCGGCAAAGCTGTTGAAGAAGCGCCAGTAGGTGGTCGCTTCCTTGCCGTCGAGCAGGCCGGATTCGGCCAGCCAGAACACACCACTGGCCTCGGCGCACAGCACCGCGCCACGCGCGTGCTGTTCACGCAGCCACGGCAGCACCTGTGGGTAACGCTGCAGCAAGTTGTCGAAATCATCCCAGTAGGCCGGGAGGATGATCACATCGGCGTCGTCCAGGCCGCCGTCAACCGGTAACTGCACATTGCTGAAGCTGTCCACGGGCTGGCTGTCGGGGCTCACCAGGCGGATGTCGAACATGGGCTGCAAGCCTAGGCCCAGCTGCTTGCTATAGCGCAGGCTGGCGAGGTGGAAGAAGTCCTTGGCCTGCATCAAGGTCGAAGCGAACACCTTGTCAATGGCCAGGATGCTGACGCGCCGCAGCGACGCTGAGGGTTGGGTAAACATCATTGTCATTGTTCTTATAGGGTAGAGTGGTCAATCACCGGCTGGATCGTCTTATTTTTTGGCGATTGTGTCTACCCCATGTAACAGCGGCGCGAAGCGGGGCGCAGTGTTTGGCTCAAGGCGCCGGGTTGGGCTGCTCCTGATGAATGGCTTCGATCGCTGTCAGCAGATCGGCGCTCAGGTTCAGTTCAAGGCTGGCCAGGTTGCTTTCCAGCTGCTGCAGGCTGGTGGCACCTATGATGTTGCTGGTCACGAACGGCTGTCGGGTGACGAACGCCAGGGCCATTTGCGCCGGGTCCAAGCCGTGCTCGCGGGCCAGCTGCACGTAGCGGCTGCAGGCCGCCACGGTCTGTGGGTTGGAGTAACGGGCAAAGCGGCTGAACAGGGTCAGGCGTGCATTGTCCGGCCGTGCGCCGTTCTCGTACTTGCCCGAGAGCATGCCGAAGGCCAGCGGCGAATAGGCCAGCAGGCCACACTGCTCACGTATGGCCACTTCTGCCAGGCCCACCTCGAAGCTGCGGTTGAGCAGGTTGTACGGGTTCTGGATCGATACCGCCCGCGGCCAGCCACGGCTCTCGGCCAGTTGCAGGAACTTCATGGTGCCCCACGGCGTTTCGTTGGACAGGCCGATGTGGCGGATCTTGCCCGCACGCACCTGCTCGTCGAGCACTTCGAGGGTTTCTTCCAGTGGGGTGAAGTGATCCTGCGGCAGGTGCTGGTAGCCCAGCTTGCCGAAGAAGTTGGTGCTGCGCTCTGGCCAGTGCAACTGGTACAGGTCGATGCGGTCGGTCTGCAGGCGCTTGAGGCTTTCGTCCAGCGCCGCGACGATGTGCTGACGGTTGTGCTTGAGCTGCCCGTCACGGATATGGCTGATGCCGTTGCCCGGGCCTGCAACCTTGCTGGCCAGGATCCACGCGTCGCGGTCGCCATGGTCACGGAACCAGTTGCCGATGATGCGCTCGGTGGCCGCGTAGGTCTCCGGGCGGGGAGGGACCGGGTACATCTCGGCGGTGTCGATGAAGTTGACCCCGGCGGCCTTGGCCCGGGCAATTTGCTCGTAGGCCTCGGCCTGGATGTTCTGCTCGCCCCAGGTCATGGTGCCCAGGCACAGGGCGCTGACGTTGAGGTCGGTACGGCCGAGCTGGCGGTATTCCATCGGTTAGTCACTCCTTGGCAATAGAAGCCAATCAAAGCAGGTTGAAATTTTTCGCGCAATCTGGATAATTCAGCCCCTCTCCGCGTGGCGGAAGTGATGCACCATCACGCAGGAAGAACCCCGTCGAACATTGGCGTGCCCGACCCGAGCCCCCAAAAGCGTCTGTGTTCGGCTGCGCGCTTGCCCTTGGCAAGCTGTGCACTATCCAGTAAGATTCGCCGTCTATTTTTCGCTGGGCGGCCTCTGAGGCTTTAGAGAATGAAAACTTTTACTGCTAAACCGGAAACAGTAAAGCGCGAGTGGTTCGTAGTCGACGCCGCTGGCCAGACCCTGGGTCGTCTGGCTACCGAAATCGCTACCCGTCTGCGTGGCAAACACAAACCAGAATACACCCCTCACGTTGACACCGGCGACTACATCGTCGTTATCAACGCCGAGCAGGTTCGTGTGACTGGTGCCAAGTCTTCCGACAAAATGTACTACTCCCACTCCGGTTTCCCAGGCGGTATCAAGGAAATCAACTTCGAGAAGTTGATCGCCAAGGCCCCTGAGCGTGTTATCGAAACTGCGGTCAAAGGCATGCTGCCTAAGAACCCGCTGGGTCGCGACATGTACCGCAAGCTGAAAGTGTACGCGGGTGCTGCTCACCCACACACTGCTCAGCAGCCTCAAGAACTGAAGATCTAACGG